>Ga0074195_1000144_pt1 | contig 169485 bp, 157 predicted proteins | sample EPASupsiteHSE623_FD_64525 | JGI IMG/M metagenome (GOLD analysis project Ga0074195, IMG submission 64525) | Bioremediated contaminated groundwater from EPA Superfund site, New Mexico - Sample HSE6-23 | ecosystem: Environmental > Aquatic > Deep subsurface > Groundwater > Contaminated ... | reverse complement strand
TTTAAAAATGTAATCAAATTTAAATATAACATAAGAAATAGCCATCAGATCCTTTCAAAAGGTATCCGATGGCTTTTTTTCTCTATGTGAACAAATTTTGTCCATTGTGGGAACATATTTTAGGGCAAATTGCAATTAGAGCCATTTCCATTTTTTATAATTGGATTAATCCAGTTAACTTGTCAGTGTATTTGTCGAAAAGACAGATTAGATCCTTGGAGTCATACAAGTTAGCGACTGGTGATTTAATTTCTAATATTGAAATGAAAGAACAAGCCCTTCAAACACTATACTTATACGCAATGAATAATTTGATGTGGTTTCTCTATATTCTGATTGCAGTATTTGCTATAACTACTATTGCTTTAAACGTATTATTTTCAATTCCAATCACATTTGTAAACCGTCAAGTAAAAGTGAGCCACTTAGACAATAAATCGTCATTTAATTTTGAGCCACCTTCATATTTTGTAAAGCTTCCTTGTGCCTATGAGATTCACCACTCATATTTAGTATGATAGCTCGATGTGTTAAACGATCTATCAACGCTGCGGATAGCGTGTTATCTCCAAATACACTTGGCCAATCTTTAAAAGTTAGGTTCGTTGTAATGATGGTCGATTTAAACTCATTCCTCATAGAAAAGAAGTTAAACAGTAACTCAGAACCTTCTTTGTCAAAACTGCAGTAGCCTAATTCATCCGCGATGATGAGGTCATAACTCATCAACTGCTTTCTGAATGTGGTTAATCGATTCTTACTCATGCTTTCCTTTAACTCAGTAATGAGGTAAGGGATGGTGATATACAAGACTGTTTTATTCATCTCACACGCCTTGAGGCCGAGTGCGATGGCTAAATGGGTCTTCCCTACACCAGGGTTACCTATCAATATGATATTCTTTCCTTTATCTAGGAAACTCATATCCGATAACTCTCTAATTTGTAAGGCGGTTTGAGGTTTATAAGCTGTTAGGTCTAGGTCTTCATAGGGTCTAATATATGGGAACTTTGCGAACTGTTTCTTCAACCTGATCCCGTTTTGATCTCGCTGTTTGACTTCTGATTCTAATAGCACTTCTAAAAATGTTTGGTACGTAAAGCCTTTTTGTTTCGCTGTTTCTAAGATATCTTTATAGTTTGATCGAATAAAGGGGAGCTTTAACCGTTTAGCTAGCTTATCAATCTCTACCATAACTAACCTCCGGAATTAAGGCGTTAAACCCTTGAATTTGATTGCTTAGAATCCTTGCCATCTCGTCATCCCCGCTACTTTCAACACGTCCATAGAGGTGTTGTAAGAACGCTTTTGGGTCTTCTTGACAAACCGTTTCATAGTATCGTCTGGTCTCTTCACTTGATACTTTCAATAAGACTGAGTTTGGAATCGCCCCTGGCTTTCGTTTTAATGTCTTCTCATAGTGACTTAAACTCATACTATGCTCATTTCGTCCACTCAATAAACCGTGCTTACAGATGAGTTTTGAGCCCTCATATAACGCGATGGTGTCCGTTGTTTTAACGTACTTAATCGCCTTCCCTACGTATCTTTCAGGCACTGAATAGTGATTGTTACTGATGCTGACTAATGAATAACTGTTGACAATCGATATCCCTTCATTTGCGTAGATGTATCTTGGCACTGTTAATCGCTTTATAGAAGCTTTTTCAACTTCAAATCTGGTTGCTTTAGAATGGTTAATCTTTATCTGTTCTGTTGCGACATAATGCATTAATTCATCTTCATCATCAAATCGATAGTTCAGCGAAAATAGTTCTTTCCTGACATACTTACCGCCATTTTCAACACTGCCTTTTTCCCACCCTGATCTCGCGTTACAGGTTGTTATCTTAAAACCATAATACGTGCTCAGTTTTATCAACTCTTCATCGTATATCTTATCTCGTTTTCGTAATACATAATGCTTCACCAGTGGCGATAAATTGTCAAATACCATCTCTTCAAATGTTCCACCCATGTACTCTATGAATTCGATGATGCTTTTAATCAGTGTATGTCTGGTTTCATCGTGGTATAGTTTAACCCAATAAACATCCGAGTAGGGTAGCGCGATCGTCACTTGATGATACGTTCGCTTTAACCCATCAATGAGTACTTTCACTTGATGAAAGTCATACTCTGCGCGTTTGCCTGGGTCATAGGTTTGTTTGATATAAACTTCTTTTGGTAAGGTCTCTTTATAAACTCGAAACGCTCTTTCTACCGTCGATTGGCTGACCTCATAACCCTTTTTTCTCAATTCTCGATAAATCTTCGCTGCACTGAGCTTTTGTTTGTTATCACCCAAGAGTTCATCTCGATATTTATCTTGTTCAATCATATGGTAAAACTCAACTTTCATTTCGTCTGTGAAGGCACTGCGATTCGGTTTTGTTCTTATATAAGTTGGTTTTCCGAAGAGACTTTGTTGATGAACTCGACTTTCATGGTCACTTTCGCTCGCTTTTAATGCTTTCAAGTTCGTTTCGTATTCTTGGATATATTTGCCTACTGTGTTTCTTGATATCCCTAATATTCGTGATATTTCTCTCTTCGACTTATGCTCATGGATATGCATGCTGATGATGCCATTCTTTTCTATCATATTGATCATCCTCTCAGCCTCCTCGTTTACTATTTATTATAGTTTAGAAGAGGTTTCTAGGTGGCTCAATTTTAAATGACGATGGGTGGCTCAGTTTTATATTACGATATACAACATTATTCAATGTTATCCCATCACTTATGTTTTTAATATACAAATTAATTAGAATCGGAATTAAGAAAAGAACAGTTAAGTAGTTTGAATTACTGATAATACTTGTGAACAGTAACGTCAAGTGGTTGTAAATTAGTCAACAACTATCGTTCAAGTTGTCGGCAAGTGGTTATCAAGTGATATTGAAAGAAATAAATAAATTAGAAGATTTTTCATTCAAGTGGAAATCTTCTTTTTATATTATCAACTATCGTTTCTCATATTTAATAAAAATTGGTAAAATACAATAAAATGTCACCAAATACTACATTGTTTTGTATTAGTGGTGAAAGACAAAAGAAGAAAGATATGGTACTTCGAATGGAATTCAACGAAACGTATTATAAATTCAAATCGATGGTAACTGGAATATGTTATACATATACAAAAAACATCTCAGATACTGAAGATTTGGTTCAAGACATATTTATGAAGCTCTATACTGAAAAACAGGACTTTCAGTCGGTCGATCACTTAAAGCACTGGTTAATTAGAGTATCAATAAATGAATCAAAAAACTATGTTAAGTCAGCTTGGAAAAAGCGGTTAGTATTCAGTAATGATATGATTGCTAGTACACGCGCATTTGATGATGAGAAATCAGATAATGCACAAAAAGTATTTAATATGGTTCACAATTTGCCGAACAAGTATAAAGATATAATCATTCTCTACTATTATGAAGATCTTCAAATTAAAGAAATATCCCAAATATTGGGGATATCAGAAAATAGTATTAAGAAAAGACTTGAAAGAGCGCGAACAGCTATTCGAGTCGGATTGGAGAAATAAAATGATTGACACATTGATTAAACATTCAAGAAACGTTATACCGGAACTAAGTGATAAATTCGATGAACAACTCTTTTTGAAAATAACAAGCGCAGTTCCCAATTCAAAGCAAAAATGCAAGTTTAATGAGATATTTCAATTAAAACCATTACTAATTACGCTTATGACATCAATTGTGATTATACTCATGATTTCATTTATGTTACCAAAAGGCACTGCACCTACTTACTCACAGTCAAACAATGATTTGATGGCAAAAATGGTCTATAACGAGGTTTCAAAATACAATGAAGATTTAATACCTGTTGAGGTCAATACCTCGATAATAGGTTATACCAACGACTTTTACTACAGTGACCTTAAAGTCATAGAAAGTCACTATTTTGTTACATCATTTGACTTTCAACTAGAACCTTACTTTAGAATTGATCAGATTGGAAAAAAAGTAGAAATTATTATCGCTATTATTGAACTTAAAGGATCAGATCAATACAGCCATGGCAATTGGTATACACAAGAAATCATGGTGATTAAGAATCAAAATGAAATCGTAGGATTCCTTTCTGGGAATATGATGATCAAAGGATCAACGCCTTATCTACCATTAGAAGGTATATTCAACTTTCAATCATTCAATTTTTTAACTAAGGACGCAGTAGTCAAATACTATGAAAAAGGTGATCAACTATATCGTTTTGATGTCAATTTAACAAATAAAGAAAATATTACGATTGATGTCGAGCATAGAGTTGCAAAGTTAGATATACAAGCAAAATACTATGAGATGTCTAGTACAGTTGATAGCTACATTAACCTTTCAAACGACATTCTTATTAATTTATTAGACGAAGTCATTATTGAGAAAATCGTCGTTTATGCAACGATCACTGAAATTGACAAAATAAATCAAGTAATATATGTTCAGTCACAATCAGCGAATACATTGGTTAGTATTAGGCTTTTAGGTAATGGATATATAGTAGATGATGAAGGTGTAAAAGTTGAATTTGATGACTTAATTGTAGATGATATAATCGAAATTTACTATTTTAACAGGTACACCGGTTATGTACCAATAGACATCTATGTTGAAACCATTAAAATAACATAGTGATTTGATTAGAGGTCATATTCATACTGACCTCTTTTGAGTTTTTGATTACTTGAAGTTTCTAAAATTTTGTGGGGAAGATTTTAGATTGCAAAACTACACCACCATAAATGAATAATTAGAGTTTCTTAAAAAGGGATATTTTAGTTTATCGTTAGGTGTATATATAGTAGAAAAGGAGACAGAATGAAAAAAATACTATTTGCAATTACCCTTGTAATAGTTGCTATGTTTGGAATTAACGCCAATGTTTTAGCAGCAGAAAACGAAGCGATTCATCAACTTCCACAAAGTTACATAGCGAATCCAATTGATTTGCTTAATAACAGTACCGCCGATGTTGTAACAACAACTATAGAAAATCCTGTGTTTTATGATGAAACTATTGATTTACCGTCATCAAAAACGTATTATCTTGAACCAAACTATCAGGATATAGTAGCTTCTCAATCAGTCGTTGTTAGTTCGAGTGACAGTTCATCGATTGGCATAATGCCAATGGGAACATGGTCAGCAAACCGAGATAATTATGAAAATAATAACAGTTTTGATATAGCGAGTGATATGTCAATCGGTGACCCTAATAATTTGTATAGTGGGTCAATAGCATTTAATGCAAATATACATAAAGAACCATGGTACCTTGGTGGTGCAATCGATCAAGATTATTATAGAGTTGACGTGTTTGCAGATGCTCAGTTAAGATTAGAATTATATAATGTTCCAGCAGGAAAAGATTATGATCTTGAACTATTTATGTTTCCTGATGTATTAGAGCCTGAATGGGAAGATGTAACTAGAATTGCCCAAGCAAAATTAGGTGGAGATGGTCAAGGTGAATTGATTATTAAGAATGTTACACCAGGCACTTATTTTGTAAGAGTATATCCGTACCAATCGGATGATTGGGATGAAACAAATTTCTATAGACTATATATTGGTCAAACATTACAGACTAGAAGCAATGTGAGCATTCAGTCACTTAAAAATGCTGGAGTAAAGGCTGCAATTTGGCAATCCGACATTGAACCATTTGGTCTAAATTCATTTGATATTGAAAATAAAGTTTATGTTGGGGGAACATATGTTTCACAATATAACAACACTAATCAGTACGCTAATCCTTTTCACAAGAAATTAGCTGAATATGCTATCGATTCAAAAGTTGTTGATACAGTAGTCTATATTTGGGATATTCAGATGAGAATTCAACTATACCAAATTCTCTGGGATATGGCAGAAATTCTAGAAGATGAAGTAGCAGCAAATCAGGAAATAGTTCTTACTTTTGAGTATATCACTGGGGGTATTAAAATTTTAGGTACAGTAATTGGCGCTATTCCGACTCCTCAAACAAAGATACTAGGTGTAGTATTGACTGGAAGTACTACTGGTGCAGGCTTTATTATTCCAGCTTTATTTCCAGCAACTTGGGGAGATAAAAAAGAGTCATTACTCAATTACCTATACGTTCTGATGGCTGCACTCGAAGCAGATCAAAACACATCTCCGAGTGAAATAGTTCATATTAAATTAAGATATCAATATCAACATGAATATACAATAACAGGTGTTTGGAATTATTACATTGATTTGGTGACTGAAAACACTTTAGAAGGTTTTCTGTACAGTGGAACTTCCATCGGAGTGACACAAAGTGGATCATACTCAAGAGGACAAGTGTATGCCATCAGGAATTTAACTGATTTCATTTCATTTAAAAATGGAACATTATCTCCTGGAATACCATCAACTGGTGGTGGCGGAGGTGGAGGAGGAGGTCCAATTACTATTGAACCTATGAATTTTCCAAATCCTTTGGAGACTATCGAATAGATTAATATAAGTTTCATATAAATGCAAATGGATCACGTTTCCCCTTTTTAGATTCATTTGCTTACGTTTAATTCTTTCTTTACTGATAATCCTTGTGAACAGAAACGCCAAGTGGTTGTCAATTAAGCAACAACTATCTTTCAAGTGGTCGGCAAGTGGTTATCAAGTGATAGGGCTAAAATCGATGGAAATCAAAGTTTTAAAGAATTATTGTGCCACTGGCATGTAGACAAAAATTGACTTATTGCATATACTACAAATAGCGTGGAATACTGGCTTTCAATAAAGCCTAGAAGATAGAAACTCTCAAATATGGGGGTTTCTTTTCTTTTGCAGAAAAAATGTAGTATTCAACCCTTGGATAACTTCAGTTTTTGATAAATTTACTGAACCCTGAAAGGTTGGAATCGATGTGCCAAAGGTACTGGATACATATCAGCAATGGGAGGCTGATGGAGTACTTGATGAACGAATAAAAAGTATTCAAGACATGGTAGCAAGGCGGATTATCCAAAAGGATATCGCCAAAGCCATGAACGTAAGTGAGAACACTCTTATCAAATTGAAACGTTCTCATCCCAGGTTAAATCAAGCATTTATTAATGGCGATGATGAACTGAAGTATAAACTCATGGATGCACTCTTTCAACGAGCTGTTGGTATGGAGTATGAGGAAGTACAAACCATCATTGAAGAAACATCGTCGGGTACGAAAAAGCGTCTTGTGAAAACCAAGAAGAAATCACTTCCCGATTTTAATGCACTCAAATACTTATTAATTATCAAATTCGGACGTGAGTTCAACGAACGTAAGGAAGAAATAGACATCATGCTCAAACGCATAGAAAAAGGCGAGGAAACCTGGATTAATGAACATAGTGATGAAGAAACCCTCGGAGTTGTTAATATACGAAAACAACCCAAGAAATAATGATGCAGCAGTGGATGCTGTAGCCAATAGTATCAAAGAGTTTGGATTCAAGGTTCCGATTGTGATCACCAAGGATCTGGTAATCATTGCTGGCCACACAAGGCTCAAAGCAAGCCTTAAACTTGGATTGGCAACTGTTCCTTGCATTGTTGCTGATGACCTCACAGAAGGGCAAATTAAGGCCTTTCGTTTGGCAGATAACAAGACTGCAGAGCTTGCCTCATGGGACTTTGGCAAGCTTGAAGAAGAACTGGAACATATCGATATGGACATGCTTCAATTCGGATTTGAGGAGCTACATTCAGATGTACCAGATAATGCAAGTGATGATGACTTTGACCCATCAGATGAAATCAGTGACACACCATATTCTGAACTTGGTGATATCTACCATTTAGGTAATCATAAAGTCATGTGCGGTGATTCCACTAAGAAACAAGATGTTCACAAACTCCTGGATGGACAGAAGATTGATATGATTTTCACAGATCCGCCATACAATGTGGACTATGAAGGTACAGCTGGAAAGATTAAGAATGACAAGATGGAAGACAATAGCTTCTATCTTTTTTTATTAGATGCTTTTACAAACATGTTTGAAGCAACCAAAGAAGGCGGTGCTATCTATGTCTGTCATGCAGATACTGAAGGCATCAACTTTAGAACTGCGTATAAGAATGCTGGATTCAAACTGGCTGAGTGTCTTGTTTGGGTTAAAAATGCATTGGTACTTGGTAGACAGGATTATCACTGGAGACATGAACCGATTCTCTATGGATGGAAAGAAGGTGCAGCACATTACTTTATTGATGACCGCACACAAGATACTATCTGGGAATATAACAAACCAAAACGAAATGATGACCATCCGACCATGAAACCACTAGAACTATGTGGTAGAGCAATAGCAAACTCATCTAGAGTCAATGAATATGTACTAGACTTATTTGGTGGTTCTGGATCAACGATGATCGCATCTGATCAACTTCAAAGAAAAGCATATTTGATGGAGCTAGATGAAAGGTTCGTTGATGTTATTGTGAAAAGATATATCAGACATAAAGGATCAAGTGAAAACTGCTATCTGATCCGTATGGGTAAGAAGATATCACTGGATACGATTAATGACTTTCAAAACTTATCACTATAGCGAAGATTTAGCGTCGAAATGACTTGATATAAAAGGTCTTTAGAGTGATATATATACATACCAAAAGGTAGAAAGTAGGTCACAAAATGGATAAACAAATCAAGTTATCAGAATGGATTCAAAGATTTAACGCAAGTGAATTTGATAAGCCTGATACTAAAACTCAAATTGAAGCTGGATGGTTTGATTGGTTTTGTAGAGATTCAAGTCTAGTAAACAAAACAAAGAAAATGGGAAACATCATCAAGCAAATCAAAACAGGTGGAAAGGTTGACCTTGAAACTAGTTATGTCTGGTTCAAGAATAATTGTCCACTTAACGGTCCACTTTATGATGATTTTAGAATTGCAGACATCGAAAACAACAATAACCTCTTCGTGATTCAAATCGATTGTGTGTGGAATGATTCAAGATTCACAGTATTCGAAAGACTAGATGGATTTGAAAAACCAGTTTTCCAAACAGACTCGTCAAGAGAACTAGTGAAATGGTTCAACAAAGGATGGGCAAAGTAATGTTTATAGAATACAATGCGCATCCTAAAGGTATTAAAACAACCGATTGTGTAGTGAGAGCGGTTAGCACTGCTTTAAACAAAGATTATATGGAATGCAGACGTGAGCTGAATCAATTCAAGCGTGACTGGAATTTTAAGAGTTACAAAGACACTGAGTTCTTATATAAGTACTTCGAAGGAAAACCTAGACTCATATTTAAAGCAGTCAAAGGTGAACCAAGAATCAAGGGTTCTGATTTCACTGGTTTATATCCAAAAGGTACTTACATCCTCAAAATGACTGGTCACGTTACAGTATGTAAAGATGGCATGATCATGGATACCTGGGACTGCACATACAGAAGCGTCTATACCGCATGGAAGATTGACTAAAGGATAAAAACATGAAAACAAATTTTGTACGCAAAGCTAAATCATCAGAACTCATTCCACATGATGAGTTCGTCATAGAAAAACAAGTCATCATTGATAAGGACCTATTCGAATGCTTCATCAAGGATCCATTGAACGACTACGATTTTATTAAAGAGAATCTTGAGCATATGTATTGTGACCAAGATGAAGTGTTCCACTGTATCTATGTAACATCAGACTCACACGATTTTGGTATCCTGGTTGAAAGTGAAGGATATCATTATGCAAGATATACAGCTTACTTACCAAAAGCAGCACTTAAGTAACTAATAACATTTAAAGCAAACTAGGGAAGCTCATCAGCTTCCTTTTTGTTGCTAGAAAGAGGACAAAATGAAAATCATTACAAGCGAGTCTGTATTTAGTGGACATCCAGATAAAATCTGCGACCAAATCAGTGATGCAATCTTAGATGCAATTCTGGAACAAGACCAATCGGCAAGAGTCGCAGTTGAGACAGCAATCAAGGACGATTTAGTAGTTATCTTTGGTGAGGTAACAACTACAGCATCAGTTCAATATTCTGAAATAGCAAAACAAGTACTTAAAGATATCGGATACACTGATGAATTTTGTGTACTCGAAAAGATATCCAAACAATCACCTGACATTGCTTTAGGTGTAAATGAAACGCTAGATCATCAACAAGGTGCAGGTGATCAGGGTATGATGTATGGATTCGCATGTAGTGAAACACCAGAACTCATGCCACTACCAATTATGGTTGCTCATGAAATATCCAAAGAAATAGATACACTTAGAAAAGCTAAGTATAATCATATCTTTGGTCCAGATGGCAAATGCCAAGTATCAGTACGGTATGTAGATGGACAACCATTCGCATACGATACAATTATCGTTTCTGCTCAAACAAGACCTGAAGCTTCATTGTCATTAGCAAAGGAAATAATTATTGAAGAAGTACTTAAGCCATTAATTGGTAAAGACCTAACTGGAATCAATATACTAATTAATCCAACTGGAGCATTCGTCATTGGTGGACCATTTGGGGATTCTGGATTAACGGGTAGAAAGATTATCGTAGACACTTATGGCGGTTACGCTAAACATGGTGGTGGAGCCTTTTCTGGCAAGGACGTAAGCAAGGTTGACCGCAGTGCGAGTTATTATGCCAGATTCGTAGCAAAAGCCCTTGTAGAGGCAGAATTGGCCGACACGTGCGAAGTCTGTGTGTCATATTCTATCGGGGTAGCAAATCCCGTTGCAGTTTCAATCGATACCTTTGGATCAGGTAAGTTATCTGATGATCAACTACTAGAATTAGTGAATCAACACTTTGATTTTACTCCAGCTAACATTCGTAAAGAACTAGAGTTTGAAAAGGTGAAGTTTAAAGAGTTAGCAAAGTACGGTCATATGGGCAGAGAAGATTTACCAGTTCATTGGGAACATGTCGAAGCAAAAGCGGTTGAACTTAAAGGTGCTTATCAAAAAGCCAAAGGTTCTGCATAACTTCTATAAGTCTGATTCATGGAGAGCTTCTCGTGAGATAAAGATTATGTCAGTCAATGGACTATGCGAGCGTTGTGGAGCAATCGGCATTGAAGTACATCATAAGAATAGACTCTCGATTGATAATGTATATGATGCATCTATAAGTTTAAATCAAGATAACTTGGAATTACTTTGTAGGGAGTGTCACAACAAAGAACATAAACGTTTCAGTAAAGAAGTTAGATTTGATAATGATGGAAATTTGGTTAAATAAAAAAAGCAATAGTAATTATTGACATCAATTATAATTCAATATATAATCTACATAGGCAGGCTAGGTAAATGCCGAGTAAATTGTGGAGGTATTATATGCAAAACAGGATTAGATTATTTGTAGATAACGAGATTAAACAATACAGTTTTAGTAATAGAAAAGAAGTTGTTGATGAGATAACATCAAACCTAACTGAACGTTACCTCGAACTTATTGCGTCTGGGTTGAGTGAAGAGGAAGCCTATAAAGAAACCATTTCGCTAACTGGTAGTTTTGCTATATCAATGCTAAATGATATCACGAACAATCCATTGCGTTGGTATAAAAAAAATCTTTTGATTTTGTCTGTAGTGGTATTAACTGGTACAATATTTATGTTTTTCTTTAGTCCATTGGGGTATATTCTTCTTACATTCGCTTTCATATATTTCACATTTGAACTTTCAAAGTTGGAAGAAAATGATAGACAGAAGGATAATGTTGAACCTGAGGAATCAAAACATGTAAGATCAAAATTAATAATCGACCTGTTACGTTATTGTATGGGTCTATTGATTTTTTCCTTTACAATAATTGTTTGGGATTTACTTTTCAGGTTATTACTAGATATTAAAAGTATTAGTATAATTGATTGGTTAACTAAAGTATCACCATTATGGTTCGTAATAATAATATTTATATTTATTATGCTAATAGGATCACTTGTTATTGGTTATCCTTTATCACTAATTATTATAAAAAGAAAATTGCTGTCAAATGATCAAATGTCAAAGATGAGCATTAACAAACCTAAATCGAAAATTATGTCAGAGCAAATTAAGAAAACCACATATTCATTTGGTCGAACCATATCTATATTTTTAACTTTGATTTTCGTTTTTGCTTTGATTTTGATCAGCAACGTACAAGTATATGAGTTGATTCCAAGTATTGATTTTCAAGGTGACTTAGTCTTAATTGATTCTACACACTTTTGGGTTTATCTTCTCGAAGGCAGATTTTATCAAGCTATGACACCTATTTATATTGCATTTATGGGAAGTTTTACGGTTGGAATATATTTACTGTGCACTAAAAACTTCTCACTCAAATTTTGGTTTTCATTATACGGTTTTGTAATATTAAGTTTAGTATTATCTCAAATATTGTTATTATTTTTATCCGAAAACAGGACTAGCCTTCTTATACCACTTATTGTTACAATTATTGGGTTTATGTACTCATTAATGCATACCAAGTTCTTAGGAGTTATTGAAAGAATAGTCTATGAGCGATAACAAGAATGTGATTTTTGGTGATACATTAAGAGGTTACACAGAGAAGATAATTCTTTCTATACTTTCTAATGAAGATTTATACGGGTATAAAATAAACAAGATAATTGAAACCAGAACTAATCATAGTCTTGTATTTAATGAAGCGACACTATATACAACATTTCAACGATTAGAGAAATTTGGATATATCACATCATATTGGGTGAAAAATGATAATCTGCCAAAAAAAAAGTACTACTCTATTACAAAGGAAGGGGTGAGTTTTTTAGCAAACTGTAAGTTTGAATGGAAAAGAACCAAAGAATTAATCGACTTATTTTTATAAAGTATAATTTGGTTTTGACTGGCTTCCCACTGTAGTTGTGATATTTCGTGATATAAATTTGAAGTTTATGTCTAAACACAAAGGAGAAGGAGTAAATAATGAATAAGAAAATTATTTTAGTTTTATTGGCATTATTGCTTTTCATTTTTAATGCCTCAGTGATTAATGCAAGTGATTCAAAAGATTCATACAATGAAAATGAGTTATCTGAAATTAAGAATTATGAGAATACCGACATAGCGTTAACGATCAATAATCATATAGCAACTTGGCAGGGTAGCGATAATGATTATTTGATTAATAGCTATGCTGGCATATACTTAAATGAATCAAACGATATTGTTTTAGGACTTAAAATATCAAGTAAGCTATCGTTTGATGAATTAGTAAAAGCTTATCAGGAGCATTTGGACAGTGCTGGAGTAAATGCAAATAGTTATATTGTTGAAGAAAAGGCTTTTTCTCTGATCGAATTGAAGTTAATGAGGGACTATTTACTAAAAGTTACTGAGTTGAAAATTTCTGCTATATCGATAGATCAATCAGAAAACAAACTTAAAGTAACCGTAAATGATTCTCAATTAGCATTCGAAGTCATTGCATTTCTCGATTTGACTTATAAGGATTACGCTTCAAATATGATTGAAATTTCAATTAAAGAAGAAAGAAAATTATTATCTTATGTTTATTCAGCAGACAAGATTAAGTACAGAAAGAAAATTCTCTTTATATGGTTTGATCAATGGTATGGGACTGTTGGGTTTAATGCAACTAGAAACGGTTTAAATGGTATCGTCACGAACTCGCATGTTGCACCTTATGATTACTCAATGTTCACTAACAGTAATGTTTTTATTGGGAAAGCAAACATTTCAATTTTCGGTGGAACAGTTGATGCAGCATTTGTACCATTCAGTGATCAAAACGCATGGGGAGTATCAAACGAAATTCATCAAGTTGGACAATCAAGTGGTACTTATTACATTAAATGGTTGGACTACGTTGTTGAAGGTTCAAATGTCAAATCTCATGGGGTGACAACTAATTATCAATATGGTCAAGTACTAAGTGTTGATACAGCTGAAACTATTTCTGGTGAATACTTCTATGATTTAATCGAAACTTCAATAGTACTCGAAGGTGGAGACAGTGGTGGACCTCTTGTTAGATACTATCCACGAAGTGTTAATTATGGCTTAGTAGGTATTAATTTCGCAGGTGATGGGACAACAAGTTTAACAGTTAAAATTGATAATGTTGTGAGTCAACTTGGCGTTTCGGTAGTTTTTAACTAATATTTTTTGATAAATAGCATTCACTTAGTTGATAGGTGAATGCTTTTATATCCCCCCAGTCATACTAATTTGATACAATATGGGTACCGTACAGGGTGGCAATTAAAAAATGGGAAGCAAAAATTTTGAAAATTGTGTTTTTTTGAACTTTTGATAAAGCGAGGTTGTTATTATGAAGAGTATTATTATTTTTGATACTAATTACATAGTATCGAATAAGAAGAAATTTGAATTAGATTTGATTACTGAAAATGGATATGAATGTTATATCCCTGAAGTTGTTGTTGAAGAAATTAAGGGTCAGAACGCACGAGATATCATGTCAGAATATACAGGAACATCAAGTCGATTAAAAACCGATGTAGCTCAACTGTATTTCAAGATAACTGATGAAACAAATATTCAGGATGCAATTTTATTAAGCGATAAAAACATAGATAAATTTATTAAGCATTATTTTGATAAAAAAATAATTCCTAATGATAAACCAAGCGAAACATTTAAATCTTTAATGGAGCGTTCCAAGTTTAAAAAACCACCCTTTAAGGATAAAGATAGTGATAAGGGATTTAAAGACACTCTTATCTGGATTAACATTCTAAGTTTTTATAAGAATTCAAGTGAAAACGATGTTCTTTTTGTAACAAAAGATAATGACTTTTTAAAAAACAAATCACTGCTTGAAGATGAATTTGTTACCTTGAATCCAACAAATAAAATAAAAATTATTGATGATGATGAGTTGACAAACATTCTTAAAAAGAAGACCAATGTTGAGCCTGAAAAAGTAACTGATAATCCATCAGTAGCTGTCAAAATCGTCGAAAACAAATTGGATCAGCAGAAGATTGATAGAATCAGGAATATAGTAGATTCTATACTTTATTCAGAAGTGATACATGACTTCTATAACAACGGTCCTGAAATTATTGAAAATTACAGGTTTCCATCATTTGTTGATGAAGATCAAACAATTCGTATTTGTGACTTGATGGTGCAAAAAGAAAAGGACTACATATTTTATGAGCAGCTTGACATGCTAGAAATTTTACAACAAGCAGGTATTAAGGATGCAGTCACTAATATTCAGATCAGCAGACGAGATTATTCTGAGTTCACAAAAATATATCAAGATATAAAAGATAATTACCCTAGTTATATGCCATCGTTTTTAAAATACTTAACAGAAAAATTAAATTCAATGCATTATTACTCAGATGTTACAACTGAGGGTGAAGATTTACCGTTTTAGATTGGAAATCAATCTAGCTATTAAACGACTTAGGTCGTTTTTTTCTTGCTATTTTCTCTCTTTAGAGTGATGTATATTACTAACCTTAGGAGTGGATTGGTATGGAATTTAAACAGTGGGTTATGATACCATATGCATAGAAAACTGAAAGGTCTAATCACCATGCCAAGCAATAACAGCAAGTACTCAGAAGAGATGAGAGAAAGAACATCAAAGTTCATCATTGAATCCGGTAAGTCAGCCACTTCAGTCGCTGAAGAATTAGGCATCGACATCAACACGGTGTGTCGATGGGTAAGAGACTATCGAAGAAAACATAAGATGCCCTCTTATTCAGACGAAAAAGGAATTGTCAAAAGCCCTAAAGTAGAAAAAGATGAAAACTGGTTAAAAATCAAAGAACTAGAGAAAGAACTCAAGATCAAAAATAGACTGCTGGAGGAAGAAAAGGAGAAGGTGGAGATCCTAAAAAAATCCCTGCACATCTTCATGGAACAACGCGCATGAAATGCGAAGCCATCGATAGGCTTAAACCACAGCATAGCGTAAGGAAGATGTGCAAAGTCTTAGGCATCTTGGATAGAGCGTATTACCAATGGAAAAAACAAGAAGAGAAAAGGAATGCATATCGATCATCGGAACGAGCACAAGTAGAAACCATTCATCGTGTATTCAAAGAAAGTAAAGAAATCTATGGAGCTCGAAAGATTCAAAAGCATTTAGAGGTTTCGGGGACCTATATAAGCGAGTGGAAGGTTCGTAGAATCATGAGAGAAAATGGAATGTACTCAGCGATTCAAAAAAAGTTTAGACCCTATTCAAACCAGAAAGCACACACTGGATACACAGATAACATCGTGGATAGAGAGTTTAACGTTCCTGAACCCAATCGGGTATGGGTCAGCGATATCACCTATATCAAAACGAAACTCGGCTGGCACTATCTCGCAGCGATTATCGATCTCTATAACAGGGAAGTCATTGGGTATTCCACAAGCAAGAACATTGATACCGAACTCGTTAAGCAGGCCATCACCAACGCGATCGCCAGATACCCAGGAGTTCAAGGAACCCTATTTCATAGTGATCGAGGGAGTCAATACGCGAGCGCAGGCGTCAAAACGATCCTCGAAGACCACGGGATGGTTCAAAGCATGAGCAAGGGAGGATGTCCATATGACAACTCATGCATGGAAAGCTTTTTCGCTTACCTAAAGAAAGAATGCATCTATCGAAGGTCGTATAGAGATTCATCTGAAGTTGAAAAAGATCTGTTCGAATATATCGAACTCTTCTATAACAGGAAGAGGATCCATTCAACCTTAAATTACATGACACCCATGGGTTATAGAATTCAAAATCAGGCTTCTATATCGGCCTCTTAAATGATATAATTTGTATGAATATGAACGATTAGAAACCTCTGTTTAAAAAACACTTAGTCCAAGTGTATATTCCAGAAGAATGGGCATTTTATGAAGAAGATAACTGGATATATATTAAGGATATTATTAGTGGTGAGATAATTGCTATTGAGTACATTAAAAGTGAAGGAGTACAAGAATCAAATCCTTACGTTGCAGAATATATTGAAATATTGAAATTAAGAGATTTAACAGGAAATTCAAATAATTCAAATTGCTATGTGTTTCGCTATGAGGTGAATGGAGAGACCTTGGATTTGATTAGACTGTCATTTGCAAGTCTTGCAGATGAAGATGTGACACGAGTTATATTATTTGTTTTTTTGGATCCCAATATTAACGAGGACATTATTATAAAGATTTCAAAATCATATAATGCTTCAGGAAAATAATTATGATTAATAAATATGAAAAGATGGTTTATAGTTTGTCAAAAACACTTTATAGCGTAGTTGTAGAAATCTGCTTTTATGTCAATAAAGTGGCCACAGAAAGTATGAGAAAAACTAGTTTTTGGACAAAATATGTTTCCCATGTAAAAAAAGTCTAGAGTGGGGGAACATAAATGGCCTTAAAATATGTTTCCCATACACAAAATTTGGCATTTTTTCAATCAATCGGATAGTTTCAACACACGTCGAGTCTATATCATTGCTTTTATTAAAATGACACTTGGCGACCACTTGACAACCACTTGACGACCTCTTAAAAATGTAATCAGATTTCAAAATAACATAAGAAATAGCCATCTGATCCTTTCATAAGGTATCCGATGGCTTTTTTTCTCTATGTGAACAAATTTTGTCCATTGTGGGAACATATTTTAAGGCAAATCGCGCAACGAAAATGTGCGTTTGCTTGAAAGTGGGAACATATTGAACCCTAAAAAAAATCAGATAATAACGACTCGATAGTTCATAATTTTGAGATTCGCAATTTCTGTTTTTGATGATTTAGTATTGCTCATATTTATTGGAAAATAAAAGTGATAATAATTGGAATGAAACATTGATATAAATTGGATTCATGATATAATAGACTTAGAGGTGATTTGCATATGACTCCCATAAATTATCGTAGAAGACTAATCGAACACGACATCGAAAATAAAATGAGATATAGTGGTGGTGTTGTTATTGAGGGTCCTAAATGGGCTGGTAAATCTACGACAGCAGAGCTATTTTCAAAAACAATCATTAAATTGCAAAACCCAATTGTAAAAAAACAGTATCAAACATTAGCAACCATTTCAAAAGATGAATTATTGGCAGGTGAAAAGCCAATTCTTTTTGACGAATGGCAAGAAGTTCCAGAACTATGGGATTTTATTAGACTAGATATTGATGAGAATAAGTATAAAGGTGCATATATTTTGACAGGTTCAACCAAAAAGCAAAATTTGCCTGTCTCGCACACTGGGACAGGTAGAATAAATTCGATTTATATGAGACCCATGAGTCTTTTTGAAAGCGGAGACTCGACAGGCAGTGTTTCATTAAGTGCTCTATTCCAAGGTGAGAAACTAAAACCAGTAAAATCTAATATATCAATCAATGATATTGCCCAAATTATATGCCGCGGAGGATGGCCAGAAAGCGTGGATTTGGCAGTTGAAGACCAATTGCTAGTCGCTAGAGATTTACTAGAGAGCATTATAAAAAATGATGTTGATGAAGTTGATGGTGTAAAAAAAGACAAAGAAAAAATGAGAAAATTGATAAGAAGTTATGCTAGAAATATATCGACCTTAGCCACAAGCAAAACAATTTATCAGGATCAAAATAACGAAGGTCTGTTGCTAGATTACAAAACATTTGACTCTTACGTTAATGCATTACAAAGATTATTTGTCATTGAAAATGTTAAAGCGTGGTCTCCACAAATTAGAAGTTCATCTACAATTAGAACATCAGATAAAAAACAGTTTGTTGATCCATCGATTGCTGTTGCAGCCTTAGGATTATCCGTTGAAAAATTAAAAAATGATTTCAACACATTCGGATTTTTCTTTGAATCTATATGCACAAGAGATATAAAAATTTATGCTCAATCACTTAATGGTGAGGTATTTCATTATCTTGACTCCTCGGGTTTAGAAATTGATCTGATTATAGAATTAAATGATGGTAAATGGGCTGCAATTGAAGTGAAAATGGGTGAAAATGAGGTTGATAAAGCTGCAGAAAACCTAAAAAAGCTTGCGAATTTACATATGACTGTTAAACCCTCATTTTTGATGATTCTAACAAATACCCAATTAGGGTATCAAAGACAAGACGACGTATATGTCATACCAATAGGTTGCCTTAAACCATAATCTTCAAAATGACTAGTATCTTTGGCTTTCTATCAATAATTCACGAGAATCAAATCAATCAATAAACAAGATTAATTAGGAGTAATTCAATGATGAAAATAGGTTATAGTGTATTTGGTAAAGCATATGAGTATATGTTTAGAAATGATTTGCATGATAAGAATTCAATCGATCACACGTTACTAAAAAATATGATTTTGTTAGATGAAAATTCAAAATCAACTCTTTACAATAAACCACATTCAATTTCTAGTGATATATGTTTACACGAACTATATGAACTTGCTCAGAAACATAAAGGCAAAAGTCTTCTAGAATCCATCAATAACACCTTTGATTTTGTAAATGAAGTCGTTAACAAGTTTGACACGCCATTTGAGAAAATGATTTTTGGTGGTACTGAAATGGAAATCATTAACAGAGGTAGTGATTGGTGTACTGATATTTCAAGAGTGGGAGCATCACTTTTACAATGTTTAGGTATACCAAGTAGAATCGTCATTTTAGTTAACTCACATAAAGCATACCACGGACATCAGGTAGTTGAAGCTTATGTCGATGGGACATATGTAATGTGTGACTTTTTATATAGTGTCATTGGTAAATTAGACCAATATTATTCGGTATATGATTTGCTGAAAGAGCCTAGTTTGGTTCAAAAAATATACCAAACTAAAATAGAAGATTCAAAGCAATTGGATTACATTTTAGGTCTATATAATTTAGCAGCGATTTCTGAGTACGATATTTGCAAAGAACATAACTACTATATTTCTAAACTGAATGAATATTATCTCAACATGATGAATCTCAATCAAGATGGTACTTGGCAAATGAATGAAAATGAGTAAAAATGTTTGCTCATTTTATAGCTGATATATGTTTCTTTGGTATTCTTAAACAATGTCAAATATGTATGGGGAAACATAGTAGAGCCGATTTCGATGTTTCTATAATACACACAAGGTTGGTTTTGCAAGCAATTTGGTCGTATCAAAGCACGTTGAGTCTATAGTACTGCTTTCTTTAAAAAACGCATAACAAAGCTAATATAAAATTGTAGTAGAAGCATCTAACCCCTAAATGGCGGTTAAATGTTTCTTTTTTTGCTCAATATTTAATTGCATTTGCGTTCTTGTTAAATCACAAAAAGGTATAAATTAACTGAAACATGATAATCACGATTAGTGGAATTTAAGTTATACATAAGGTGGAAAAATTTATAAAGTGACTAAAATATACAAAAAACTATCCTCGAAGTCTTGACGTGACTCATTATATGTGTGTTTGCATGAAAGTTGGCAGTTATTGAGCCTTATAAACGAAATGAAGAAGACTCGAGTCTTCATAATTTCACAAAACTATTGAGTAAAATTGCAGGTAAATGCGAAAATTATCAATAGTGTAATTATTTAAAGTTGAAATACCTGTTGATATATATAGGGTAACATGATAAAATTGTATTGAATAAAAATGCAAGAACATGCACAAAAATTCAATAGGTGGTTATATGATGAGAATTAAGAGAGACAAATATCTAAATGAACTAAAAAGTAAAATGCATAACAAAATGATCAAAATAGTCACTGGTATTAGAAGATGTGGAAAATCTTATTTGCTCAATGAGATATTTTTCGATTATCTTATTTCTTTAGGTATAAAAGAAGATCATATCATAAGAATTTCTTTAGAAGATTTGGAAAATGAATATCTAACAGACGCACATGTGCTAAATGAGCATGTTAAGTCATTAATTGTAGACAATCAAATGTTTTATTTGATTGTTGATGAAATTCAACAAGTTGACCGCTTTATTCCACTTTTGAATGGATGGTTAAAAATAAAGAATTTGGATGTTTATGTTAGTGGTTCAAATTCTAAATTTCTATCAAAAGATGTCATCACAGAATTTAGAGGAAGAGGTGATGAAATCTATGTGTCGCCATTATCCTTTAATGAATATTACGAAGCTCGCAGTATCGATTTTGATGACGCATGGAACGAATACATCATTTTTGGTGGGATGCCTTTTGTGTTAGAAAGAAGAACAAGTGAACAAAAATCTAAATACTTAAAAGATTTGTTCAATGAAATATACATTAAAGATATCAAAGAAAGATATGGCATTAGAAATGACACACAATTAGAGATTCTTCTCAATATTATTTCATCATCTATTGGCTCTTTAACTAATCCATCAAAAATTGAACATACATTCAAGACTGTAAAACAAGAAACACTTTCAAGAAACACGATAGAAAGTTATTTGGATATTCTAGAAGACTCGTTTTTAATTAAGAAGACAAACCGCTATGATATAAAAGGTAGAAAGTACATTAACACGCCATCGAAATATTATTTTGTCGATATCGGACTTAGAAATGCACGTTTAAACTTTAGACAACTAGAAGACACTCACATGATGGAAAATATCATTTTTAATGAACTTATTAATCGAGGATATAATGTAGATATTGGGGTTGTTGAAGTCAGCGAGAAAAATGAAAATGGCAACTACGTAAGAAAATCACTGGAAATTGATTTTGTTGCTAACATGTCTAATGATAAAATCTATATTCAATCCGCATACCACATGTCAAATGATGAAAAGGTTAGACAAGAGATTAGACCCTTTGTAAATGTGCAAGATTCATTCAGAAAATTTATTATTGTAAGAGATAACATTGATGTTAGAAAAGATGATTATGGCTTTACAACAATCGGTTTGAAGTACTTTCTTTTGACTGAAGATCCATTTAGACTTTAAGGCCTAACAGGATTACTCATCAATACAGCCTTTTGATGTCTATTGAATACACATAAAGTTCATTTTGTAAGCAATTATATATTTCAATCCACGTCGAGTCAATATCATTACTTTTATTAAAAATGACACTTGACGATCTCTTAAAAACGAATCAATTTCCCAAATCCAATTTTAAAAAAATGCAATAATCTTGTTGATAAACATGAATCTCACGTTCCTAGTCTCTTTTTAATGGAGGATTCCCATGTATTTAAATCAAGAACAATTCAACGTGTTTTATAAACCAAAAAATCAGCCTGTTATTCTTGAAATACCCACAATGAACTATATCACCATAGAAGGACAAGGCGATCCCAACGAATATCCGTTCCAACAAGCGGTTGAAGCTTTATACGCAATCGCCTACACAATCAAAATGTCTTATAAAGAGCCAAACCCTCCCAAAGGGTATTATCCTTACACCGTTTTCCCTCTAGAAGGTCTTTGGGATTTATTCGATAAATCGAAACCTTCATCAGATAAATCTAATTATCAATACAAGCTTATGATTCAGCAACCCGATTTTATTGATGAAACCCTCTTTGAGTCATTTAAACAAGAGAGTATAAAGAAAAAGAATAATCCACGTCTATATGATGTTAAGTTTGAGAAGATCTCAGATGGTTTATGCTGTCAAATGCTTCATCTTGGCCGATATGATGATGAACCAGCAAGTTTTAATGTCATGGAGTCTTTTATCCAAAATGTGGGTTTCTACCGCCTTTCTAAACGACATAAGGAGATCTATCTTTCAGATCCAAGGAAAGCTGAACCCTCTAAAATGAAGACTATTTTACGTTTTGAAATCAAAAAAAATGAGGTAAAGCCATGACCGTTCATGATATTCTAGAATGGATGAATAACCATCAAGATGATAAAATGAAAAAGATTTATACCAGATCACATCAAACATTTGATGCATTAGGTATTAAGATGCAAGATCTTCGTCAACTCGCTAAAACGATTGGTATTGATCACGAGTTAGCGTGTAAACTTCAAGACATTCATCTGTTTGAAACCATGATGTTATCAACACTCATCTGTGATCCAAACAAATTATCTTTCGAGCAACTATCAAACTGGGCATCTCGTGCAGAGTCGACATCCATCATTGATCAAGGATTATCGGATGTCATCCTAAACGTTGAACAGTGTGATGAACTCTGTAAAACGTGGTTAAATCATGAAAATATTCATCTGCGCTATGCGGGTTATGCGACATTATCAGCTTATTTTCGTCTCTATCCACTCGAAAAAATGAATCATTTGTTGGGTGTTGATTCACTCATGATGATAAAAAATACGATTTTAAACGAACCTTTAACCGTTCAAAATGCGATGAACAATGCGGTGGTGATGGCAGGATTGCATGTCCCACAACTTGTGAACTTAGCCAAAGAAGTTGCCGATCATATCGGATACATTCTTCCCCTAAAAGCAAAGAATAGTTGTAACATCCAAAGTGCATCAGACTATCTCAAACGATATATCAATCAACCCAAGTTTTCACGCGTAGCAAGACTTGAAGAAAGGAAGACATCATGAGTCACAAATATCCTCTACAAACCATCGAAAAAGTACGTTATGGTGATACAGACCGTCAAGGACATGTCAATAACGCGATCTTTAATGAGTATTTTGAATCGGGAAGAGTTGAACTTCTCTATCATCCCAATCACCCTTTAAACGATGAACAATGTTCGTTTGTCACCGTTCATGTATCCATCGATTATCATGATGAAATCAATTGGCCAGGAGAACTTTTGGTTCAAACAGGAATCAAAAAAATTGGAACGAGTTCCATTCGATTCATTCAAAGTCTCTATCAAGATGATGTCGAAGTTGCAACCTGTGAAGCCGTCATTGTTCATGTCAATCCTTTAGTAAAAAAGTCTCAACCATTAAGAGAAGACGTCAGAGAACTTCTTAAGCAATATATGGTTTCGGAATGATTGATCCATGATCTCGTTTCTTATGGGATACGAGAAGAAACCATCTTTAACTGAGGTGATATTTATGGACTATTGTCCAGTATGTGGTCAGAAAATGACGCATGATGAAATTGAATCTCATAAAATCATGCGATGCAGTTGTGGCTATATTGATTGGGATAATTGGGTTAATCTATCTGCTGTCAGTGTATGCTATAACGATTCAGGTGAATTTATGATGGTTCACCTAAAAGGGAAATCAAAAGGTAAGATCACATTTCCCGGTGGATTTCGCAATTTAGGTGAAACACTGGAAGAAGCAGCGATTCGCGAATGCTATGAAGAATCTGGTTATACCATTGGTGAGCTAGAACTCTATAAAGTCTATACAAAAGATGATATCCGTTTGGTTTGGGTTGTCTTTCGAGCTAGAATAATCAAGGGTTCATTTCTTGAGAATAATGAAACTGAAAGAGTAAGCTTTCATACCACAAGTAACCTTCCTGATATGACAAAACTGCGTGGAAGTTTAACTGAACGATTACTGAAAGACATCATCGAAGAAGGTAAAAAAGATGGACGTTAAAGACCAATTTCTAAACTATCAAACTAAAAACGAGCAAGAACAAAGAGACCTTGATCTAATTTTACAGTTTATTGATCGCAATCCTGATGCATTGTTAAGATCCAATTTGACAGCTCATCTGACTGCATCTGCTTTTGTTGTCAACCCCAAGATGGACCGTATTGTTTTTGCATTTCATCATATCTATCAATCCTGGGCTTGGGTTGGAGGTCATGCTGATGGCAATCCCAATCTTCTCGAAGTTGCCCTTCGTGAAGCTAAAGAAGAAACAGGATTAACCACGATTAGACCGTTTAATAACGATATATTTACCATCGATGTGATCTACGTACATAACCACATCAAAAAAGGACAGTATGTCCCTGACCACCTACATCTCAACGCAACCTATTTACTGATTGCAGACGATGATGAAATCCCTTATGCGAATCCAGATGAACATCAAGATGTCAAATGGTTTGATATCAACCATGTCATAGAAATGGTCAGCGAAGATCGTATGAAGCCTGTCTATCAAAAAGCATTTCAGCATATCCAAATGATCAAGCCTTAAGGGCTTGGTTTCTTTTCCTTAAAGGGGTATAATATGAGTAGAGGTGTACGATGAATTCATCTTGGAACGAGAAAAAGACGATGAGAAGTGCCATGATTAAACGTATGTTCTTCCTTGGTGGAGAACTCTTTTTAGGCATGTTTGTCCTTCTTTTTAGTGCAGGGTCTTGGTCTTATACGGGAGCATGGATCCTCGGTAGTCTATATCTTTTTAGCTATCTCATCTTTGGACTTGTACTACCTCGAAAAACAATTGAACATCGGTCGACTAAAAAAAAGAATGTTCCCATTTATGAAAAGATCATTGGTGTTTTATCGTGGATCATTGGTTACGGTGTTTATGTTGTTGCAGGACTCGATTGGCGTCTAACGTGGTCACATGAGATTCCATGGTTTATGTTTGCACTTGCTATCTTCATTTTTGTGATGGGCATGGGTATTGTTTTATGGTCAATGATTGAAAATCCTTACTTTTCAACACGTGTTCTGAAAGATGAAGATCATCCCATTATTTCAACCGGGCCTTATCAAGTGATCAGACATCCAGGGTATCTTGGCATGATGACGTATCTTGCCGTTGTCCCTATCATTTTAGGATCACTCTATGCGATGATCCCGACCATCATCATTTTGGTTTTATGTTATATTCGCATGCGTTTCGAAGATAACTTTCTAAGAAAGAATCTAAAAGGTTATCGTGATTACCAAAAACACGTGAAAAATCGTTTGTTTCGCACGTTTAAATAAATAGATCATTAGAAAAAGGGAGAAAATCATGATCAGCTATGTGAAGTTACAAGATTGGGTCCAAGAGATGGCAGCTCTTTGCGAACCCGATGATATATATTGGTGTGATGGAAGTGACGAAGAGTATGAACGCATGATCTTAAGTCTCGTTCAAGAAGGAAAAGCTATTCCACTCAATCCAAATAAACGTCCTCAATCCTATGCGTTTTTTAGTGATCCATCCGATGTTGCACGCGTCGAAGATCGTACCTTTATCGCATCTTTAAAACAAAGTGATGCAGGTCCAACGAACAATTGGATTGAACCCCATCATCTAAAAGAAACGATGCTAAAACTCTACAAGGGATCCATGAAAGGACGTACGATGTATGTGGTTCCCTACATGATGGGTCCATATGGATCACCCATGTCAAAGATTGGCATTGAACTTACAGATAGTGCGTATGTTGCATGCAATATGCGCCTTATGACACGCATGGGACGTGATGTGTTAAAAGAACTTGAACGTGTAGGTTCCTTTGTACCATGTCTTCATAGCGTGGGTTATCCGCTTGAAAAAGGACAGGAAGATCTACCCTGGCCATCCGCACCGATTGAAAAGAAATTCATTGCACACTTTCCAGAAGAACGCTTGATTTGGTCATATGGTTCTGGATACGGTGGTAACGCATTACTCGGCAAAAAATGTTTAGCACTACGGATTGCATCTGTCATAGCACGTGATGAAATGTGGATGGCTGAACATATGCTGATTCTAAAAATCACGAACCCTGAAGGAAAAAGTAAGTATATTTTAGGGGCATTCCCAAGCGCATGTGGTAAAACGAATCTTTCGATGCTTGTACCTACCCTACCAGGATGGAAGGTTGAAACAGTTGGCGATGATATTGCTTGGTTATGGATGAAAGAAGATGGAAGACTTTACGCGATTAATCCTGAAGCAGGCTTCTTCGGAGTCGCTAAAGGAACCAGTTATGATTCCAATCCGAATGCGATGATGTCGATTAGAAAAAATACGATTTTTACGAATGTCGCATTGACCGATGATGGTGATGTATGGTGGGAAGGCATTGATGGTCCAACACCTGATCATTTAATCGATTGGAAAAAAGAAGATTGGACACCGAATAAGAAAACACCAGCTGCCCATCCCAATTGTCGCTTTACTGTATCGGCAAAACAATGTCCAGTGATCGCTGATGATTGGGAAAATCCTGAAGGTGTTCTTGTATCCGCAATTTTAGTCGGTGGTCGAAGACCAACAACAATTCCATTGATTCATGAGGCTTTATCATGGAGCCATGGTGTATTTATGGGTTCGATGATGGGATCTGAAATAACTGCAGCCACCATTTCAAATCAAATCGGTCAAATCCGACGTGATCCTTTTGCAATGCTACCCTTTATCGGATACCACGTTGGTGACTATTTAAAACATTGGCTTGACATCGGTAAACGCACTAATGAAGCGTTGCTACCCAAAATCTTTTATGTAAACTGGTTTAGAAAAGATGAACAAGGGGATTATTTATGGCCAGGTTTTGGTCACAATTCACGTGTGTTGAAGTGGATTTTCGAACGTTGTGATGGAACAGCACAAGCAACATTATCGCCGATTGGTTATTTACCAACCGCCGATGCTCTTGATGTGCGCGGTGTACCAATGAAAGCAAATGCTTTAGAAAAACTTCTCGATATTGATCATCAATCCTGGTTAGAAGAAGTCAAATCCATACGTCTTTACTATCAGACAATCGGTGAAAAATTGCCACAGAGATTAATGGATGAACTCGATAAATTAGAAATGCGACTTAATTATGCAAGTCGCCAAAACACATAGGGGTCTTATGACCCCTTTTTTCATATCATGGTGATTGTGCATTTACCGAAAAGAGCGTATAATCATACTATGATTTGGGGGAATGCAAAATGGCTATTTTTTTGAGAATTGATATCAATTTGGTCGCAATGCTCATGATTTTCATGGTTTTTTTGATTTCGATTAGACGTTTAGATCAAAAGGATATCTTGAACCGTGCTTATTTGATGACCTTAATTGCCATCTTTTTTCAATTAGGTATTGAAGCGATCACCTGTATAATCAATGGTCGATCTGAAATTGGATATCGCTATCTGTCGCAGGGTTTACACGTCCTTCTATATACCATCGCCCCTCTTTTATCAAGTATATGGTACTTGCTCGTCAGAAATTTTGTGACTGCGCGCAAAAAAGTCTCTAAAAATGCTTACACCATTATTTTTTTACCGGTGATTATCAATGGCATCATCAGTATATTGACTCCCTTTTTTGGTTTCTACTTTACGATAGATGCTCAAGGAATCTATGCAAGAGGTCCCCTATTTTTTGTGTGCATGTTCATCACCTATGCGTACTTTATATCGTCATTAATTCATCTAGTGTATTATCGTAAAAAACTTGTTGCCAATGAATTTGTCCTCCTTGTTCTCTTCAATGTCATTCCGATTATGGGTGCCATCTTACAAGCACTTCTCTATGGGATATTACTCGCATGGAGCTCTGCAGCATTCGCATTGGTTGTCGTCTACATTTATCTTCAAGAAAGACTCGTCCATCTCGACATCATGACCGGTGCTTGGACAAGAAAGTCGTTCGAATATTTCATGGACAAGCGACTCAAACAAAAAACGGTTGATCCTTTTGGTGGGATTTACTTCGATATTGACCATCTGAAAACAATCAATGATCACTACGGTCATGCTGAGGGTGATTTAGCCATCACGGATGTGATTTCTAGCATCAAAGGTTTATTAAAAACCAATGAGTTTATTGCCCGTTTGGGTGGTGATGAATTTATCATCATTACTGATGAAGCCCATATCGATCGATTGAAAGATCTCATCAAAGATATTGAATTATCACTCCTGGTGCGCAATGAAAATTCAGAGAAAGATTACGTTTTATCATGCAGTTTTGGGTATGGGTTATACGATAAAACATTTAAGAGCGTCGATCAATTCTTGCGGTTAATCGATCATCGCATGTATGAATCAAAGAAAAGATTAGAAGAAAGTTAGGCATAGTTATGTTTGGAAAATATGCATCACCACTCGGTATTATGACATTTGAAGTTGAAAAAGATCATTTGATTGGGATGACAATCGATGATTTGGATGTTGTGCTCAGTGATCACCCGATGATCATGAAGATTCAACATGAACTCGATCAATATTTTAAAGGACAATTGAAACATTTTGGGCTCGCTGTTTCTTTTCATAAAGGAACACCGTTTCAACAATCGGTTTGGCGTGAAATGCTCAAGATTCCATATGGACAAACGAAAAGTTATGGTGAAATAGCAGCACTCATCGGAAAACCTTTAGCGGTTCGTGCTGTTGGGCAAGCGTGCAAAAAAAACCCGATAGGTATCGTTGTTCCATGCCATCGCGTGATTGGCAAAGATGGATCTATGACTGGATACTCGGGAAAAGATTACATACATGTCAAGCAGAGACTTTTAGATTTCGAACGGGAGCATAAACCATGGTCGATTATGTAATTAAACAACGAAGAACACTTCATGAAATTCCTGAATTGGGTTTTGATTTACCGCGCACCAGTCAATACATCTACAATGAACTGGTTTCGATGGGTTATCAACCGATTCAGATGGCTCATACGGGATGGGTTATTGAAAAAAAAGGGATATCTTCAGAATCTATTTTGTTTCGTACGGATATGGACGCATTACCTGTCGAAGAGAAAACAAAAGTTTCATTTGCATCAAAACACAAAGGAAAGATGCATGCATGTGGCCATGATGGTCACATGGCCATGATGCTTGGGTTTGCTCGTTATCTTTCATCGTGTCCTCCATTAAAAAAAGGTGTTGTCATGATTTTTCAACCTGCCGAAGAAGGACCTGGTGGAGCCAAAGTCATGATTGAAGAAGGACTTTTTGATCGTTATGACATTCAAGCTGTTTTCGGTATTCATCTTTATCCTGGATTAGAAGAAGGCATCTATGGTCTTGTTGATGGAGCGATGCTTGCACAAAATGGAGAATTTGATCTCGTCATAGAGGGACGTTCTGCCCACGGTGCACAGCCCGAAGCAGGTCGTGATGCCATCTTAGCAGCTGCACAGCTGATTGAAGCCTATCAATCAGTCATCAGTCGACGTATTTCACCCTTAGAGCCAGCTGTGATCACCATCGGTACCATTCAGGGTGGTGAAGCACGAAACATCATCGCTCAACGAGTTGCTATTTCTGGTACGATGCGTGCTTTTAGCGATGAAACGTATCAAAAGATGAAAGAAGAGATCAAAAGAATCGATCAAGGCATCGCTTTCACCCATGATGTCATCATCCATCATAACATCATGGATTATTATCCTGCTGTTTCCAATGATCACCATCTTTTTACGCAATTGATCAATGTATTACCAAAGAAATCTTTTCAACTTATTAAACCCATGACGTTTTCTGAGGATTTTGCGTTTTATCAACAGCACGTTCCTGGTGTATTTGTGATGCTTGGAACAAGAAATGAAAAAAAGGGATACATTCATCCCCTTCATAGTTGTTACTTCCAATTTGATGAATCTGTCTTGATAAAAGGCGTTGAACTTTACCAAAACATCCTTCATATGATGGATGCTATCTAAAAAATGCGCAAAAATTTGCGCTTTTTTATTCTTCTGGAATCCATTTTGCGAGCATGTTTTTTAATGTCTCTTGATCAAACGGTTTGATTAAAAGATCGTTCATACCCGCGAGAAAACATTGACTGCGCTCTTCAAAAAAGGCGTTTGCAGTTAAGCCAATGATGGGCGTTTTGGTGTTAAAGCGGCGAATCGTTTGTGCAGCTTGAATGCCATCCATCACAGGCATATGCAAATCCAAGAAAATGATATCGAAGGCTTGATCTTTTACTTTTTGAACAGCAAGAAGTCCATTATCAACCAAAACCATTTTCATACCGAGGTGGGTTAATAAACGTTCAGATAATTTTTGTGACAAAAGATGATCTTCAGCCATGAGAATGAGTGCACCTCTTCGAGGTGAAGCAGTTAAAACATCATGTTCTTCGAGTTCATCAACCTCATCTTTTTCAATCGGAAGACTCAAGGTGAAGGTGCTTCCTTCGTTGAGCTTACTTGACACTCGAATGGAGCCATCCATGAGATGCGTGAGTTTCTGACTGATAGAGAGTCCAAGACCCGTACCTCCATAAAGGCGTGAGATCGAGGACGATGCTTGCATGTAGTCACCAAAGAGTTTTTGTTGCTGCAAGTCTGTCATGCCAATTCCAGTATCTTTGACATGAATATCAAGCATGATGTTTTCCGGTGTATGATTAACACGAAAAACCACACTGACACCCCCCGTTTCAGTAAACTTAATGGCATTTTGAATTAAATTGATTAAGATTTGTCTGAGACGAAAACGATCTGCAATGATGACCTGTGGACAATTCATCGTTTCAAAATCAAGATAGAGGTGTTTGCGTTTTGCTTGGTCTTCCATGATCGATCTCACATCATCAATAAGCTGTTGCAAACGGAATGGTGCTTTCTCAATGGTGAGCTTACCAGCCTCCATTTTTGATAGATCTAATATATCATTGATAATGGATAATAGATGAGATGATGCATCTTTCATACGTAAAACATATTCACGCTGTTCATCAGAGAGTGTGGTGAGTTCAAGCAGAGAAGTAAAGCCAATCATTGCATTCATCGGTGTTCGAATTTCATGAGACATCGCTGAAAAAAATGAGGATTTAGCCTTGGATATTTCGAGATTCAAGGTTTTATTTTCTTCCATGTCATGTCGAAGTTTAATGATTTCTTGTTCCAAAGCGCGCAATGTGGATTGATCTTCAAGTTCATGCAGTATGGTTTTTGTGATATCACTTATCGTCCCATAATAAGCGACGGCTTCTTGTTGATGAAAATCGATGCGTGAGTTGACAAAAAACCATCGTATATGATCGTGGATTTTCATACGATATCGGCATGTAAAGGCTTGATTTTCTTGTAGAGCAATATGCCATAATTGTTGAACTATAGGTCTATCTTCGGATAATATCGCATCAAAAAGACTCTTTTTTGTTCTCTGTTCAGAGGTATCAAGTTCCCAAAGTGCATCGATTTCAGGAGATAATGTCCAGGTCTTCGACTTGATGTCATAAGACCAATAGCCTGTGGGTAAAGATTGATCAGAGGATTGGTCCTTGGATGGATGGTTGAGATAGAGGTCTTCGAACATAAGGGACACCTACTTTTGTTTCTATTATATCATGAATCAGAGGATGACTGATAAGGCTCAAAGAAAAGTAAAAAGAAAGTGTGATGTCGCTTAAAAAGGTGACGAATTGATGCTTTTCATGTATAATAATTTCAAAGGTCTCATTCAACTCCCTTCTTTTTGGGATGGAATAACGACAGGTGATGGTTAAACATGAGAAGTTTTATGTGGAAACTAGCAATTGCATTCGTCATTTCTTACGCCATCTTAGTATTGGTCGTTGTTTTCGCTTATACAACCATCTCATCCAATTTTATCATCAAGCAAGCCAAAGAAAACCTCATTCAAAGGGGAGAAGTTGCTGCTGAACGCATCGATTCACAACTTCGATTTGACTATCTTAAAGTAAGCGATCTGATCGATCAATATGAGATATCATCGCCGGATGCCGCTGTTGCACTCAACGGTGCTGCATTGTCCATCTCAGTACTTAACGATACATATCAAGGTTTTGGGCGACTTAATGATCGCACGCTCCTTGTCGGTTTAGATGCGTATACCTATGATTCAAGTTTTGGTTTTTTTGACATTCATCAACGCGTTGCTATCTACAGTTTTGATGAAGCATTTGGCACAGGACCAACAGAACCTTACATCTTTTTCTTGATTGATGATATTGTGGCATTCTTCGCTGCTGACTCCTACATCGAAACCATCATGACCGAATTTTCTACGATCACGCACTTTGGTTTGATGACCGCAGATAATCGTATTGCATATGCTTCATTTGACAATGGCTCATACCGTTATTTTTATGATTACTTACGCAACTATCAAGTCAGTGAATCCTTGATTGATGAGATGAAGGCGACGACATCGAATCATGTTTCCAATGTCTTTCAAGCAAATTTTGCTAACGAAGGGTCATTTATCACATTGAATGGGATTGATGCCATACACTCCAATAAACATTTTTATGTGGTCATGACTTTTAATGAATCCGATGTCATTGGATCGATGGCTTATTTGACCAATATTTTATGGGCTCTCTTCTTTGTGATTTTTGTTTTATTTGCGAGTGCTCTTCTTGTTTTGTTCAAAATATTGGAAACCAAAATGCATGATATTGAAAATGCAAAAGTCACCCATTATTACGCGAAACCTTATCTCGTTCGTATCAACCGAAGAGGTAAGATTAAGTCCTATAATCAAAGTTTCAAAAAATTGCTTGGTGACTATGATATTTATGATGAGATCAAAGATTTTGAAATCAAGAAGGAGTTTGACCTTGAAGCGATTGAAGACATTATTCAACGCCAGCGTGCGTTTACTGCGATATTTGAACTTGGTCTTCAGCGCTTAGTTTACATACGCTTTGTTCCAATCAAAACGACAGGTGGCTATCTACTTGTTGGTGATGATATTACGAGCATCGAAGGACGATTTGATGAGTATCGTAACATGGCGTTATACAATAAAGTCACTCATTTACCCAATCTTAACAGCTTAAGACAAGATCTACAAGCTTTCTTTATGAATGCTGATGAACTCAAAAATTATAACGCTTTGGTCTCCTTGGATATTGTCTCATTTGCGAAAATCAATGTTTTATTGGGCGAAAAATCAGGTGACCGATTCCTGATGATCTTTTCAGAACTGATCGATGAATCACTTGAAGGTTATCCCTCAACACTCTATAATACAAACGCCGATAGTTTTGTCATCTTTTTTAGAAACATCGAGAACTACGCTTGGGTTACACGGTGGATCAATAAAGTGCTCAGTATCTTTGAAAAGCCGATTACCATCGATAAGAACTTTATCAATATCGATGTCAAAATTGGTGTCTTTAACATCGAAGCTGATCGTTATGAGATTCTTAATGCAGATGTTGCTTATGATAATATGCTTTTAGCATTAAACCATGCGAAAGAATCGTCTCAACATAAGAGCTTTGTGTATGATGTCTCCCTATCGCTGATTGCTTCACGTGAACAGCGCATGGAAGCCGATCTCGCCAATGCCATTAAAAATCAAGAGTTCTACATGGTTCTTCAACCTAAGTACAATAACCAGGAAGAACGTATTATTGGATTTGAAGCACTTATTCGTTGGAATAACCCCAAATATGCCTCTGAATCACCCCTCAAGTTCATTCAAATGGCTGAACGAAATAATATGATCATCGATATTGGACGCATTGCACTGCATGAGACATTCCAAATTGCAAAGGAACTTGAACCTTATAATATCCATATATCCTTAAACGTATCCCCTGTTCAACTTCTACAAGCTGGTTTCGTTAACGAAATTGTGTCAGTCTTTGAGCAATATGAGCTTAAGAAACACAGCATTTCACTGGAAATTACGGAAACATTCTTGATTGGATCCTTCGATTTGGTTATCAATAAGCTCAAACTTTTGCAAAAATATGGTTTCGATATCCATTTGGATGACTTCGGTTCTGGTTATTCATCCTTACAGTATTTAAAAGACTTACCGATTAATACCATCAAAATTGACCGAGCTTTTGTCATCAATATTGAAACTGATGCCCACTCGCGCGCTATCGTGAACATGATTTCATCGTTAGCTAGAAATATTGGACTAGAAGTGGTCACTGAAGGTATTGAAAATGATAAACAAAATCAACTTGTATATCGTGCAGGATGTAACATCATTCAAGGTTATTTGATATCACCCCCTGTAGTGAAATCGGAAGCCATTCGATTAATTCGTGAGTTTAATATCGATCACACACGTACTGTTGAACTCGTCAAGATGAAGAAGGAGATCAAACGATGAATTTCATGCGTATCTATCAGGTCAGCGATCAAGCGACCATCATCTTATCCATCATCGCCATTCTTGTCATGCTGGGGGCAATCTTTTTCCTTGCGCGTTCATATTTCAAAGAACGTGCGCGTATTCAAGAAGAAAAAGCATTTCTCATCGAAGGTGTTCTCACCAGAGCAGAGATGACGTCGATCATCACCTCCCACATCGCACGCATGGGAAAAGATGGCCAATTTTCACTCATCTATTTGGATCTTGATAAATTTTCTGATTTTATCAATGCGTTTGGTGCGACTGAAGCTGAAAAAATTTTGGAAAAGATTGTTAAAAACATCGAGCTTGCATTACCCAAAGGGGTTAAATTGTCGCGCTTACAAAACGATGAGTTTTTGATTTTCTTATCGATGGACTATGATCGAACCGAAGCGGTTGACCTCGCAAATAAAATCAAGATCTCCATGGCACGTCCGATTAAACTCTTTGGTGACACCACCATCAGTGCAACAGCATCGATTGCTGTTGCTTTCTACCCGATTCATGGTGCGACCTTAAAAGATTTGTTTAATTCACTTAAACTGGCTACCTATTTGATTAAAAAGAATGGTGGCAACAATATTCGCGTCTATTCCGATGAAATGAATACAGAAGGTGGCGAACATGTCGAATATTATTATCAGATAAAGCATGCGATTCAACACAAAGAGTTCCAGCTTTTCTATCATCCGATCATCAATGTCAAAACCAATGATATCTATGGGGTTGAATCCCTGATTCGCTGGAATCACCCTGAGCATGGTCTGCTTTCACCATTTAAGTTTTTAGGGATTATGGAACAATCCGGAGACATCAACTGGATTGGGCTTTGGGGTCTTGAAACGGTGATCAAGACTTTCCAAGAACTTAAGCAAGAGTTTCCCAAAAAAGACATAAAGTTCTCGTTAAACCTTTCGCCTAAACAGCTCATGAATGAGTCATTACCGATGGATTTCCAAAAACTCTTGAAGAAATATCGCATGAATGCAGAAAATATCGTCTTAGAAGTGATCGAGTTTGCAGTTTTTGATAAACCGATGCAAATACATAAAACGTTAGCTGATTTAAAGAAAATGGGGTTCCAAATTGCAATTGATGGTTTCGGACTTGATTTCTCGACGCTATCGCGCGCTCAAGCACTCGATATTGATATCATCAAATTGGATAACGAGTTTTTAAAAGAAGAAGAATCCTATATGAAGGCTAAGTTTGCGCAGCTGCTCGTCGATTTTGCGCAAAAAAACAATTACACCGTGATCTGTGAAGCCATTGAAAATAAGCCAATGTTAGATGAAGCTAAGAAATACAACATTCATATCATGCAAGGATTCTATTTCACAAAACCACTTTCTGCTGAAGCATTAAGAGGATACATTGGTACTGAATCTTGGAAAGATGTTGACAAGTAATCATTAGTTTTACACATCATATATTACAATCAAGAGAACGACATATCCTATGCCGTTCTTTTTTACTTAAGAAATAAAAGAATGATTCAATTCTATAAAAATAAACATAGATGTATTTATTTCTTTAATCTTAACTGACTTGTTCAAAAACAGACTTCTTAAGATTTGTTAAGGGAAAAGTAAGAAACGCAAGAAAGAATTGATAATTTGGCGTGTTTTAATTCAAAACCTCGATGATATAATCCAAGTGTAATCATGAAGGTGAAGTGATTTGAAATGAAATTATCGAGAGTTTTGAAAACGAAAAAACAAATCAAGACGAAGCGCATTCAATCCCTCATGCTATCAGTGAGTGGGGTTCTCTCCCTGTTATTTGTTCTGATCACGTTTTATGGACAACAAGCGGGAAACTTCGTGATGTCGGTCGATTACGATTCATACAAACGTGGCATTGTGCTATCCAACAACGAATCATTTAGAGAAGCACAACCGCGATTGATGACCGATCCAGTCTATGGGGCAAGGGACATGACCTATTCGTGGTTAAAACTTGAAGAAGTCGTCGTCACTGAAGGAAATTATACTGATCCAGATTACGATTATGTTGCTTACACTTTCTATCTAAAAAACAATGGGTTAGAAACCGTCGATATTGTCTACCACATACGCATCACAGACTCCTATAAAAAAATGGAAGACGCTATACGTGTGTTGGTGATAGAAGACGACATTCATACGATCTATCAAAAACCTGATTATAACGATGGACAAGGTATACCGGTAAGTTACACGATGGAACTGAGAAAAACACAAAAATTTCTCTCAGACACCATCGTTACCCGACAACATATTTTCAATTTTCAACCAGGAATGCTACGAAAATACAGCGTTGTCATGTGGATTGAAGGAACAGATCCTGATACCACAGATGACATATTGGGTGGGATGATCAAACTTCAAATGAATTTTTCGATTGTGAGTGATCAATGATGTCATTGAGAATGATGACACTTCGCTTGACTCTCTCAATTCTAGGTCTTATACTTTATCTTTTCATCTTTGGTTCCGTCACCTATGCATGGGTAACCATGGCACAGATCAACAACATCGATAATCTCACCCTGATTGCATCTTCAGGACGTGAGCTCCTGATTTCAACCGATGATGAAAACTATGATACGACAATCTCACTTCAACAACTCCACGTTTCCAATCAACTTAAGGATGTTACAACATCGGATGGTATTCATTTCACACGTGGTGGTTATATGGAAAGAGGAGATGCCATCGCACAACAGGATTATATGGTGATCGATCTCTATTTCAAGTCAACCGCACGTGAACGCGATCTATTCCTGATGAATCGCACATTTGAGAATTCAAATCGAGGAACATATATTGAGTCGAACGGGATTAATTTTATCCCGAAAGTTCACTATACCGAAGACAATCATCGTTTAGTTCTTAAGGATTCCATCATTCGATACTATGCAAAAGATGCAGTAAGAATCAGTTTTGGAGAAATGGATGAAGAGGGTCAAGTGCAACAAGCGACGATTTATGATCCCTCAGAAAACGAATTTAGGGGATATGGAAAATCATTTGGTGCATACAGCTATTATCTTGCACGAACCAATACACCTCTTTCGCTTCCCGAATATACACCATCAATCATCTATGGTCTATCAGAACCAGATCCTGCGAATCCTTATCAAGCGTTGGATAATCGTTCATGGATCAGTCGATTAAAACCCACAGATGAGACCGACTTAAATGGAAAAACCATCTATAAAACAAAGATTCGACTATGTATATGGATTGAAGGTTGGGACCCGGATGCCATCGATGGTATCCTCAACGATCAACTGCGTATTCAATTAGAGTTCAAACTTGCTCATCGAGCAACTTGATATAGATCATTAAACATATAAAGGAGATATAAAATTATGACTAACGTTACCAAAAAACTCGTCTTATCACTCGTCGCTGTCATTCTGACTGTGATTGCATTAGGTACAACCACATTCGCGTGGTTTACGATTACGAACGTTGCTTCTGTCCAACCTTTCCAAGCACAAGTCATCAGTGATGAAGGGATTGAAATTGCCATTGGTACAGGAGACCCCTTAGCACTTGAATGGAAAACAACACTGACCACACAAGATATCTACAATTATCTAGACAGTGTCTATGGGGCAAACGGTTTTCGTTTCAATCATGTGACCTCACCTGATGGACGCAATTTCTATGGTCTCGGCACAGGAACGACCGGTAATGGAACCACAGAAGGTTACTTATCACTTCCACTTCATTTCCGTTCTGATTCGACCTCTGAAATCACATGGACACAAGTAATCCTTAGTGGTACACAAGCTTCCTTTATCACTCGTGTCGGTTTCACCGATTCAAAAGGCGTTGATCGTGCAGCAAACAGCTCATTGTTTGTCAATCCTGCTGATGCGATCAGAGTTTCCATCACCGGTATGGTCGGCGGATCAACCACGACCGTTGCTTATGAAAATCCAGTGTCTTCAACGAACACGGTATTAGGCGGATTAATTAATGCTGATCTTCGTGGTGATCAAGAAGATGTCTTAGGTGTACCCACCTATATTGGTGTTGATGGTGCACAAAACTATTTCTATCGTTCAAATGCGATTCTTCCTGGTGGTATCGAAGCTGTCAACGTTGTCTCTACCGTCGATATGATCACATCAACCAAAATTTTAGATATGTCATCGAATCAAATCCTGATTGCTGATGCAGAATATTATGGTACTGTCACGGTTCATATATGGTTTGAAGGATGGGATGCTGAAGGATACAATGCATTACTCGGTCGTATCATATCGCTATCACTACGTTTTGAAGGTTAATTAACACGATGAATGGGCGGGTACCACCCGCCCTTCTTTCTAGGAGAATGTGCAATGAAAAGAAAAATGTATACGAATAAACGTATTTTATCTGGTTTTCTTTATGGTCTCTTGATGTTTCTTCTCGCTTTTAGTGTTGCACAGCTTAGAGTCAAGCGAGAAGATGATCTTGCTCATCTTTTAGGTGTTGGCATGGTCACAGTTAACAACGATGATATGACCTCTGATTTAAAAGGTCATTTCTCATCAAAAGATCTCCTTTTTGTGAAGATGCTTAGCTATGAAGATAAGCATGAACTCGTCATGGGGGATATTGTGGTTGTATATGATCTTCAATCACGTCGTTTCATTGCTCATCGCATTGAAGAAATCATCACCGATGACGGACAATTATATTACTTAATCAAAGGTGATTTAAATGACACGATGGATCAACCGGTTGCAACTTCAGATATTATCGGTATCAAACGAGGTCATATTTCAGGCATAGCAAGTATCTATGACTACATTCAATCCCCTAAAGGGTTTGCATTATTCATTTTATTACCGGTTGTCTTGTTATGGATTCTATCAGCCATCATCTTGGTAAGATCGCTATTAATCTATCACAGAAAAAATCTTGAAAAGTCATTTCTCATGCGCGCTGAAGCACAAGCTCTTGAGGTTGAACATGAGTTTATGCACATCAGACAACAGCTTCTCAAGGAGTTTCATCTCGACAATTAAACGAAAAGAGGTCCATTATGGTCGAATTTGGACGTTATTACATCAACTTTATCCGTGATGTGTTCCAATACATCGGATCGTTCTTCAAAGGCATCTTTGAAGTCTTTTCGTCTTTCTTTATGGATGGTGTTCGTGAGTTATATGAAAAATTTATCCTTGCAAGTTTACAGTTTAGTATCTTAGACTGGATCATGTTTATCATTGTCAATGTCGTCAATATGATCTTTATCGTCATCATTGTGATGAAATTGATCGGTGTCATCAAAAAGTATATCAAATTTGTGAAGACTGAAATCGAAAAAGATGAATTGGTGGCTGAAATCACGTTTCTTAATCAAAAAACGATGGAACTTATCGATGAGAAAAATAAGATTTTGGCATTGAAGGTTTCCAATCTAGGCATCAATCCAGAACAAGAAGAACCTTTGAATGAAGAAATCATCGAAGAGGAAAGTGAAGGACGCTTTGTCAAACTTTCCATGGTCGATCAAGAATATCAACAAAAACCTTATGTTGTTGCGATGAAAGATGAAGATATGATCAATTTAAACCAATTGGTGATTCGCTTTATTCATTTTGCAGCATCACGATTAAAACTTTACTACAGCCCTAAAATCATTCGAGCTTTTTTCGCTGGCATGGCAGCTTCACATACGATGATTCTTGAAGGTATTTCAGGTACCGGGAAAACATCCTTACCCTATGCCATGGGTAAATTCTTTCAACATGATGCGTATATCATTCCTGTCCAACCATCTTGGCGTGATCGCGCTGAAATGCTTGGTTATTTGAATGAATTTACGAAGAGATTTAACGAAACCGATTTTTTGAAAGCCATTTATGAAACGACTTACCGTGAAGATATCAATATTGTGGTACTCGATGAAATGAACTTAGCTCGCGTGGAATACTACTTTGCAGAACTATTATCGATTTTAGAAATGCCAGATCCTGATAAATGGTTAGTCGATATAGTCGCCGATACGAAACCTGGTGACCCACTCCACTTAGTTAAAGGGAAACTATTGTTACCTCAAAATATTTGGTTTGTTGGAACGGCAAATAAAGATGATTCAACATTCATCATCACAGATAAAGTGTATGACCGCGCAACACCGATTGAGATCAACACGAAATCTGAGTACATCGATGCACCACTCACCGATGGTGTTGTCATGCATCGTGACTATTTACAATCACTTTTCCTACATGCGCAAGAAGAACATGCCATGTCACCTCTTGCATTTGAGAATTTAGAAAAACTGGATAGTTTTATTACCAAAAATTTCAAAGTTACGTTTGGAAATCGTATCATGAAACAAATTCGTGCTTTCGTGCCCGTTTATGTTGCATGTGGCGGAACGGAAAACGAAGCATTAGATTATATGGTTGCACGTAAAATATTCCGTAAATTTGAAGGTTTAAATTTACCCTTTTTACAAACAGAGATTCAGGATTTATCCAAACTGATCACACGTTTATTTGGTAAAGATCAGTTTGAAGAGTGTCAAAATTTTTTAAACACCATTAAAAAGATGTACTAGGAGAGAAGTCATGAACAAGGGATCGATGCGCATGCTCATCATGTCAACACTTTATGTCCTTTTAGCATGCTTCTTTTTTTCAGTATCGACCTATGCATGGTTTATCATCACCAATACAGTAAAAACATCGTTAGTCTCTTCGATTTCAGAAGTTGAAGCAGAGTACGATTTCTACGTCTATAAGGATAGTTGGCATCGCGGTAATACTGAGCAAACGCTATTCAATCAACTGTGTGAGACATCGTCTGATGAGGGTTGTTATCAACTCATTAAAGACCCAAGTCAAATGTTTTTGTGGACACAATCGGTTGCACCAGGAGAACGGTTTAGTTTCGCGATTGCGATTGTTTCCATTGGTACACAAGCTTACCTATCGCTTGATATCGGAAAAGTGACATCTGAAGGTCATCTCGCAGATGACTTAATGATCAAGTATTCCTTTTATTATGAGGTGACAAAAGTCAGTTATTACGTCAATGGTACTGAAAGTATCGATCAAAAAAACGTTGATCCAATGAAGCCTTATCAAGGTCATTTCAATCAGCACGATTGGACAATCTATCCACTTGTTCATGATATATCACTTAATCATATAAGAAATGAAACGGTTGTCATCGTGGTTTACTTTGACTTTTATTATGATCCCAATGTGATCTATCTTGACCAAGAAGGATTACCTTTCACTGATCATAATCATCTCATGGGTCAATCTCTTTTCATACAAGACATCTACATGATGATCTCAACATCACTTAATTGAGGGTTTCATCATGAAAAAATGGATGATCATCAGTTTGTTTTTACTCGGAATGCTTGCATTCAGTTCGATCAGTTTTGCCTGGTTCACCTATGTTCAACGCAAGTCATTGGTGTCCTTTGTATCTCACGAGATGCGTGTTGATTTGACTTTGGGTGATCAAGCGTTTCAAACAACCATGGTTTTAAAAGGATTGACGTATGTCTCCTTAGAAAATGAAGTCTTTCATCGGGATTATTCAGATGGGTTTAATGACGTCGGATTACGTCGTATCATCACCATTAACGTTCCTCTGTCGTCACCTTCACTTAAAGTCAACATTCATGTTGAAGAACAGTATCCATTGATTTATCTTTTTATCGATGAAGGATTGAATCATGATCAAAGCACATGGGTACAGGATTACCATCATACACTTCACCTTCTCTATGAACAAGGAGATACCCATGAAGCATTTAGAGAAAAAGTGAATGAGCACAATCAATCGATTTTGAATCACATCAAAACGGTTGAACTCAAACCTGGACAAACCTATTATATCCAATGGATGATATGGATCGATATCGATGCATTTGAACCCCAAATCATTGATCCTATGATCACGTATATGATTCCTATACGATTTATGACAATCAGTGGTAAAGGAGCTTTTGAAGATGAGTAATCAAACAAAAAAGTGGATCATGTTGATTGTACTATACATACTCACGCTGATTGGTTCGATCTATGTGACGTTTGCATACTATCAGAAAGAACAAACTTCAATTCTCGTTTATCAAACCGGCGAAGTTGAAGTCACCATGTTGGTTAGCTTTGATGGTGTATTCATCGATCAACTTAGTCCATATTATGATGCAACTCATCAAGAGTTGATCATTCATGCATCAGATATCACGCAAGCTCATGCATTATCAAAACTCAAAATAACAGTTGTTATCCGCTCAGACTATGCTTCGCGCGTACGCATCAAATTAAAAGAATCATACATTCGTACAAGAACCTATCTCGCAACGGAAGAAACATTTGAAGAAGTGATTGTCATCACACAAAGTAATGAGGATTATCATCCTTATTCTCAACTCAAAAAAGGGGATATGCTCGATTTAAATGTTTATCAAGATGGTTATCAATATGTTCGAAACATATTAAAGTCAAATCATCGTTTAGAACTTCCACTCATTGATGGTGGAAGTATGCTGTATGCGCGAACAAATCAACATTTTAAAGAAGATATTATCTTACGTTTGGGTATTATGATTGAAGTGGTACAAGCCAATCGTTATCAAGACATATGGAAAGTCGATTCAGGTGTATTTGGGTTATAAACATGGAGGTGAGTCAAAGTGAAAAGAGCATATCTTACAAAAATCATGCTGCTGATCATCTTTGTACTCGCCTTTTTTTTGATTTCTTGGGGATCGAAAGATCGGGTGGTGATTGCACGTGATCTCTCAGCAAGTGTTCTATGGTCTGGTGAAGATATTGCCATTTCACCTCTTCAAGAAATCGATTATGAATCTCCCTACATTCCATTCGAAGTGATTATCGATCATCATGAACTTATTGATAACAATCAAATATATGTGATTGAAAAAGCAACAGATCTATACCATTTATCGCGTTTATCTATGAGTGAAAATCGCCATCATTACTTATCCTTGAACTATGTTTTAGGCCAATCCATCGATTATTATGATGCGATTATCGAGAATATGGATTATCGGTTTTACCCAATCGGTGCCATCGATGCTTTTTCAGGAACGTTTGATGGTCAAGGCTTTGAGATTACAAATCTCTACTTTCAGACAGTGATGGATGAAGATACCTATGATTTAATCTATTCAGGTATGCGACACATGGCGATGTTTTCGAAACTATCACAAGATGCTCATGTTCACCATTTTGGGCTTATTAATCCCATCATGATTCAACCTATCGAGTGGCGAACATGGCGATATGCTGCATATGTTGCCGGAGAAAATCTTGGAACACTCGATCACATCTACGTGATCGATACAAGACAAGATGGCGCAGGATTACATGTTGATGGAGCGTTTCATTTAGCTGGGCTTGTTTCAGTCAATAAAGGGATGATGCGCGACATGTGGTACGCATCGCCATCTGTGCGCTCCAGAGCAGTGACTCACGCTTTATCAGCATCACCTACAGTGAGTGAGAATACTGGAGTTTTAGATCGCGTTTATTATGATCAATCCATGTATGTTGAGGAAACACCATTGTTTGGATTAGGTCTATCGACGCCATCATTTCAACAACGTATGTATTTTTCTGATGAATGGTTTTTTAATGATCACTATGTCAATCTTGCAAGCGATAATCAAAAACATCTTGTCACATTGAATCGTGTGTATCCTACACTCCAAGGTCTTAAAGTGCGTGGAACTGAACTTTTAGTCTCAAAACCATCGGATGTCTTGGTCATGCAAAACTTGCTTCTTCGATCGCCACTTTTTCGCCAAGCCACCTATGTTTTAACCCATGATCTAGACATGCGTTCGTTATCAAAGGATGCTTATAAACCGAGTGCTGTCAGTTTTGATGGTACGCTAAAAAGTGATGTCATACAAAGCGAACATACCCTATATGACCATCATCCCTCAGATGGTGGATCACCCATGCATTATAGCATCCTTTATTTATCATTGACTCAAGTGATCACGCAGAATAATCGTGATATCATGAGTTTTTTGGGTGTATTGTTTGGGGAAGTCAAAGATTTGAATTTTAGACGATTGAGTATAACGTATAAAAACATGAAGTCAACCTCAGAAGAACTTATGATATCACCGCTGGTAGGCGAACAGATCAATGGAACTATTCGCAATGTTCACGTTCAACTTACCGAGGGCATCATCGATGGGTTGTCACATCATCAAAAAGTTGTTTTTGGAGGATTAGTCGCTTCAGCAACCGGCATTATCGATTTCGTTTCTACGACGGGTCACATGCCTATGATGTTTCATCTCAGTCCCCAAGCATCTTTAGTGATGGGTGGAATCGCAGGTGTTGCCAGTCAATTAAGTGTCGATGAAAGTTCATCTCAACTAGAGTTAACCATCCCTAATATTCAAAAAGATGATGTCTATGATCTTGTGATAGGTGGAATCATCGGAAAGGCAGTAGATGTTGCGCTACACCGTGTCATCTTTGAGGGAACGATTGAACAAACACACGACATGGAGATTTCTCGTCAAACATATCTGGCTGGTATTTTAGGTTATGGCGAAAATGACATTCAGTTGAATCTCATCGTTTCAAAAGGCGTTATCGTCTACCTACCCCTTGCAGAAAGCGCTATGTATGTCAGTGGAATAGCTAATCTTTATGATGCAGCAGTGAGTGTGTTTCGTGTATTGCATGAAGGGCAAATCTCATCTCTTGATCCACAACATACCTCAGAAGAAGCACGTCATCTCACCGATGTCCATATAACTTTTGGACTTCATCTACAAGGTTCAACATTACAATCTATCGGTTTATTTAACACATCCTCCACGTCTTTGAACCTATCATTTATCGATCGCTATGCAGGGCTTATCATCGCTTTGTCAAGCGATAATACGTCGATTATTCATAGTGAAAATCGAGGTCATATTACTGGTTACACAACCGAGGTCATCGCATCTCCATCCTTAAACTATCATGGTCTATTCGATCTAGATGAAGCTGTGATTGAGCATGCAAGACACCTTGGAAATATCACGATTCATGTTTCACATGCCACTTCATTAACGTATGCTCCAGAAGCATTTAACGTAGGTGGTATTCTCTCTAATCTTGGTGATTCTTCGAGCGCAATGGATTTATTTAATGGAGGGAATTTAACGCTAACGACATCAGATTCGATTACTTTTCATAGCATACTCTTCATGTCTGGTATTCTTTCTCGTCATCGCAATCGTGCTTTTAGTGTGGATCATGGCATTATACCTTCATCGATCACCTTTGATCAAAAACAAGGTCCTCTTCATAATGTTCTTAATGCTGGTGATCTTTCTATTCGTGGATCTTTTGACAATCACGTTTATGCAGCAGGCATCACATCTCAACAAGAAGGTCTTATCACACAAGCGATTAACCTAGGTGATATCGAAGTTATTAACACATCTAATCAGACTTCAAAGACCGTTCAAGCCGGAGGGATCGCCAACGTCATGATCGGACAGCATGCGCGCATTTTGGATAGTGCGAATGCTGGTCAAATTGAGGCTATCCAATTGAGTCCTTTAGGTTTTGCTCATGCTTCAGGTATTGCCGTAAGAAATGATTTGAATCATCTCTTGGAGTATGCACCAACATCAGACAATAACCATTATGCGAAAATTTTGTTCACCATCAATTATGGCGATGTTTATGCATGGAGTGAGACCGATGAAACGTCATATACAATGGTTCATGAGACACATGCTAAAGCAGCAGGTATATTAGCGATTGGTGTCTTATCGATCATCAATAACGTCAATTACGGGACGATTCATGGGAAGTATTTAGCATCAGGATTGATTGGCTTTTTACCACTAAATCGGTTTGGAACATTACAAAAAAACGAAGTCTATATCGCCAATGCAATCCAATATGGACGAATCAAAGCCATCGAGCACTACGATTTGATTGAAGATTCTTATGTGAATAAACAGACACTACCTTCCAGAACAGTCTATAATGCCTATGGTTCGATGGTCGGTAAAATTCACACGGGAACTCAAACGTGGGCTTTTGCAGGAAATGTAACATATCCCATCGACGGCATCTATTTTGGTTATCTCTTAAACATGGATCCAACATTAAACATGTTCGCCAATGCACCGGAATTATCATCCTCATGGGCAGATGGTTTTGGGAATTTGCAAGAAGCTAACAACGTCATTTTAAACATGCTTGCCTATATGGCGACCACCAATCCAAACGATCAATCCAAAGCACCGTTTACCTATTTTTATCAGGGTGGATGGATCGGTCAGTACATGGGAAAAGTGATTCAACATTATACGATCACAGAAAATGATAACGGCATGTTTTATGAGGGGTTTGCTTTCCGTGAGAAACGTCCAGTTTACACGGGTACCGATCAATACATCAGAAGCTACATCGATTATGTCACACGCGACAAAGTGAATCCATATTTGCTCAATCACCTTGAAGAGATGTATCAAACTACATTTCCGGGTATCTATGCACTTTCATCATCAGAGGGTATCGGACAAGGTATTTTTATGCCAGATAATATGGAAATCGATCATCTTCATCCGATCAATCCTATAACCTTTGTAGAAGACCCATCATGGCTAGGTGAGATTGCTGATCCTTTAAGCATTCGTTATCAACTCGAATATCGCATGCGTCAAATACAAAATGCTTTTGCCAGTGTCATTTATGATCTTGAACTTGAACAAAAAGATGCGTTCGGCCAAACCATACAGGGTGGTCTAAAACTCACATCACCAGAAATTGATGAATCACGAGGTTTAATAACTTATTACCTCCCAAGTAACGCGAGTGTGCTCTTTGGCCAATCTGAGGAGATGAAATCGGTTTATCGGTTTATCGAAGTATCAGAGGGCTTAGGCAGAAAAGTGCCCGATCTTATCGCATCCGGGACACAGACCTATACGTGGGTTGGCAACTACAAAAAACAGGGTAATGACTTTGTTCAAATAGGTCCTTATCACACCACTGGGGTTGCGATGGTGACAACCAATGATCTATCACCAGTGGATTCTTACTCAAGAAACACACCTGTTTATAGCCGTCAAACCATGGAACAGGGGTCAAGCGTGCCCTATATTTATAAGCATACACCCCATACATACGTTGTTTTTGTGTGGTATGCTTCAGGTTATCGCGCATCAGTCACAACAGGTTTAACTGCTGGTTACGGTGCGTATGAACCCTACTCTTTAAGTGGATATCCAACGCTTTATCGTTATGTCGGTCCGAGTAAGGAAGCGGTCACGTACATCCGGAGTGAACAATCCGAAGAGGTTGCCGTTTTTGGCTCATCCAATGTCTATTTTGGAGTAAATACGAATCCAAACACATCGGTTTTATCGTATGGTGCATCCTTAACATACCAAGGAGCGTTGGATGAAGAGCTGACCACGATTCCACGAAGCTATGGCATCTATGAAGCCATGTATGATCTGCAAGGTCATTATGTGGACAGCGTGACTGATCACTACGGACGCATTCGTGTGTATTCTAATGCTTATCAACCGGAGCAGATAGCAACTTATCGTGATTATACGATTAGAATCATTCGAACAGCACCACAATCCATTTTAGATATCACATCCTTAACCTTAAATGATCAAAATGTCATGCCTGCATCATACACGGTCAATCATATCGAAGCAAGCACCTCTTTACAAGCTCTTGCTCAAGGTGAAGTGGGAACGTTTAAAATCACATATCAAACCTATAATATCGCCAATCGCTACTCTCTTTTACCATCGGTCAGACTCGTTCATTCCGATTTGGATGAAGACATACCCTTAGAACATTATGCACTCAAGCAAGGTCATGTGACGACTATGGGTGCATTTGAAAATCGAACGGGATTATGGAAAGAAGGGGTAGCAACCATCGAGCTTATCATTTACGAGACACTACCTTCAGGTGATTATACGTTCATTCTCCATCTGGTTACCGGTGAGAGTTATCACATGCATTTTAATAAAGCTCAAAGTTCAATGGCTTCAATTCAATCGATGACCTATGCAGGCAAAACCTATGATCAAGTCGGATCGACACTTGAACATACCATTCCTTATGGCCTCTTTTATGATCCACTCATCCCTTCAACAAACATGGTAAACTTTACAAATCTTTCGATGATCAACATGGTATCTTACGATGAACTTTCTATCATCAAGCCTTCCTATGTTGATGCGATCACGCTCGAGCGATTTGCAATGATCGAAAAAATGGCGTTAGAGATAGAGCATCGCGATACAGGTGGCTACCGCTATATCATCACGTATGATCTTCTCGCGGAAGATGGTTCTTCATCTCAATTTAGGCATATATTAAATGAAGCCAATCCTCATCTAGATCCCGATAAAATCTACATGAATGGAAGACTGATGACTGAATCTTTAATCAAGATCCAATATAATGAATCACCCTCACTTCGCATCACATACCTCTATCGTGATGCCTATATTTATCCTGATCAACCATGGTCACTTGATGTATCGTTTGAGCCAATCGTGATGGGTGAAGTTGCTTTAGATGGTGTAGACTACCATCATTCAATCAAAGAGGGGATAGGCTTTGATATCGATTGGTCCAAGGATACACCGATGGGTCAATACACGATTACCCCGATCTATCGACAGACGGTGATGCGTTGGAATATGACATTTGATTGGGAACTTACTTATCAACCAATCATTGTTCATAAGGTAATGAATGATCAATCACATATGACTGATATTTTGTTTGTCAGTGATGCTGTTTTTCAAGGCTTTAATACGATTATTGAAACAGAATTGATCACCTATGAAAAATATCAAACATTGCTCAATACACCTTCATTGCGTCAAATCATTCATTTACCAACCACAGGCATATTGTATGGAGATCATGATCACGCGCCTACTTATTACATAATTGGGCAAGTTCAAAAAACAGAATTAAGTTATTATGGACCACAATTCTTTTTACCCAATGGTGCGATTATTCGTCGTGTCATCGATGAAGATCATATCGATCCATCTTATCAATCAGAAGTACTCTACACAGATTTTACAGCTGTTGGTGAAACATTTCGCTTTATTCATTACCGCGTGTATGCCATGGATTATGCTCATGCACCCACTCATTATACTGATTATTATGTCGCTGTCCAAGATATGACTAACACCATTCGTTTTGATATCACCATCCAAAATCAAGCAACGATTGCTCCAACCTCTGTTTATGTTAAAATCAATTTGTGCCAAACAGGATCAGCTGAAGACCCACAATGCAACCTCGAAAATCGAACGTTAAGCATGGGATGGTATGCACACTATCAGCAAGGTATGTACACACATCCCGTTTTTCAGACGACCAGTTATGGGTCTTATACATTCGATGTCGTGTTACCTCAAGGTTATCAGTATCGTGTAGTCATCCAAGAAGTCACATTAATCGGTGATGCCTACTATGTTGAACACTCGATATTTCCCAGAAAGATCTATGTGACACTCATCATTGAGGATAAAACAACTGAAATACCGTGGGGACAACATGAAAATTATCCATTGATTCCGATTGTATAAAAAATTCTTTTCAATTTTTAAAATCTTTATACTATGTATAGCCCTAATCCAGTGGGACAATGTGTAAAAAAATGTGAGAAAATGAGCAAAAATGATTGACAAAGATTTAACGTTCATATAAAATACAGGTGTATCGAATATCGGTACCCATATAAAAGGCAAAACCAGGGAAACCTGGCGACGCAAAGCTATAGGGCCTTAAAAGGTAGCCAGTTGTCATAGAGATGACGCTGGCTTTTTTGTTTCTTAAAAAACCATTAAAAATTGTGATCAAAAGGAGTGAGAAGATGAGACTTTCTCAGGTACTAGGCGTCCGCAGAGTCAAGTTAAGAAATCGAATCTTCACCTTAGGGGTGATCGTGACTGGGATGTTATCCATCGCTTTCGCTGTGATTACATTTTATGGACAAAACGCAGGAAACTTCGTCATGTCAGTCGATACAGCAGCAAGATTAAGAGGTATTGTCATCAGTAACGATGAGACCTTTGCATTCTCGACAAGCCGTTTAATGAGTGATCCGATCAACGAAGCAAGAGATGTCACCTACGCGTGGTTAAAGCGAGAAGAGGTACAAGAAACCCCAGGAAACTATGTTGATCCTGATCATGATTATGTTGCTTATACGTTTTGGGTCAAAAATGAAGGTTTCGAAACCATCGACTTAAATTACTACATCCGTATTACTGAAGTTTACAATAATCTTGATGCAGCCATTCGTATCCTTGTCATTGATAACGGTGTTGAGACGATGTATATGAAACCGGATTCAACCAATAGCACAACATATCCTAGTTACATGCCAACTGCTGAACACTTCTTGACATCAGCAACCGTGATGAGAAAGTTGATTCCAAACTTCAAACCTGGAGAAATCAGAAAATTTTCTGTGATTGTATGGCTAGAAGGCAATGATCCTGACACCTCTGATGATATTTTAGGTGGCATGATCAAGATGCAGATGAACTTTACGATTAACGGCCTTGAATAAGGAGTAAGGACATGAGAAGTTCAAAAAAGGTCCTCATCTCCATCCTCACGTTTATCGGTATTATCTTGATTTTTGGATCCGCAACATTCGCATGGATCTCACTCGCAACCATTAACAACATTGAAGGTTTATCCTTAACAGCATCCTCAGGTGATGAACTCCAAATGTCGTTTGATGGTATCAACTTCTCAACCAATTTGCCTATGGATGAGCTCGTGACCAATCCAGATGGCGTCACGCTCTACGATGTCACTTCAACCGACGGTGTTAACTTCTTCACCGGTGGATTACGAGATGGTGGACCGGCAACTCAAAATGAGCACTACTTAAGCTTCGATGTCTGGTTTAGAACTTCTCGATTAGAGCGCGATGTCTACCTCTACAATGACATTTCAAAAGAGATGACATTTGATAGTCCTAATCGTGTGGGGACATACTTTGTTTCAAAAGGAGTGACCTGGCGATCACCTCATCAATTCTTCAATGGACCGAACATCTCTGATGTAGTTCTACCTGGTGATGTAGGAACATATTACTCCCATAATGCTATTCGGCTTTCCATCGTTGAATTGATCGATGAAACCAATCCAAGTGATCAACGAAGTGAAAGTGATTTAAAAGTCTTTATGTACGATCCCTCTGGTAATCCAGAACGTGGTTATGCAGCAACATTTGGTCAATTCAGTTACTTTTTCCAAAGAACATTGATTTATGTCACTCTACCGACATACATCCCACCAACCAGTTACAGGTTGAGTCAGATGGACCCCTTTAATCCCTATCAAGCTTTAGATGATGAATCACTGATTACGTCCCTACAACCTACAGGTATCATTGATGAAGACAACAATCGTGAATATTACCAAGGTAAGGTAAGAATTAATATATGGATCGAAGGATGGGATGCCGATGCATTCGATGCTCTCGACAAAGATCGTATGAAGATTCAGATGCAGTTCAAACTTGCACAGCGTGCAAATCCCTAGAATCATATTAACGATGAGTTAATTGAGATAAAAAAAAGTCAAATAAGAAATAAAAGGAGACTAGAACATGAACAGTATTACAAGAAAATTAGTTTTATCAGTTCTTACCGTTGTTCTTACCGTCATCGCACTCGGTACGACAACATTCGCGTGGTTTACGCTGACGAATACATCCGTCATCCAACCTTTCAACGCTCAAGTTGTATCGGATACCGGTATTGAAGTCGCAATTGGTTCAACAGCAGCTGATCCCATTTCAGGTTTAGTATGGAAAACAGTTATTACAACACAAGATGTCTATAACTATATTGAATCAGTCTATGGTGTCGATGCATTCAGATTTGGACATGTCACAACACCTAATGGTTATGATTTCTATGATTTAAATGGTTTAAGCACAACCAGTGGTTACCTAGAAATTCCCCTACATTTTAGATCGGATAACGAACAACAAATCATGTGGGAAGCTGTCACATTATCAAGCACTGCAGCATCTTATTTAACTGGGGTTACCTTCACAGACAGTTCCGGTACATTGAGAGTTGCCGGTGGTACATTCCCAGCTAACCTTTCTGATGCTATGAAGATTTCTGTTACAGGTATTGTTAACCGTGCACTCACAACTCAAGGTACAACTGCTTATGAAAATCCAGCAGGTGGAACGAATACATATTCTGGTGGTTTAACAAATGCTGATTTAACCAATGGTGGTATGGGTACGAATGGTGCGCAAAACTTCTATTATCAATCAACCAATACATTACCTACAGGCTCTGCATCAGTCAATACAGTTGCAACACTAACATCACTACCAGCTGGCCAACTCGTTCTCGATATGGCAGCTAACCAAGCTTTAATTGCAGATGCTGAATATTATGGTTACGTTGTTGTTCGCGTTTGGTTTGAAGGTTGGGATGCAGAAGGTTATAATGCCCTTCTTGGCAGAACGATTTCAATTTCCCTCAGATTTGGTGTCTAATTAAGCAACTAAGTAGTATAATATAAGTAACGCATTCTAGTCCGGGAAGGTGTACTTAGTACACCTCCCCATCCTCTTGGATCGAACTAGATTTTTCAAGTGAGGGTTACATGAATCAGGATAAAGCCAAACAAGGTACTAAGGTAGGAAAGATTGTTTTAAATGTTTTCTTTTATGCAGTACTCGTCTTACTTGTTCTCTTCAGTTTTGCCAATATGAAGCTCAAACAAAAAGATGATATAGCTAATCTCTTTGGTCGTGGTTTTGTCACTGTTTTGACAGACTCGATGACAGGTGATCAAGAGAATTCGTTTACTGTGAATGATGTGATCTTTGTTCGCTTACTCGATGAAGACTCAAGACAAGATCTTCAAGTTGGTGACATCGTCACATACTTTAGTATGAAGATACCTGGGCTTAACATTCAAGGGTTCATTACCCACCGCATTATTGAGATTTTTACGCTTGATGATGAAACATTCATCGTCACACAAGGTGATAAAGATGGTGCGATCCCTGATGATCCCATTAACATCACAGAAACAATTGCAGTCTACACAGGTCAGTTGAAAGGTGCAGGCCGTGCACTCAAATATTTGCAGACACCAACTGGGTTTGCAGTCTTTGTCATTTTACCTGTTGCATTAATTTTAATGGTTGAAGCTGTATTTCTTGTTCGTAATATTATTCAGATCAATAATGAGAAGTTAAAAGAAAAGTTTGCATCAGAGACTCAAAACCAAACCTTTGATGTTGAAGCTGAAAAAGAACGAATCAGACAGCAGATTTTAGAAGAAATGAAGAAACAAGACGAGACGAAGAACAAAGCCTAAGTTGTATTAAGGAGTTCATATGGTCGAATTTGCGCGATACTATATAGGCTTCATCAGAGATTTTTTTGCTAATATCGGTCAATTTTTCAAACGTATATTTGAAGCATTTACCGGTTTATTCATTGATGGAGTCGCTGAATTTTTCCGCAATTTCATCGGCGCAAGCCCGAACTTCACATTACTCGACTGGGTGATGGCTTTTGTCGTTTTAATGGTGAATATCGCCTTTATTTCGTTTCTATTTCTTAAGGTTTATCAACTTTTAAGACGTTATTTTAAATTCGCGCGCACGGAAATAGAAAAAGATGAATTACTCGAAGAAATTAGTTTTTTAAACCAAAAAACAGTTGAATTGATCGATGAAAAAAACAAGATTTTAGCCATGAAAGTTTCTGCATTGGGTGGTGGCATCGGCGATCAATCCAACCGTGAACCTGGTGATGAAAACCAAAAAGTCGAAGAACCAGATTTGGGACCTTCTCGCTTCACCAAATTGATTCAAGTGGATAAAGAATATGAAAACATGGTCACCAACATCCACATGAAAGACGAAGACATGATCAACTTGAACGAATTGGTCAAACGCTTCATCAATTTCTCAGCTTCACGTCTTGGACTCTTCTACGATAAAAAAATCATTTCTGCATTTTTTGCCGGTATGGCAGCCTCCAAAACGATGATTTTGGAAGGGATCTCCGGTACTGGTAAAACATCACTCCCCTATGCGATGGGAAAATTCTTCGGTCATGATTCAGCGATTATTGCTGTTCAACCCTCATGGCGCGATCGTGCTGAAATGATTGGTTACTTAAATGAGTTCACCAAGAAGTTCAATGAAACAGATTTCCTTCGTTCGATCTATGAGACAACCTATCGCGATGACGTTTGCTTAGTTGTTCTCGATGAAATGAACTTGGCTCGTGTTGAATATTACTTTGCAGAACTTCTATCACTTTTGGAAATGCCGGATCCTGATGCATGGCTGATCGATATCACACCAGACACTCAACCCAATGATCCCAAACATTTACAAAACGGAAAAATTCTCCTTCCACAAAACGTATGGTTTGTAGGAACAGCGAACAAAGATGACTCTACGTTTACGATCACAGACAAAGTCTACGACCGTGCAACACCGATCATCATTAACACCAAAGCTGCTTATATCGATGCACCTGACACTTCCGGTGTAACGATGAGTAGTGATTATCTTCAAGATTTATTTAGACAAGCCAACAAGGATTATCCACTGTCGATCAAAGCACTGGAAAACCTTGAAAAATTGGATGCCTTCATCACCAAAGCCTTTAAGGTCACCTTCGGTAACCGTATCATGAAACAGATCAGAGCCTTTGTTCCAGTTTATGTTGCATGTGGCAATTCGGAAACTGATGCTCTTGATTACATGGTCGCTCGAAAGATCTTTAGAAAGTTCGAAAGTTTGAACCTTCCTTTCCTACAGGAAGAAATCAATGATCTTTCAGTCCTTCTTGATCGTCTGTTCGGTAAGAATGGTTTCCAAGAATGCCAAGCATTCCTTACCACCATCAAGAAATCATTCTAGTCTATTAAGGAGATTCTATGAAAAAGGTCAGTGACTTACGGAAATTTCATGAACAACTCAACCAAGTCTTTTATGAGTTAGAACGTGAAGAAGAGTTTCCCAATCACTTTTATCAGGCCTTACTCTCTGGCGAAAACGACATTTATCAAAAGAGCATTCAAGAATCCAAAGTGTTTCACGAAGACTGGATTGAAACGATCGAATCGTATTTTCCAAGTTTAGATCGAATCACCAAAAACCCTAAATCGGGGTTAAAGTATTTGCAAGAAGTTGTTCAAATTGAAAAGGCTAAGAAAGTCAACAGTGATTCAATCAGACATCTTGCTGCAAATACACAGTTAATCAAAGAGGTACGAAACGGCGATGTGATTCCCAAACAGATTTTAACGACACAAGCTGAAATCGAATATGCCATCTATGAAAACAGATTCATCAAAACCTTGGTTGATCGACTCTTCGACTTTGTCAATCGTCGTTACGATTTAGTCAAATCAAATGTTGAAACATATAACAGCAAATTCTTCAATTTGAAATCTCAATTCGACATGCGAGAATCCAACATCTCGCTTGAGATCGATTTAAAAATAAAGGATACCGTGGATGATGATCAGCTTGCTAAAGCAAATCATGCACTCCTTACACAGATTCAACAACTCTTAAAAAAAGTCAATGGTATCCGGCTTTCACCCTTCATGGAAGAAATTAAACACGCAAAACCCGTTATTCCCCCCATCATGAAGACTTCCATTATCTTGAAAAATATTGACTATAACAACTGTTATAACCTGTGGCTTTATCTCGATAAATACAACATGTTAAACTTTGATGTGGATGTCAAAGAACAAAATTTAACACTTGACCGGTATTATTTAAGAAATGTCTATCAATCCGCACTCACCGCATTTACAACCGTCTATGGCAATCAAAAAGCCCTAGAAGATCATTACCAGTATTTGGATGTCGATGAGTATAAGCGCAAAAGTCCAAAGATTATCAAGAAGACTTTAACAGAGCTCATGACGAAACCTGATCCCTTCGTCATGGAAGATAATCAGATCAATCAATATTTCTTAGAGCAGAATAAGCAACTTCTAAAAGAACGGATTGATCAAGCGATGGATGAGTCAGCAAACTATGAAGTTGCCCTTCGTAAAGCTTTGCGTGACACGATTGCGATCTCCAATGCTCTGTTCAAAGATTTCTTTGATCTTGAAGAAGAACAAGATAGAGAAGATTTATTCTTCTCACGCATGGTCAAAGTCGATTTGGATGCTGAACTCTTAAAAGCTAAAGATCGCGCGCGTGTTGCACGTGTCATTCGCGAGACCAAAGAAGTGGATTATAACAACGCGATACGACTTGAAAAACGGATGCTCAAAGAAATTGTCAACATCAACAAAGAAATACAAAAAGGGCTCAAGAAACGTGCCATTGAAGAAGCGAAGAAACAAGCCCTTGAAGAACGCATCAAACTTGAACGTAAGAACTTAGAAAAGAACCAAGAAATCTTAAGTGAATACCTCGAGTTCGTTGCTGAACAAAAAAAGATGTTGCAAGACGATTCGAGAGAGATGCAAGAAAAGATTAAGCTTGAAGAACAGCGTCTTCGTGAGGAAGAAAAACGCATCATCGAATTGGAAAAGAAGAAAGCACTTCTTAAATACAACGAAGAAGTGAAGAAAATTCGAGCACGACAACAAAAAGAAAAAGAACGTGCCATCTTGCAAGCTAAAAGCGATCGCGATGCAGAAGTCAAGAAGTTTAAAGAATCTCAAGCAAAGTTGAAAAAACAAGCTCAAGAGCGCATCAAGAAGGAAAAACAAAAACTTGAAGTAAAATTAGAAACAGATTTGAAAAAAGCAAAAACAAAGTAAGAGGAGATTCACTTGAAAAAGACGCTATCGATTGTATTCACATCACTTGCTATCTTCATCTTTGTACTCTCCATTGTGGTGATGGTTATCGGAGCTCGCGCAATTAGACAAAATGAACCACTCTTCATCGGTGGATATTCCTTCTCGATTGTACCAACCGATTCGATGGTGGGAGATAACCCAGATTCCTTGGATCCCTGGGACATTGCCATCATTCGAAAAACAACATTTGATGAGATTGAAATCGGCGATGTCATCGTCTTCCAAAGTGAAATTAACAACAAACCCATCTTAGTGATTCACCGTGTGGTTGGCCTTCATCCAGATGGCGGATATGAAACAAAAGGTGATCATAACACATCGGTGGATATGAATCCGGTTAACGAGACGAACTTCAAAGCCATCTACACTGCAAAAATTACCTTCTTAAAACCAATTGCACAACTTGCAGCTGTTCAAAAGAATCTCATCTTTGGTGTCTTAAGTGTACTGCTTCTTGGAATGGTTGTATCAGAAACGATACATATCATTAAGATAACCAAAAAGTCTCAAGAAGAAAAACTGAAGAAAGAGCAAGAAGAAAGAATTAAAGAAGCGCTCTATCAAGAAGTTTTGCAGGAAGAATTAGAAAAAAAAGAAAAATCAAATGAATCTTGATCTTGAATCAAAAAACATTGGCAAAACCAGGGAAACCTGGCGACGCAAAGCTATAGGGCCCTTCGGGGTAGCCAGTTGCATCTCACCGATTTGTGGGATTCGACTGGTTTTTTGTTTCAAAGATTAAATAATTTGGCAAAATCAGGGAAACCTGATGACGCAAAGCTATAGGGCCCTTCGTGGGTAGCCAGTTGCATCTCACTTATTGGTGGGGTTCGACTGGCTTTTATGTTTTATGAAAGGAGAACGCATATGAAACAACTCGTCAAAGCAGCACTCATGTTCATCATGTCACTGTCACTGTTTACCGCAGTTGTTTATGCGTGGTTTAGTATCGGTGATCAAACACACATCCAACCAATAAGTGCGACCACGACTGATGGTTCTCCAATTCCTTATGAGATCAAATATTACACCAAAAACAACGTTTACAAGCATGATTCTAACTCAAATCGGGTATTAGTATATAATACCAATACATCAACGTATGTTCAACAAAGTGCTTGGTCTATCGATAAACCAAGCTATGCATTCAATGGTATGTTCATGAATGAATATGATCCAATCATTGATGAGAATAATATCGAAAAAAACGTTATTGCAGAGATTACGATCGCACTAACGGGTGATCCCATCACACTAAGAAATACCATATTAGCTGATTCGGAACTCGCAAGTGAAGCCATTGCTCTATATCCTTACACAACCTCTCGTCCATATTATGTCAGTGAGGCTGCTCGCGTTCAAACGTTCATCAGCAAAGATTTTAATAACTTTGCAGAAGGTGCAAATAAGTATCAAACCTTGAATACTGTTTTTAACAGCGTAGACATAAACCAACAGCTCGTCTATCCCATGTTTAGTTTCTATCAAGATGATGTTTATCATGCGATCATGGATCTCGGTAGCACACAGTTAACGACAGATGTCACCTTATACAAACTGTACTATAATTTTAGCTATTATGAATCCAAAATCGATGAAATATTAGCCTATGAAAATCTCTATACAAACATAGACACCATGTCATTTATGGTCTTTTTCTCTGACATCAAATTCACTATCATGGTTGGAGGTGTCGTATGACAAGAAAAAGTTTAATTAAAATTACACTTGGTTTGTTGTCGTTGGTACTCATCCTATCAAGTATGACGTATGCATGGTTTGTGAAAAGTAATAACTATCTAGGCGATTTGATCGGAAGTTCAAAGGTCAGCTATTTTGCTAAGGGAACAGGAACATCACTTGATCCTTTCGTTATTTCGGAAGCTAATCATTTATTCAATCTTTCTAAATTGCAAGAAAAAGGATATTTACAGGATAGAGTCTATTATTTTATTGTCGCAGATCAACATACATTATCGCCAATCACCATTGATTTTACAGCGGTCGATGTCTCACTCGTCCATCAATTATTCAATCCAATAGGGGATCATTTTTATCCTTTTATCGGTCATTTTGAGGGCAATACATCAACGCTCAAAAATTTGCGCATTGATGGTTCGACAAAACAGGATATTGGTGTATTTGGCTATATCGGTGATAATGCGACTGTTAGAAATTTCTTTATCGAAAGTCCGATCATATACAGTAATCCAACTTCTGCAACCCCAATCGATACATTTCATCCTCATAATGAAGGCAACATCAATCGTGCAACGGGATATATCGTGGGTCATTTAAACTCCTCTGCAATCATCGAAAAAATCTATGTTATATCACCAAAGATCGATAGCAGTGGCAATCAAATGCCCAATCGAAGCCAATATGGTCTTATCGGTTATACACAAGCTGATGGTGGTGTGATCGATGGTGGTCCTCGTGATAAATATTTCTTCTCACTCACAGCAGACTGGGCTTTTAATGTCTTCCAAGCAGCAAGAACCTATTATTTAGGGCAATACATCAACAGTGGTTCTTTGACCTTAACCAGTGCAATCCCAAGTAACACGCAACTCGTAGGAACGACACAAACAAACAAAGTACCTACTAACTACAGTATCTCGACACTTAAGATATCACCAACCCCAAACAATTTAAACGCACCTTACCTCTATGATCAAATGATTTTGGATGGATACAACATCGATCAACAAGGTTCCGTCTATAGTCGTCAAAACATTGATGTTGTAGGTGGTGTTAACATTACAGGTGTTGAAGGATCAAGAGCTTTTTCATTTTCAAAAACATTTGATAACTACCCAGCACCGAGTACGATTGTGAATCAAGTATTTCGTCCCACTGCATTCCCGGGATCACTTATATTGTACGTAAGACCTAATTCTAATCCAGATAATCTTGGTACAATCACAGGTGATTATCTTGGTGGTGGTGGAACACTGGCATACGTTGCAGGTATCACGGGAACATCATATCGAACGAGCATTAAGTTGAATAACTTAGTACCCTTTGCAAGTGGACAATCGATCATGACAGCTGCAAATGCTTTCGTTAAAGTTTACGCGAATGGGGATACCTATACGGTCGCACCCGCAAATTCGATCGATTTTGATTATTATGTATTCGTTTTAACCAACAGTAACAGTAATAGTACATCGATTAAATCCGTCCTTTTTGAGTACTCACCGGCTATCCTTAATGACTCAGACTTGGAAGCCATCAAAGATGTGGATTTTATCAATTCGAAAGATGATGTTCTATTGAACCCAAATTATGTAAACTCTTACTTGAATTTTGGTTATGATATGTTATCGGGACAAACCATGAGTATTCAAGTGAATCGTCGTCCCAAAACTTCAGACGGTTTTGATATCTATATCACATTTTTGATCAACGATTCCAGTTTCTTTTACACTGACTTTATAAACATCAACAATAAATCTCTGTCCATTTATGTCAATAATTCTCTCGTATTCTCTGGAAACAATAGAGTTGTTACCTTGCGTATGAATGCCAATGAAACCGTTACGGTAAATGCATACACGTAATCTACGAGGACTTAACTTTGTTTTGGATATCACTTGACTTTACACATCATGGATGTGAATGTTTGCATAGATCATATTGATTGGTCAAAAAGAAAAGGATGGAGCGTATCCATCCTTTTTGTTGTCTAGGGTAATATAAGGATGCCAATAGCAATAAATGCGATAGCCATCACGAATAGCATGATTTGAAATCCTTTTTTTCCCATCATCTTAATCATGGCTTTTGATTTCATGTTGTTGTAGAGAAAAGGAAACTGTAAAAGCATGCCAATCAGTAAAAAAACACCATAGACAATCAAGAAAATCGCTAAATAATACATACTTACCTCCTTATATATGAATACGTCTTCGATAGATGTTGTAGAGCAGATAAATCACGACAAAATTGATAATCAAACCTAGGATAAAGTAAATCCATGTTTCTGAAAAGAAATAGTTCATCGGTAGAAGTTCCATCGCGATTAAACGAGCTGGCCAAAATCCGGGTAGAATTGCTAAAAAGATTTCCTTCCAATCCGTTAAAAAGAGCACTGCAACTGGAGAGATTAAAATGATACCGGAGGCTTTCATGATGACAAATCCTTCAACTTTATTGCTGGCAAAAGCATTGACCAACAGGGCAACGATGGGTCCATGAAGCGGTGCAAGAACTAGAATGAAGACCAAATTGAAAGGATCAACAATACTGATAAAGCCTGAAGTGATGATGATTAAGAGAGTGCTTAAAATGCCTAAAATGTAGCTGATCAAAAGTTTCACAAAGATATAATGATTGACATTGACGGGTGTAATACGTAGCGATAAAAGCACGTTATCATCTTGGTCATCAAGAAGGGTGAATCCGGTGATCGCACCAAACATAAAACCGTTCATCAGAATGAAAAAGAGGGTGACGATGTGGGTGGCTATACCTGCTCCTTGATCTTCTAGATAAGGCATCAAAAAATAGGCTACAGCAGCTAAAATGATGGGGAATAACATCAAAAATAAATACATTTTATCGCGAAACATTTGCGAAAATTCATGTTTTAAAACACGTTTAAACATGATTACACCCCACTTTGCTTGACAGCATATTCCTTAAACTTAGGTTTTACATAAAAGAAATAGCCCAGAATGGTATAAAGAAGAAGGACAATCGCACTGATCAACATCTGATAATCCAATGTTTGGTTAAATCCAGCTTCAATGATTTTAATGGATGCCTGTGTTGGAACAATTAACAAGAGGGTGTCCCAAATATCAGCCTTGAGGATGAAATTAAAATAATGAAGGATGACAGGTATGGTGATGACAAAAGCGTAAATCATGACATTGACCAACAGGGTTGTGAAGTCTTTGGAATGAAATGAGAACACAAAACCGAGTAAACTGTGCATAAAAACAGAGAGTGCTAAGGCAGGAATCATGAAATGCCATGCGATATCCACGTCCTTAACGAAGAAGAAAACAAGTAAAATAAGTGAGGACGAAAACATGGTATGAAGGGTATTTGCTATCGCTTTGGATAAGATCAATTGTTCATTGGTTACCGGTGTAACGAGAAGCGTAGAAAACGTCTGTTCAGTTTTTTCAAAAAACATCACCGATCCAATAAAGATGATCGACATCATAGTCGCATCAATGATGATCACAAAGGGAAGCATCTGCATTAAAAGATCTTGATCATCAATGAAGAAAAGGAGAAGAAACCATACGAGTGCGACCAAAAACGAAACGGTTGTCACATGATATTTGGTCAGACGAACCAATTCACCTCGAATGAGAATAAGAAGTTTATTCATGGTTTAATCCTACACCGGTTACTTGAATGAAAATATCTTCCAATGTGGTTTCACCACTATGGAGGGTTTCAATCTCTTTGGTGCGAAGAAGTTCAATGAATGCGCTGTTTTGACCAATCCCATCCATGGGAAATTCTTGTTGAACCGTCTTTCCGTTTTCTTTATATTCAAGTCTCATGGTTCTTTTGCCATATTTCATTTTTAAGTTTCTTGGGCTGTCAATTTCTTTGATTTGACCTTCCACAATGAACGCTACACGATCACAGAGTTGATCGATGTCCGCCATGATATGACTCGTGATAAAGACTGTACCGCCTTGAGCACGAAATTCCTTAATCATGTCTTTTAAAATCATTGCATTCGCGGGATCAAGACCATTCGTGGGTTCATCGAGGAAAAGCATTTGAGGTGAATTCAGCATCGCACGCACAAAGTTAAGACGTATTTTCATGCCTTTTGAATATTCGGAAACCATTTTATCACGATCTTCCCACAATCCAAGGCGTTTCATTAAACTTTCGATGTCATGGTTCTTCTTGTAAAGTTTCAAAAAGAAATTGATGTTTTCCATCGCTGTCATCTTCGAAAAATGAATGGGCATTTCAAAACTTACACCGATATCTTCAAAGAATGCGTCATCCAACTCGGCAATATTTTTTCCATTATAGGTGATCATGCCCTCATAATCTTCCAAAAGTTTGATCAAGATCTTTTGGGTGGTCGATTTCCCAGCACCACTGGGTCCTAAGAAACCAAAGATTTCACCTTTAGCGATCGAAAAAGATAATCCTTTGAGTGTCGCCTCTTTGTTTTTAGGATAGGTAAAGCGTAGATTTTCAACATTAAACATGATGTGTGATTCCTTTCTGCAGGATAGAGATTGTAAAATTGACCTGCTTTTCTATGTCTTCCATCGGACGATTTGGATGGATAAAGAAGTCCTTGTTGATTTGATTCATGGTAAATAAAATCATTTCTGCGAGATATCGTGCTTCAAGATCTTGACGTATAGTCCCTTTATCCTGGTCGATTTTTATCAACATCTCGAAGAAATCAATGCCTTGTTGGTAGGCTTGTTGATAGATAGGTGAGTCTCTGAAAAGTGAAGATTGAGTCATATTATACCCTGCAGAAACGAGTTCAGGATACGTTTTTGCAAAAACAAAACCTCTTAAAAAAAGAGCTTTTAACCGTTCAATAAACGGCATATAGTGGGTTAAGTCAAACAAATCGCTGAGTAACTCACTCTTTTTTTGTCCGATATACATGGAAAAATACTGGTAAAGATCGTCTTTATTCTCAAAATATTGGTAAAATGATCCACGTGCTATACCTGCATCACGTATGATGTTGGATAAATTGACATGTTCAAAAGGTTGCTCTGATAATTCTTTGATCGTCGCATCGATGATGCGTTGTTTCTTTTCTGGTTTTAAATGATTAAATGTATCCTTTGGCATAGTTCTCCTTAAAAAATGACAACCTTGTCACATTTACAGTATATACCTCTTTTGAGTCCTTGTCAAGAAAAAAAGAAGGATATCTTAGACATCCTTCCTGTAGGTGATGGTTTTTTTAATAACTATTCGTGGTGGTGTTGTCCGCCACAGCATCCTTCGTGTTTGACACGTCTTGATACTAAAACTTTATAAAGTTGATCTTCAATTTTGTAAATATCAACATTTTCAATACCCGTTAATCCGTTGACATAAGCAACCATTTCAGCTTGATTGGTAAATAGTTTGACTTCATTTTCAAGCATGGGTCGATGTTGCATACGTCCCCATCGTTCTTGACTGTTTTTGCGAAATTCTTCCCGCATGTCATCCATGTTCATAAATACTTTCTTTTCCATATGATTTTCTCTCTCTCACTCACCTACATCATTAAGATACATCTTTTTGGAATTAGGGTCAAGATGTTTTTGTTGTGATCTTGCACGCAGCATGTTCAAGCTCGTGGCGTATCCAAAATAAGCCAATGATGATGAGTACAAGTGAAACCAACTTGTATGGAAGACCTGCGAGGGGTAGAATGGCTACTGAAAAGGCAATCCCAATCGATGCAAAAAAGGCGATGACACAGGATGTACATCCATAGGTGAGAATACCAAATAATACCGAAAAGAATCCAAATGATTGGGCTTTACCTTCCTTACCTTTGAGTTGAACCATCGCTGTAGATAAATTCATCAGCAATGCTGAAAGACTTGACATGACCAGATTAAGTGTTATGTTTGTGATGACAAGAAATAGTCCATAGGTCTGTTGCATTTCAGCATAGGACATGTTGAGAAAATCAACAACAAAATAAATCACATTAAATGCAATAAAAAAAAGAAAGCCTTGTAGCATAAATTTTTTAGTTTTCTGTAAATGCAGTGCTTGATTAAACATAGATTCATCCTTTAATGTTGTGATTAATTCAAGTATAGCATATGTCATGGTAATTGAAACCTATGATGCTTAAAGGTTAAGTGGTTGTTCGATAGATAAAAGGTATTAAAAGCATCACGTTTAACATAATAATCGGTAAAGACAGGGACGCCAGTTGAAAAATCTTTAAAATTGACTGAATAGTCTTAACAAAATTGAACTTTCATCATGTCTACTATATAATATGGTTGTATAGTATAATAAATGAATCATGGGATGATAAACTTTTTAATAAAAGGAAGGTGCTTATGATGTTTAAACATGAAGTCATTCGCCGTATCACTGAGGGTGGAGTTGTAGCTGTTGTTCGCGCAGAGACACCAGATGATGCGATTGAAATTGCTCGTGCATGCATTGATGGTGGTCTACCTGCAATCGAGGTTACTTTTACAGTACCTCATGCAACCAAAGTGATCGAGTCACTTTCACAGGCATTCACTGAAAAAGAATTGATCATAGGTGCTGGAACTGTCCTTGATAGCGAAACAGCAAGACTTGCGATTTTATCAGGAGCCAAATATATTGTCTCCCCTGGTTTTAATCGTGAAACGGCTTTACTGTGCAATCGATACCAAATCCCTTACATGCCAGGTTGTATGACGATTACGGAAATGATTACCGCAATGGAATATGGTGCAGACATCATCAAACTATTTCCGGGAAGTTCTTTCGAACCTTCTTTTATCAAAGCAGTGAAAGGACCGCTTCCTCATGTCAACCTTATGCCAACCGGTGGTGTATCGTTATCCAATATTGCAGATTGGGTTAAAAATGGCGTCGTTGCTGTCGGTGTTGGCAGTGAACTTACTGCACCAGCAAAAAAGGGCGATTTTGCACAGGTGACTCAATTAGCAGAAGCATTTGTCAAAGCATTTAAGGATGCAAAAAATAAATCGTAAAGGAGTCCATCGTATGGCAAAAATCGTTACACTTGGGGAGATTATGCTCCGTTTATCGACCCCTGGACAATTACGTTTTGTACAAAGTGACTCGTTTGATGTTGTTTTTGGGGGTGGTGAAGCCAATGTTGCTGTCAGTTTAGCAGCGTTTGGTCATGATGCATATTTTGTCACAAAATTACCCAAACACGAAATCGGTCAAGCAGCAGTTAATGCCCTCACACACTATCAGGTAAAACCCGATTATATCGCACGTGGTGGTGATCGTGTAGGTATCTATTTTTTAGAGACTGGTGCATCTATCCGTCCATCGAAGGTCATCTACGATCGAGTGGGATCTTCCATTTCATTAGCTAAACCCTCTGATTTTGATTTTGATCGCATCTTCCAAGGTGCATCATGGTTTCATTGGTCAGGTATTACACCTGCATTAAGTGATCACGCAGCTGAGCTGATTCGCCTTGCATGTATTGCAGCAAAAAAAGCAGGAGCGACCATATCGGTTGACCTTAACTATCGCAAGAAATTGTGGACACCAGAAGAAGCACAACGTGTGATGCGTCCACTCATGCAATATGTCGACGTTTGTATAGGTAATGAAGAAGATGCAGAACTCGTTTTAGGCTTTAAAACCAAACATGATCATATCTCAAATGCAGAACTTGATTTATCCTCGTATAAGTCTATGTTCCTTGACATGAAAGAAGCATTTGGATTTAAAGTGATTTCAACGACCCTTCGTGAATCCTATTCTGCATCAAAAAATGGATGGAGTGCTCTTCTCTATGATGGACAAACCTTTTATTCATCCAAGAAGTATATGATTGAGCCAATCATCGATCGTGTTGGGGCAGGAGATTCATTTGCAGCTGGTCTCATCCATGGACTGCTTACACGTAAACCACTGGAAGCCCTTGAATTTGCAGTCGCAGCATCTGCCATCAAGCATACGATTCCAGGTGATTTTAACCAGGTCAGTGAAGATGAAGTTGATCTTTTAGTGAGCGGAAATCAATCAGGTAGAGTTCAGAGATAGAAAAAACGCTTGATTTTTATCAACAAGCTGGTGAATTTTTGAAACAAGATTACATTGACCACATACCCATCATGACAATAAGATTGATTGAAGTTTGTTGTAGATATCATACACTCTAAGGTCAAAATTCAATTCAAATTGAAACAACGAGTCACTTTAAGCATGAACCTTATTATCAGTATTTTCTTTTTGTTAACTCCTTGTTCGAGGAGTTATAAAGAGATATTGCTCGAATAAAATCATATGAATAAAACTATTGAAAGGGGAGTCACGATGAAACTATCGATTCGCTATAACAACCATCCAGAAGATTCGAAACACTACGATACTAAGACACTTCGTGAACGCTATTTGATTGAAACGGTATTTGAAGCTGATGAGCTAAATTTCACATATTCACATCATGATCGCATCATCGCAGGTGGAATTATGCCGATCCATCAACATCTCAATTTACCAGTCACCAAAGATTTAGGGACATCTTTTTTCCTAGAACGAAGAGAAATGGGGATCATCAATATTGGAGGTCAAGGATCAATCATCATCGATGGACATGAGTATCCGATGGCACCAAAAGATGGTTTATACATTGGATGCGGTGCGAAGGATGTCATCTTTAATTCAAAAGATGCCAAGCAACCGGCAAAATATTATATCAATAGCGCACCTGCTCATCAACACTATCCCACAGTTCACATTCCATTCACACACGCAAAACCTAATCAATGGGGATCGCCTAAAACATTAAACGAGCGCACCATTTATCAATACGTTCATCCAGCTGTCTGCGAATCCTGTCAACTTGTCATGGGAATGACCATCTTAAGTGATGGTTCTGCATGGAATACGATGCCGTGTCACACCCATGAGCGTCGCATGGAAGTTTATTTCTACTTCAACATGTCTGATGATACACGGATCTTTCATTTCATGGGAACTCCCGATGAAACGCGTCATCTTGTTATCAAAAATGAGCAAGCAGTCATTTCCCCAAGTTGGTCCATTCACTCCGGTGTTGGTTCATCCAATTATGCGTTCATATGGGGGATGTGCGGTGAAAATAAAACATTTGATGACATGGATTTTGTCAAGATGTCGGACTTAAAATAGGAGGATTACAATGTCGATTTTAAATCAATTCAGTTTAGCAGGTAAGGTCGCTATCGTCACAGGTTCATCAACCGGTTTAGGTCAAGGCATGGCGATAGGATTAGCTGAAGCAGGTGCCCATGTTGTAGGGATTGACTATGTTGAATCCTCAGAAACAAAAAAACTTGTGGAAGATAGGGGACGACAATTTCTTGGTGTCATCGCCAATCTCATCACGATTAACAAAGCGGGATTAGAACAAATCGTTTCTGATACTGTCAATCATTTTGGTCACGTGGACATTTTGATCAATAACGCAGGAATAATTCGTAGAGAAGATTCCCTACAGTTCTCAGAACAAAATTGGGATGATGTTATGGCAATCAATGCAAAAACGGTTTTCTTTTTCAGTCAAGTTGCAGCCAATCAATTTATCAAGCAAGGTCGTGGAGGTAAGATCATCAATATCGCCTCCATGTTATCCTATCAAGGTGGCATTCGTGTCCCTTCTTATACAGCAAGCAAATCTGCTGTTAAGGGTATCACGATGACGATGGCCAATGAATGGGCGAAATATAACATCAACGTCAATGCGATTGCACCTGGTTACATGGCTACAAATAATACGAAAGCCCTACGCGATGATGAAAAACGTTCCGGAGAAATTTTAGAAAGAATTCCTGCAGGACGTTGGGGGACACCTCAAGATGTTGCCGGTGTTGCAGTATTCCTCGCATCAGATAATGCCAATTACATTCATGGATTCACCCTCGCGGTCGATGGTGGATGGTTAGGACGTTAACACACAAAACGTCATCATCGGATGGCGTTTTTATTTCGCTTGCGTGACTAAAGATCATATTTTATGATACAATCTACATGAGGTAGAATAAGATGAACCCAACCAGAAGAGATTTTCGCATTGAACTGATGAATCAACTGTATCAATATGACTTATATCAAACGGAACAGATGCCTTTTATTCCGAGTTTTGAACGTGAAGATGCTGCAAAAACTTATGATGAGATTATCCAAGCCATTCATGAGATTGATGACATCATTACCAAGCACTTGTTTGATTATAGTCTCTATCGTCTTAACTTTGTTGATCGTGCCATCATCCGTTTAGCGACCTATGAGCTATTAAAAACAACCACAGACAAAAAAATTATCATCAACGAAGCTGTTGAACTCACGAAAATATACAGCAATTTAGATGATGAAAAACAACATAAATTTACCAATCGTCTTTTAGATAATATCGCAAAAACCATCAAAGGATGATCGCTTTGGAAAATCAAGTTAACGGTTCAAATCGTCAGTATTTGACGGTCTCTGCACTGACCAAATACATCAAAGCTAAACTTGAAGGTGACCGTCACCTTCTTTCCATTTACATCAAAGGTGAAATCTCGAACTTTAAACGTCATTCACGTGGTCATCTCTATTTCACCTTAAAAGACGAAGAAGCTCAACTCTCCGCCATCATGTTCAATCGCGATGCTGAAAGGTTAAGCTTTTCTCCCAAAGAAGGAGACCATGTTCTCATCCAAGGCCGTATCTCATTATATGAGCCCTCAGGAACGTATTCCATTCAGGTTTCTCAGATGACGTTGGATGGTATCGGTGAACTCTATTTAAAGTATGAAGCACTCAAAAAAGATTTAGAGGAAAAGGGCTATTTTCGAATGGAAAGAAAGCGTCCCATTCCATCTTTTCCAAAAGTCATCGGGGTGATCACCTCACCAACAGGAGCTGTCATTCAAGATATCATCAACACGGTGATGCGCCGCTATCCACTCGCTGAGGTCCATCTTTATCCCGCATTGGTCCAAGGGATAGGAAGTGCTGAGAGTGTGCGCCAACAAATTCTTTATGCCAACACTCTAAAAACAGCAGATATTTTAATCGTTGGACGTGGCGGTGGCTCGATTGAAGATTTATGGAGCTTTAATGAAATGCCTGTGATTGATGCGATTTACACATCATCGATTCCGATTATCACCGCGATCGGTCATGAAACAGATTTTACACTCTCTGATTTCGTATCCGATTTAAGAGCACCGACCCCAACAGCTGCTGCTGAACTTGCAACACCGAATATGATCGATCTAAAACAAAGAATTTCCGATAATCTCGACCAGATGACCTATCGCCTGATGCAACTCTTTGAGGTGAGAAAAACAGAATTGATCTATCTCGATCAACGTCTTGAACGTTTCGCACCACAAGAAAAACTGAAAGTGCTGCATGAACAATTACAGCGTTCACATAACGAGCTGAAACGAAACATCATCTACATCCTTGAGATGAAGCGTGTTGCAGTCAATCGTTTTAAAGATGGAATGAAGAGTCCATTGGAACGTCTAATCACCTATCAAAATACACAAAATCAATTAAATATCCGTCTAAAGTTTGCCATACAAGGTGTTTTAGAAAAGAAGATCAACCGGTTTGAACTCAACCGTGCTAAACTTGAAACACTTAATCCATTATCGGTCATGGACAAAGGATTTGCATTGATAACCAAAGATTCGCGGGTCATCACTACGCTTAATGATCTAAATGTCCATGATGATGTCGAACTAAGACTTAAAGATGGACTGGCACATGCGAAAATTACATCCAAAAAGGAGATTTAAATCATGGAAAAGAAATCATTTGAACAACTCTTAAAAGATCTTGAAGCGGTTGTCAAAGACTTAGAAAACAAAGACATACCACTCGATGAAGCTGTCAAGAAATATCAACTCGGTTTAGAACTCTCAAAAGCTTGTTATCAGATGCTTGAAGAAGCAGAAAAACTGGTTGTGAAGGAAATCAAGTAACCATGAATTTAAATGACATCAAGGACCCTCAGTTTTTAAAAAACTTAACCGTTAAAGAGATGCATCAACTTGCGGATGATATTCGCGTTTTTTTGATTGATACCATTTCGAAGACTGGTGGTCACTTGAGTTCTAATCTGGGAACTGTTGAATTGATGATTGCCCTTCATTATGTTTTTAACAGTCCAGAAGATACCCTGATCTTTGATGTTGGCCATCAAACATACACCCATAAGATTTTGACGGGTCGAGCACATTTATTTGATACACTTCGTCAAACCCAAGGTTTATCGGGTTATATCAACTACCGCGAATCAATCCATGATCACTGGGAATCAGGTCATGCAGGAACCGCTTTATCTGCGCTTCATGGTGCACTCATCGCCAATCGCTTACAGGATAGAGAAGGTGATGTGATTGCGGTTATTGGCGATGCCTCCATCACCAACGGTATGGCATTTGAAGGACTCAATTTGGTGGGTAATGATACCTCACTCAAAGGGATTATCATTCTAAATGATAACGAAATGAGCATTTCAAAAAGTGTAGGATCGATATCGAAAGCACTGACGAAATTTCGTTCGATGAAGGTTTTCATGAAGTGGAAAAAAATATGGTCTAAAGTTCTACCCGGTTTTATGATGCGCTTTTTAAGTCGTATCAAACGCGGTCTACGCGGTTTTTTACAGCGACAAAATATTTTTGAAGATTTAGGATACATGTATATTGGACCGATCGATGGTCATGATATCAAAAGTCTAATCTATAATCTGACACGAATTAAAAAGGTCAAAAAGTCAGTTGTTCTGCACATCATCACCGAAAAAGGTAAAGGTCACCTCGAAGCTGAAAACGATAAGATCGGTACATACCATGGTGTATCAAAACCTTCCAATGGTATCAAAAAGGGTATTTCATGGAGCGAGATGATTGCAGCAATCATGATGGAGATTCAGACGATCGAACAAACCTATGTGGTCATGCCTGCGATGGAAGTTGGGACATCCTTTTCAACATTTGCTAAAACTTACCCCGATCGCTATCTTGATGTGGGGATTGCAGAAGAACATGCAGCAACCCTCTCTGCGATGCTAGCTCATCGCGGGATCAACGTGTTCTTACCCCTCTATTCGACATTTGCCCAACGTGCCTTCGATCAAATCTTAAACGATATTGCACGCAGCGATCATCATGTTGTTTTTGGTATTGATCGTGCAGGTATTGTCGGTGAAGATGGATCAACCCATCAGGGGCTTTATGATGTGTCGATGTTTTATTTGATGCCACATGTGGTCATCGCGATGCCCTATGATGCGAAAGAAGCCATGAATCTCTTCTATTATGGATTCTTTAAACAAAGTCATCCCTTCGTCATCCGTTATCCTCGTGGTACAGTTTTATTTGATCAAGAAAAGGAAAAAATAACCTTTGATGCGATCGAACCCGTTTGGGTTTCTCTTCGTGAAGGGAAAGCGATTAACTTGATCGGTTATGGACCAAGTCTTGATTTATTGTTACGAGCTGCAGATGAGTTAAAATTGGATGCCAACGTCATCAATGCACGATTTATCAAACCACTTGATGATGAAATGCTACACAACATTTTATCCAATGGTGCACCTACTTTGGTGTATGAAGAATGTGCCAATACGGGTTCACTGTATCCTCACATTTTAAGCTTTATGGCCATGCATGGTTATCACAATTTGATAACAGATATGTCGATCACGGATACCATTGTCGATCATGGTCACTATCAAGACATGCTTCATGAACTTCATATGGATCTTGAATCGATTAAAACAAGAATCCGTTCGTTGATTGTATGAGACTCGATCACTTTCTTGTCAAACAAGGCTATGTCAATACGCGAAGTCAAGCGACAGATCTCGTCAAACGAGGTCTTGTTTCTGTTGATGGTGTGATAAAAAACAAACCCGGACTCGATGTTTCAGAAAATATTTCCATCAAGATCATGCAAGAATCACACTTCGTGAGTCGTGCTGGTGATAAATTGAATCAAGCCCTCCTTGATTTACATGTATCCCTTCGTGATAAAATCATCATCGATATCGGTTCATCGACAGGTGGATTTTCCGATTGTTCGCTTCAACATGGTGCAAAAAAGGTTTTTGCATACGATGTCGGAAAAGACCAAATGGTTGATGCTTTAAAGAGAGACTCTCGTATTGAACTTCATGAAGAGACCAATATCTTAGATGTTCAATTACCCCAAGCTGATGTGATTCTCATCGACGTGTCCTTTACATCGATAAAGCCTATTTTAAGCCATTTAAAGGGCTTTTTGGGTGAAGTCATTGCTCTGATCAAACCTCAGTTTGAAGCGGGTCCTATTCACTTTAAAAAGGGTATTTTAAAAGACTTGAAGGAGCATGAAAAGATACTATATGATGTTCTTCATGAAGCAAGACAGCTCGGTTTTTCGATTGACCAACTCATCAAATCATCCTTAAAAGGTAAGATGGGTAATCAAGAATACATCCTCTATCTAAAACCTAAGAAAAATATTGAAAACATTGATAACTTGATTCGAGGTGTTTTATGCTAAAACGATTGCACGTTCAACATTTTGCCTTAATTGATGATTTAACGATGGAATTCTTACCTGGACTATCTGCTCTAACGGGCGAAACAGGTGCGGGGAAGTCCATTATTTTAGAATCTTTACAACTCTTATTTGGCAAACGCTCGGATGCAACCATGATTAGACATGGTGAGATGAAGGCTTATGTCTCTGGTCGTTTTATATTAAATCAGGAAAAACAAGATTTATTGGGCTTACCTGAGGAGATCGTTGTTGAGCGTGAAATTGACCAAAGCGGTCGTCATCAGATGAAAATCAATGGTGAAAGTGTCACGCTTTCTCGCATTAAAGATGTCATGACTTCCTTGGGATCGATTCATTCACAGACAGAAACGATGCAACTTTTTGACAAATCATACTATTTGGAATTGATCGATCAGGTTGACCAAATAGAAGTTCAAAATCTTCTTCATATGTATATGATCCTTCGCTCAAATTATCTTGATAAAAAGAAAAAAGCTGAAGAACTCAAAAATAAGAAACATCAGTCACTCGAAAAACAATCCTATTTAGAGTATCAAGTTGAAGAGTTGAAAGGGTTAAATCTTCAGCCCGATGAACGTTTGATGCTTGATGAACAGATTGAAAAACTTAAAAACCATGATAAAATCATGGCACAGCTTCGAACAAGTTATCAAGCACTTGATGGAGAATCTTTTCAGGTTGATCACATGTATGAGGCATCCAAAGCACTTGAAAAGATTGCCCATCTCGATGCAGCCTACCAAGAAATGTCATCTCGATTACTAACGAGTTATTATGATGTTGATGATGTTAAATCATCACTTTATCAGACCATTGAATCCCTTGATTTTGATGAAGATGCGTTTAACCGGATGCAGGAACGATCCTATGAACTCATCAAAATTGAGAACAAATATCAAAAAACAGTCAATCAGTTGATCGATTACTTGCATGAGATCGAAGAAGAACTTCTCATGATGACCGATTATGATGCGTATATTGAACAGGCAAAACATGATGTTGATCAAGCGTTTCATCAAGCGTTTGAACAAGGCATCAAACTTTCCAGTTACCGCAAGAAACTTGCAAAAAAATTAACAACTGATGTTTTAACTGAGCTCAAAGATCTCGATTTGGAAAAGGCAAGCTTCGAGATTATCTTTGATCAATATCAAGAAGAACCTTCATTTTTACTTGAAAACGGTATCGATACCCTTGATTTTTACATCTCCCTTAATGAAGGTGAACCCATTAAACCTTTGGCTAAAGTGGCATCTGGTGGTGAAAGAGCGCGCTTCATGTTCGCACTCAAATCGATTTATGCGAAGGCTAATCATCTCTCGCTTTTAATCCTTGATGAAATCGACATCGGCATCAGTGGTAAAACAGCCTCAAAAGTCGCCCAAAAGATGAGCGTACTCAGTGAATCGATGCAACTCATCGTCATCACACATCTTCCTCAAGTGGCTGCACGGGCTACCCATCATTATGGGATTAAAAAAATCAAAGAAAAAACGCGCATGGTGACGCGTATCGATCATTTAACAGATGATGAGCGCATTGAACATGTCGCTTTGATGCTTTCGGATGAAAAATTGACCCATTTTGCCATTGAACAAGCAAAATTGCTCCTTAGAAAATAAAAAAAGCTTGCGCTTTTCTTATGCGTTCCCTGCAACGAGTGCGAGGACAAAGGATAGAATTACCAATCCGACCATACCGAACACGATGATCCAGACAACAGCTTTGCCCCACCATGTCTGTGTCGGGTCGACGTAATGTTTTTTTGGTTCAACCTGTTTAGGTGTCTTTACTTTTTGAGCCATGTTATCACCTCGTTCTTGTAATCGATATTATTATACACGAATATTCAGTTTAAAGGAAGAGATTTGTTGAAAAAGGATATCAAAATTATCTTTCATATTGACCTCAATGCCTTCTTTGCGAGCTGTGCGATCATCAAAGAACCGCACCTCAAAGATAAGGTTTTTGTTGTGGGTGGAAACCCGATGACGAGACGCGGTGTGGTTTCAACATCCTCTTATCCCGCACGTAAACTTGGGATTCACTCAGGGATGCCGATCAACGAGGCTTTTTATCTTTATCCTAAACTGATTGTTGTTCCGCTTCAATTTGGACTATATCAAAAATATTCCAATCTATTCTTTCAATTTTTAAAACGTTATTCCAGTTTAGTGTTAGAAGGATCCATCGATGAAGCCTATGTCGATATGACTGAAGCATCGAAAACGAAGCATCCTCTCGAACTTGCTCAAGAAATCCAAGAAGGTTTACTTAAAGAATATCAACTGCCGTGTTCGATAGGTATCGCCTCTACACTTTTCTTGGCTAAAATGGCATCAGATATGAAAAAACCTTTAGGTATTACGGTTTTAAGAAAAAAGGATATCGTTGAAAAACTATTTCCTTTACCGATTGCTGCATGCTATGGCATTGGTAAGAAGACATACCCTAGACTTGAACAGTTAGGTATCTTGACCATGGGTGATTTCACAAAACCTGAACATAAAGAAAAGATCTTAACCATCATGAGCGAGCCTTCCTATCATTCTTATCTCGAGCACATCATGGGACATTCATCGGATATCATTGATCCTAAACGCTACGCGATTCCAAAATCAATATCCAATGAGACAACACTCAATTACAGCATGGATAGTAGCGATGCTATTCTCAAGATCATCATCGAAATTTTAGAACATACACATGAGCGCTTGCAGCGTGAAGAACTTGTTGCTAAAACCATCGGTATCAAACTTCGTGATGATCAATTTCAAACGATTAATCGCAGCATCACCTTGGCTGAACACACCGATGATTATGATACGTTTTTGGATGCAATCGAATCCTTATTTGAAGAAAACTATCACGGTGAAGCGATACGTCTTGTCGGTGTTTTTATGAACAGTGTGCTTCAAAAGAAAGACTTAAAATTGGATTACAATTTATTCACCTATCAAATGTTTTCCAAGCGAGAAGAAGATATGTATCACGCGTTGAAAAAAAAGAAGACATCATAGGATGTCCTCGACGGTGAGTTTACTCTTTTGATCCCATGTCGTGGGATCTTTTTGATCATATTGCTTAAGAAATCTGATCACTTCTTCCGTGATCACTGTCGGTGTAGATGCACCGGATGTGACAGAAACAGATGAAATGTTTTGCAGCCAATCGAGTTTGATATCCTCGATGCCACTGATCAAGTAGGAAGGGATATGCTTAGCTTTCATGCCTACATCGCGAAGTTTGTTGGAATTCGAACTCAAGGCATCACCAACAACAAGCATCAAATCGACATCGGGTTGTTCTTTGACTGCATGTTGTCTGACGGTTGTAGCGTTGCAAATCTCATTATCAAAAAGATAATGGGGGTATTTCGTTTCAATGATTTTAAGGACAGAATCGATGTCATAAAGAGAAAGCGTTGTTTGATTGGTTACGAAGATTGGATATTGTATAAGATCTTTGGGTAGAAGGAGTGCATCTTTTTCGTCTTCAACAAAGTAGATATCTTTCGATATGGCAAGCACCGCTTCAGGTTCAGGGTGATTGCGATGACCGATATAGATGACTTTATAACCTTCAGAAAGTTTTGTTTTCACTGCAACATGAACTTTGATGACATCTCTGCATGTCGCATTGAGTGTGACCAGTCCTTTTTCTTTCGCTCGGGCAATCGCTTGATCAGAGATACCATGCGCAGTAAAAATCACGGTGCCAGAGTCAATACTTTCTAGCATTTCAAGCCGTGTTTTTCCTTTTTGATCGAGACTGATGACACCGAATCGTTCAAATGCTTCAGTAATTTTCTTGTTGTGCACGATTTGTCCTAAGACATAGATGGGTCGAGGATAAGATTCTGTTTTGATTACTTTCTTCACAATGGAAAGCGCATTTAATACACCGTGACAATATCCTCGTGGGGTTAAGTCAAAAACTTGCATGCTATCACCACTCTCATTATACATGATTTCTGAGGTGCACGATTCTTTTTACATCATCTGCTATCTATGATATAATCATAACAGGTGAGAAAATGACAATTCAAGACTATTTATCTAAACTCAAATATACAGCGATTACACCGATTCAAGAAGGTGTTTTTCAAGCTTTTTCATCCAAAAAACATTTGGTTGGATTAGCTCCCACTGGTACAGGAAAAACACATGCCTATTTGCTTCCTATCTTAACAAAAATCAATCCCAAAGTGATGCATGTTCAAGCGTTGATCATCGTTCCTACCAATGAACTCGTCGTTCAAGTTGAAAAGATGTTGCTTCAAGCAACCGATCAATTTGTTGTGAAAACCTATTATGGTGGAACCAACAAGATGCGGGAACAAGAATGGTTAACCAAACATCAACCCCAGATTGTCATCGCAACCCCCAAACAGATCGGTGAATACGTGTATACCGAACGACTTCTTTCTATCCATACCGCCAAATATGTCGTTTTCGATGAAGCTGATATGATGTTTGATGAAGAATTCATGAACATGATCGACCGATTTTTACCGGCGATTGTACAAGCTAAGTTCATGCTTTTTTCAGCGACACTCACACAAGCGATGGAACCCTTTATTAAAACTTATTTTGGAACCTATGATTTGATCGATACAACCAAAAAACATCAATTAAAAATCATCTATAAACTGATCAACATCAAGTATCAAGATCGTATGGAAGCCTTGCTTCACGTTATTCAAGCGATCAACCCTTACTGTGCCTTTATCTTTGTTTCCAAAAAAGAAAACCAAGACATCGTCTATGAACGTCTTGTGCAAGAAAAAATCAACGTCATCAATCTCAATGCATCGATTGGTGTCAAAAAGAGATCACGTATCATTGAAGATATCCAAGCATTAAAGTATCAGTACGTCGTCACATCGGATCTTGCAGCACGAGGTCTTGACTTTAAGATTTCTCACGTCATTCACTATGACCTTCCCCATTTCTTAGAGTTTTTTATGCACAGAAGTGGTCGTACAGGTCGCATGAACGATACCGGTGAAGTGATCACGTTTATGACGGTTGATGATCATCGGAAGATTGAAAAACTTAAGTCAAAAGGTATACCTTTCATCGCATATCAATTGACAACAAAAGGTCTTGAGAAGATTACGCCCAAAAAAGTGATCCAATCCGAAGAAGAAAAAGAAGCTTTGAATAAGATTAAAACAAAAAAGAAAGTGACACCAAACTATAAAAAGAAACATGCGAAACAGGTCAAAAAAATCAAACAAGAGATGAGGAGAAAACAATATGCCAATTCAAATCGGTAGTCACGTTTCCATGTCTGGAGATTTGATGTATCTCGGATCCATCGAAGAAGCATTATCCTATCGAGCGACTGCACTGATGATTTACACAGGGGCACCACAGAACACAATTCGTAAACCAATTTCAGAACTTAAGATTGATGCAGCTGTCAAATTGATGCAAGAAAACGGATTATCCTTCGATCACGTAGTGGTTCATGCACCTTATATCATTAATCTCGCTAATCCTGATGCTGAAAAACGAGAGTTTGCGATTCGCTTTTTAACCGAAGAGGTGAAACGCTCACATGCCATGCATGCCAAACAAATCGTTTTACATCCTGGTTCAGCGGTTGGAGGCGATCGCCATCAAGCCATCCTTTGGATTGCAGAAGGCATCAATCAAGTGATTGAAAAAACACCACACATCGACGTTAAAATCGCGCTAGAAACCATGGCAGGTAAAGGTAACGAAGTCGGGAAGACCTTTGAAGAGTTAAAACAAATCATTGATCTTATTCACGATCAAAATCGAGTTTCGGTATGCTTTGACACATGCCATACACATGATGCAGGTTATGATGTCAAAGACAATTTTCAACAAGTCATCGATCATTTCAATCGCGTCATTGGTCAGGATAAAATCTCTGTTTTTCATATCAACGACTCAAAAAATGAAAAAGGGGCCGCAAAGGACCGCCATGAAAATATTGGGTTTGGATTCTTGGGTTTTGATGCACTGATGAAAGTGATTTATCATCAAGATTTTGAACATATCCCTAAGATTTTGGAAACACCGTATGTCGATGATCGACCACCTTACTTAGAAGAAATCGACATGATTAGAAAGCAAATATTTGACCCAGAATTAATCAATAAAATCAAGTCAAAAGAATAACCAGCCGCGCTGGTTTTTCTATTGTTGGAGCAGTTTTTGATAGAGGTCAACGTATTTTTTAGCCATCTTAGAAAGGCTATGGTTGACATGCATCGCTTGATGAATCAGATTACGCCAAGCATCTAGGTCATCATGATAGAGCTGAATCGCTTGTTTCATGGCATCTGCGAGTTCATCAGCATCATAATTTTTAAACGCAAAACCGACACCTACACCGGTAAATTGGTTATAAGGGGTGACTGTATCTTTTAAACCTCCTGTTTCTCTGACGATAGGAAGTGCACCATAACGCATGGCAATCATCTGATTCAAGCCACATGGTTCAAACAGTGATGGAAGAAGGAATAGATCAGATGCCGCATAGATCTTATGCATCAGTTCTTGATTAAATCCATTCTCATAGTAGACATGCAGAGGATACTTCTTTTGCATCTCAGAGAAGAACTGTTCATAAAGGGCATCACCTGAACCTAAAATAATGACATTAAATGCATGTTCTTTTAAGAAATCTTCAAGCACAGGCATCAAAATATCGATGCCTTTTTGACGTGCAAAGCGGTGGATAAAGGATACTAATGGACGTGATGGATCATCATCCAATTTGAGATCGCGGATGAGCATCGCTTTATTGATTTGCTTTCCTTCAAGGAAATTATTTTCGTTATAGTTTTGATAAAGGTTGGATTTCATGGGATCATAGACATCTTGGTCCAAACCATTTAAGATACCATAGAGGTCACTTTGGCGCGCTTTGAGTGGACCATCCAACGTGAATCCGTAAAAGCGTGTTAAGATTTCATTGCGATAATTCTCAGAGACGGTATTGATCGCATTGGCACGCATGATGCCACACTTTAAGAAATTGACGCGATCCATATGGATGTATGTGAAATTTTTCGTATTAAAGAGTTTCTCGGTCTCTAAAGGATAAGAACCCTGTTTTTCAAGGTTATGGATGGAAAGAAGTGTTTTCATCGCTGAAAATTTGGTACTTAAAGGTCGATACTTTACATCAAGAAAGAAGGGGATTAGTCCTGTTTGCCAGTCATTGGCGTGAATGATTTCTGGATAATCATCCGTGAGGATCATGTATTCGAATATGGAAAAATTAAAAAACGTAAAACGCATGGCATCATCTTCATAACCATAATAACGTTTACGGTCAAAAAATTCGTCATTATCAACGAATACATAAGGAATACCATCGTGAACCAATTGATAATAGGAAGCTTTCTTTTCATAAATCCCCATCGTAATGGTTCGCTCTCCACATGCTGTCATTTCATGATGATGGTTTTTGATTTGTTGATAATAAGGCGTAATGATGGTCACATCATGACCTAATTGACGTAAAGCTTTGGGTAAAGCAGCTGCGACATCAGCAAGTCCACCAGATTTAGAATAGGGGTATGCTTCACCGCTACAGAAAAGTATTTTCATTGTTTATTCACCTTTTTCTTTATTATACTTGATAGATAAGTGTTTTCACAAGTTAAGAAAATAGAAAAGAGTTGCATGAAAATCTCTTTAAACATCAGGATGGTGAATTGACTCATGTGTACGCGTATGTTAAAATGGGTGTGGTCAATGACCTATTTTTCATTTTTATGGAACGTTCAAGGAGGTTTGACATGCGTAGAATCGTGGTTGTAGGTACCCAATGGGGCGATGAAGGAAAAGGCAAAATTACCGATTTTTTAGCTCAACATGCCGATGTGGTGGTTCGCTACCAAGGCGGCAATAATGCGGGTCATACCGTCGTATTTAATCATCAAAAGCATAGTCTTCATCTCTTGCCTTCAGGCATTTTAAATCCACAGATCGAAAACATCATGGCGAACGGTATGGTGATCAACCCAAAGGCATTCGTTGAAGAAATTTCGAAGATTGAGACACCTTTTAAATTATCGATTTCTGATCGTGCTCACGTCGTTTTACCGTATCACCCCGAACTCGATAAAGCGTATGAAAAGCGTAAAGGCGATGAAAAAATAGGAACAACCCATAAAGGTATTGGTCCTGCGTATACGGATAAAGCCGCACGTATTGGCATACGCGTATCATCCTTCATTCATGAAGAACGTTTTCGAAAAGCACTCAAGGAACTCATTGAGCAAAAGAATTTTGAATTGAACGCTTATGATCATGCTCTTGTCGATTTTGATCATATCTTTCATGAATACGATACATACGCTAAACAGATGAAACCGTATGTGAAAGATACATCGGTCTATCTCAATGAACTCATAGAACAAAATAAACGCATCTTATTTGAAGGCGCACAAGGTGTTCTTCTATGTCTCGATCATGGAACCTATCCCTTTGTAACCTCAAGTTCACCCACAGCATCCTCTGTTCCACTCAACACAGGGATTGCTCCATGGCTTGTTGAAGGTGCAGTTGGTGTCACAAAAGCTTATACGACACGGGTTGGTTCAGGTCCGATGCCTTCTGAAATGGAAGGTGATTTAGCACATTATATCCGTGAAACCGGACATGAATATGGCACAACAACTGGACGCCCAAGACGCATTGGATGGCTTGATACGGTCATTTTACGGCATACCAAGCGTGTATCTGGACTATCGTATTTAGCGGTGACACTCTTGGATGTCTTGACTGGAATTGACCAATTGAAGATTGCTACCTCTTATGAATTGGATGGTAAAACGATCGATTATATTCCAGCAGATATTGACGATTTCATGAGATGCAAACCCAACTATATTACAGTGCCTGGTTGGAAAGAAGACATTACGAATGTTTTGACATTTGACGAACTTCCACAACATGCAAAAGACTATTTATCAACCATCTGCCGATTGGTTGGTGTACCCCTTGGTATATTTTCAGTTGGACCAGACCGCAATCAAACGATCATGGTCACCCCTTTCTTTGAATAGGATGTGAAATGATGATTGAACGATATCAACGCGACATTTTAAAAAAATTGTGGACGGATCAACATAAATTTGAAACCTTCTTAAAGGTTGAACTTGCGAGCAGTCATGCATGGATGATGCAAGGTCTTTTTGACGAAAAAACATATCATCAATTAACACATGCAACATTTAAGTTGGATGATATCCTCCAACTTGAAGAGGAAACCAAACATGATGTTATTGCATTCACCCGTGCTGTATCCAAATCGTTAGGTGATGAAAAGAAATGGTTTCATTATGCATTGACCTCTACCGATGTTGTCGATACGGCACAATCTTTGATTTTAAAAGAGGTCAATCAAATCATTTTAGAAGACATCGATCAACTGATGGATGTTTTAAAAGTTCATGCTTTCGCCTATAAAAAAACACCATGTATCGGGCGAACACATGGTATCCACGCTGAGATTACATCATTTGGACTTAAATTTGCGTTATGGTATGAAGACTTTAAACGACTCAAGCAACTTTTTATACAAGCATCTGATGCCATTTCAGTGGTTAAATTGTCTGGTGCGGTGGGTAATTTTTATTTAAGTGATCCTGTGATACAGCATCGTGTTGCCAAAACACTTGAACTTAAAGAATCCCATATCGCAACACAAACCTTGCAGCGTGATCGCCATGCTCATTATATGAGTGTTCTCGCATTGATTGGTAGTGAATTAGAAAAGATTGCGGTTGAAATTAGACATTTAGCTCGTACCGAAGTGGGTGAAGTCGCTGAGTTTTTCAGCGATACTCAAAAGGGATCATCAGCCATGCCTCATAAGCGCAATCCAATCTCCAGTGAAAACATCACAGGTCTAGCAAGAGTTCTAAGAGGCTATATGGTATCCTCTTATGAAAATATTGCGTTATGGCACGAACGTGACATCTCACATTCCTCTGTTGAACGGATTATTCTTGCTGATGCGACATCACTTCTCGATTACATGCTAAACCGCTATGCCAATACGCTTGAAAAATTAATCATTTACCCCGATAAAATGAGAGAAAATATTGATTTGACCCAAGGCGTCATTTTTGCATCATCGATCCTCTCTGAACTGATTAAAAAAGGATGGACGCGTGAGGACGCGTATGATCTTATCCAAAAGTTATCCCATCAAGCACTTCGCGAAAAAAAGCCTCTTTATGACTTCGTTTTGGCCAATCATGCCTTGGTCTCATCGTTGACAAAAGAAGATATCGATAAGCTTTTTGGCCTTGATAAACACTTGGAACACGTCGATTATCTCTTTGAAAAGGTGTTTGGTTCTCACATTTTATCATAATTTGAAAACTTCACTTTTACAATTGAAAGACCATCATCTTTTGTGCTATAATGACGAATAGTCATGCAAGGAGGACTTACATCATGCCAAGATCAAGTAACAGTGCACCAGTCAAAGTCGATAAATACAATAACCAAGCGAAAGTACCCCTCGCGGTATGGCTTTCAATCGCTGGATTTTTCGTTGTAGTTTTAGCACTTTTAGCCATTTTCACCCCAAACAATCAAGAAAAAATTTACAACGCTTATACCACCTTTGGTGTGACCACAATGCCCAAGGATCACCCACTCTATCAAGTCAAATATGATGGTGGTTTGTTTCGCAAAGGACTATCCGATATTTTAGAAGATGAAGAAGTTGTGATTGTCTATTTTGGATTTGCATCATGCCCAGGTTGTCAGGCACATGTTACACCGATTTCAACGTATTTCACATCAACTGGTATGAACGACTATGTTGACCGCGTTTATTATCTCGATGTATCACAAGAAACAAAGGGATTTGATACCTTGCGTGCTGAATTTAGTCAAATTCAAACAACGACACCACAAATTGCCCTCTTTATTGATGGCCAACTTGTTGAAATTTATGTTGCAACTGAAGCGAATGCGTCCAATGCCACGCAAATCAACCGCAACATCCGCGATTTCTACGAAAACTCGATTGACAAAATCAACGAATAAAAAGGCACTCAGTGCTTTTTTTGATTAAAGGAAGATTCTATGATTGAACAGTTTAAACAAGAACTCAAACGGTTACTTGAAAAGCAACTCAAACTCGAAAACGTCATCGTTGAAGAACCTAAAAAAGGAAATGCTGATCTCGCGATTCCTTTGTTTTCCTATGCCAAAGTTCTTCAAACATCGCCGATGGTGGTCTTTGAAACTTTTAAGAAGGTGCTCATCCAAGATCATCGTATTCAAGACATTCAATTCATGAATGGATTTCTAAATATCTTTATCAACCGTCGTTTATTTGCATCACCGATCATCGAAACCATCATCAAAGAAGAAAACCACTATGGTGATTTGAATCTTGGGCAAGGTGAAAGTGTTGTGATGGACTATTCATCACCCAATATCGCTAAATCGTTTGGTATCGGACATCTCAGAAGCACCATGATTGGGAATGCTTTGAGAAACATTTATATCAAAGCAGGATATCATGTCATCTCAGTCAACCATTTAGGTGATTGGGGCACCCAATTTGGGAAAATGATTGCTGCCTATAAACGTTGGGGTAACGACGAAGAGATTAAACAAAATCCCATTCAAGAACTGCAAAAGCTCTATGTAAGATTTCATGATGCCGAAAAAGATGATCCCACATTAGAAGATCAGGCCCGTGAAGTATTTAAATCATTAGAAGAAGGACACGATGAATATCATCGTTTATGGTCATGGTTTAAAGAGGAGTCATTGCGTGAATTTATGGCGATGTATGATCTTCTAGGTGTCTCATTTGATTCTTATGATGGTGAGGCATTCTATAACGACAAAATGAAGACTGTTGTCGATGAACTGCAGCAAAAAGGACTTCTTAAAATCGACAATGGGGCAACCATCGTTGAACTGCCTAACGATCTTCCACCTGCACTGATCAAAAAATCTGATGGTGCAACACTTTATATTACGAGAGATCTTGCAGCGATTATGTATCGTCATCAAACCTATCATACCAACCGTATTTTATATGTCGTTGGTAATGAGCAACAGCTTCATTTTAAACAATTGAAAGCTGTCACTGATCTGATGGGGTATCACTTTGAGATTGAACATATCAACTTTGGCTTAGTGTTAATTGATGGAAAGAAGATGTCAACAAGAGGTGGCAAGTTTAAACGTTTAGAAGATGTCATCATTCAAGCCATTCATGATGCTAAAGATGCCATCTTAGAGAAGAATCCTGATCTCAAAAACCAAGATGAGGTTGCTAAAGCTGTCGGTGTAGGGGCAATCATCTTCAATGACTTAAAGAATGAACGTCATTTAGATGTTGATTTCAATCTTGAAAATATGCTAAAGTTTGAAGGTATGACAGGTCCTTATTTGCAATATAGTTCCGTTCGTATTGAATCTATCCTCAAAGAAGGACAACTCGACCATCAAAAGATTAATCCACTTCATTATGCAGAAGACCATTATTTTGAAGTGATCAAAGTCCTTGCACAATTCCCAAGTATCGTTGAACGTGCACAAGAAAACAATGCACCCAACGTGATTGCACGCTATATCACCTCATTAGCGCAAGCTTTCAACAGTTTTTATGGCAAGCAGCGCATTTTAGTCGATGATGAGGGACAAAAACAAGCGAACCTTCATTTCATTAAAGCCATTCAGATTGTGATCAATGAAGGACTAAGACTTTTAGGGATTACATCGCTTCAAGAAATGTAAGAAAAAGAATTGCATTCTAATAGCGTTGTGTGATATTATATTTTTGCTGCATAAAAGAGACGACCCCAGTCGTCTATAACCCCGCGTGATGAAATTGGTAGACGTGCCAGACTCAAAATCTGGTGGATGAATAATCCGTGCTGGTTCGAGCCCGGCCGCGGGGACCATTGACTTATAACAGTACTTTGTACTGTTTTTTTTATGCCTTCATGAAAATGAATAGCATCCTTCGAACGTCAAACAATCTACACTGAATATCTTGCATTTTTGATGATTCGTGCTAAAATAACAGCGAATGGAGATGAAGAGATGAAAGAAAGAAAAGTGAAAAGTTTTGTTATGACCACGATGAATGGGATGGTGTATGGTTTATTCGCAACCCTGATCATCGGTGTCATTATTCGACAGATTGGAACGCTTCTCGATTTGACATTATTAACCGATGTGATTTATCCAAGACTTGCAACACTGATGGGTGTGGGTATTGGAATCGGTATCGGTATTAGTTTAAAAATGAACGGCCTCAAGTTGGTTGTTGCTGGTGTGATCGGTGGGATTGCATCAGGTTTTACGATACTTCTCGATGGGACACTTTTAGTGGGTCTTGCAGCCAATGAACCCGTAAAAACCTATCTTGTCACCATTTTTGGTATCATCATTCTCGAAAAAGTATTATCAAAAAGAACTCCCTTCGATATATTACTGATCCCACTGTTTGGTGTTGCTGTGGCGATCGTTTTAACCTTGATTATTGGTGGTCCTGTAAGACTCGTGATCGATTACATTCAACAATTCATTGCGTGGACCTTCGAGTTCGCACCTATTCCAATGAGTTTAATCGTTGCGGTCATCATGGGTATCCTATTGACGAGTCCTCTATCATCTGCCGCCATTGCGATAAGCATTAACTTAGGTGGTATTCCTGGTGGTGCTGCTGTCATCGGTTGTACAGCACAAATGATCGGATTTGCGGTTCAATCAAGAAAAGACAACTCAATTGGTATGGTTTTATCGATTGCTTTTGGAACATCCATGCTTCAATTTAAAAATATCTTGAGAAAACCGATCATTTGGTTACCAACGATTATCACATCCGCTATTTTGGGACCTCTTTTCTATATATTCTTTAAGACTCAAACCACCAAAGAAGGAGCGGGTATGGGTTCCTCAGGACTTGTGGGACAACTTCAAACATTAGATGCGATGAATTATTCATGGAGTGGTTGGTTATCCGTCATATTCATGATCGTCGGTTCTGCAGCATTAGTCTTTGCCATCGACCTCTTTTTCCGCAAGAAAGGTTGGATTCTTACGGGTGATCTTGCTGTAAATAAAGATATTAATTCCTAGTCAAAAATGATAACATCTTCATGTATTTATGTTAAAATAACGGTTGAATAGAAAATATACACAGAAAGTGGTGTGTTTATGAAAAATCGCGTTTATAACAAGGCGTTTGGTAAGATCGTTCGAACACTCGGATTCATCCTCGTTTTAGTCTCTTCTGTATTCTTAGCTGTTCAACTCATTTTAACGTATCAAACATTGCCTTTTATTGAAACTTTATTGCCTTATGCTGACATGGTCAATGATTTTATTGCACCTTATGCCTTTATCAGTGAATATGCCATTCTCGCACTGATCGTTGGACAAATTTTCTTGTTATGGGCGATTCGAAGAGGAATCATCTTGCGTGTACTGTTAACCGTAACTCTTGTGTTCCTATTCGTTGAAAATTCATTTTCTGGACAATCTGTTTTAGTTCCTATCGCTGTTGAATCACCCGCATGGTTAGGCAACATCTTAGGTTTTATTGAAGGTCCCTTTGAACAACTCACCAGTTTATCTGAATACATCATTCCTGGTGTGACCGTCGCTGTTCCCTTCTTTTTATGGGTCCTTTATGCGTATAAGAAGCCAGGTCGATTCTCAATCTTTATGCTTCGTTTAGGTTCCATCACGTTATTCCTTGCGATTGCGATGTTGATCGTTCAAAATCAGTTTGTACCAACCCTTGGCGATGTTGAAATCTATGGAACCATCAATACCGTTTTATACATTCTCACCTACTTGCTCAATGCGATCGGTGGTGTGTTTGGAACCCTCGGTTTTGCAAGAAAATAAAGATCATTTGAAGGAAAAGCCGAAAGGCTTTTTTTGTTTATTCAACCTTGACAAAAGGATGAACTGAGCGTATCATAAACACAGGAAAGAAGGGGTATCGATGAAGCTTTTAGTCTATGTCATGAATAAACCGGAACACTTGGATAAGTTCCTCAAAGAACTCAGCAAAAACAGTATCAAAGGCGCGACCATTATCTCATCAACAGGCATGGGTAGACGTTTAATGGGGAATGATGATATCCCATGGATTGGTTCATTAAAGGCGATATTAGATATGCCAAGAACCGAATCGAAAGTGATTTTGATTGCACTACCTGATGAACAGGTCAAAACAGTCTATGAAGTCATTGAACAGGTTGGTGGCGATCTCTCACAACCCAATACCGGTATTGCATTCACCTTACCGATCGATAGTATCAAAGGCTATAAAGGGTAGGCTACATGACACATGAACACCACGATTCTACTCTATCTTGCGATATTACTTGCCACAGGGTTACTCTTTGGTAAGATTGCTAAATATTTAAAACTACCCAATGTGACAGGGTATCTGGTTGGAGGATTGATCCTTGGACCTTCTGTTTTAGGACTCATTCCTGAAGGAACCATTCATGATTTTTCCATCATCAGTTCAGTTGCACTTGGTTTCATTGCCTTCAGTATCGGAACTGAAATGAAACTCGTTTACTTTAGACGTGTCGGAGCAACTCCCATCATCATTGCAATCTTCGAATCATTTTTTGCGGTGATTGTCACGTTGATTGCTGTGATCGCATTCTTCTTGATTAAAGGAGACATGACGATAACAAACTTTAGATTTGCGTTGGTCCTCTCTGCCATTGCAGCGGCCACTGCACCTGCAGCTACCATCATGGTGGTCAGACAATATAAAGCCAAAGGCAAATTGACTGAAACACTTTTAAGCGTAGTTGCTTTGGATGATTCGGTTGCCATTATTCTCTTTGGTATCTTTGTTGCGATTGCGAATGCACTTGGACAACAGGCTGCATCAACACCTTTATGGTTACAAATTCTGAATCCCTTCATTGAAATCGTCGTATCTCTTGGGATTGGTGCCGTGATGGGTATTGTACTCACCATGGGATGCAAATGGTTTACTGGACGAGGAAATCGGATCAGCTTATCGATGACCATCATCTTTTTATCCGTTTTTTTATCCGAATGGTTACACGCATCACCACTATTAACCTGCATGATGCTTGGTGCAATGTTTGGTAATGTCAGTTCGAAAGCAGACGATATCAATGGACTTCTTTACTTCATCACACCACCCATTTTTACATTATTCTTTGTGTTATCTGGTGCTGAACTTGATATCACGATCCTTGGTCTGGTTGGTATGATCGGTGTGATTTATGTCCTCTTCCGCGTTGTCGGTAAAATCTTTGGTGCATGGTTAGGCGCTAAAGTATCCAAAGCTGAAAAAGTGATTGCAAAATACCTTGGATTAGCCCTAGTCCCACAAGCCGGGGTTGCCATTGGGCTATCACTCATCGCAACCCAAGTCTTGGATGCACAGATGGGTTCTGAGATTCGAGCCATCATCTTAGCAGGAACGTTGATCTATGAATTGGTTGGTCCTGTCATTGCTAAAATAGCTCTTCAAAAAGCTGGAGAAATTTCATTGAATGTCTAAGAGAAAAGCCCATCTTGGGCTTTTTGTTACATCAGTGATGCAAATCCCCGTAAGATGACCTGCATTAATCGGTAGAAGATATTTCTTTTGTTCACATGATCGACTTCTTCAGAAACAGCAATGGTCTGATCAAAGTATTGACGCATATCGTCGAGTGCTTGAACTTGCTTTAAATAAACCGTGTTTTCAAAGTGAAGATAAAGGCTTCTAAAATCAAGATTACACGTTCCAATCATCGCTTCTTGATGATCAATGATCATCATTTTGGAGTGGATGAATCCTGGTGCATAGCGATAAACTTTAACACCTGCTTGCATGAGTTCTGGAACATAGGATTCGGTGACCATGAAAATCAGTTTCTTATCAGGCACATAAGGAATGATGATTTTGACATCAACCCCTGATTTAGCGGCAAGTTTTAAAGCTTCTGATAACTCATTATCGATGATCAGATAGGGTGTCGTGATGTGAATGCTTGATTTGGCTTCATTGATGAGCGATAAATACATGTTTTTTGAGACGAGTTCTTTATCCAAGGGTGCATCATTGAAAGGGGCAACATACCCATCAAAAGACATGTTTGATTCTCTCTTATAGGCGTGATAATCGATGTTTTTGTTGGTTTGGAAACGATAATTTTCAAGAAAACATAAGATTAAACTCCATACGGCATCACCTTCCATGCGAATCCCTGCATCGAGCCAATGTCCAAAGGGTTGAATCCGGTTAATGTATTCATCACCGATATTAATCCCCCCTGTATAACCGATTGTTCCATCGATGATAACAATCTTTCTGTGATCACGATAGTTCATAGCAAAGTTGAGATGAAGTCTCATCGGGTTAAAGGGAACTGCATCGATACCTAATCGTTTTAAAAAATGATGATATCGGTAGGGTAGAGTCGATGAACCAAAGTCATCATAGATGAGTTTAATCTCGACACCTTCTTTTGCTTTTTCAATCAAAATCTGGAGAATATTGTCCCACATGATGCCTTTATTGATAATAAAAAACTCAAGGAAAATAAACGATTTCGCTTTCCATAGATCACGAAGCATCGCTTGATACATCGCTTCACCAGAACCTAGGAATGTTGCTTGAGTCTTTTGATAGACTGGCCAGTTGAGTTGGTGAAGGTAATGGGATGGTTTATTGCCTAAGAGATTGTTTCGATCTGATACATGAAGTTTGCGCTCTTGATCGATGGTCATGAAACGAGATATAATTTTTTTGCTGAAGTTTTGTTGCCGGTAGATGATGTAAAAGATGCCACCAAATAAGGGAAAGATCAAAATAGGCATAATCCATGATAATTTATAAATCGGATTTTCCTCTTTGACGAGTAAGTATAAAACAATAAGCACACTGAGTGCATAATTGATGATCTGAATATAAATGAATTGCGAAAGATAGTTCAAGATGTAGAAAAGAAAGATGAGTTGAGCAAGAACAAGAAGGAGAATGAGTGATGTGCGACTGAGCACCATGCGTAAGAGTCTTTTCATGACGACACCTCTTTGATATACATATAGTGTTTTTCAGATGAGCCTTCTGGTGAATCAATAGATTCATCAACATGTAAACTGATCAAATGAAAGGTATCCCCTTCAAAGAAGGGGGATTGTATCGAAGGAGTCGCACTCTTTGAAAATGTTTTGGCTGGTGAAGGCACGATAATCATGGCAATATGTCCTCCTATCATCAATTTGATTATATCAAAATCTGACCAAAAGTGATACAATGGTTCTATACAGGAGGTTCATCACTTGAACGAACGTAAACTGTCCTTACTCATGGATTTCTATGAGCTCACCATGGCCAATGGTTATTTTGCTCAAGGTAAACACAAGCAAATCGCTGTCTTCGATGTGTTCTTCAGATCGATACCCGATCAAGGAGGATATGCAGTCTTCGCTGGTCTTGAACAGGTGATCGAATACATCGAAAATTTATCATTTGATGCCGATGAAATCCAATATCTGCGCAGTAAAAAAGTATTTTCTGAATCCTTCTTAGATTATTTAAAGCATTTTAAGTTTTCTTGCGATATTTATGCCATGCAGGAAGGAACACCCATCTTTCCTCATGAGCCCATCTTAATCGTCAAAGGACCGATCATTGAATGTCAACTGATTGAGACGATGATTTTACTGACGATCAATCATCAAAGTTTGATTGCTACCAAAGCTGCACGCATCGTCCACGCGGCACAAGGGCGTGCTGTTTTAGAGTTTGGAGCACGCCGTGCCCATGGTTATGATGCATCGATCTTTGGTGCCAGAGCGGCTTATATATCAGGTGCCATCGGTTCGTCAAATACCTATGTCGATTATATGTATCAAATACCAGCGATTGGTACCATGGCACACAGCTTTATCCAAAGCTACGATTCCGAGTATGAAGCCTTCAAGGCCTATGCGCTCACTTACCCCAACAATACAGTCTTATTGGTCGACACATATAATACATTGAAACAAGGGATTCCCAATGCGATCCGTATTCATAAAGAAGTCTTAGTGCCGATGGGATACCGTTTAAAAGGCATTCGTTTGGATTCAGGAGACTTAACCTATCTGACCAAAGAAGCACGCAAGATGTTTGATAGTGTGGGTTTAAACGATGTTAAAATCACCGTATCCAATTCACTTGACGAATACCTCATCAAGGAATTGATCATTCAAGGCGCACAAATTGATGCCTTTGGTGTCGGTGAACGTTTGGTCACCGCAAGAAGTGAAGCTGTTTTCGGTGGTGTCTTTAAACTCGCTGCTGTCGAAGAAAACAACATCCTTATCCCCAAAATTAAAATTTCTGAAAATGTCCAAAAGACGACAACACCTGGCTTTAAGCAAGTCTATCGTTTCTATGATGACATGGGGATGGCTGAAGCCGACGTGATCACACTTTTTGATGAAGTGATCAACCCAAAAGAGCCTTATCATCTGTTTGACCCTAATTTTCCTTGGAAGTCAAAGATGATTGAAAACTTTCAAGTTGTTCCCTTATTAAAGCCTGTTTTTCAAGCGGGAAAGAAAGTCTATCAAGAACCCTCTCTAGAAGAGATCAGACGCTATGCAAAACAAGAACATAGTCGATTATGGCCAGAAGTTCTTCGTTTAGAAAATCCACATGACTATTACGTGGACTTATCACAAAAGCTTTGGGATTTAAAACAAGATATGATTAAAAAATATAAGAAATAAAAAGGTGGGTTAGTTTGGCACGCCCCATTAAAAAGCAAAATTTGGAGAGAATTCTGCACCATCCATCGCTTTTAAAAGGTATTGTCATCATGGCAATACCCGTTTTTTTGAATAATTTTTTGAAGAGTTTGCACGACATGGTCGATGCTATTTTTGTTGCAAGAATGGATGTTGGCAGTCAAGCGACGCTTGATGCGGCACTTGCAGCTTTAAACATTCACTGGCCTGTTTTTAATTTCTTCATGGCGCTAGCAGCTGGTTTGGGGATTGCAACGGTTGCGATGGTGAGCCAATATGTCGGTGCGGGACGTAAAGATTTAGCATCGAGTTATGCCAGTAAACTGATTACACTTGCCATCATCTTTGCCATCATCGTGATGGCCATCTTCTTTTTCACCTCTGATCAATTTTTAGGCTACAACCTTTTCGCCTACCTCATGGGTGCTCGCGGAGAAGCATTAAGCTATGCGGGTGAATATTTTAGAATTCGCAGTTATGAATTTGTATTGGTCTTTATCTTTATCGTCTATCAGTCGATCAGACAAGCGACCGGTGAAACACTTTATCCCGTACTCTTAAACATTGGAGGAATCTTCGTCAATATTATCTTAACGTGGCTCTTTGTCTCACAACTGAACATGGGGATCGCAGGAGCCGCCTATGCAACGTTGATTGCTCACGCTGCACCGATGCCCTTCATTCTTTATGATTTGTTCTATTCGAAACATCATATCCGTATCTCTTTTAGAGAGATGATGATTGATAAATTGACTTTATCCGAAATGGGACGCTTTGCCGTTCCTGCATCGGTTGGACAAGCCGTGAGTTCACTTGGCTTTGTGATCATCCAAAGTATCATCCTTCGCTATGGTGACATGGTGTCTGCTGGATTCTCGGTGGGTAATCGTATATCCTCACTGTTGTTAAACCCTGTCGTCGCCATTTCAACGATTTCTGCAGCCTTTATTGGGTTAAATATTGGTCATGCTCAACCTGATCGTGCAAGAAGAGCGTATGAAGTATCGAGGAACTTATCCTTTGGATTGATGGTCCTTGGGATCGCTGTAATCATTCCTTTTAGATTCCCTATCATTGAACTTATTTTGGGAACGAACGCATCAGATTCATACCGTATTGCTGGTGAATACACCTTATGGTTACTCCTCACCCAACCCTTTATGGGACTCTTTCAGAGTTATATCGGTCTATTTAATGGTAGTGGTCATTCCAATTACACCTTAAAGATGTCGATGCTACGCCTCTGGGGGATGCGTATACCCATGATATTCATCTTCATGTGGTTATTACCGCCTGACAATTACAATGGTATCTTTTGGGCGATGATGATCTCAAATGCAGTGATTTTATTTTATGGTCATTATTTGAAGAAAGGCATTAAATACGAATTGCAGGTGAGATTATGAACATTCATATCGTCCTTTATGAACCTGAAATCCCTCAAAACACGGGAAATATTATGCGAACATGCGTCGCATTAGGAATCAAACTTCATCTGATTGAACCGCTTGGCTTTAAAATCGATGAAGCGAGACTAAAAAGAAGTGCTTTAGACTACTATGAGCACCTCGATTACACAACCTATAAAAATTTTGAAGTTTTTCAAGAAAAGAATCCAGGGACTTACCTCTTCTTGACGCGCTATGGTAAAAAGAACTATGCAGATATAAATTATCCTAAACTACCTAAACCGCTCTATCTCATCTTTGGTAAAGAATCAACCGGTGTTGATCGAAAGCTTTTAGCCAAACATTTGGACCACTGTTACCGTATTCCAACAACCGATAAAGTGAGAAGTTTAAATTTATCCAATGCGGTAGCAATTGTCGCTTATGAAGTCTTTCGACAATTCGATTACGAAGGTCTCATCAAAGTTGAGCCTGATACACACAAAGGTAAAGACTTCCTAGATCAATTTTTGGAGGAAAAATGAAACAGACACACAAGCAAACACTCGGCGAAGAAATCGCCAATGCCATATCCCATGGCGTGATGGCGATTTTCGGTATCGTCGCACTGATCTTATTACTGATCAAAGCTGATCAAACCATTGAAGTCGTTGCAGCCATCATCTTTGGTTTTGGAATCATCAATCTTTATACCATGTCAACAATCTATCATGCTCTTTTTCATCCGACAGCCAAATCCGTTTTTCAGCGCTTTGATCACCTATCCATCTACCTCTTAATCGGTGGAACATTCGCACCTGCATTGCTCTTGCTACCTGAACTTCAACGTCCACTCTTTGGTATCTCAGGTTTAGGGTTAGGTCCTGTGCTCTTCATCATTCAATGGATCTTGATTTTAGTTGGTGTCGTCTTTAAATCGATTTGGATTAAAAAGTTTGCTAAAGTTCATGTATTCATCTATTTAGCGATCGGTTGGAGTGCATTAATCTTTGCACAACAGCTCCTAGCCTATGAAGCTGCTGCTTTTTGGTTCGTTTTTGCTGGTGGTGTCGCCTATAGCATCGGTGTCATCTTCTACGCGTTTCCTAAAATCAAGTATTTTCATTTTGTATGGCATATCTTTACATCGATAGGTACCGTTTTACAGTTTATCGCAATCTATGCTTATCTTTATTAATGTGAATATTTATTCACACTCTTGAAATTTGAGTTTTTTTCATGTAAGATGAGTGTGTAGATCAATATAAGGAGAAAAAATATGAAAATTTTAGCAGTTAATGCCGGATCCTCAAGCCTTAAATTTCAACTGTTTGAAATGCCAGAAGAAAAGACAGTGGTCTCAGGAATCGTTGAACGGATCGGTTACGACAATGCAGCTGTTATTTTTAAATATGATGGACAGAAATTCACGGAAAACCATCAGATTTTAAATCATAAAGTTGCTGTTGACATGGTGATTCACGGCCTTTTATCACGTGAAATCATCACTTCGTTGGATGAAATCAAAGGTGTAGGACACCGCGTGGTTCAGGGTGGCGAACTCTTCAAAGAATCAGCGATCATCGATGATTCAGTCGTCGAAAAAATAGCAAGTCTTAACGATTTAGCACCGCTTCATAACCCAGCAAATTTAACCGGTATTGGTGCCTTTAGGGAAGCACTTCCTCATGTCATTCAAGTCGCTGTCTTTGATACCACGTTCCATCAAACGATGACAGAAGATGCGTATTTATACGCAGCTCCTTATGAATGGTATCAAAAATATGGTGTTAGAAAATATGGATTCCATGGCACATCGCATCAATATGTGTCTCAACGTACTGCTGAAATTCTTCATAATCCCAAAGCAAAGATTATCGTCTGTCACTTAGGTAATGGTGCATCGATTTGTGCCGTTGACGGTGGTAAATCAGTCGATACATCGATGGGTTTAACTCCACTTGAAGGGATTCCGATGGGCACACGTTCTGGGAATATCGACCCTGCAGTCTTGATGCTTGTCTCTTCAAAAGAAGAAAAGACATATGGTGAAGTATTGGATGAACTTAACAAGAAGTCTGGTTACCTCGGATTATCCGGTTTCTCCAATGACTCCAGAGATATTATTGATGGCATGAACCGCGGTGATTACCGTGCAACCTTAGCGCATAAGATTCAAGTGAAGCGTATTGCAGACTATATCGGATCCTACTATGTTTATATGGGGGGATTAGATGCGATTGCGTTTACGGCTGGTATCGGTGAAAATGCACCTGAAGTCAGACGTGATGTCATCAAAGCTATTAAAGTATTGGGCATTGAACTTGATGAAAAAGAAAATCAAAAGCGCGGAGAACACATGATTTCAACACCCAATTCCAAGGTGAAGGCATTCATTATTCCGACCAATGAAGAAGTCATGATAGCGCGTGAAGTTGTCAGATTAGAAAAGTAAATGATCGACCAAGGGCAGATATGCCCTTTTTCTTTTTGATGCACAAATCCATGGTTTGACTGTGTTATACTGTTTTTGGGTGATACTATGAATGAACACATAACCGTTGGTGAAACATTAGATCTTGAGATCAAACGCATGGGCATCAATGGAGAAGGCATCGCATATTACAAAAAGCTGGCTATCTTTGTGGATCAAGCGATCCCCGGTGAAATGATTTCAGTCAACATCGATGAAGTTTTTGACAATCGAGCGATCGGTCATATCGAAGATATAAAAAAACCTAGTCTTGATCGACAGACTCCTTTTTGTCCTGTTTATGACATATGTGGTGGATGCCAAACACAACATATCTCCTATCAGGCTATGCTTGATCACAAGCGAGATATCCTCTTAAAGAGCTTTGATCGCTATGCCGGTCTTACGATCAATCAGAAGAAGATAAAACCCACTCTAGGGGCTAAAAATCCGCAAAACTACCGCAATAAAGCATCGCTACCCATTCAGTGGATTAAGGGTAAGAATCGCTTTGGCATGTATGCAAAAAACTCCAATCAGTTTATCCCGATTGAAGGATGCCCAGTCCAACATGAGGTCATCAACAGCATTTTAAGAAAAATTGTATCAATGATGGATAGCTTTGGTATTCAAGCCTATGATGCAAAAACAAAACAGGGTTATGTAAGACATATCGTTGTTAGAATCGCAGAACATACCAAAGAAGTTCAAGTCTCTTTCATTATGCTCAAAAAATCCAATCGTTTAGATGATCTAGTTAAAAAGTTGGTGGAACTCGAACCAAACATTGTATCCGTTTTTGAAGTGATGAATGAAGACATGCGAAAGATGGGCTTTTTCACCGATCAAAAGCGTTTAATCTTGGGTAAAGAAACGATAACTGAGATCCTTAACGGTCATGAGTATATCTTAAAACCAGAAGCATTCTTCCAACTCAACACAGAACAAGCCGATGTTTTTTATCAGGAGATGAGACGATTAGCCAATTTAAAACCTCATGAGATTGCGATGGATGCCTATGCAGGGATTGCTCCTGTATCCCATTATATTCATGAACATGTTAAGAAAGTTTATGCGATTGAAATGGATGCCTCTGCGTGTGAGTCTGCGCGCTTATCATTAGAAAGAAATAATATCAAAAATGTGACAATTTTACAAAGTGATTTCAAGCGTGCTTTATCCGGATTGAAGGAAAAGAAAATCGATGTCATGTTCTTTGATCCACCACGCGTGGGTCTTGGTGATGATACGATTGAGCTCATCTTACAGTTCAAACCCAAACGTTTGATCTATGGATCGTGTAATCCTTCCACGTTGGCGAAAGACTTGAATGCCCTTTTAGTGCATTATGATTTGATCGAAACCGTACCGATTGACATGTTTCCTTATACATCGCTCGTTGAAAGTGTCTCTTTACTCACATTAAAGTTTTAATGATGTGAAATCCTTTCTTTCACATAGATTGGTAAATGGATCCATGTTAGGATACAAGACGTATGCCACACATCATATTCATGTTTGGTATAACATTTATCACAAGAGAAAGGGTATTAGAACATGCATGACATTTTTAAAAAAAGAGTAGTGAGAGGTTATATCGATAAACCTAACCTCAAGGACTTTACGGATGAAGAAATCATTAACGCATCCGAAAGTTGGATTGATTTTAAGTTATCATTATTAAAAAATGAACGCAAAGCCTTGAAAAAGATGGATTTACCGCTGCAGTATATGTTTTTAACATCAGCGATTTATCAGGAAATCGTTGAATTTGGTTATGAACATGTTTACCTAAATCTTGACCACAACATGGTCGATCAAGCTTTCAAGGGATTTCTTGACATGCGTTTACCTCTTTTTGCACAACACATGTTACTAGCGCTTGAAAAAGCAGAAAGTAATCATCAGATGATGTTGAAGTCAGTTGACGTGAATCATAACGGTGATCGGTTAAATCCATCATTTGCTTTATTTGATGACATCAACACCTTTTTTAGAACGCAAACTGAAACATTTGAAAAAGCATACATCGCGTATGCAAAAAAATATTTCTGCTAAATACCGGATATTCAAAGTTACGTGTGTCACCATGAATCATTATGACAGTTGATTGATATCAAGAAAATGGTCTCATTCATTTAAAAAGTTTGAAGACATGATATCATGAGATTAAATCATCGCATGCAGGGGATGTTCTATGCGAAAATCACTCATCATCATGTTCATCGTGGGTTTCATTATGGTTCTTTCAGCATGCAATCAATTTAGAAGGATTAATGAAGAGATTGTAGAACTCGATGCAGAAAAGAAAAATGTCGTAGCTATCGGTGAGAAAAGCTTCTACAAAAACGGTAAGGATTACTTATTTGAAGACCTATTAAAGGAAGAAGCATCGCGTCAAGGATTTGCAGTTAAACGTATAACCTCAGAATCACCTTTTGAGCAATACCCCACCTATTTTTTTGACACCGTGTATTATATGGTCGTCTTGACGGATCAAATGATGGATCAAAAGCCCGTATTTGCGCTATTTGGTGTGGATTTAGAATCGCTTGCTGTTATCTATATGGATCGTTTTGTTGTGCGCGATTCTATTCGTCCAAACATGATGATCACAACTGATCAAGGGTATTTATTAATCTTTACGTATGATGATTTAACACTTCATATTTATGAGAATGACAATCATACGAACATCCAAACGTTTACCCTTGATTCATCCTCCTATCCAACAGGATATAACATCCATATCCGAGAGGGTATTCTCTATATCTACTACACCACCTATTATCCCCGTGTACAAACCTACGAAGCTTATGAGTACCTTACGCAAACTCTATCCTATCAAGTCATTACAGAAATTCAACATCCATCATCCTACGGTGCTCGTATCAAGATAGAAGATGATGATTATCAACTTGTGGCTGATTTTAAAAATTATGATATTTTATATGTATATAAAAATGAAGTCAAAATTGATAAATTATTTATATCAGAGATCATCAATCGATCAGAGCGTGGGCAATACATTCTTGGTATCATTAAAAAGAAAGGTCATTCACTCATTCCAGGCTACATCTATACGACAGCTTTTGATCAATCCTTTTATATCCTTATCCAATACGATGAAGGTCTTGAACTTCATCGCACACTGTTTGGAAAAACGGCTTATCTTATGTTTTCTTGGAACTATGTCGATGATCAGGTTTTCTACTTGGGTTCATCAGAGCACTTTATGTCTACTTTTATCGATTTAAATGACTAAAAAACGGGTTTCCCTATTGGGGAGCCCGTTCTTTTATAGCATATATTCCATGATATAAACATCGTAATAGACACCTTGGATACGTGTATGATGATGAAATGTTCCAATGATTTCAAATCCCATCGATTGATAGAGGCTGATGGCGTTTATGTTATCGGTTCGGACACGTAGATGTAAGGTATTAACGGTTCCAATCTTCTTTACATGATCGATCAAATAAGTCATCATGTGTCGACCAATCCCTTGATGCCAGTACGCTTTTAAGACACTGATGCCAATTTCTGCGAGATGAGCAACCCTTTCTCGTGTAGAACCTGATGCATTGATGACGGAGACAATGTTTTGATCAACAAGACCCACAAACATCGGAAATGTCGTGTTGTTTGATGCCGATTCAAGGAATTTTTCTTCTTGTTCAAGGGTCATGGGTACACCTTCAGGACCAAAAAGAAGATTATCAGACTCTCCTCCAATGACTTTTAAGTAATTGAGCATGTTAGATGCATCTTCCTTTTGTACAGAGCGTATGATGAGAGTATGTCCACTCTTTAACTTGATATCTTTCATGGCGTTCCTTCACTTTCTCATGAAACCATCATCTTGATCGGATGATTGTTTGAATATTTATTTAAATTGCTTTACAGGACGATAACAATGACATGGTCATAAGCATCAAACAAAACAAGTATAACTTTTTCATATCTATCCACAGATATATCACTACTTTTTCCCATCAATTCTATTGTGATAATTATATCATGATTATGTCTACAACAAACACCACTTATTCTTGATATCTTCATCATGATCGAGATGTAGAATTCATCAATCATCAAGGTTTTCATGGTTTATCGTCTTTAAAGCGCGTTTTTTAGCCCATCTCATTATATAATGAATATGGGTAGAATGAAGTGTACGACACGATGAGGATAGGCATTGAAACCTTCATGAAGGAGTTGATCCGATGATTGAAATTGCTGAAGCGCATGTCTATGCGATAGAGATGACAGAAAAACTCAAAGGAAAGACCATCACGGATGTGAAGGTCCTTCAAGCACCTCATGCGTTTTGTTGGATGTCTGAGGAACCTTCCTATTATGCGCATCATCTACCAGGTCTAGTCATCACAGGTGTCACATCATCTGCGCATTATGTGCGCATTCATCTTTCCGATGATAAGGAGATTGCTATCGGTGAAGATGTTAGTCTTGAATATAAACGTGAAGATCTTATATCAAAAAAAAATCAACTCGTTCTTATCTTTGATGACCATTTTGCATTGGAATTTAAGATCAAACTTTATGGGTTCATCCTCTATGGTGAACCGATTGAAATGAAGTCAAAGATGCTTTATTACCAAAAAGCTTTGGAGAGTATTCATCCCCTTGACCTACGTTTTACCTATGAATATTTTATTGAAACTACAGGTCTTAATACAAACAAAGGCAGTGTAAAAGCTGCACTGGCGACTGAACAACATATCCCAGGACTTGGTAACGGAACGCTTCAAGACATTTTATTTCATGCCAACATATCGCCAAAAAGAAAAGTATCTTCATTGAGTGATGATGATAAAAAAGGTCTTTATGATGCAGTTAAGTCAACCATCAATGAGATGATGGCTTTAGGTGGACGTGATCTTCAAACCAATATGTTTGGTGTTAAAGGTGGCTATGAGGTCCTGATGAAAAATGAGCGTACACATTGCTCCATCTGTCAAACGGAACTTCAAAAGGAAGCATTCCTTGGTGGCAAAGTTATCTATTGTCCACATTGTCAAAAGTAGGTGTTTTCATGAATGTCATCGATGTATTAATTGAATCCGATCCTATCATCAAAAGACTGACTCAAAAGCATCTATTGAATCAAAAGGTTCAATACATAGAGGATGGCTATATTTTGCGCTACCTTGATCTTTATGATCCCATTAAACACATGTGGGGCAACGGTATTTATGGACCTAAGTGGATTTCAACACATTACACCATGCTAGAACTCAAATACATGGAAATAGATCCCAATCATCCAATCTATCAGGATGCACTTCAAACGTTACTCACCCACGAATGGAAAAAAAAAGGCATGCATAACCGTTTGGTTCATCAAGATATGTGCATCGTTGGCATGTTACTTTCTTTAGCATGTTATGGAAAAAGTAAAGATCCTAAGATGTTTGAGATGGTCGATTACATCTTAGATCACACCATGCCTGATGGTGGATGGAATTGCGCGTGGGAAAGAAAACCAAGCCCTAAAATATCTTCTGTTCACACCACACTTTCTATTTTAGAAGCACTTCGCGACTTGATTGAGTACGGTTATACATATCGTATTCAAGACGTGCGCATGCACATGCTTGCAGGCATTGAATGTTTACTCAAACGCAATCTTTATCAAGCCCATCAAACCAAAGACCCGATTCATCCCCAGATGATAAAGCCATCTTATCCTCCAAGATGGAAGTATGACATTTTACGCGTCTTAGAATATTTAGCATCCATCAAATATCCTGATCATTTGAGGTTGACGGATGCGATTAACCAACTTGTTGCTCAAATGAGAGGACCTTTTATGCCAAAGGGGAGTCAGATCAGTGGACTGATTCATTTTAAGTTGGAAGAAGGACGTTATGGCATGTTTAATACACTGCGTATGTTAAAAGTTTTAAAGCATTTTAGATTACCCCTCTATGAGAAACTCATTCAATTGGAGGTCTAGCACCACGATAAGAAGGATACCCCGATGAAACATAAAAAATCAGAATCACTGGCTTTATATAACACCAACCCTGAAACAAAAGCTTATATCGTTGAAGTATCACTGGATGACTACAGTGAACTCTTTAACGGTTGGGATGCATCACCTTTAAGACGCAAAGACTTAGAACCTGAACTCATGGATTATTTGGAACAAGCAGCAACCGAAATACCCATTCATGAAAAACTGGAACTCTGTTTCTATATGCCCAAAGAAAAAAGAGACTTGGATAAAGAGTTCAAATCCATCACCTCGGTCATGAACAATTTTAAAATTGTACTTTCTGTCATCCATAAACAACTTTCCCATAACTATAGAAGATTAGCCGTCTATTTTATCATCGCACTTATCTTTTTAAGTGCAGCCTATCTTTTAAGAAATGTGACCCATATATCACTCTTTATCAACATCATGATCGAAGGTTTCTTTATTGGAGGTTGGTTCCTTCTCTGGGAAGCATTCTCTCTCTTCTTTTTTGATACCCATGAAACACGGGTCAGACAAAAATTCTTTAATCGTTTTTTGATCTCTGATATCTACTTTAAAGATACGAAGGAGTGAAAATATGGTTTACCCCTTTTTAGTGCTTGCAGTCGTCATGATGGTGATCTACATCACCGTTGAACTCACACAAAAACCCCTCTATGCTCTTTTTATCAAGGCGTTAGCAAGTTTAAGCTTTATCTTGCTTGGGGTGACACGACTGCTTTTTGTGCAAAGTGCATATCCTGAATCCTTAGGATGGATTCTTTTAGGTCTAGCCTGTGGACTAATTGGGGATATCGTGTTAGCATTAAGACCTCTAAGACCCAAAGAAGAAGATAAGACGATTATTGTATTGGGTATTATCAGTTTTGCAATGGGTCATCTCTTTTATCTTGTGGGATTATCAAACATTCAAAACCTTTCGTGGATGTCATATGGAATGGGGATGATCGCCATGGTGATTGTTGTCATCATGAGCAAGGTCATGAAATTTGACATGGGGATAGCTAGAATGCCTTCATATGTCTATGCGTTCATGATTTTCTTGATGATTGGTCAAGGTGTATTCCTGATGACGATAAGTGCTCAAAACGTAGCCTATCTCATCTTTATGATTGGTGCAATTCTCTTTGGAATTTCTGATCTCATTTTAGCACCCATCTATTACACACCACAGTCTTCGAAGATGATGGTTGTCTTAAATTTGGTGACCTACTATGGGGCACAAATCCTCATCGCTTTATCGCTTTGGTATATGTAGGAGAGTCTATGTCTTACGATTGTCTGATTCATCAAAAGTTACTGGATAAAGAAAACTTGAGGGGGCCGATGATTCACCTTCGCCTTCAAGGTTTTTATCCTGGAAATCCTCCTCAGGATTTACCCAATTATTGTTACATGATCATGCTGGGACATGAAAAGATTGGATCGATTACCTTAAGATTAGGATTTAATGAGATGACGATGATTCACGGTCATATTGGATACACCATTGATACCGCTTATCGCGGGTATGGTTATAGTTACTATGCGCTTCAAATCATCCTAGAACTTGCCAAAGAACATGGTTATGAACGAATCATCGTGACATGTGATCCCAACAATTTAAGATCCATTAAGTCGGTCTTAAAAGCCGGGGGACGGATGATTCATGAGTTTCGTGATGTTCCAAAAGATCATATTTACTATGTGTTGGGCATTACACAACTTCATGTTTATGAAATTCCATTGACATAACTCTTTCTAAAATCCGTCACATACGGATTTTTTTGTTTATCATGAATAGGGCTCTTTATAGGATGGATTATCCTATTTAATGGTGAAAGATACGATAATTCAAATCATTTGAAATGAATAATATTCAGCGCTCTTTCTCATGATTATCATAACGAAAAAGTAATGAAAGACATTTTATGTATAATAAGCAGCATATACAACACACGGAGGGGCATCATGATTGATTTGCATACGCATATTCTTTTTGGCGTCGATGATGGAGCACAAACATTAGAAGATGCCATGAATTTAATCCAAAAGGCACACGACATAGGGGTGAAGGCTTTAATGTTGACACCCCATGTATCTTTATATCGTACCTATCAATCGACGAAAGATGAGATCGATAAGAACTTTGCGATACTAAAGCATGAAGTGACTAAAAGAGGACTACAGCTTGAACTGCATCTCGGTGCAGAAGTCGATGAGCATGATCACATTTTGAGTACCCTCAAACAAGGTTACACATTAGAGGGAACATCGTATGTGCTCGTTGATTTTTCGATGCGAAAATCAGAGATTGATGATGTGCTCTACGATCTCATTCACTCAGGATATAAAGTGATTATTGCACATCCCGAACGTATCGGTTATCTGTCCTATCAAGATTTGATTCAACTCAAGGCTGATGGCGCGCTCTTCCAGGTTTCATCATCCCATCTATTACCCTATCAATGTGACCGTCCATCAAGGATTGCTAAACGTCTTCTTAGAGACGATCTGATTGATTGTGTCGCCTCCGATGTGCATCACATCGAAACGTATGATTCACTTAAGAAGAGCTATCATTATGTAAGCAAGAAAAAGGGCATGGCGTATGCCGAAAAACTTTACGTCAGCAATCCTGCCAAAATCATTGGAAGAACCGCATAGAAAGGATACACTCGTGGAGAAAGAACTAACACATGAAATTGATTTGGGCACACTATGTCGTATGCTCTTTAACAAATGGTACATCATCGTATGCTCTGTTTTCATTGTTTCAATCATCGGATATGTATATGCATACATGATGATCGACAATGAATATACTGCAAACACATCGATGATTGTCCTGGTCGAAAATGAAAATCAAACCAATGAACAAAATTTTAACTTCTCGCAAAAACTGACTAAAACATATACTGAACTTGCGAAAAGTAATCTTGTCATCAATCAGGTCAAACAAAACCTTGGTCTCGATGTGACCAATGATAAGATTCGTAACATGATGACCATAACCGGCGTACAAGATACTCCGGTGATTAAATTAGCTGTCGTAACACATAGTCAAACGTTGTCACGAAACATCGCCAATGAAACGGTTGCTGTCATGCAGACGATTTCCTTAAACTATGAGGGCTTCGATAACATTGAAATTTTAGACGTTGCCGATAGACCTGAGCTTCCCAGTGGTCCTAACCGTTTACTTTATATGGTCATCAGCGTTCTATTAGGTGGGATCATCGGTGTTGGTATTGTATTTGTTTTTGAAATCTTTGATAAGACGATTAAATCACCTGCCGATATTGAGGAAAGACTTGGATTGAGATTGCTTGCGATGATACCTGAATATCAGATGGAACAGGAGATTGAACGCTTATGAAAATCAGAAAAAGAAATCAACAATTAGGGAGTTATATTCCTATCTCTAGCCAAGATCCGCATTCTGTCATCACTGAACAATACCGAAAATTAAGAACAAATATTGAGCTTTCGCATTTTGATCAAGACATCAAAACGATAGCTTTAACGTCGACCATGGCGATGGAGGGTAAGACTGTAACCTCGATCAATTTAGCCACCGTCTATGCTCAAAGTGGATTAAAGACTCTCTTGATTGATATGGATTTAAGAAAACCAAAAATTCATCGCGGATTTCGCGTGATTAACCAAATCGGATTGTCAGATATGATTACCCACAAACTCTCCATTGAAGAGACCGTTCATATCGTCGATGATCATCTACATATTTTAACATCAGGGACAAAACTACCTTATCCTGCAGAATTTTTGATGAGTGAACCCCTTAAGGCGTTGATTACTGAACTTAAGAATCACTATGATCGCATCATCATTGATACACCACCCATGACCGCTGTTACGGATGCGACGATCATCAGTTCTTTTGTGGATGGAGTCATCTTGGTTTTCGCATCCAGGGAAGCGAGAACTGATGTTGCAGAGCGAGTCATCAATGATCTAAAGACTAACAACGCAAAAATCATTGGAAGTGTTTTAACCCGTGTTCAAAAGCGCGAACACAGCTATTTGAATTATACTTACTATCATTACAAAGATTCAACATCTCGCAAAACAGGTGAATGATTTCGTTATCATGAATTGCGCAAAAAATAGCATAAATCACAAATTTCCTTCAAAATTGCGTATATGGAAACGCTTTCACAATGAAATACGAAGTGTGTATGAAGGATTTAATCATCTATAATATGGATAGATTATGAATTACGGGGAGGCATTGCATGTATAACATTTTAGTTGTGAGTGAAGACCCATCACGATTTAGTGCATTGAGTGATTTATTAAGAAAAGAATTTTTCAATGTGTATTCGGATCCCTTCGATGATGTTGCTAGTCGCTTTGATGAATTAAAGCATTATGATTTTATTCTACTTCACCTTGGAAAAGAGGAAGAGAAGAATAAAGATCGCATTATCACACTTAAAAAACACTGTTTATGTCCGCTCTACATCTTTTCTGAAGGTCTTGAGCATGATGAGTTGGTCAGACATCTTGAATATGGATCAGAAGGTCATATTGAAATGCCATTTGAAGCAGCACTTGTTGCATCTCGTATTAAAGCTGTTTTACGCTTCTTGCATCAGGTCAAGCGTGGTGCACCTAACATCATTCGTTTTGGTAGACTCATCCTTCATATCGATAACAGAGAACTCCACATCGATCACAACATCATCCCATTGACTAAAGTTGAGTTTAAGATTTTACAACTGTTAATCGATCACCGCGATACAGTCGTGTCTAAGGATAAGATTATTCATTATGTGTGGGACGAAGATTCATCAGCAACCGATAATGCGCTTGGTATTCATATCACGCGCCTTCGCAAGAAGGTTTTGTGTGTTGAACATCAAGACCTCATTGAAACGATTTGGGGACTCGGTTATCGCATCAATTTGAGTGCTTGCGAGAAGTCGGTAACTAAAAGTTAACATATAAGCGTTTTCAAAAACGATAATCAAAGCGTTTGATTGTCGTTTTCATTCAATCGTGTTATCATGAAATTAAATCAAGTATATGATAATTCTTCTTTTTGAACTGTCTTCCTGTCGTGTCGATTAAATCGTATATCTATAATGTTTTTAAATCAAACCGTTGGTATTCTTTATAAAATGGAGTATACTAAAACGTGAAGGAATAAAGAAAGTATTTTGAGGTTGCTATGAAGAATTCCAAGTTCAATCGTTTCTTATACATCGCTAAATACATGTTCTTCGATATCATCATGATTTCGCTAACTTATCTGATAGCGATTTTCATGTTTATGGTGCTTGAAATCCCTGTCAATAGCACTCAAATTTGGGTTGCACTACCTTCTATCATTGTTTTTAAACTTTTTGTTTTTTATGTAGCAGGCCTTTATCGCATGCTTGAAAACCACATCGGTTTCGAGGATGTCATCAAGATTACCTTGGTGACGATGGCGACCAATATCGCGATCGTCATTTTTATTGCAGTGACAAATACCCAATTCATGTATAAGTCTGCTTATTTCTTCATCACGATCGCTGAAGTGGGACTTGTCACATTTCCAAGAATTATCAATCGTATTGTTCAGTATATCAAAACCAATGTTGAATGGCGACAAGCTCTCGGAAGAAGAACGTTGATCGTTGGTGCTGGTTCTGCAGGTGAAATTGTTGTTAAAGAGATCATCCGTAACAAGGACTTAAACAATATTCCGGTCGCTTTTTTGGATGACGATGTCGAAAAGATCGGTAAACGTTTGATGGGAGTTAAGATTGTAGGTCCCATCAGTGCGATTCGTTATTATATCGATTCATTTAAAGCTGAAGAAGTGATTATTGCCATCAATAATTATCCAAAAGAACAATTATCCGAACTGATTAATCTTGTCACAGAAAAGAATTGCCGTATGAAACGTCTGCTCAGCATGAGCGATGTCGATAATGAAAAACCCACATTGATTGATGTCAAGATTGAAGATTTGTTAAATCGTGATGAAATCAAGTTAGATAATACTGGGATTAATGAGTTCATTAAAGATCATATCGTTTTAGTCACCGGTGGTGGAGGATCGATTGGTAGTGAACTTTGCCGACAAATTGCTGCATATGAGCCTAAACATCTTGTCATCTTTGATATCTATGAAAATAACGCCTACGATATCCAACAAGAACTCCTTAGAAAATACCACAAAGAAAACAAGAAACTTAACTTAAGTGTGTATATTGGTTCTGTTTATAACAGAGAACGATTAAAATCGATTTTCGAATTGGTGAAACCCGATATTGTGTTCCACGCTGCAGCTTATAAGCACGTTCCCTTGATGGAAGATAGCGCTGTTGAAGCGGTGCGAACAAATGTCATTGGAACCTATAATACGGCGAGTCTTAGCAATGAATTTAATGTTAAGAAGTTTGTATTAGTATCCAGTGATAAAGCCGTAAGATCCACAAACGTCATGGGAGCAACCAAACGTTATGCAGAGCTCATCATCCAGGAACAACAATCTCATTCCAAAGTCACAAAATTCTCTGCAGTGAGATTTGGAAACGTCTTAGGATCCAACGGATCAGTCATTCCATTATTCAAAAAGCAAATTGCTGATGGCGGTCCTGTCACGGTAACTCATCCGGATATCACCAGATACTTTATGACGATACCTGAAGCAGTAGGACTCATCTTACAGTGTGGTGTTTATGCGAATGGTGGGGAAGTCTTCATCCTGGATATGGGTGCACCGGTTAAAATCAAAGATCTTGCAGAAAAGATGATCAGTCTAGCAGGCTTTAAGCCATATAAAGATATTTACATTGAATTTACTGGTCTTAGACCTGGTGAAAAGCTATTTGAAGAACTCTTGGTTGATCATAACCATGAAGATCATTGTAAGACCGATAACAAGAAGATCTTTATTGAAAAACAACGAGAAGTTCAAGAGAAAGAACTGGAACTTGAAAAGATTACAAACACACTGGAATCACTCAAAAATGATGAAGTGAAACACTTTGTAGCATCCATTATCACAACCTATAAGCGTAATGGAGATGTTCAATAACGAAAGTCGAGTAAAGTCTTGACTTTTTTTATTTAAATAAAAAAGTAAGACAACCACAGTATTGTTTGATGCTGCAAAATCTTTTGATAGAAATATAAGACAAAAAAAGATGTCTCACATGGTGAAACACCCTTTTCAAATAGTCAGAAAAATCATTTATCGATTTTTAAACTGTCTGACATCGATGATTGGTAAAACCATCGGAGGTAACATGGCTGCTGAAACCACAGAGTTAATAGCTGCACGCATAAATGGAAAAATCATTTGAATCGCATTAACATTTAAGAAATGTTCAAGTTCTTCATCATCCTTAAATTCATTGAACGTGTAGGTTGTCTCAAAATCAACGATGATGTCGAGTGGAAAAGGTTTTTCAGGTTTATTTTTGATTTCGATTGAAAGCTCTAATCGATATTTCCCCTCTTCCAATTTTGTTATCGTTTTGAAATATTCAGGCTCAAGTTTAAACTTTTGACCATCAAGAGCATTCTCATGCAGGATAATGTTCTTTGCATGGATATTCGTATGATTGATTTTCATTTAAATGACCTCCTTCCTTTATGATGTAATCACCACTTTTTTGTGTGAAATCAAGCGTTGATGTGATTTTAGAATAAAAAATACTGTCACTAAGCATGACCTTATGATTGTGCCAAATCGATTCTAAAAAAACCTCACATTTTGGAGAAATCGTTAACTTTAAATCAAGTGCCTCGATGATATTGATTAGCGTGTTGATCTGGGGAGAGTGTGCTCCTGATTCAATTCTTGCAATCGCTGGTTGCTTAATACCAGTTAATTGTGCGAGCTCTTTTTGACTTATTCCTTTTGCTTTTCTGCTTTCGATGATAGTTTGAATAAGTTTCTCTTCTTGTAGATAGAGTTCTCCCCATCGTTTTAATAGTTCATCTTTTTCCTCGAGTTTGTCGAGGTAAGAGAAAAAATCATTTTTTTTCATAATAGTTGACCCCTGTCTATGATAATACTTTGTTATTTCTTATGTATTTCCTTTATATATTTCTTTGCAAGTTCAATTTCTTGCATAGGAGTTTCTTGTGATTTTTTAAAGAATCCATGTAGTAAATAGAAAGTTTGGTTTTTGAATGTAAAAAATATTCTAAAGTTTGTAGGACGTAATTCATACAAATTTTCATCAAGTCTTTTATAAGACCCTTTTTTGAACATATCGTTCATTTTAAAACCATATTTTCCTAGCATATTCGTATATCGCTTTAAGTCGATATAGTTTTTCGAATTCCCAGATTTCTTGATTTTGTCTATCAAATCTTTGATTAGAGCACTATCTTGATCTGGATAAAGAATAACATCATACATAGATAGGCTCCTTTCCATAATATAACACATTTGTTATCTTTTTACACAATAATGATATCACATTTCTGTATTTACGTCAATATTTATAAAAAATATATCTAGAATGTGTCAATTCATAGAGTAATTGCATGAAAAGTCTTTTGATTGGTTCATCAAGTGTTAAAATTGAATATTTACCTATCATTCATTAAATGTACTTAATAAACATGATTATTACATCCGTTCATAGATCAACATAAGTTCTACAAGTAAATGGGTGATGGTTTGACTACTATATGATAGAGGGCTAACTGTGTTGGAGGTAACTACATTGAGTCATCACCTACTTGAACCACTTATTAATGAGTATCTTGAAGACAAAGATATTACAAAAGAGTCTTTAGCGCTATACAAAACCATTCTTAAGCAGTATATTTCATATCTTAAAGAACTTCAGATTCTTGATGCGACAACAGAAGATGTTATCCATTATATAAAATGGAAAAAAAGTCAGGGCTATTCAACACGTTGGATCCACCTTCAGATGAGTACAATCAAAGGATTCTATCATTATTTATCACTTCATCAAAAAAGATTGAACTTATGCGATGCATATCGCGTTGATATCACAGAAACAATCAAAAATGTGTCTATCGAAAATCATGGTTTCAAAGAAATCTTAAGGATTGATCAAGCGAAACAACTCATCTTGTCACTCAAACAACATCGAAAATATATGTGGCATTATCGTGATTATGCGATCATCTATCTGATGTTAACAACCGGATTAAGAAGTGTTGAAATCAGACGTGCACGAAAAAAAGATTTAAGCAGGCATGGAAATCAATGGGTATTATATGTTCAAGGAAAAGGAAAAAAGTCATCCGATGTGTATGTCAAGCTCACTATAGGTGTAGAAGAAGCGATTTCTGATTACTTAAGTAAGAGAAAGGATAAAAATCCTTATCTTTTTGTTTCACATTCTCATCATGGAAATACTCCTTATCTTTCCAGGACGTTTTTCAATGAAATGTTTAAACGCGTTTTAAGAGTTGCAGGATTAAGCGATCTGAAGATGACACCCCATTGTTTAAGACATACTGCTGCGACGATCAATCTTTTAAGAGGTGGATCCATCGAAGAAACAAAAAGGCTCTTGCGTCACACAAATCTTTCTGCAACCCTGATTTATAGTCATCATCTCGATCCGATGAAAGATGATGTAGAAACAAAACTTGAAGAGTTTATCCTGAAGGAATATGTTCCGTTAGAGAATGAAAGGAATGACAAACATGATGATCAGTCATCCACTTGAAGGATTATCTGAAATCTTTTTAAACGATGCAAACTATCGTTTTGCAACTCAAAAATCCTATCGTATCACCTATAAATATTATATCCAGTATTTAAAGACACATGACATCCTTTATGCCTCGACAAAAGATGTCATTGCTTTTCGTGAAGCACGTAGAACGTTAGGTCACTCATCCTATTACATCCATATACAGATCTGTGCTCTAAGAGCCTTATATGGCTATTTAAGGTTGAACCAAAAGCGCCTCAATCTTTCACTTGAGTACGCTTATGATATCATGATACCGATCAAAAACGAACCGATTAAACATGCACTCAGAAAACAAATCCTAACGCTCGATCAAGCAAAACATCTTCTCTTGCATACTCAAAAACGAAGACGTTATCTCTGGCATTTTAGGGATCATGCGATCATCTATTTGATGCTGACCTCAGGGCTAAGAAGTGATGAAATCATTCATCTGAAGAAAGACGATTTGAGGGAAGAGAATGGCGTAGCTTTATTATCCATGGATCAAAAGCGCGATGGGAAAAAGATCATGGTTAATCTTTCAAAGGGTGCACATCATGCAGTTTTTGATTATCTATCAAAACGAAAAGATAGAAATCCCTACCTTTTTATCTCACACAAAAAAGATTCCCAAGAGGGTTATCTTTCGAGGATGTTTATGATGACCATGTTTAACAAACTTTTGATTGAATGTGGACTTAAGAACACAAAGATTACACCCCATAGCTTAAGACATAGTGCAGCCTATTTCAATCTTTTAAGAGGTGGGACGCTTGAACAAACCAAAGCGTTACTCCGTCATCAAAATATCCAATCAACCTTAATCTATCAGGATTATATCCAAAGGATAAACGATGACTTTGAAGAGAAAATTGATGCGTTTATCTTAAAAGAAGATGGCGATCATGGTTATATCATCATCGAATGACGAGTACTTTTGTCTCATAAGTCACCCATTATACACCCATCAATAGCTGGCACACATAGGTTAGAAGTGCCAGTTTTTCCTTTTTGTGAAGCGATTTTTACATGTTTGAGAAGTGCTTTTGAAAGAGATGTTCGATTTCTAAACAAAATACGCTCATTCTCTTGTATATCATCATATGATGATGTAGAATATAATCATTCAATCTTCGAACAATGGATGGTACTTTGAATGAATGATAATAAATTCTTTAAACCCACGGCACTCTATAAAGAATACATGATTTTAGACATGATCGAAAAAAATTCTAACATCACCCAGCGTGAGATGAGTCAAGCGATTGGGATTGCTGTGAGTATGGTGAATGATTATTTAGATCAATATGAGAAAGATAAACTCATCAAAAGAAAAAAGCACTCAACAAAAAATGTTGAGTATTTAGTCACGAAACAGGGTACTGAAAGAAGAAAAGTTCTTAACATATGGTACTTAAAATCAACCCATAACATTTATTTATCTGCAAAAGACAACATCACCAAATTCCTAAAACAAATTATTGAAAAAGGATTCAAAAAGATTCTGCTCTATGGGGCAGGTGAAGTTGCAGAAATTATGCTTCGAGTTATGAATGATGATAACAAACTTCCTTTAGAAGTATTAGCAGTTATTGATGATGATCCTCATAAAATAGGACAATTCCTAGTTAATTCTCCTATCATTCAAATGAATGAAATCAACTCATTTAAACACGATGGTATCTTGGTTTCAAGTTATAAGCATCATGAAAAAATCAATGCTCACTTAGTAAATATTCAATATCCACAAGAAAAAATAATTAATTTTTTTGATAATTAACCGATGGAGAAAACACATGTTTTATTTGAAATTTAAGCGATTTTATGACTTTATACTTGCCTTAATGGGACTGATTACCTTATCGCCACTCTTCCTTGTGTTAATGTTCCTTGTTAAAATCGATTCAAAAGGTCCGATATTCTTTAAACAAAAACGAATTGGACGATTTAAAAAACATTTTTATATCCTTAAATTTAGAACGATGCGTGTTGATACACCTAAAGACACACCCACACACATGCTTGAAAATCCCGAAAAATGGATTACAAAAATGGGTAAATTCTTGCGCAAGACAAGCTTGGATGAGCTTCCTCAAATCATTAACATTCTTAAGGGTGACATGTCCATCATTGGACCCAGACCTGCATTATGGAATCAATATGATCTGATGGATGAAAGAGATAAATATGATGTTCATAAGTTGTATCCAGGGTTGACAGGCTACGCACAAATCAATGGAAGAGATGAATTGCCAATCCCAGAAAAAGCTAAACTTGATGGTTATTATGTTGATCATATAAGTCTTTGGCTAGATATCAAAATTTTCTTCGGTACAATCATTAGCATTTTCAAATCTGAAGGTGTTATAGAAGGTGGTACTGGAACTCTAGAAAAGAAACAAGTGAAGGCTAAAGAAAACAAGTAGGTGAATCATTTGAAAAGAGTATTGATAACTGGAGCTAATAGCTATGTAGGTACTAATGTTGAAAAATGGTTGATGAAAGAACCGGATAAATATTATGTTGAAACACTTGACATGAAAGATCCTAATTGGAAGAACTTTAATTTTTCTAAATTTGATGTGGTGCTTCATGTTGCAGGAATTGCTCATGTTTCCACAAAAAAGAGTATGAAAGATTTATATTTTAAAGTTAATAGAGATTTGGCGATTGAAACAGCACAAAAATCCAAAGATTCAGGCATCAGTCATTTCATATTTATGAGCAGCATGATTGTTTATAGTTCGCATGAATCTAGAATTACAGTTGATACTACACCTAATCCTGATAATTTCTACGGATTAAGTAAACTTCAAGCTGAGAGTGCCATATTAAAAATGCAGTCTGATAAATTCATTGTTACAATACTTAGACCTCCAATGATATATGGTAATAAATCTAAAGGAAATTTCCATAAACTTGTTAAAATTGTTAGAAGTGTTCACTTTTTCCCGAATTATATAAATAAAAAGAGTATTTTATATATAAATAATTTATCGAGATTCTTGTCAATTATAATCACGCAAGAGTGTAGGGGAGTGTACTATCCACAGAATCCTGATTATACAAGCACACTTGAAATAATAAAAGAATATTCAAAAACATCTAATTATAAAGTGTATTTTTCCCGAGTATTTAATCCACTAATCAAGCTTTTAAGTAAAAAAATTACTATAGTTAATAAGCTTTTTGGAGATTTTTATTATGATATAGATGATTCCCAAAAAATAGGATTTTATCAAGAATATAATTTAACTACTTCTATTGTAGAGATGGAGGAAATGCATGATTGATATCACTGCAATTATTCTGACTAAGAACGAAGCTCTTAACATATCTGATTGTATTAAATCACTTAATAGTTTTGCGAAAAGAATATTAGTTGTCGATAGTTTCAGTGATGACGATACAATTTTGATCGCTAAAAAATTGGGTGCAGAGGTTCATACTAATAAGTTTGTAAATTATGCATCACAATTTAACTGGGCACTCGATAATCTTGAAATTACGACTAAGTGGATTTTACGGATAGATGCTGATGAACGCTTCACTCCACAATTATCTTCTGAGATTGAAAAATTGGTTTCAATTCATGATAAAACCGACATAAATGGTATTGTACTAGATAATTGGTTATATTTTATGGGTAAGAAACTAAAATATGGATCAAGTCGAAAGCGAAAATTAATGGTTTTTAAAAATGGCATTGGAAGAATTGAGAGTCGTAAAATGGATGAACATACCATTTTATCAAGTGGTAAGACGGTATCTGCAAAAAACAAGTATCTACACTATGATTATAAAAGTATTGACGTGTTCGTAAAAAAACTTAATTGGTACGCAACAAGAGAGATGCAAGATTACTTTGAGTATCTAGAGACATATAATATAAATAAAATTAATTTAAATGATAAAACAATACAGAAAACTAGGTTTAAAAAATTTAAAATATATTATAAATTTCCTTTATTTCTAAGAAGTTTGCTATTGTTCATTTATTATTACTATTTAAAACTGGGATTTCTTGACGGTAAAATTGGATTCATATATAACTATTTATACACACGATTTTATAGACTACTAGTTGATATCAAGATTCATGAACAAAATTTGTTCAAAAATGATTTTGTCGAAACCGGGGATTTAAAATGATGAATTATGAACAAAAACTGCCGCAAGTATGCGTATTAATGTCTACATATAACGGATCAGCATTTTTAAAACAACAAATAGAAAGTATCTTAGACCAAGCTGAGGTGAATATTAAACTTATTATAAGAGATGATGGATCCACAGATGAAACGATCAATTTATTGGAGCAATACATTGATGATGATCGAATCATTATCAATTTTGGTGAAAATATTGGTGCTGCTAAAAGTTTCTATAATCTTCTTCAAACTGAAAATGATGCAGAATATTACGCTTTTTCAGATCAAGATGATTTTTGGAAAAAAGATAAATTGATTAACGCAATTAAAGCATTAGGCAGTGATAATTCTAATGAACCAAAAATATATGCTTCTTCATTAAGTGTTACAGATCAAAATCTAAATTTAATCAGTTATAAACCTATTAATACAAAAAGGAACGATTTTGCTAGAATTCTCTATCCAGGCATAGCAGGCTGCACAATTGTTTTTAATAGATTATTTAAGAAAATGGTTCAACGTCAGAATATAGGTTTATTGAACATAATTTATCATGATACATTCGTTATTTCATTAGCAGTATTAAGTAAAACATTTATATATTATGATGCCAACTCATATATTATGTACAGGCAACATACAAATAACTATTTGGGTTATAGCAAAAAGATATCAAGAAAAGTTAAATTAGGTGTTAGATATATAAAAGAGGAAAGTATAAAAAAGCAACTTGAATTCATTGTAGACAACTATTCACAGCACATTAATCATGAATTTCAACCACTAATAAAATCAGTAATTAATTACGAAACTCAGATGAGTTCTAAACTTTGGTTGATTTTTAATTTAAAAATAGTATTTGGTGATTTGAAATTACGGTTATTATTTATTATTAAAGTGATACTACATAGATTGTAGGTAATACAAATGAGATTTAGCAAAAATAGGATTTTCGAGATAACCTTTATTCTGTTTTTTTCATTAGATGCAATAACAACAACTGTCAACTCTTTGTTCAATATTGTATGGGGAACAAATATAATCGATACAGCGATTGTTTATTCCATATTTTTTGTCTTCTTTTTTTCTAATTTCTTGATCAATTTATCAAAACAAGATTTTACTTACTTTGCTTTTGTTCTTATATTATCATTTATATTTTTAATTGATTATTTGAGATTCCCTGACAATTTCCCATATCTTATAGAACTGATATTTCCACTTTTCATGGCCTCATTAGGTTTATATTTTATGAACAAAATAACTGACTATAACAATTTATCAAAACTTCTAAAAATTATTGCTTACATATCGTTTTTTCTTCTATTTACACAACCATTTTGGCCAGATAATATAATCATTTCACTTAATAATCCAAATATGATAGATGGATATATGAACTTTGCATATAAAATAATGCCATCAATTATGATTCTTATATTTATGTTTTTTAAAGAAAACAATAAATTTTCTCTAATGTTATCATTGATAGGTATTATCGAATTAGTTATTCTTGGAAATAGAGGTGCTCTTCTATCAATTTTAGTACTTATAGTTTTACTTATCTTATATCAATCCAGTTTCACAAAGACTATTTTGGTTATTTTATTTGTTTTTATACCATCGATATTAATTCTCAGTTCGAATACTATTCTGATAAGTTTTTATACATTTTTTAAGAGTATTGGTCTTCCATCAGACTTCCTATACAGATTCATAAATGGAACAATATCGAATACAAATCGTGAATGGATTTATGATACCTTAATTAATCAACTAAGAACATCAAACTGGTTTGGAAGAGGGTTGTGGGGTGATCGTCGTATATTGTTTGATGCATTTAATCAGCCAACATATGCCCACAATTTTATTCTTGAAATGCTAATTCAATTTGGATATATATTTGGAGGAACATTGATACTTTCACTATTTTACAGTATCATAACAAATTTCATTAAACGAAAACATTTGAAAGTTTTTATAATATTATTTTTTTCATTGATAATACCGAAATTGCTTTTCTCAAGTACTTATCTAATCGAGCCATACTTTTTTGCCTTGATTGGTATTTTATTCTCGATGTCACATGTAAAAAATAAGAGGAGAAGAGATTACTATGAAGAACATTTTAATTATTTCCTTTGATATGATTCCTAATACATTTTCTTGGGGTGGCTCACAAAGAATGTACTATTTAGCTGAATATTTATCAAAGAAAAACCATAAAGTAACCGTTCTTTCCTGTTATAAAAATAAATTTAACACATATGGTAAGAATATAACTTTTAATAACGTATCTTTAAGAATAAAAGGGGAAATATTAAGAGGTATAATCGAAGAAAAAAGGAATGACAATGGAATAGAAAACAAGAAAATTTCAGGATTCAATATCAAAATATTAATTAAAAAATCCGGGATACTATATTCAGTAGCTAAAAAAATAGATAGTTTTTTCTATGGTGATCCCTCCATTTTTTTAGGTTTCTTTTCTTCTAGATGGGCAAAATCAGTGAGAAAAAAAGTAATAGGATTGATTGATAATTTTGCATATGAAAATGTAGTTATTTCTGGCCCTCCATTTGGGTCTTTTGGTTTAGCTAAGCATATACGTAATTATAATAAAGATATCAGAATCATTTTGGATTATAGAGATCCTTGGTATCATTGGAAAGAAAAAGTAAATTTTGCATACTTTAAAGAGAAAAAAGCATTAAAATATGCAGATTTTATTACGTGTACAAATGATAATTTGAAGAGTGCCATAGGATCAACATTCAAATATGATCAGAGTAAAATATACACAATAGCTAACGGCTTCTCAGATGAAGATTGGAAAGATATTGATTTAAATCAAGACTTATTATCTAATTCCAAGGTTAATTTTGCTTTTATTGGCAATATTGCATTAACAAATGAATCTGAAATAGAATCTTTTCGTGATCCAAGGGTTCTTTTACAATCCTTTATATCATTTGCAAAAATGCATAATAATGCTCATCTCTATTTTATAGGAGTAAGCAATATAAACGATTCTTACGTTAAAGATTTTATTGCTGAGCACTCCAAATATATTACAATTATTGGTTTTATTGATACAAAAAAAGCTTTGAAATATATGATAAATTCAGATGTCTTATTATTGCTTCACACAGCTATCGATAGTTCTGCAAAATATATAGTAAGTGGGAAAATATATGACTACATTAAAGCTAGAAAGCCTATCATATCTATCGGACAAGTTGAGTCTCTTCATAATAAGATAATTTCAGATTTGCATTTAGGTATTCATGTTCCAAATTCTCCTAATGAAATTTACAAAGCTTTATTAAGTATGTACTACTGCAGAGAAAGATTTATCAATAATATTCCTCAAGAAAGTCTTTCTCATTTTTCAAGAGATTATCAGTATTCAATTATCGATAATTTGCTATTGTAGGAGGCTAAGATGATAAATCTAATTTTGAGTTTAGATTATGAAATTTTTTTTGGATCAAACCAAGAAAATTTTACATATACATTGATAGAACCTACATCAAAAATAGTTGATATATGTAATAAATATAGTGTTCCTGTTACATTAATGGCAGATGTATACTCTCTGATAAAACATAAAAGGTTAGGTCTTTATGACTACAACGAACAGGTTACAAATCAGTTTTTAGAAGTAATGAAGAATGGAATCAACGATATTCAACTTCATATACACACTCATTGGATCAATTCAAATTTTAACAATAACAAATGGGAATTTAATTATGACGACTATAGAATTCACAAGTATGTTAAAAATAATAATTCTGATTTTTTAAAAGTAATAGATGAGGCGAAAACATTCTTAGAAGACATCCTCAGAAAACAAAAAAGTGATTATAAATGCATTGCATTTAGAGCTGGGGGATGGTGTCTACAACCCACTCATCATATAATTGATTCATTAGTAAAACTAGGTATATTATATGACTCATCTATCATACCTGGTGCACGAATGTATAAGGGTGAACATTATTACGATTACAGGAAAGCTCCGTTTTATAGAAATTTCAAAGTTACATCCAATCATTCAGAAGATACATGTCTAATGGAAGTGCCTGTTGGATCTGTGAAAGCTTTTCATTTCAATATAATAAAAAAACTTCTATTTCGGCATTACCGAAAAAAGGTCATTAATTTTGAAATGAGTGGTGCAACAATGTTAGAAAATTATAAATCACACAGAATTACAAAAATATTGGCCAAAATTGGGAACTTTTTTTTATCACCTAGTTATTTATCAATTGATTTTATGAGTTCTAATGAACTACTTTATATCTTAGATACTATTAATAGAAAGAAAAAAAATGATAATATATTTGTAAGTATAGTGGGTCACCCCAAAACATATAACGAATCAAAACTGAAAGAATTAGAGAGATTTTTAGAAATAGTAAGTAAAAGACCAGAGTATAATTTTACGACTTTCACAAAAATGTCCATTAACTCTAAAGGAGTCGAACAAATTGAACGAATTAAACTTTGATGACCTATCTAAATCTAAGTATGCTCATTTAGTTAAAAAATCAGTATATTATTCACTGGGATATAAAAATTTTGTTAGCGTTTCAAGAGGTAAAATGATTTTTTTGGAACACAATAATTTTATAATACCAATAGAAATATATAAAAGAGGTGTGATTAAATATTCTATTTTTAGTAGTGAACAATTATCATTAAAAGAGAATTGCGATAGAACAAAAAAAGCTGATTTTCTTAATCAGGTCAGTTCATATCTAAGAACAGAATATAGAATTCACTTTGTTTTACCAACCAAACCTGAGTCTAATTTTGACTCATACCCCAATAATTCAATACGAATTCCATTTGGGAATTACCTTATTGATTTAACTAGAAACGAAGATGATATTTATAACTCTTTCCATAAAAATTGTAGGAAATCGATTACCAGCGCTTTAAATAATAATATGGTCGTTAAATTCGGAGGTCTTGAATTACTTGATGATATCGTATTTATGGAAATAAATAGCAGTAAAAAATCTAAAGAAATAAAAGATAATCTAAAAATTAGATTAATGTTTCAGTTGTTTCCAAATAACATTATTATTGGCATATCTTACTATAACAACCAACCTCAAGGAGGTGCTGTTTATATGTATGATGTTAATATTTGTAATAGTTTATATGGTGTTAGGTCAGCAGATTCATTAAATGGATCTCGAAATCTTCTTCATTGGGAAGCAATCAAATATATGAAATCCAAAGGAGTTCAGAAGTTTAGTTTTGTTGGCGCAAGAATTCATCCAGATTTAGATTCTAAATATACCCAAATTCAAAAATTTAAAGAAAGTTTTGGACCAATATTATTGGAAGGTTTCATGTTTAAAATAATATACAATTATTCGGTATATGCTTTATTTAAATTACTTTATTTAATAAAGTATAAGACAAAGTATAGCGATGTAATAGATCAAGAGTTACATAAATGGGAGAATTTACAAAACAAGGAGAATAGATATGTTTAAAGATAAAGTTCTACTAATAACTGGTGGTACAGGTTCTTTTGGTAATGCAGTTATCCAAAAGTTTTTGGATAAAGGTTTAAAGGAGATTCGAGTTTTTTCTAGAGATGAAAAGAAACAGGAAGATATGAGGATACATTATTCTAGTAAGATACTGAAGTTTATTATAGGTGATGTACGTGATTTTGATTCAATAAAACGAGCAATGAAAGATGTTGATTTTGTATTTCATGCAGCAGCATTAAAACAGGTTCCATCATGCGAATTTTTTCCTATAGAGGCTTTAAGAACAAATGTGCTCGGGACAAATAATGTTTTAGAAGCTGCAATACAGTCTAAAGTTAAAAGGGTTATCTGTCTTTCTACAGATAAAGCTGCATATCCTGTAAACGCAATGGGTATTACAAAGGCACTTATGGAGAAAGTTGCACATTCTTTCACATTGAATAATACAAGTGGAAATACTATTATATGTGTAACAAGATACGGCAATGTTATGGCTTCTAGAGGTTCGGTTATCCCTTTATTTATTGAACAAATAAAAAGTGGAAAGGATATTACAGTAACAAATCCTCATATGACAAGGTTTCTTATGAGTTTAGATGAAGCAGTTGATCTAGTTGTATTGGCATTCGAAAAATCCTCATCAGGTGACTTATTTGTGCAAAAAGCACCCTCGTGTTATATCGGCGATTTAGCAATTGCATTGATAAAAATGTTTAATACTGATACAAAAATTATTAACATTGGTCCAAGACATGCAGAAAAACTGTATGAAACACTTTTGACAAATGAAGAGTTTGAAAAAGCAATCGATATCGGAGATTTTTACAAAGTTAATCTAGATTCTAGAGATCTCAACTATCAATTGATCGAGAACAATAATATGAACAGTCATAACGATTCACTAAGAAGTTATAATTCACACAACACACAAATTCTATCTGTTGATGAGATTATACAAAAATTGATTAGTATTGAATATGTTAAAAATGAGTTAGATAACTTTACTAAAAGGGGTGTAAAAAATGAATAAATTACCATTAGTAAAACCTTTCTTACCACCAAAAAGAGTTTTAATCAACGCTATTTCTGAAGTTTTATATAGTGATTATATTGCTGAAGGTGAAGCAGTGAAAGAATTTCAAAGGAAGTTCTCGATGATTATAGGTAATCCTTTCTCATTGCCAGTAAGTTCGGGTACAGCAGCTTTACATATTGCTCTCATATTATGCGGTGTAACAAACAACGATGAGGTAATAAGCACTGCTCTAACATCTGAGGCGACCAATATCTCAATATTAATGACAGGTGCAAAGGTTATATTTGCCGATATCGATATTAACAATGGTTTGATATCACCAGATAATATAGAGAAATGCATCACTAAGAATACAAAAGCCATTGTGGTAGTTCATTATGCTGGAATGATTTGTGATATGGACAGGATTAACGAAATTTCTATTAAATACAATATTCCAGTTATCGAAGATGCAGCTCATTCATTTCTTGGGAAATATAATGGAAAATATATTGGAAATAATTCTCGCTTTACAATATTCTCTTTTCAAGCTATAAAACACATGACTACCATAGATGGTGGAATGTTATGTTGCACTAAAGAATCTGATTACATTAAGGCAAAGAGAATAAAGTGGTTTGGATTAGATAAGGATGTTCCGCGGTTGCAAAACAACATCACTCAGTTGGGATATAAGTACAACATGAACAATGTTACTGCAACCATCGGTATTAAGCAATTAGATTATTTAGAATCGAATGTGATGAAATATATAAAAAATGGATTATATTTGGATGAACAATTAAAGGATTATTCGGGAGTCAAAATAGTTAAGTATAACAATAATACAAGTCAAGCATACTGGCTATATACCTTGTTAGTCGAGAATCGTGAAGGTTTTATAAAGAAGCTTGAAGAACAAGGCATTAGTGCTTCACCTTTACATCTTAGAAACGATAAACACGATATCTTCAACAACAAAAATGTATTAAGTAATTTAGATTATTTTTATGAGAGGATGGTTCATATTCCTTGTGGTTGGTGGATGTGTAAAAAAGATATAGATAGAATGATTAGTGTTATTAAAAGTGGGTGGTAATTTGATAGAGTTATTTAAACCGTTAGTTATATATGATGATGGTATTAAAGAAGTTCTTGAAAGACAAAACTTAAACTATTCTATATATGGATCTCTATTCGAAGATGAACTTGGAAAATTTATAGGAAATCCTAATGTAAGTATAGTTAATAGTTTTAATTTAGCATACTATATTATTTTTAGAACATTAAATCTAGAAAAAGGAGATCTGGTTTTGCTTTCACCTCTAGCATGTTTAGAAAGCACGATGCCCATAATTTCATATGGTTTATCAGTAAAATGGGTAGATATCGATGCAAAAACTGGAACTATGTCACCAGAAGATTTGAAGTCGAAAATAACAAAACATACTAAATTAATTATTCATAGTCATTTTTGTGGAAATCCTGGATATATTGATGAAATCAATCAAATTGCAAATTCATATAATGTTCCTATAATAGAAGATGCTAATGAAGCTTTTGGTTCTAAATATAAAGAAAAATATATAGGAAATCATAACTCTGATTTTGTAATTTTTTCGTTTTCCTATGTGAGAATTCCAAACACTCTTGGTGGTGCTGCCATTTTCACAAAAAGCAGCAAATTAAATGAAAAAATTAAGATCATTAGAGATAACGGAATTAATAGAGAGGGTTTTAGAAAGCATAATGGCGAAATTAATGAGATGCATGATATTGTACAAATTGGATATAGCGGTTTAATGTCAGAATTCAACTCATATTTAGGTGTAAAACAAATTCAAGTGATACAAGAAAAACTCGAACAACAAAGAATGAATGCGCTTTCTTGGCGAGAGCATATTAGGAAACTCGATTTTGTAGTATCAACTATCTATCTACCTTGTTCAGAATCTAATTACTGGGTTTTTGGAGTTTTAGTGTCAAGTAAAAATCTGGCAATGGATTATTTTAAAATGCATGGATTCAAAACATCATCTATCCATTTACCAAACAATTATTATTCACTTTTTCCTAATGATTCAAATCTTCCCAATACGAAAATGTTTCACGAGCATTTTCTTGCATTACCAAGTGGTTGGTTCGTTGATATTACAAATTCATTAAATAAGGATGATACCAATGTTTAGAAAACTCATGTTAGGTAATATTGATTACATTAAAAATTTCGTATTGATTGGTGATGATGTAGAAATAAATGGGTTAAATCTAATACACAACCAAAGCATTTATGATTCAGTGGTGAGTTATGTAACATCAGAAAATTTTTATGATGTTGTAAAACAGAACTTTTCAATAAGAGCTCTAATTGTAAGTATTAGCAATTATGAACTTTATAAGGGCATAAACAGTATTAAAGCATTTATAATATCAGATAATCCCGAAAAAACATTTTATGAATTACATGAACATTTACTTATAAAAACCGATTTTTATAATAATGCTTTTCAAGAATGCTATAGAGGATCTAATGTTAGGATTGGTTCTAACTCAATTGTTAGTGATGGAGTATGTATAGGAGACAATTCTATAATAGGAAATAATACTATAATTTCAAGTAATACTATTATTGGGAACAATTGCATAATAGGATCAAATTGTGTAATAGGATCAGAGGGTTTTCAAATTATAAAGATTGATAGCACTTATACAAATATTACCCATGTTGGTGGAGTAAGGATTGGGGATAATACTCATATAGGAGATAATTGTGTTGTGAGCAAAAATTTATTTGAATCTTATAATGACATTAAGAACAATGTTATGATGGATTGCCACGTTTATGTTGCTCATAATTGTACGATCGACGAAAATGTAGTTATAACAAGTGGTGTAAAAATTTGTGGAACTGTGAAAATTGAAAAAAATTCTTGGATAGGAATGAATTCAACCTTACTCAATAAAGTAATAATAGCAGAGAATACTGTCGTCGGAATCGGCAGTGTAGTTACCAAAAATACACTTGCAAATTCAGTTGTTTATGGTAATCCAGCCCGATGTAAGTTATAAAATGAAAAACAAACTCATTAAGAATTGGTTATTGCTACTGACTTCATCCACTCTATCAACAATACTTAGTTTTATCACATTTATAATACTTGCAAGGAAAATGTCTGTAAGCGATTATGGTCAATTTAACAGCAACATTTCCATAGTTTTACTTCTAACATCATTGTCAACTAATTTAGCTTCAGGGATTGCTGTTAATAGAGAAATTGTAAATCGTCCCAGTAATGTGAGTTCTATTTTTATTTCCAGCATATTCTTGCGTTTTGTTGGTTTCGTATTATCCACAATATTTTTTATCACGTATGCTATATTATTTAGTATTGATTATCTTGATGTTCTCTTTCCGTTATTAATACTAATTTTGTCCAACACCTTTATTGATTTATTTGAACAGGTTTTGTATGCAAAGCATGTAACAATCTATTCATCGATATTAAATAGTTTATTTGCTTTATTATGGATTATGTCGGTTTTTATTCTACCAGTAAACATGTCTACTATTTTTATAGTTTTTTCTATTTACTCAATATTAAACCTTGTCAGAGTTATTCTATTTTATAATTTTAGTAGAAAAACGATTAGATTCACCAATGATAATAGTAGATTTGATGAAGTTAGAACTATATTCCATTTGAGTTCTCCATTTTTACTGATGAGATTGATAGGGACACTAGGAGCTCAATTGCCAATAATATTATTGAACGATTATTACAATTCTGAAGAAGCTGCATTTTATTCAGTAGGAAATAAATTTATTATACCTTTGAACTTATTGATAACTACCGGTATAAATGTTGTTTTTCCGTATGTTGCAAAAGTATACACAAAAAACAAAAATGAGTTTAATAAGTACGTAGTTTTAGGAATGAACATTATAATTGTTCTTGCATCGTTATTATCTATAGTAATCTCAAAAACATCTTCGTTTTGGTTTCCATTGTTATTAGGTGAAAAATATAGTGATGCATTACCTGTTTTCAAATTACAAATTTGGCTCGCAGTTTGTCTGAGTATTGATTTAATAATATCCATGGTATTTATTACTACATATAAAAATAAAATATTAACCCTATTAACTTTGGTTGATGTTCTTATCATAATTCCATTTTTGTTGATATTTTTTAGCAATGGTGCTTATGGAGTAGCACTTTCAAAGCTTATAGTTTCAATATTTGGTGTTTTATATCACATTGTAATACTGTTTATTATATTGAAGATAAATTTCCACAATATAGCTTATTCATTAATTTTCTTTATTTTATCTTTAATAAGTACATTGCTTTTTACTGGATACCTTTATATCTTTACATCACTTTTGATTATCATATTCGTGTATCTAACTCAAAGGAAAAATCTTAGGGATTTATATTCACTTCTCAAAAATATTCGTAAAGAGGGAACCGTAAAATGAAAATAGCAATGATAGTAGTTACCTTAAATGATGATTATAAGTTCAATCAGTGGGTTAAATTTCATAATGAGTATCAACCTTGCATATATAAGCACATAATAGTAGATAATGGATCTGATTCATCATATGTTGAAGAACTTAAAAGAAACTTTCAAAAATCAATTATTATTGAATTGAAGACAAACATGGGATTAACAACTGCATATAACAAAGGAATTGAATATGCGCTTATTGACAATGAAGTTGATTCAATATTCTTGATGGCTAACGATATTAGGATGACTAAAGAATCTATAGAAACTTTATATGATTTTCTTTTCGATAATAATCTGGATATGGTTTCTCCGATTCTATTAGAAGGTAATAGTAATATTATAAACGATTTTGGATCACAAATCACAAAAATGATGTTTATGAAGCCTTATATGAAAGGTCGTTTTCTATCTGATTTGGATAATAATCAAGCAATTAATTTATGTCAAGCACTTACAGGTGGCGTTAATTTAGCCCGCAGATCATTTTATGAAACTATCGGATATCAAGATGAGCATTTATTCATGTACTCTGATGAAGTTGATATAGGTATTAGGGCAAGGAAAAAGGGATTAAAAATGGCAGGAATTAGATCTTCTATTGCTTGGCATAACCACATAAATAGATCAGGAATTAGAAATAGGAACTCATATACTGGATTTTTAATCGCTAGAAATAAAGTCTATTTGTCAAGAAAACATTTTGGTATTCTTTATTCTATTTTAGTTTTTATCTACATGCAGTTTTTTGTTTCTGTTGGATTGATAAAACTTGTACTAAAAAGAAATCAATTTAATTTTAGTTATTTAATTCAATTTTCAAAGGGTTCGTTTTATGGACTTTTCAACAATATGAATAATAAAAGATTTATTGCAATGAATAATAAAGAGAACGATTAGAATGCATATCAGGTATAGTACTTGATGTTTGAAAAGTTTAATGATTCTTTTTATTAGAACATTAAGTGTGTGATTTTGATGACTATCAAAAAATACTTAAATAATGATAGGAAATTTTTATGGAAAGGGGATTACTCAACTCTATTTTTGATTTGAGTACACAAAAAATATGAAAGGTATTATTCTTGCTGGAGGATCAGGTTCAAGATTATATCCACTAACAATGGTAACAAGTAAACAACTTCTTCCTATTTATGACAAACCCATGATCTATTATCCTTTGTCAATTTTAATGCTAGCTGGAATCAGAGATATACTTATTATTTCGACACCAGATGACACACCTAGATTCCATGCTTTGTTAGGTGATGGTTCAAAATTAGGGGTTCACTTTTCATATAAGGTTCAACCCTCCCCAGATGGACTTGCTCAAGCATTCTTACTTGGCGAAGAATTCATAGGTGATGATACAGCATGTATGATATTGGGCGATAATATTTTTTATGGAAATGGACTCAAGACTGCCCTTAACAGAGCTGTTGAAAATTCTAAAATAGGTAAAGCAACCGTTTTTGGTTATCATGTCGATGATCCAGAAAGGTTTGGAGTTGTTGAGTTTAATTCTGATGGAAAAGCTGTCTCAATTGAAGAAAAGCCAATTCAGCCAAAATCAAATTATGCTGTAACAGGATTATATTTTTATGATAGACGTGTTGTTGATTATGCAAAAAAAGTAAAACCATCTAAACGTGGTGAACTAGAGATAACTGATCTAAATAGAATGTATCTTGAAGATGGTACCCTTGACGTTGTAACATTTGGCAGAGGTTTCACATGGCTAGATACAGGTACACATGAATCTTTAGCTGAGGCTACCGCTTTCGTGAAAATGATTGAAGAACATCAAGGACTAAAGATATCATGCCCTGAAGAAATTGGCTATAATAATGGGTGGATTTCTAAAGAACAACTTAGAGAACAAGCTGATTTAATGAAGAAAAACCAATATGGACAACATTTGTTTAAAGTTCTTGAAGGAAAGGTTCGATACTAATGAAATACGTAGTTACAGAAATTAACGATTTATATGTTATTGAACCCAATGTAATTGGTGATCATAGAGGTTGGTTCTTTGAATCATACAGTCAAAATGATTTCACAAAAAATGGCATAGATATCACATTTATACAAGATAATCATTCTTATAGTGCTCAAAAAGGAGTTCTGCGTGGCCTTCACTTTCAAATCAATCCAAAAGCACAATCAAAATTAGTAAGATGTACTAGAGGACGTATTTGGGATGTTGCAGTCGATTTAAGAAAGTCAAGTCCGACATATTTAAAGTGGTTTGGACTTGAACTATCAGCAGAAAATCATAAAATGTTAATGATTCCTAAAGGATTTGCACATGGTTTTATAACACTAGAAGATAACAGCGAAGTACAGTACAAAGTAGACAGTCTTTATGACAAAGCGTCCGATCGATCAATTAGATTTAATGATCCTGACATTAATGTCTCTTGGCCAAGAATAGATCTCATTTTATCGGATAAAGATAAATTTGCACCATTCCTTAAAGATTCGGATGTGAATTTTCAATGAAAACAGTGGTTACAGGTGTAAAAGGCCAACTTGGATATGATGTTGTTAGAGAACTAAAATCAAGAGGTTATACTAATATACTAGGAATTGATATTGATGATCTAGATATAACTAACAAAGAAGATGTCGAACGATTCTTTCAAATAAATAATCCTCAAGTAATCATTCATTGTGCTGCATATACTGCCGTTGACAAGGCTGAAGATAACGAAGAAGTTTGTTCCAAAGTAAATGTATTAGGAACTAAGTACTTAGTTGAAGAAGCTAAAAGGTATAATGCTAAATTTGTTTATATATCAACTGATTATATATTTGATGGCGATAAAGAAACTCCATATGAAGTAAATGATAAACCTAATCCGAAATCTGTATATGGAAAATCTAAATATTTAGGTGAACTAGAAACCATCAAGTACTATAAACATTTTATTGTTCGAATTTCCTGGGTATTTGGAAAAAATGGTTTAAACTTTGTAAAAACAATGTTACGCTTAGGTAGAGAGAAGACTGAACTCAATGTTGTCAATGATCAGTTTGGTTCTCCTACATACACATATGATTTATCTAGACTGCTTGTTGACTTAATAGAAACAGAAAAATATGGAATATACCATGCAACCAATGAAGGTGTATGTACATGGTTTGAATTCACAAATGAGATTTTTATATTAGCAGGTATAACAACTCCTGTAAATCCTATCTTGACAAGTCAATATCCTACAAGAGCAGTAAGACCAAAAAACTCAAGACTGAATAAAACAAAATTGGATATAACTGGTTTTAAGCGTCTACCTGATTGGAAAGATGCATTAAAAAGATATTTAAAAGAAATCGAGGTTATTTGAGATGAAAATACTTGTAACAGGCGGTGCAGGATTTATTGGTGGTAACTTTTGTCACTTTATGGTTGATAAGTACCCAAACTATCAAATTTTAGCTCTTGATGCACTAACATATGCAGGTAATCTTGAAACACTAGATCCAATTATTAGCAAACCCAACTTCAAATTTGTTAAAGGTGATATAACGGATAGACTTTTTATTAATCATTTATTTGATAATGAAAAATTTGATATCGTCGTTAATTTTGCTGCTGAATCCCATGTCGATAGATCAATTGAAAATCCAGAATTATTCTTGAAAACTAATATTTTAGGGACTCAAGTCCTAATGGATGCTTCCTTAAAGAATAACGTTAAGCGTTATCATCAGGTTTCTACAGACGAAGTATATGGGGATTTACCTCTAGATAGAAAAGATTTGTTCTTTACTGAATCGACACCTATTCATACATCAAGCCCCTATTCAGCATCTAAGGCATCAGCCGATTTATTAGTTCAAGCATACAATCGAACATTTGGACTTCCTATTACTATTTCAAGATGCTCTAATAACTATGGACCTTATCATTTTCCAGAAAAACTAGTACCTTTAATGATTAAAAATGCTCTTGCCGATCAATCACTTCCTGTATATGGAAAAGGTGAAAATGTTCGTGACTGGTTACATGTTTATGATCATTGCACAGCTATTGATTTAATTATTCATAAGGGACGAGTAGGAGAAGTCTATAATATTGGTGGTCATAATGAAAGAACTAATATTGAAGTCGTAAAAACGATACTAAGAGAACTAAAAAAACCAGAATCACTGATTAAGTATGTGACTGATAGAAAAGGTCACGATTTAAGATATGCGATTGATCCAACTAAGATAGAAAAAGAACTTGGTTGGAAGCCAAAATATAATTTTGAAACTGGTATTACTCAAACCATACGATGGTATTTAGATAATCAAGATTGGGTTAATCATATTATCAGTGGTGAGTATTTGAGATTCATGAATGCATATTACAGAGAGGAATTAGCTTAATATGATTAATATTATTGGACTAGGTTATATTGGTTTACCTACAGCGTTAATTTTTGCTTCTAAAGGTATTAGAGTTACTGGTACTGACTATAATGAAAATCTAGTAAAAAAGTTAAATTCTGGGCAAATAACATTCGAAGAAAAAGGATTAATCGAACTTTATGATGATGCTCGAAAAAAAGAAATTAACTTTATTAGTTCTTATGTTAAATCTGATATATACTTAATAGCAGTTCCAACTCCTTATGATAAATTTAGCAAAAAAATCGATCCTTCATATGTTGTTTCTGCAACTAAAAGTGTTTTAGAAGTATGTAATGATGATGCGATCATCATAATTGAATCTACAATTTCTCCAGGAACCATCGATAGATATATCAGACCGTTAATTATTGATGCAAATAAAAATGTACATTTGGTCCATGCTCCTGAGCGAATTATCCCAGGAAATATGGTCTATGAACTCGCACACAACTCACGTACTATAGGTGCTGATTTACCCGAAATCGGACTAAAAATAGCTGAAATATATAAAAAAATAACAGATGGCGAAGTTATTGTTACAGATATTAAAACAGCTGAGATGACAAAAGTTGTTGAAAATACATTTCGTGCTGTAAATATTGCATTTGCAAATGAATTAGCTAAAATATGTCGACATGATAATATGGATGTTTATGAGATTATCAAAATCTGTAATATGCATCCAAGAGTAAAAATTTTAAATCCAGGGCCAGGTGTTGGTGGACATTGCATACCTGTAGATCCATGGTTTCTAGTAGGAGATTATCCTGCTTTGACAAAAGTAATAAAAGAATCTCTTGAGATCAATGAATCAATGCCGGAATATGTTTTATCAAGAGTAATGGATATAATGAAGGAAAATGGAATTACTGACATTTCTAGAGTAGGTTTATATGGTTTAACCTACAAGGAGAATGTTGACGATTATAGGGAAAGTCCATCATTACAATTGCTAGAAAGTCAGGAAAAGCATTTAGCAGAACCACTTAAGGTATATGATCCTTGGATTAAAGAGCGAATTGCAAAAAACCAGTACTTTGATTTGGACAATTTTCTAAACGATATAGACTTAGTTGTAGTTATGGTCAAACATGATGAAATCAGAAAAAACGATTATAAGTTGTCTCATAAAATTGTATTCGATACTCAAAATGTTATTCAGTCAGGCAAAATATTTAAACTATGAATGGTGCGTAATATGAAAAAGGTGATGTTTGTATTCGGCACAAGACCAGAAGCCATAAAGATGTGTCCTTTAGTTAATGAGATGAAAAGCAGAAAAACGATAGAAACAGTTGTATGTGTAACTGGACAACATCGACAAATGCTTGACCAGGTTTTGAGCACTTTTAATGTTATTCCAGATTATGATTTATCTATAATGAAGGATAAACAAACATTATTTGATGTTACAACAAGCATTTTGAATCGGATTAAGGAAGTTCTTGAAAAAGAAAAACCAGATGTTGTTCTTGTTCATGGTGATACGAGTACAACTTTTGTCACTGCTCTAGCGTGTTACTACTTGCAGATACCCGTAGGACATGTAGAAGCTGGGTTAAGAACATTCAATATATACTCACCATTTCCCGAAGAATTTAATAGACAAGCAGTATCCATAATTTCAAAATATAACTTTGCTCCAACAGAGCTAGCAAAACAGAATTTATTGAATGAATCTAGAAATCCAAATAATATATATGTGACTGGTAATACAGCTATAGATGCTTTGAAAACAACTATAAAATCAAATTATCAACATCCCATGCTAGATTGGGCATCTGATTCTAGATTAATTTTGATTACTGCACACAGAAGAGAAAATTTGGGAGAACCAATGAAACATATGTTTAATGCCATAAAACGCATAGTAGATGAGCATCATGGTATAAAAGCAATTTACCCTATTCACATGAATCCTGTAGTTAGAGAAACTGCCAATGATATATTAGGAAACAATGATAGAATCAGAATAATTGATCCATTAGAAGTTATCGATTTTCATAATTTTCTTAATGCTTCATATTTGATTTTAACGGATAGTGGTGGTATACAAGAAGAAGCTCCGTCACTAGGAAAGCCTGTTTTAGTTATGAGAGATACGACTGAAAGACCTGAAGGTATCTTGGCTGGTACATTAAAACTTGTTGGTACAAATGAAGAATCTATCTATCAAGCATTTGACCAATTACTCACTGACAAGGTAGAATATGAACGCATGTCTAAAGCTAGCAATCCTTATGGTGACGGTTTTGCATGCAAACGTATTGCTGATATATTGGAAAAAGCGCTTTGATAACAATTGCATAGATATTATTGCTTAATGTTGGGATAATTAATGGATGTGAGACTTAAATGTCTCACTTTTTTTGTGTTCTTTCATTCTATTCGCATTCTTTATTTACCATATCTATCAAGCTCTATGTCAAGAATCACATTTTTGCAAAAATACAATCTTCCTTAACAACTTAAACATCATTTTTTCAACTGTACATTAGTTGAACATTTTTTACATTTTCTGAAACTTTTGAAAAATCCATGAATAAAAGATGTGTTATAATCAATATATGCTTTGGAGGTTACAACCTATGTGTGGTATCGTTGGATTTATCGGACATAAGAACGCGAAAGATGTTGTATTAAATGGGTTGACACGTTTAGAGTACCGCGGATATGATTCTGCAGGTCTTTCTTTGTATAATCAGCGCTATCAAATTTTTGATGTCTACAAAGATGAAGGAAGAGTTTCTAAACTGATTGAATCAACACAAAATGCGACTTACTCAAACATTGGTATAGGACATACAAGATGGGCAACTCATGGTAGAGTCAACAAAGAAAACTCTCATCCTCATTACTCTCAAACAAGACGATTTATTGTTGTCCATAATGGAGTCATTGAAAATTATCAAGAATTAAAAAATCAATACTTAAAAGATCACGTTTTTCAAAGTGAAACAGACACTGAGGTCATAGCACAACTCATTGAGACATTCTCCCAAACTCTTCATGTTGAAAATGCAATTACAACGACATTAAAACTCTTGCATGGATCTTATGCACTTTTAGTTTTGGATTCAAATGATCCTGAAAAGATTTATGCTGCGAAATATAAAAGTCCACTAATTGTTGGCCAAGATGAAGAAGGAATCACGATTGCATCTGATCTTATGGCACTTATAGGCTATAGTGAAAATTATCATGCACTAGATGATAAGACTTTTGTTGTTGCAAGACGCGATGACGTTCGTCTCTTCAATCTTGATCATCAGCCACTAGAACTTCATCTTAAAAAAATAGAACTCGATGATGCAGATACCACAAAAGGTGAATATGCACATTATATGTTGAAAGAAATCCACGAGCAACCTTCGGTGATCCGTCGAATTCTTACAAACTATTATGATAAAGAAAATGTTTTGATCAAACCTGAAATCTTGCAAACAATAAAAGACGCTGATCGAATTTACATTCTTGCTGCTGGGACATCCATGCATGCAGGTCTCATTGGTAAACAACTCTTTGAACGTCTTTGTTCGATTCCTGTTGAAGTCCATATTGCATCTGAATTTGCTTATCAAAATCCATTGCTATCTCAAAATCCTATTTTTATCTTAGTCACACAATCAGGTGAAACAGCTGATTTACGTGCTTGTTTAGTTGACTTAAAAGATCGAGGATATAAAACTCTGACAATCACCAATGTTCCAACTTCAACATTAGCACGTGAAGCAACCTATTTTCTAGAACTCTATGCGGGTCCTGAAATTGCAGTTGCATCCACCAAAGCCTATGTTGCTCAGGTCGCTGTCTTATCTATTCTTGCATACGAACTATCAGCTAAACCTTTTGATCTCCATCACGAGTTATCACGTGCTGCAACTTCTATTGAATCATTCCTAGAAAATGAGAACATTAGAGAACTCGTTCGTTATTACTTAACACGTCGTAACGCCTTTTTCATTGGTCGTGGAATGGATTACTTTGTCGGACTTGAAGCTGCTTTAAAACTGAAGGAAATCTCCTATATTCAAACAGAAGGATTTGCTGCAGGAGAACTCAAACATGGTACCATCGCACTTATTGAAGATGGTACACCTGTGATTGCTCTCATTTCAGATCCTAAGATTAGTCCTAATACACGTTCTAACTTAAAAGAAGTCCAAGCACGTGGTGCTAAGACCTTTAAAATCGTGATGGAATCTTGTAAGATAGAGGGTGATGAGGTCATCATTCCTGATGTTCATCCACTCCTTACACCCCTTGTGATGGTTGTTCCTACACAACTCATCGCTTATTATGCAGCATTAGAACGTGCTTATGATATAGATAAACCTCGTAACCTCGCCAAGAGTGTTACGGTTGAATAAGAGGATTTTATGGGTAAATACTTTGGTACCGATGGCATCCGTGGGATTGCCTTTGAAAAACTAGATAGTGAATTATCATTTCGTTTTGGACAATCCATTGGACATATCTTAAAACCAGATGTTGTTGTCATTGGTATGGACACACGTGAATCATCACCCATGCTTGCCTATAGCATTGCGAATGGTCTTTTATCATGTGGTGTACATGTCAAACTCGCTGGAGTTGTTTCAACACCGATGATTGCACATTATTCAAAGACACATCAAATCATTGGCATCATGATTACAGCATCCCATAATCCATTTATGGATAATGGTATAAAAGTCTTTAATAAAGGCTACAAAACGACAGAAGATGTCGAAACACTCCTAGAAGAGTTTATTGATCATGGAACTCTGACATTCTCATCATTTGGAAAACTATCATTAACAGATGAAGTTAAAGAACTCTACTTAAAAATTTATGATGACATGAATCTCAAAGCATCAACCCTGAAAATTGGATTTGACTCAGCCAATGGAGCTAACTACCAAATCGCTCGTGAAATCTTTAATCGGATCAACCCTCATTCAATTCAGATTGCTAATACCCCTAATGGCAAAAATATTAATTTAGGTTGTGGATCTACTCACCTTGAAAGCATCCTTCAGTTAGTCAAAGATGAAAGACTTGATCTCGCATTCAGCTTTGATGGTGATGGTGATCGCATCATCCTAATCGATGACCAAGGCGTCATCTATGATGGTGATCTTATCATCTACATGATTGCGACTTACTTGAAGAGGAAAAATCTTCTTAACAAGAATACTGTTGTCTTAACCAAGATGAGTAATCCAGGCATCCTAAAAGCACTTAAAGATGAAGGCATTGATTACGTCTTAACTGATGTGGGTGATAAGTATGTCTTTCATGAACTCTACACCAATTACTACACCATTGGCGGTGAATCATCCGGACACATCATCTTAACCCATCTCCTTCATACAGGTGATGGACTCTTAGTTGCAATTTATCTCTTAAAGATCTTAGAAGAACTTGGTCTTTCTCTTCGAGAACTTTCATCAAAAGTTAAAATGTATCCTTTGAAGCTCACCAACATCAAAGGGATTGAAAAATCAATCTTAAAGAAAGATAGTATAATCAAAGTTGTTGAAGAAGTTAAACAAAAGCTTGGAGAGAATTCTCTTCTGTTAGTGAGACCCTCTGGGACAGAAGCACTCATTCGTATAACCATCAGTCATGAAGATGAAAAGATGGTCAAAGATATGACAGAATACTTAGTTAACGCGATTACTATGGAGGTGAAACGTTCATGAAAAAATATGCACTCATTCTTGCTGCTGGTAAAGGAACCCGCATGCGTACTGAATTACCAAAAGTTGCTTTCCCTATTCTCAAGAAACCGATGATTTCCTACATTGTTGAAAACATCGAAAAGTCATCGATTGATGAGATTGTCGCGATTGTTGGACATAAAAAAGAAGTCATCATGGACTTACTCGGTGACCGTGTCACCTATGCAGTCCAAGAAGAACAACTTGGTACAGGTCATGCTGTCATCTCAGCAGCCCCACAACTCGAAGGTAAAGAAGGTACAACGTTCATCCTTCCAGGTGATATGCCCCTCATGGAATATCCACTCATGGATAAACTCATCCGTGCTCATGAAGAAATGGGAAATGATTTAACGGTTGTCACCATGATGATGGACTATCCCAAAGGATATGGACGTATTGTTCGTGATGAATACGGGATTGTGACAGGTATCGTTGAAGAAAACGACTGTAATGAAGCTCAAAAGCTCATCAAAGAAGTCAATTCATCGGTTTATATCGTGAACAATAAACTCCTTTTTGAATATGTCAAGAAGATTCAAAAGAACCCACGTAAAGGTGAATACTATTTAACTGACATCGTCAATCTCATGCATATCGATCACAAAGTCAATACCTTTGTCGTTCGTAATCCCATGGTCACCATGGGGATTAACGATCTTTATGGAATTTCCGTTGCTGAAAAATACTTAAGAGATCAAATCAACAAAGGTCATATGCTAGCAGGTGTTTCCATGATTAACCCTGAAACCATTACGATAGGTCATAATGTCGTCATCGAAGAAGGTGTTTGGATATACCCCAATACAACCATCACTGGCAATACGATCATCAAGAAAGGTGCGATCGTTGGTCCTAACTCAGAAGTTGTTGATTCGATCATCCATGAACGCGCTGAAATTAGACACTCCATCGTCTTAGAATCAGAAGTTGGACATGATACAACCGTAGGACCTTTTGCTCATTTAAGAAATCATGCAGTGATTGGACCCAATAACCGTATTGGTAACTTCGTTGAAGTGAAGAAATCAACAACAGGAGAAGGTACGAAAGCTGCTCATCTTATCTACTTAGGGGATGCGACCATTGGTAAGAATGTGAACTTTGGTTGTGGATCAGTGACCGTGAACTATGATGGCGTGAATAAGCACCAAACCGTCATTGGTGATGATGTCTTTGTGGGATGTAATGTCAACTTGATTGCTCCGATCAAAGTTGAAGATAACGTGTTTATTGCAGCTGGTTCAACCGTCACAGAAAACATCCCCAAGGGTGCTTTCACGATTGCTAGAAACAAGCAAATCAATAAAGAAGATTATTCGAAAAACTACATCAAGCCTAAATCCGAGAAGGCCGAATTGTAAAGAAATGTAAATAATGAAGAAAAAATGTCAATGGTCTTGACATTTTTTTATTTTAAGCGTACTTTATTTACATAAAAGGGGAAATAATGATGAAAAATTACACAAGAACTGATATTTTAAGACTTGCGAAAGAAAATGATGTGCGTTATGTCCGTCTGCAATTTACAGACATGCTTGGAACAGTCAAAAACGTTGAAATTCCAGTGACGAACCTAGAAAGAGCACTGGCTAATGAGATCATGTTTGATGGATCATCCATTCAAGGATTTGTGCGTATTGATGAAGCAGATATGTATCTTTATCCTGATCTATCGACATGGTTAGTCCTCGAATGGGAAAGTGTTGTTCAAAATGCAGGTAAAGTTGCAAGACTCATCTGCGATGTCTACAAGACCGATCGTACACCTTATGAAGGTGATCCACGGTTTATTTTAAGACGCAACATCAATGAAATGAAGAAGTTAGGCTTTGATAAGTTTAATGTTGGTGTTGAACCTGAGTTTTTCTTATTTAAACTCGATGCTAAAGGTAAACCCACCATGGAGTTCTCGGATTTAGGCGGTTACTTTGATTTAGCACCCGTTGACGGGTCAGAAGACGTTCGACGTGATATTGTTCTTGAACTTGAAAAGATGGGCTTTGATATGGAAGTTTCTCACCATGAAGTAGCTTTTGGTCAACATGAGATTAATTTCCATTTTGACAATGCACTTGAAGCATGTGATAACATTCAAACCTTTAAGGTCTTAGTGAAAAATATTGCACGCCGTCATGGGTTTCATGCAACATTCATGCCAAAACCGATTCAAGGAATCAACGGTTCAGGGATGCACTCTAATGTATCCTTATCCGATGCATCAGGTAGAAATTTATTTTATGATCCCGAAACTGAAAATCAACTCTCAAGAACGGCATTATGCTTCATCGGTGGTGTGATGAAACATGCTCAAGAGTTTTGTTTAGTCACTAATCCCACTGTAAACTCTTATAAGAGATTAGTTCCGGGCTATGAAGCTCCATGTTACATCTCATGGAGTGATGCGAACCGTTCCACGATGATTAGAATTCCTGCAGCACGTGGTAAATCGACCCGTATTGAAGTTCGTAGTGTCGATCCCTCATCTAATCCTTATCTTGCCATGAGTGCGCTTTTAGCGGCAGGATTAGATGGTATTCGGAATTCTTTAGATGGTGTGTCACCCGTGAAGAAGAATCTCTTTAAGATGAGTGATGTTGAACGTAAACGTTTAGGTATTCGTAACCTTCCTGAAAGCTTAAAAGAAGCGATTGAATTCTTTTCCAACAGTGACCTCATGAAAGAAACGATTGGTGAAGTCTTATTCACAAAACTCATTGAAGCAAAGACCAAAGAGTGGGATGAATATAAGATGAAAATATCCCAATGGGAACTCGATAAATATCTTCCTATCATTTAAATGATAACACCCAAATTTTTGGGTGTTTTTTCATTTCTGTGGTAGAATAAATATAACAATGAGGGGGTATGATGTATGTCCAATCCAGTGGTCATTATGACCGATTCAACCGCTGATTTAAGTCTCGATTTATTGAAAAAATATCAGATAACGTCTATTCCACTTTATGTCCACTTTGGTGATACATACTTTAAGGATGGTATCGAAATCACAACACCTGAACTTTACGCAAAAGTTGAGCAAGAAAAAGTGTTACCTCAAACCGCTGCACCATCACCTGGTGATTTTATGGAGGTTTTTAAACCTCTGATTGATGATGGTAAAGATGTTCTGTATATCGGGATTGGCTCCAATTTATCAGCAACCCTCCAAAGCGCACGAGTTGCAGCATCTGAATTTCCAGAACATAGGATCTTTATCGTCGATTCTAAAAATCTTTCATCTGGGATTGCACTCCTTGTCTTAAAAGCGAAAGATCTTCGTGATCAAGGTTTATCAGCACCTGAAATCTTTGAAAAGATTAATGCTCTCGTTCCTCAAGTGAGAAGTCAATTTGCCATTCAGACCTTAGAATACCTTTATAAAGGTGGACGTGCAACAGGCTTACAAGCCTTAATGGGTTCAATGCTTCATATCAAACCCATCATTAAAGTCACCGATGGTAAACTAGGTGTTTATAAAAAAGCCTTTGGTAAAATGAGTCGTGCACTCGATATGATGCTTGAAGACTATGTATCCTTAGGTGATCAAGTCGATCTTGACTATGTCATGATCACCCATTCGCTTGCTGATAAGCATGCCAAATACATGATCGACCATGTGAATACTCACCTTCAACCTCAAACATTAATTGAATCTCATGCTGGATGTGTCATTTCTTCACATTGTGGTGAAGGAACGATTGGTATCCTCTACATAGAAAGGTAAACAAGAACATGATGAAAAGCTGGAACTTAAATGATTTATACTTAGGTTTTGATGAGAAATTTAACCAAGATCTTAACAGTTACGACAAGATGTATGATGATTATGTATCGTGGATTAATGGCAATTCATCAAATCCCAAAACCTACATCGAAGGTTATCTCACACGCTTAGAAACACTCACCAAACACGGTAGAACCTTAGGAAGTTTTGTGAATCTAACGATGTCTACAGATGTCACACACAAAGAAGCACCCATCTATATGGCAAAACTTCAAAAGATAGCTCGTAAATCAACCGCTGAAGATGTCAAGTTCTCCAGATATCTCACAACCATTGATTTAAAAAAACTCGCTAAAGAAAGTGACCTCATTTCTACTTATCTTTATCAACTTGAGCTGATCCAGCAAGATGCAAAACATCTCTTGTCAGAAAAAGAAGAAATCCTTTATGCAAAATTAAGAGAACTTGCATCATCCTCATGGGGACAGCTTCAATCGATAGCCACTGCGAATCTTCCAGTCAAGTATCGTGATAAAGAAATTACACTCTCTGAAGTAAGAAACCTTGCATATGAAGCAGATTCTTCCGTTCGAAAGGATGCATTTGATGCTGAAATTAAATCATTTGAACTGATTGAAGATACAGTTGCCATGGCACTCTCTAACATCAAAAGAGAAGTTGTCATCATGAATGAACTGAGAGGTTACACATCAGCACTCGATAAGACTCTAGAAACATCCAAGATGACGAAAACGACATTAGATGCCATGATTGAAGCGATGATGGATTTTAGACCCCATTTTGAAGCTTATTTACAGGCTAAATCCAAATATCTTGGTCATGAAGGCAATCTTCCGTTCTGCGATCTTTTTGCTCCTGTTGGAAAACTTGAACAAACTTATACTTACGAAGAAGCACAAGCCATCATTAAAGAAGCTTATTATGGATATTCAAAACGCTTAGGTGATTTTGCAACCAAAGCCTTTGATAAAGAATGGATCGATGTTTATCCTAAAAAGGGTAAACGAGGAGGAGCTTTCTGTTCCAATCAACCTCAACTTCGTCAATCACGTATCATGACGAACTTCACAGGATCACTTTCTGATGTCTTAACGCTCGCTCATGAACTTGGACACGGTTATCATGGCGAAGTCATCAGTGATAACAGACCACTTCATTGGAATTATCCGATGCCTTTAGCAGAAACAGCATCCATATTCTGTGAAACAATCGTCAATCATCACTTGCTTTCACAAATCACAGATCCCAAAGAAAGACTATCCGTCTTAGAAAACTCTCTTCAAGGTGATACTCAAGTCATTATTGATATTCTTTCACGCTTCCTCTTCGAATCTGCGCTCTTTGAAAAAGCAGTAGGACCCGTTTCCAAGCATGTCATGAAAGAGATGATGCTTGATGCACAAAAGAAAGCTTATTTAAATGGTCTTGATCATCATCAGCTTCATCCTTACATGTGGCTCGTAAAAGGTCATTACTACAGCGCAGGATTAAATTTCTATAACTTCCCGTATGCCTTTGGCTTGCTTTTTGGTAAAGGACTTTATGCTCAATACTTAAAAGATAAAAAGAAGTTCCTTAAAAACTATGATGATCTCTTAGCTTTAACAACAAAAACATCCGTTGAAGCTTGTGCACAATCCATGGGAATTGATGTGACCAAGAAAGACTTTTGGATGGATTCACTCGATGAAGTGAAGAAAGATATCGATGAAGTTATTTCACTCATGAAATCATAATGAAAGAAAGATGTGTGGGCGACCAAACATCTTTTCTTTTTTATGTATGAATTGCGAGTTTTCAATATCATTCTTGATGAATGGTGATAGAATGAGGGTATCTAATGTCCATTTCGTGTAGGGAGTTGATAGTTTGTATAAAAAGATTTTTTTTATCTTTTTGCTCTCCATTATATTGATTTTTCTGGGATCAAATAGAAATCTATTACATGCTGACGAGGCCTCACCCACCCCATCCCTTTTAGTTACATCTGGCACAGGTTATCCCAATGATACAGTCCATATCGTTGTTGAAATCAGTGCGATTACTGATCTTAGTGCATTATCTTTTGAAATCTACTACGATGCAACATATCTAGACCTTTATGCATCGAGCACATCTGAATGGCTTTCTAATGCATCGACCTCTCTGAATCACACCGTAGCAGGGGTTTTTTTATTTTCTTTTGCAAGCAATACACCTTTGACAGGATCAGGCACACTCGTGAACTTATGGTTCAATATTGATGCATTCTCACCCCTAGGTGACCATAATCTTACACTTGTTATCGGCGAAGCCTACGATGTTTCTCTTCTTCCAATAACCATCACGGGTACACATGGAACCATTCATGTGATTGAACGTACAATTGCTTTTGAATCGATTTATATCCACACAGGTTATGATACAAGGGAACAATCCTATGGCGATATCATTCAAATCGACTATAGTGCTTCTCAACTTAAATATCTATCTGCAGGTGACTTTACATTGTATTATGATGCGACAAAATTAGAGTACATCGGCTATGAAATGGGGGGCAATTTTGATTTACCCTATGTCCTTCATAGCATGAACGATACCATACCTGGTTACTTAAAACTCTCGTTTGCTGCAAGTCAAGGCATACAATACAGTTATCCAATCATGAAAATTCGCTTTAAAGTCATCGTAGATGAAGATATCTCAACTCAAGTCATCATGAAGGGATCCAATCTTTACAATCATAATCTGATTCCCCTCGTATGCTCGGATATTGTTTCCCCCATTTCGTTGAAGCGTATTCCTCCTTCAACGAATTTCCCCAACATGACCTTAAGTAGTTATGAAGGATCCAATCAGGATTCGTTTGAAATTGATGTATCTTTAGAAGGCCACTCCGGATTAGCTGCAGGTGATTTCATGATCACCTATGATGTGACCAAGGTTCGTGCAACAAGCGTTCAAATTCATGATGATCTCACCTCGATTGGTGGATACTTGATGTATCATGAAACGTTTAGTCAAGGGCTAATCCGCTTTTCTTACGTCAATGAAAACGGAGCAACACTTCCAGGTGTACTCATGACCATCACGTTTGAACCTGTTCAAACAACCTCTACGCTCACAGGATCCTTAACATTAACCGGTTCTGGTGTTGTTGATGCAAACCTAAATCCACTCTCACTCGATTACTTATCCTCTACCTATAAGCTTGGAATGATGTATACCATCACCTTCAAGGATACTGATGATGAGATCATCAATACACAAACCCTTTTTGAAGGCGAAACGATTCTTGCTCCAGAACCTCCACTAAAAGTGGGTTACCGTTTTATCGGATGGGATAATGACTTTTCGACAGCCACTCAAAATCTGATCATTAAAGCTATTTATGAAGTGGATCATAGCATGCAGTTTAACTCACAAACCGTTGTTTATAATGGACAACCTCATACACTTTCTCTCACCAATCTGATTGATGGTGCAAGTGTTGTGTATTCTGGAGATCTATCGTATACATGCCCAGGTGAATACACGGTGATAGCAACCATTCAAAAAGAAGGTTATGAGGATTTAGATTTATCAGCAACCATGCTCATACAAAAAGCAACTTTAACCATCACTGCAGAAGATAAGGTTTCACCCTATGGATCATCTCTTGAAATGCTAACCTATCATATCACAGGCTCACTCTATGATACACTCGAGGTCACCCTTATGAAAGAAGAAGGACTCGATGCAGGTCAATATCCGATCACCATTCATGTGGTACATCCTTATTATGAGTTCACTTTAATTGCAGGTATTTATACGATCGTGGGTCGAACTATCGATATATCGGGTGTCACATTTACTTCAAAAACGGTCGTTTATGATGGTTTGATGCATGAAATACTCATTTCAGGTGATTTACCTTATGGTGTGACTTCCGTCGAATACTCCAACCATCAAGCAACACACGTGGGTACTTATTACGCTGTAGCACACTTTAATGTATTACAAGGATTTGACCCCATCGAGAATAAACTTGCTGAACTGGTGATTACCCCAGCAATGATTGAAGGAATCACATTTGGTGATATCCAACTGACTTATGATGGAAACCCTCACTCCATTGAAGTCAGTCATCTCGTCACATCCTATGGGGATACCTTGCAGGTTATGTATACACCAACCCATACATTCACCGATGCAGGTGATCATGTTGTCACAGCAACCTTGTCTCATCCCAATTATGAAACGTGTGAATTAACCGCACATATGATCATTTTGAAAGCGGAACTTATCATCACTGAAACGATGGTTGAAGTGTTTGCTGGAGATACAACCATCACCATCGATTATGATGATGAGACTGCACCCATTTATGTTTCAAGTGATGGTATTGAGTATATGCTTGGACGAACGCTTACTGGGCTAGATGACTACACATCGTATACCATAAGTATCTATATCGGTGAATCCACAAATTATCTCACCAGTAATATCTTAACTTTCACGTGTTCAACGTATCGTGCCTATGATGATTTGATTGTTCTGTTTGAATTGCATGAAGGAAACATCCGTTTATCGACGTATACAACCCTCGTCTATCTCATAGGAGAGATCCCTCATGCTAATCCCACCCATCAAGAAACATTGACGATGCGATTGAACGCTTTGATTGATGCATATGATACGTATATAGGAACCATCAATAGCGAGTATCAAGAGGTTCATGATTATCTGTTAATCGTCTTACCTTTAATCAGTTTGTCATCGTTGGGATGGATAGCTTTGTTGGTCTTTCGAAAGGGGCGTAAGTTCTGATGAAAAAAGTGATCTTGATACTGGTTATATCTTTCATCCTAATGACTTCAGGATGCAAGCCTAATCCGAATTACAATCCTGAAATCAATGCCATCAATACGATGATTCTAAACTTCAAATTAGATGATTACTACGGATTTGAGATGATTACTACACAGGTTGATGATCATGATCAGATTCTCAATCAAGAGACATGGATTCAACACATCGATCGTCAAGAAACATTGAAGATTATGACAGAGATTTCAACATCGCAACTACAACCTTTCAATCTTGATCACATGTTTGTTGAATCAAACATCGTCTATTACTTCTATAACAATCAAAAAGGCACTCAAGTCAATGATGGAGATGTTGTTTGGGAAGAGAGCACCATTGAAAGTTATCAAACGTTTCGATTCCCTTTGAAACGTATAAACACTGAATATTTCAAATCATATGACATCACGATAGATGGAGATTCAACCGTTTTGTCTGCCATCCTTAACCCGGATTATACCGATAATGCACTAGGCTATACCATGAATGGATTGATCGACATGTCGATAGAATTACGTTTTATCACTGCGGAGAAGAAGATCACTCACCTGATCATACATTTTGTTTTTGAGTTGACACAAATTGTTATCGAGATGACTCCCTTGACGGACCCCGTTCAAGTAATCATCCCAAGTGTTTAATATAAGTTTGAATAAGGAGTGAATAAAGATGATGAAAAATAGCATGCGTTGGATCATGATCATCGTGTTAATCATGACAATCGCTTTAGCATCTTGTCAACAGGAATCAATCGTTGTACCTGAAGATTCATCGATCAAGATGAATTATGATGTACCCAAGGATCAATATTTTGATAGCGAAGGTAACTTACAGGTTCCCTTCGATGTTGCCTACCGCGATATTTTCAATCAAGGTGGCGCACCCTATGACGAAAACACACTACTGATCAAATTTAAGGCATCCTTTGATGGAGTTTTATCGCGTAATTTAAAAAATGCAGGGGTGTCAACCCTTCAGTTAACGATGAAAAACAATCAAACAGCGTGGTATCTTGCTACTATTAAAGACCAGTATACTGTTAAAAATGTAATGTCAACCGTCAGAAAGCTTGATGAGGTTTTAGTCGCTGATTACAATTACCTCTACGATACAAAGACCTTTGATCCCATCACTTATCCAGAGATTGATGTATCAAAAAATCCACGTTCTTCCGAACTTTGGCATCTTGAAGCATCAAAAATTGATACGGCATGGAAGTGGCTTGAATACTCTGGTTATCAACCTGGAGGTGCATCGAATGTCGTAGTTGCAGTCATCGATACAGGTGTTGATTATAACCATATCGACTTAAAAGCGAACATGTGGGTTAATACAAATGAAATCCCAAACAATAGCATTGATGATGATGCTAATGGTTATGTCGATGATGTCCATGGTGCCAACATGATTAGTGATCCACGTTACCACAGTGGTGATCCGATGGATGACCACGGACACGGTACCCACGTTGCTGGCATCATCGCTGCATCCAATAATCAAGAAGGTGTCGTAGGTGTTGCCTACAATGCCAAGATTATGGCAATTAAAGCAGGGATGCAAAGTGGTCAATTTACCCAAGCTGATATTGCAGAAGCTATCCTTTATGCCTACGACATGGGTGCTGATGTCATCAACATGTCTTTTGGTGGTAGTGCAGTATCAATCGCTGTTCAAGATGCACTGATGACCGCTTATACACGTGCAATTCTTGTCGCATCTGCAGGTAACTCTGGGACGCCTAATGAAAGAACAAAGTTATATCCTGCGCTTCCAAATTATCCAGCTGCACTATCCTATGTTATTGGTGTCATGAGTGTTGGTCAAGCAGGGATAGAATCACCTTTTACCAATTGGGATGTTAAAGCCTTTAATAACGTTGAATATGAACTCTATGCACCCGGTGAACAAATATTATCCACACTTCCCAACAACAAATATGCAGCATGGAGCGGAACATCCATGGCTGCTCCAGTCGTTTCTGGTATTGCTGCTTTACTGCGTTCTGCCTACACCGATTTAGAAATATATCCTAATAAATTTATCATGGGACAACTCTCTTCAACATCCGAATCGTCTGCTGAATGTATCGATCCTGATAATCATGAAGATCACAACCTATCCCCTATAGTAGATGCGTATCTTGCCTTAACCAAACTTCCTAAACCTAATATCAGTTTATACAATTATTACATTTTTGACAGCAAAACAATCGCTCCTGAAAACAATGGTGATGGTATCATCGATGCCGGTGAAACACTCGATATCGGAATGGTTTTACGCAACCGTTGGGGCATGAGTTCAAATACCATCGTGACATTTGATACCTTAACAACAGGTGGAGTTACATCACCTTATTTGGAATTTTTAACTAACGAGCTTAATTTTGGTAGTATTGGAACCTATTCAACCAAAGACATGTTACAACGGGATGGATCCATCATAACGGGTGTTGAAACACCACTCAAGGTGAAAGTTGCTTCCAATACACCCAATGACTATATCATTACAATGAATATCCATGGAACATATACAAATGCACTTGATGTCAATGATACAACGACATACCAATTTTCTACGACCCTTGATTTGCAAATTCGAAATGGCTTTTTGTTACCCAATATCATTTCAAGTGATATGACACTGACGAAAGACAAGTATTATATCATTCCTAATAGTATGGTTATTCAAGCTGGAGCTACAGTCACCGTAGAACCCGGAACATCGATTCAATTCTGGACAAATGATCCTGAGGATGCATATGCAGAATTATCCATCGTTTATCTCAAAGTTGAAGGTCGATTCCTTGTGCAAGGAACAGAAGAAGAGCCTGTCAAACTATTCCCTAGCCAATTAATGGATCGATATCTTGTTGAAATTTATCGGAGTGGTATCGATGCTTATATTTCATTTGAATATGCAGAAGTAACCAATGGCCATTTGAACATCAATCGAGCTTCACATTCACGGTTTACACAAAACTATATGGAATTCCTTTATAACCGCTATTTGGAGGGAGGTTCAGTCAGTTATAGTTATTTATCAAGAGTGAACTATATCATCGATTATGCAGAAAACTCGATTTTTTATGCGTTAGGTACACGTGAAGGATGGAACATGCAATATTATGTAAAACCCATGATGGAGGGTGTTTTTGATCATAACATTTTCGTTAACAGTGGTGTATACATCAGCGCAAACAGTGTGATGACAAACAATGTCTTTTTGGGTAACAACACAGTGCCTTACCAATCATATATATCATCAATCGCATTGTTACCTCAAGCATCTGAACTATCAGGAATTCCTTCTTATATGTATAACAATCAAAACGGGCATACTTATTACATGCTACAATTCTCTGGATCTCTCACCTATCAAAGTATGCAATTATTCGCTGAATCCTTGGGTGGACAACTTGCTCAGTTTGAGACTGTTGAAGAATATCAATATTTTATTGACCATCATTCTTCCGAATCATGCGTGGAAGGCATTATAGGTATTAAGAGAGATCTAATAACTGGACAATATACATGGGGTGATGGTTCTATCATTGGTGACTTTTTTGATTTGGATCAAAATCCAAACAAAAAATATTATGTTTATAGTTGTTACTATGATGAATTTGTAGCACAGGAAGGTAATCGTTTTTCATCTGCAATCATTGAGTTCCCGGGCGATATTTATATCGATCAAATATGGCTCGATAAAGACAGTATTGATATCGATTTAGAAAGCATTTATCAAATCAACCAAACAGTCATTCCTTCTACAGCTAATCCTGAAGAGATCATCTATATAAGCTCAGATGAAGGTGTTGCTACCGTTGATTCATCAGGATGCGTTCATCCTATTTCATATGGTGAAACGACGATCACAGCCTATTCAAAAGATTATCTTGTCTCTGATTCATTAGTGGTTCGTGTCGTTGAAAAAGTTGAATTGATGAGTATAGATATTCCATCAACTTCCATTCAAATGAACATAAATACAACCAAACAAATAACTTTTGAACTCAATCCTATCAACACAACGGAATTGATGTTCATTTACACATCTGACCAACCTGAAATTGCTTCAATCGACACGAAAGGGGTACTTAAAGCGAATAGTGTTGGACAAACCATCATACATGTGTCCAATTTTAATGGTAGTATATTCGATACCGTCACTGTACGTGTTGTTAATCCGGTCACGTCGATTGCATTTTCAGAAGCTGTTTATATGACAGCATTAGATGGTGATGATGTTCATTTTTATCCGATTGTTTTGCCAGTAGATGCAACCAATCAAACCATTATATGGCAAAGTTCAAATCCTGAAGTTGCTTATGTGAATGAATCAGGAATACTCGTGAAAATAAGCGAAGGTGTGACGACCATTGTTGCAACGATCGAAAATACTAATCTCTTTGATGAAATCATTGTTTCTATTAAACAAGAGCAAACAATAGGTTTTGTCAAAAAAATGAATATCTTTAGTTATGATATCAATCTTCAGATTGCATTATATTCAGATGGTTACATCTATTATTGGGGTGCAAATGTATTATCTCCAAAGCGTTTACCTTTAGTCACCGATGATTTTATTGTAGACTATGCCTTCATTAATGGGAATCACTTAATCACTTTAAACAATATGGGTATTGTCAAGGCTTATAACTTGTGGGAATTTATTCATTATGGTGCTTCAAATATTAATATATATTCAAACGATGACTATGGATTATCTGTCTTATCAAATATCACTCAATTAACGCATACATCGTATGGATTCAGTAGCGGAAGTGTTTTTGCACTTCGATCAGATGGGTCAGTTTGGTCATTTGGATCAAATGCATCTGGTGAACTTGGTGATGGAACAAGGACAAATCGTAGTACACCTATTCAGGTGATGATAAATGATGTTAAAAGCATAGCAGCCGGTGCATCATTTGTGATGTTCTTGCAGAATGATGGTGATTTATATGCAACAGGTGGATATACGGGTGTAACGATACCTCAAGCAGTTCAAAATAATGTTACATCAATCGACACAGTCATGAACAATAATTACGTCATATCTCGTTCATCATCAGATACACGATTGTATAGTCATTATGCGATGCTGTCATCTAGCTATATTTTCACATCACCCTATAAAGGCTACCTTGATAATTCATCTTCAACACAGTTTTACATTCAAGACGGCATTCTATACACCAAGGGAGATAATACCCAAGGTCGATTTGGAATCGGTGATCAACACATTAATTCATACATCAATGCGTTTACACCTACACTTAAAATAAATAATGTACAAGATATCTTCTTATTCGGTCACGTCATCTATTTCCAAACATCAACAGGTGAATTTTACGGTGCTGGTAGCAATCAAAATCGAGAACTTGCTAACTTCACAAACGTTTCAAGTGGCATACCGACTAGAGTTCATTTTGGGCTTGAAGGAAATCCCAATGGTTTTGATGTTGAACAGACCAACCTTCAAGAAAATCAATTATTTAATGAAGAAATCATTGTAGACTTTAATGAAGCAATCATGATTGGCAGTCAGTTCTCATACATCACCTTGAAAGATTCTTCACAAAACATGCTTGCTATTACACGACAGATATCTCTTGACAAATTGACCATCACTCCTTTTAATCAACTCGTTATCGGTGAAACATATACACTCACCATTCCAGCATCAGCAGTCAACACGAAATTTATGATTGATAATACGTTGATCACATATACATTTATCTATCGAGGTGAGCAGACTCCACTCCAATATATTGGGGCAAATATCACTGAAAACGATATTCTCACAGATCAAAATGCCCAAATCTCGCTTGATTACACCTATGCTTTGGCAGGGACAAACTATTCGGATATTGGTATATACGATTTGTCAAACAATCAAGTTAGTGATATCACTGTCACACTGGAAAACGGTGTATTGACACTCCATGGTCACTTAGCATTTGCTTCTTACTATGTTTATGTTCCTGCAGGTGCACTTCAAGACAGTTTAGGTGGATCAAATCTTGAATTAACGATTCCTTTCAGTGTTCAAGAAGTTTTGATGTTATTATCATCATCGCATGAAAATGGATCTGATAGACATATGATTGATGAATCCATCATCATGACATTCAATGTGGCAACTGAACACTCTGAATTTGTAAATATTCATTTGCTTGATCATAATGGAATGAATGTACCAGCAGCAGTGACATTAACTTCAAATGTGTTAACCATAGATCCTACTGACTCCTTGAGCATGGGACAAACTTATCGCATTCTGATTCCAGAAATGGCGCTCATTGATGGATTATCTAATACGAATGCATTGATCGACTGGATGTTTACAACCTATGAACCGATTGTATTCATAAGATCATCAATCGCTAATGATGCGACGAGAGTCTCCCTCAATCAAACCATTGCATTCTATTTCAATTATATTGAAGAAGGTCCATCATATAACTCCATTACAATGACGAATGCGAGTGGTCAACAAGTCCTGATCACTACTTCAATCATCAATCATAGCGCCTTGACGATTAAACCGATTAGTACATTATCACCATGTACAACCTACACTATACATATTCCTTCTGGAGCAGTACAAGATGAACTCGATGTATTGCAACCTGCGATTGATCTTACATTTACAACGATTGAAATCGATGAACGCTTCTATTGGACAACGACAAACGTAATGCCGATGTGGCAAGCTTTTGTTGAAAAGGGATATAATACAAACTTTATAAATAATGCTTTTTTGAATAATTTCAATCAAACCAATGTAGGTTTGTGGTTAAGATTCCAAGCTCCCGAATCAAGTACTTATAATCGTGCAGTTGGATTGGGTGGAAACTATTGGGGAACAACTAATGGTATGATCATCAATAAACATATCATTGATTTTGATGATTTCCAATCGTTACTCGATATCATTGAAGGTGAAGTTCTAACTGAAGCACCATCCAATACATTCCCATTCGTAGCGAGTATCACGTTACTTAACAGTTCATCTCAACCTGTTACAACAGTAGGCAATGAATTGATTACTGTCATGGTGACGATGAATCGTGACATGGATCAAACCATTCCACTTCGGGTTCGCTTTGGTTCTGCATTTCCTTATGCAGACTATGAAATCTCAGGATCCTATATCACACCACGAACATGGATTGGAACTTATCAATTATCAACCCTAATCGAAAATGGTAATCAATACTTTACCATCGAAAATGGTGCAGCCTATGACGATCATTTCTTAAGACTTCAACCGGATTTTGGTCGTTTCACCTTTGAAATAGACACTACCGCTGCACAAGCGATGCTCATGCAAGGTGATGCCACACCTGAAGGTATTGAACTCTCTTGGTTCCAAGATGATTTTGATACGTTAGCAGGTTATAACATTTATCGAAGTACCCAGGAATTTGGTTTCTATGAACGGTTGAATAGTTCTGTCATCCCGAGTGAAATCAAGACGTATTTTGATGATACTGTTGCACCTGGTGTACGTTATTACTACAATTTCACGGTTGTCAAAACCGATTTAAGTGAATCTGAACCTTCGGGTAAACTAGTGATCATGTCTCTAGACACGATGGCTCCTAATATTTACCATACACCGATTTACCAAGCATTTACCAACAGCAATTTGGTCGTTGTCGCATCCATCATCGATAATCTCACCGTTCATCAAGCGAAAGTCTATTATCGCATAACAGGAGAAACTGCTTGGCGCAGTGTTACGATGACTAACAACAATAATCGTTACTCTGCTATCATCAGTTCAACTTATATCACTCTTCAGGGATTAGAGTATTACATCGAAGCATATGACGGAGTAAACTATACGTTTAAAGGCACATCGAATACTCCATACACCATTCAAGTTCAACTCGCCGTCTCAGATAGTTCTCTAGGTGATGTCAATGGTGACGGTATGATTACAACACTTGATGCTTTGATGATTTTACAAGCGATCAATGGACGTATCAATTTAACCGCTGAACAGTTCTTACGTGCGGATCTCGATAAGAGCACAACGCTTGAAGCTTGGGAAGCTTTAAAAATTTTAATGTATGTCAGCGGTAAGATAACATCCATGGTATAACCTATATCTTTTGTCAATGAAAAAAGTTCAGCAAGCGCTGAACTTTTTTGTTAGTATTGATTCATGAATGTCAAAATAGGGATGATAAAGCGCTCGCTTAGGATAGGATGATACTTTCTATGAAAGAAGATATCAATAACTTCTTGATAGTTTATCGTCATTTTAGGTTCATAATTCTCAGCATAGCTTCCCTGTTTTTTCATGAGATATCTTAAGTTTTGATCAGGAGCGAGCATATCTTTGACGATGAATACAAAATCATCTTCTTGAGGTTGATCAAAGACACTGATGGCAGCTTCAGCATGGCAGATTCTCATCATATGGGAAGATTCTCCTTGATCAGAGATGATCCTAACATTTGAAAAGTCTTTCCCTTTGACGATAGGATTTACTTTTTTGAGTAATACCATCTCTTCAACAAGATTATCTTTTTCGATGACATAACCAATCGTTTCGTTGTCTTTCATGATAAGACTTGCTTCGATACCATCCGCTGAAAGTGCATAGACCATATCTTGATAATAAGTAACATCTCTTACATCATGAGCAACATCTTTAAAACGCGTCTCATAAAGATGTAGAAGAGCCTTCATGTTGGCTGTTTGAGCGATTGTGCAACCCTCAAGAACTTCATAGTCACCAACACGTTCTTGATAGCCTACCGTGAAGAAACCTTGAGATTGATAGATGTGAGGTTGATCAGTCTTTAAGATGATCCAAGGGATGCGTTTTTTCGTGCATTCTTCGATAAAGTCTTGAATCAATTTTTTCATCAAACCTTGTCTTCTGTAATCAGGGTGGGTTGCAGCAGCAACCACCATCGGAATCTTCAAGCTCTTGTGGTTGATGACATACGTATTCCACTTGATGTAGAAAAGAGATTTCAAGACACCCTCTTCAAAGACATAACGCATGTTCGTCTCATCATAATGGTTCAAGAAGAAGTAATCACGATATCCCTTTAGGTCTTCTTGAAAAGATCCTTGATAAAGATCATAGGCTTGTTTCATAAAAGGGCGATAATAGGCTGCATATTTCATGTCCTTCATGATGGGATGATACGAGAGTTTAGCTTTTCTGAGTTCCGGCATTCCCACATCTTCTTGACGAGAGATATAGCGACAAGTTGAATAGTATGTTGATGTTGTGAGATGGGCTAGCATCTGATAACACCCAATATAATCGGTATCCGCTTTCTCAAAGAGGAAAATACCCGTTTGATTTAGACTAATCGTTCCAATCGATAGCCCAACCACAGCTTCATCCACCCATAGAAGTGTGACGATATAATGTGCCCCTTTTAAGTAAAGATCCAGTGTTTTATAAAGGGGATTAAAATCTTCAATCGCACCACCTTGGCGCTGATATTTGATCAAGAAGAGATCGATTTCCCCCATGTCATCATGGGTTGCTTGTGTGAGTTTATAGTTGTATTGTTTTTTGAACTGTGCGATCAAATTCCGTTTCCGGTGATATTTACTGCCCTTCATCTCTATGAAGGCTTGGGTGTCGTAAATATATTCGGATAATTTATCATCTTTTAGAAAAACCAAATCAAAGGGAATGATATCTTTCATCGCTTCGGTGAGTCCGATGATTCTTGCATGAGGAAACCGGTGGATGATGAAATGAATACCCTTCACGAAATCTTTTTCACTTTCTGCAATCGGAGGAAACATCCAGACTTCTTGATTTTTCTCGCATTTGATATACCCAATATCATCTTTCCACATGATCAAAATACAATCGTTTTGTTGCCATGCTAAAAGATTCTCAAAAACAAGTTCTGAGGATAAGTAGTCTTGATAAAAGGGGAGTTTTATCACGTGTGAATCGATTTTTTCTTTATCGTCTAAGGTGAGAGGTTTAAATGAATACATGAGAACTCCTTGTTGATGGTTGCTATACATTAACATGATATCTTAAGATATACGTCGTGTAAAGCAAAATCCATGTATAACATGATAAAATGTTGTATGCTATCTATAAAAGAGTGGAATAGCTTGATAATTTTGACTTAAAAATCAGAACACAAATTCATGCCTGAAAATCTCGTGAAACACCCCTATGTTTTGATGATGATGTCTCCCCCATCGAATGGCTTCATAAAGCCATCAAAAGGATTTGCAAAAATCATTGAAAAAAAATCTCAAAAAAAAGTCATGAAAATGCTTGAAATTCTGTAAAAAAGGGCTATAATTATTGCTTGTAAAAGATAATAAACTAAGAGGAGCCTCAAGGTGAACAAAAAACCCCTAATCGAATTAATCAATGTTACAAAATCGTACGACGGTGAGAAGGTCGTCGATAGCCTCAACCTCACCATTTACGAGAATGAATTTGTCACACTGCTTGGTCCATCAGGATGTGGTAAAACCACGACACTGCGCATGATCGGTGGGTTCGTGCAACCCGATGAAGGACAAATCATCATCAATGGAAAAGTCTTCAACGATCTTCCACCCTATGCACGTCCCATTCATACTGTCTTTCAACGTTATGCCCTTTTCCCTCATTTAAATGTCCTTGAAAATGTCGCATTCGGACTTCGCAACCGAAATACCGAATACTTGATGTCATTCTTTGGTCATGATCTGATCAATAAAAAATACAAGGAAATCTATCCTGACCATGAAAAACAAAATGGACGTGCGGTCCATAAGATCCTACAGACGCTCATCGATAAAGCTGCTCAAGATGCACTTGCACTTGTCAAATTGACAGGGTTTGAACAGCGTAAGATCGATCAAATCTCAGGTGGTCAACAACAGCGTGTTGCTTTGGCACGTGCGATTGTCAACAAACCTCAAATTCTCTTGCTCGATGAACCACTTGCTGCACTTGACTTAAAACTGCGTCAAAACATGCAATATGAACTCAAAGAAATGCAGCGTAAGCTTGGTATTACCTTCATCTTTGTCACCCATGACCAAGAAGAAGCAATGACGATGTCTGATCGTATTGTGGTGATGAGAAGTGGTCTTGTTCAACAATTAGGCACACCAAAATCCATTTATAACGAACCTGTGAATCGTTATGTCGCTAACTTCATCGGGGAAACCAATATTTTTCCTGGAACGTATGTTCAAAAAGATGTTGTCAATTTCTTAGGTGTAGACTTTAAGTGCACTGGCTATACCTTTAATGATCAAGAACCTGTCGATGTTGTCATTCGTCCTGAAGACTTTGACGTCGTTGGCCTTGATAAAGCAAAACTCACAGGAACCGTGACATTCTCCCTTTTCAAAGGTGTTCATAATGAACTGGATGTCGACATCAATGGCATCAAAGTTATGGTCAACACCTATGAATCCTATGAAGTGGGTCAATCGATTGGTTTATCCGTGGATCCCTATGAAATCCACATGATGAAGGTCGAAAACAATGGGTAAAGAGTTTAAGGTGCTCGCCATACCTTATCAGATATGGCTTTATATCTTAGTCTTTGTACCACTGCTTGCCATGGTTGGGATTGCACTGTCCAACTATGATTCATCAGTTTCTTTAAACCAAATCAATGTCAATTTGAACCACTGGTCGATTTTAATCCAACGTCAAAATTTGATTGCCTTTCGTAACAGTGTGGTTTTCGCGATTGCAACAACCTTTATATCATTCGTTTTAGGTTATTTTGCAGCCTATTACATTTTCCAATCTAAATTCAAAAATAAATTCATCATTTTAACGATTGTCATCCTTCCGATGTGGTCGAATTTAATCTTAAGAGTTGATGCACTCAATAACGTCTTTTCAAGAAATAACATCTTAAGTTCTCTCTTAGGATTCTCCCCGTTTGGTAATATCACAGGAACGCCGTTTGCGATTCTCTTAGGGCTTGTCTTCACTTATTTGCCCTTTATGATTTTACCGGTTTATACCGCACTAGAAAAGATTGATTATGCGCTTCAAGAAGCAGCCCTTGACTTAGGCTTAACGCCTTTTAAGAAATTCTGGAAAGTCATCTTTCCCTTATCATTAAAGGGTGTTGTGACCGGTTCAATTATGGTCTTCTTACCGACTTTAGCGGGATTTGCGATTCCCAAGATATTAGGGAAAGGTAATTTCTTATTTATCGGTAACGTCATTGAGAATAAACTCCTATCCTCGACGATTTTCTATAACCACGGATCGTTACTCGCTGTTGTTATCTTAGTCTTTATCTTAGGATCGATCTTGTTACTGACCAGATTCGATAAGGAAGGAGAAACTTTACTATGACCGAAAATACGAAAGTTTATCCTGTAGCGACCTTAGAGGAGTACGGATATAAAGATTATTATAAGTTTGAAAAACCTGTTAAAGTTTTTAGACATGTCATCTTCTTTTCAATCTTCTTGATGCTTTATCTGTCCATCTTAGTGATTGCCATTCAATCGGTCAATTCATCGGTTCGCACCTCTGAATTTCTCTCCATCACCTTTGATTGGTATCCCAACATCTTCCAAGAAGAAGATTTAATGACCGCGATTCGTAATACATTCATTGTATCCTTTATCGCAACCTCGATTGCAACTGTCGCGGGTACCTTCTTCGCGGTTGGTCTCTATTCTTTAGAGAAGAAGAAGCGTCAAAAGATTATGCTGATGAACAATGTGCCGATGCTCAATGCGGATATCGTCACCGGATTTTCCTTGATGTTGATGTTTAGACTCCTCATGCCTTTATTTCCTAACATCTTTGGTCTATTCACCTTAGTCATGGCACACCTTTTCTTCACCTTCCCTTATGTCGTGCTTTCCGTGATGCCAAAACTCAAGGAAACCGACCCCAACTTAATGGATGCTGCACTCGATTTAGGGATTAAACCCTATAAAGCACTCATTAAGGTGGTCATTCCCGCCATCAAGGCAGGGATTTTCAGTGGTATGCTTCTTGCATTAACCATGAGTATTGATGACTTTGTCATCAGTTATTTCAACACCGGAGCTGGATTTGATAATCTTTCGATCTGGATCTATGGTGTGGTGGGTCGTCGCAACCTAACTCCTTCTGTGTATGCATTCTCAACACTTTTGACATTGTTTACACTGGCTGGATTGATGGTCTATACATTCTTACAACATTCTAAGAAAGGAAAAAAGAGTGAATTAAAATGAAAAAAGTCTTATTAATCTTTGTCCTTCTTTTGGTAGCCTTTGGGGTTGCAGCTTGTGATTCTCGCCCTGTTTTAAATATCTTGAACTGGGGTGAATACATTAACGATGAGGTCGTTAAGAACTTTGAAGACGAATACGGTATCAATGTGAAGATCAGTGTGGCTGATTCTAACGAATTGTTTTATTCAAAAATCAAGAGTGGTACGACCCCCTTTGATCTCGTCATACCCTCCGATTACATGATTGAAAAGATGGTGGAAGAAGATATGCTCATTCCACTTGATTACGATTTACTTCCTAATCGTGCCAATGTCACCTACATGGATGGTGTCAACCAAATCTTTGATTCGATGACCGAAACAACGCTTGCACGCACAGGTCAATCCGTCGATTATACACAATATATGGTTCCTTATTTCTGGGGAACATTCGGGATTATCTACAACAACCGTGTCAGTGGTCTAAAATCAGCACTTGAAACCAACGGTTGGGCAGCTTACTTTGAAGCATCTACCTATCTTCCCAGTGCAAGACGTGGAATGTATGACGTTGCACAGATGGTTTATGCTGCTGCACAGCTCTATCGTGGTCTTGATCCAAACGTATACTCTACAGCCATGCTAAACCAAGCAAGAACCGATGTTATCGGTGCCAACTTCATTCAGTGGGGCGATGACATGCTGAAGCGTGACATTGAAGCCAACAACTTAGACATGGCCTTTACCTATACCGGTGACTATTTGGACCGTGCTTACATCCAATTTGATGAAGGTAAGAGTTTAGCAGAAGTTCAAGCAACCTTTGATATTTACATTCCTCATAACACTTTGGTGTTTATTGATGCGATGGTCATTCCAGAAACAGCAAAGCATGTGGACCGTGCACATATGTTTATCAACTATTTATTGGATCCTGAAGTGGTTGCATTAAACAGCGAGGTCGTCGGTTATGCAACAGCACTCGAAGAAGCCTATGATATTATCGTTTCTTATGTTGATTCAACCGATTTCTACAAGCGTAACTGGGCACTCGCAAACCTCACTTACTACAACAAGGACCGCGAAGGTGAATTCTATCCGATGACAACATTAAGTCCAGCAGCGATTGATGCCATTAACTCGATGGTTCAACAAGTTATTACAGGCTGAATAGGACAATAAAATCACGAGCGATCGTGATTTTTTTATTAAATATTTCATATGTCTTTCTACATCATCGATAGACATGTGTATTTTCTTAGTCATTTATTTCCTTTTGTACCCAAATATGTTATAATAGTTTCGATATAAATAAGCTTTTTAAGACAAACAGGAGGACAGTATGAACGATCAACAACTTGAAACAACCAATGAGATCAGTCTTGTCGATTTATTTAAGATTCTAAGAAACAATATTTTGCTTATCCTTATTTCTACATTTTTGATTGGGGCGATTGCGGGGGCTTATGCTTATTTTATCGCCACACCTAAATATAAATCCAATGCTTATGTCATGGTACAAGTGCAAGTGACATCGGGGACAAATGATTCGTTTGACCTCGTTAATGCACAGCGTCTTATGGCAACCGCTGCAGATCTTATCAGCATGCAAGTCGTCTTAAAAGAAGTCATTGAAAACCTTGATTTAAATATCACTGAAAGTCAATTAAAGTCGAATCTGTCGGTATCTTCATCGACAACCAGTTATTTTATTAATATCGTTTATCTTGCTGATGATCCTGCGTTATCTAAGGCGGTTGTCAATGAAGTGATTGATCAAGCTATCTTGTTTGCCAATCAGAACGTTGCTATCCTTGAAAACAACATCATTCGTACATCGACAGCCAATAATGGTGTCTATGACTCTCCAAACAAGGTTCTCTACGTCGTGATCGGTCTTATTTTAGGTGGCATCATCGGTGTTGGTATCGCGTTCATTAAAGAACTCTTTAACAATACTTTTAGAACAAAAGATCAACTTGAAATTGCATTCGGTATACAGGTTTTAGGGGTTATACCTGAATTTGAAATAAAGGAGACACGCGCTCATGAGTAGAAAACAGATCAAGATTTTCAATGGTGAACGTAACGAACGTTATGACTACTTGGTCACCAAAGAACAACCGCTCTCCTATACCGCAGAATCCTTTCAAAAAGTGATTATTAATCTTGATTATGCCAATATTGATGGCAAAATCAAAGTGATTCAATTCACCTCAACACTCGCATCTGAAGGGAAATCGACATTCGTATCCAATTTAGCTTATCTTCTCGGACAAAAAGGTAAGAAAGTGGTTTTGATTGACCTTGACTTAAGAAAACCCAAGATGCATCGCGTTTTTAACGTTGCCAACAAAGATGGTTTAAATGACTATTTATCAGGTAAAATCCAATATGAACAGGCGATTAAACATTCTGAATCACTTGATCTCGATTTTATTGTGACCGGTGAAAAGACAACAGCTGTCGTCAACGTTCTTGAATCCTCTAAGATGAAAGACCTTATTGCTAAATTGCGTGAAGACTACGATTATATCCTTTTAGACACACCACCTGTCATTGCTGTTTCTGATGCGTTATATGTCGCTAAAAATGCGGATGGCGTCATCTTTATCGTTGCACAAGGGGTTGCTAAGAAGAGTTTGGTTAAAGAAGCTATTCAAACACTTAAAAATAATAATGTGCATATCATTGGGACTGTCTTGACTCAAGTCAACCTCAAGAGCGGTGAATATGGCTATGGCTATGATTATAGCTATAAGTACGAAGAATAATGTTTTTAGATCTGCATACGCATATCTTGCATGCTGTCGATGATGGATCACCATCGATTGAAAACAGCATCTTGATGCTTCAAGAAGAAATCAATGAAGGGGTTACCCATGTGGTACTCACCCCTCATATGCAATCTCGGGTTCAAAAGGTTGAACGAACGATGCATCATGAGCGATTTCAGGAACTTCAAGATGCCGTTCAAAAAGAGAAGTTGCCGATTCGAATTTATTTAGGTGCTGAAACACTCTTTCGTTCACATTTAAACCCATCATATGATGAACTCACGTTAGGACATTCGCGATATATTTTATTAGAGTTCTCGACTCGAGAAGAACAACCGATTGAAGAGATTGTCTACGATATCTCTCGCATGGGATTTATCCCGATTGTGGCTCATATTGAACGATATAGCTACTTGAGTTTTGATGACTATGCGGCCATTAAAAAGACAGGTGCACTCATTCAAGTGAATACGACATCGATATTAGGTTTAGATAAAACGGTTAAACCAAAACTTCCCATAAAAATGATTAAAGAAGGTTTGGTCGATCTGATCGCATCGGATACCCATAATCTCGATGTTAGGAAGCCCAACATGATGATGTGTTATCAGGTACTAAAAAAGCATGTCTCACAAGAAATCCTAGATACACTATTCATCTCCAATCCACAAAAAATCATCACTGCAATGTCCTAAAGGACGTTGCATTTTTTATGTGAAAATGCCTTATGTGTGTTCTTGACTTTTAAAAGAGGGGTTGGGGTGTTATAATAAAAGATGAACGAAAAGGAGAAACGCATGATTGTCGAGATGTTTAACCTCTATTACTTCATCTACATTGCAGCTGCCGTTCTTTTAACATGGGTTTCCCTCAAATTCTTAGATGGCAAATCTCCAACATATCGTTATTGGTTCATCTATGGACTCATCTTGCTCAACCTGTTGGTCCATTTCGCAAAAACATTGATTTACCCCTATACGACGGTTGAACATATATGGACCAAAGTGTCTTTTGAAAATATATGTGCTGTTTCTGCACTTTTATTTCCTATTTTATTTTTTGCAAAAAACAAAATATTAAGAGATTACATGGTCATGGTCGGTGTCGCATCCGGCATCATCACCTTCTTTTATCCGATTGATGCGATGAGTCCGATGTTCAATGCGATTGAAATTGGCATTAAACCCGCATTCAGTTTAGAAGTGATCCGTTTTTACTTTTCACACTTCCTCATCTTTTTAGCACCCTTTTTGATGCTTCATTACCACATTCATGATCTTTCCATCAAACGTGTTTACATGGCACCTTTCATGCTTATCATTATCTTAGTGATCATTTTTCTCAATGAATGGGTCGTCACCCTGTTAGGTTGGGTTCCAAAAGAACAATTCTTTGACCCGCAACACCGAAATCCTTCATTTATTTTTGGTGTACGCGGTGACCTTTCAGGTTTAGGGATGGTTTTAGGACTGTTTGTTCCTGCACTCTTTCGGGTAAATCCTTGGTTTGCAGGCGATGCTTTCTTTCCTGTCTTATGGCTTTTATTTCCCGCACTCATTTATGGCACCATCATTGCACTCATCTTTATGGTGATCTATGATACCGATGAAACACTTAAATTTTTCCACATCAAATCGCGTCTATCGAAAGAAGAAACGCGAGAAATCATGTAAATCATCATCACTCCAACAAGTGATGATTTCACCTTAATGCACTGAAAACGCTTACGATAAAAGAAAGAGGTCATGAAACGTGATGAATAACCGGCCAAAAGGTTTTACTTACACCAAAGCTTGTGCGATGTATATCTCTGAGTACAAGAATGGTGTGTGGGATGAAGGACGTCTTGAACAAGACGATCGACTAGCCCTTTCAGCCCTCTCAACATCGCTTCATTATGGACAAGAATGTTTTGAAGGATTAAAGGCTTACCGCAGAAAAGATGGAAAGATTCAACTCTTTCGTGTGGAAGATAACGCAAAACGGCTTCAAATGTCAGCATCCCATATGGTGATGCCAATCATCCCCGTTGAACGCTTCATTGACGCCGTTAAACGCGTGGTGAAAGCCAATGAATCCTGTATTCCTCCTTACGGATTCAAAGATTCTTTATATATACGCCCCTTTTTGATCGGTGTTGGACCCAACCTGGGGTTGAGAGCTGCACCTGAATACATCTTTGCTATCGTTGTTTCACCGGTCGGATGTTATTTTGAAGGTGAAACTAAACCTGTTGATTTAGTGGTTTCTGATTATGACCGTGCAGCCCCTCATGGCACAGGTCATGTCAAAGTGGGTGGTAATTATGCAGCATCACTCCTTGCACAAACGCTCGCAAAGCGTGCAGGTTATGCGGACTGTTTATTTTTAGATCCTCTCACGCATACAAAAATTGAAGAGGTTGGCGCTGCTAATTTCTTTGGGATTACAAAAAATAACGTTTATATCACCCCAAAATCGCCTTCCATTCTTGACAGCATTACTAATCGTTCGTTAAAATATTTAGCAAAACATGCACTTGGACTCGACGTCGTTGAAGGTGAAATCTATATGGATCACTTAGATGACATTGTTGAAGCGGGAGCGTGTGGTACAGCCGCAGTGATCACCCCGATTGGAAGTATTACCCACAAAGGACATAAACATGTATTTCCCGCATCAGAGTCGATGGGCATTTACACGAAAAAGCTTTATGATCTTTTAACCGGTATCCAATTTGGTGACATTGAAGATCCCCAAGGATGGGTGACTGTACTCGAATAGGAGTACATATGATCAAAAAAAAGGACAAGTTCATCGCCTGGTTCAAAAAAAACTTTAAGACATTGACGGTTGTTTTTTCAACCGTCTTTATCATGTCTAATTTTTTATTCATGCGCTTTGTCATTAAAACAGACCCCTCAGCTTTCTCACATTTGATGTATATCGCCATCATTTTGATGGGTAGTGTTCATGGAAGTCTACCAGGGTTACTGACGGGACTGATCGCGGGGCTCTTGGTTGGACCACTTATGCCTTATAACATCGAAACAGGAGAAGCTCAAGCTTTATTAGATTGGATGTTTCGGATGACCATTATGATATCTGCTGGATTTATCACAGGTATCTTTGGAAAATCCTATACGAGGGTTAAACATCGCATCAAAGATATGGAAATCAGACAACCTGATTCTGGTTTATACAACATCAATTATTTAAGACAAACCATATTGGTTAACCGTGAAATCTATACGGTTGCCTCACTGTTAATCAGTAACCATGAAACGATTATCGATGTTGCGGGATATGAAGCATATTATGCATACTTAAGAACGATTGAAGCACTCTTTAAACAAACATATGTCGATGTCATCTTGATTCAACCAGCGATCAATCACGTATGGATCTTAAAACCATCACTCGACTTTAATGCGGAGATTGAATCGTATTTAAGTCTTGTTCATCAGGCTGCAAAACACGATGATCAGTTTTTATTTGTAGACTTTGCGATGGGCTTTTTCCAACAAAAGCATTTAAAAGAAAAAGATATTTCCAAATATTTTATTCCGTCTGATCTTGCAGCAAGAGAAGCTCGTATGAAGAATTTAACCCATATGACCTATTCGGATGTTCAGACCAATAGGATGTTCGAATATGAACTCTTAACCGATTTTAGTCAAGCACTGCATGATGGTTCGATCTATTTGATGTATCAGCCTAAAATCGATTTAAAGACGAAAAAACCTACCGGTTTAGAAGCGCTTATCCGCTGGCAACATCCTACCAAGAAAGCGATCAATCCCGATCAGTTTATCGGTGCTGTTGAAAAGACGAACATGATTCATGATATGACACAACAAGTCTTCAGGTGGTCTCTCCAGTTTCAAAAGAAACTTAATGACAAAGATCTTTACTTACCCATTTCGATTAATATCTCGACACGTAATCTTTATGATGAAAACTTTTTCCATAAGATGATGATGATTCTTTCTGAATATCAAGTTAAACCGAAGTATGTAGAACTTGAAATCACTGAAACGGTGCTTATGGAAAATCCTGAGATGAGTAAGAGAGTATTGGAACAATTCTCGAATGAAGGTTTTAAAATTGCCATCGATGACTTTGGTAAAGGGTATTCATCACTGGCTTATTTAGCTCAATTTCCCATCAATATCATCAAAATTGATCGAATATTCACCCGTCAGATTTTGGTCAATCCAACGACACAGCATATCGTTAAAGCGACCATCGATTTAGCCAAACAATTGGGTTATGAAGTCTTGATTGAAGGGATTGAAGATAAAGAAACAGCCGATCTTTTGGAACGGCTGGGATGTCATTCAGCACAAGGCTATTTCTTCTTAAAACCTAAGAAGGAAGATGAAATTGTCACGTATTTAAAAACCTATCGCAACACAATATAATTCATAAAAAATATCCGATCAAAATAATCTCATTTAGGTTGACACTTTCATTTAAACCTATTTGAGTTTATTTTTTATTTTAAACCTATAATGGTTGACATATGGTCATTATATGCTATAATGTGTGTGGGTGATCATATGTTTAGCGATATCGAAAAGCCAAAAATTAAATTAAGAGTTCGTAGTGATATAACATCAAATGTCCTGAAACAAAAAACAAAAAAGGTCAGTTATACGTTTGCTGCAGATATAAAAAATTCGCGATATGGGGATTCATCACGATGGGCTGACTTGACAGCGCTTCTTGAGAAGACGAGATTAAGTTTGAATGAAGTTTTTGAAAAATCTCTCGAGAAAGAAGTTGTTTTTTCAGGTGGAGATTCCATACAAGGTGTCTTCAACAGAGCAGAAAGTGCATTCTTGTATGGTCGATTGTTACAAAAACTTTTTTATCCAGAAAACATCAAAGTCGGTATTGGTATCGGTGAAGTTTTTTCATATTTTGTGGAAAAAAACTCAAACTATTCAACAGGACAAGCTTTTATTTTAGCACAAGGTGCACTTAGCCAAGCAAAAGCCAATGACATTGATGTCCAAATATGGTCTTATGATGATAAAACTGAAGAAATCAACATTTTACTTGAGATGATTTCAATGATTCGTGCAAATCAAACAGATTACCAAAAAGAGTTGGATCTTATGACTGAAATTTTGTTTCCATTTGGAACACTACAAATGAACATAAGCACCTTTAAAATGATTGAAGTCATAAAATACAAAAATAATCTACCAACTTTTAAGATAGAACCAACGACTGATTCAAATGAAACAAGAATTGATCGATTCATTAATAATTTAGAAGAGGATAGATCAAGTTACATCAAACCTATATTTATCAACAACTTCACGAATACAAGATTGTCAGAACTCATCAATCAAGCAAATATTTATGGAATTCAATCTGACATTGCGTTGTTGACTGGGTCAACCAAACAAAATATTTCGAAAATGTTTAACAAAGCTAAAATCGAGCAGTTACGAAAATATGACTTAGTCATTATTAAAAAATTGGGGGAAATGTTCAATGATTATACTATTTTTTAGTCATATACTCAGTGATTATTATCTACAAGGAGATAAAACCGCACATTTAAAGGGCAAACAGATTCGATACATGTTGTTACACGTGCTTCCAATACTGCTCACAAACGTCATCGTTCTCTTTATTTTTTATGGTAAACAGAGCATCAAAGTTGCCTTATATCTAACGTTATCTCATCTCTTAGTCGATATCATTTCGTCTGGTTTATTCAACATTCGTTTTTCAAAAAACAAGTTTCTTAATCATAGCATTGATCAATTGTTACACGTCGGATTTCTCGTGATATATTATCTGTTCTTCTTAATTGAATATAATTACGCTTACTGGATTCAAAATTTTCTTCAAATCAACAGCTTCACGGTCTATGGTATTCAATACCTAACCGTGATCACCGCTTGCATGTTTTTATTAAAACCGATGAGAATATTTATCGATGATTTGTTAGAAGTCACTGTTGGTCAACTAGAAAACGAGGTAGAATTAAAAAAAAGTTACTACTTAGGTTATGTGGAACGCTTAATCACATTTGTCACTGTTGCCACATTTAGTTACATCTTTATCACAGCGATTATTGCTTTTAAAACATGGGCACAAAGTGAAAAACTGAGTAAAAATGTCAATGACTTTTCGAAACGTTATCTGATTGGAACTTTAGCAAGCATGTTTTCAGCAATTGTGACCGCTATCCTTGTTGTTTGGTATTTTCAAAAAATAGGTTTTCCTTTAGTTAAAATTGAATGAATGATATAAAGGGAATTTAGCAAATTCCCTTCAGTCTGTAGACAAAAGGGTCTTTTCAAGACAGGTTATCCGTTTGGAATGACTCTTTTTTGTTGTTTTGTGGATAAAAAATAAAAAATGAGCTCTTTTTGCTCAATATCATGAAGTGACGAAAGAGATTTACCACATGAGTGTGGCTAAT
>Ga0074195_1000143_pt1 | contig 171405 bp, 166 predicted proteins | sample EPASupsiteHSE623_FD_64525 | JGI IMG/M metagenome (GOLD analysis project Ga0074195, IMG submission 64525) | Bioremediated contaminated groundwater from EPA Superfund site, New Mexico - Sample HSE6-23 | ecosystem: Environmental > Aquatic > Deep subsurface > Groundwater > Contaminated ... | reverse complement strand
GGGGGTGGAGGAGAGGATAGAAGAATAATTAAAGTGTGATAATAAAATGAAGTGGATGCCGTTGGGCCGGGCGCCGTATTTTATCCGCGATATCGATCTGTTTAAAGATTTAAGAAGGGCTGGCTGTTTTATGTGTTTGGTCGGCCTGGAAGTTGCCGATGATCTTGAATTAAAGAAGATCAAGAAGGGGATTACGGTTGACCAAGTGAAAGAAACTGTGGCCAAGCTCCGCGAAGCAGGGATCGCGACCGTCTTGACGTGGATGATCGGGTTTGAAGATGATGATGAAGAGATCATTAAGAATCGTTACGCGGCTATTGATGAGATTGATCCGGATATTATCGCGCTCCAGTTTTTGACGCCTATTCCCGGTTCTCCGATTTGGGATGACGCTGTGAAAAAAGGGCTGGTGCGCATGGAAGACTTAAATAAAAAAATCCGCCAGTGGGATTTTCATCAACCGCTTATACCTACAAAATTCCTTTCTGTTCCTCAGATCGCGGATCTTGGCTCCTGGGCATTCAGGGAATTTTATTCCAAGCCCGGCCGTATCGGGCGCTCGATGCATAACAGAAAATACGACCCCTTGGTGGGCGTCTGTGTGAGAGATTTCATGCAAAATGTTTCCCATTTCCAAAAGGAATCTCATGGCACAAAGTCGTATGTAGGGAAAGAATAGGATTTAGTGATCGAGTAAGTGGTATCAGGTTGTGGTCGAAGATGAGCCGTGATTAAAGTGGTGTCGTTGGGTTGAAAAATTCGAAGCACGAAGCACTAAATTCGAAACAAATTCGAATGTTCTAATTTTTTAAAATCAGAAATTTTAAAAATTGTTTCGGGTTTCGATATTTAAGATTTCGGATTTAAATATATTATCCATTCCATGTTCATCGTTCAAGAAATTCCTTCTTTGATTAGACCAAGACAACAGATCCTTGCTTTAGGTGCGGATACACGCCAAAGAATGTCCTGGGCTGATCAGGGAAGGATTTTTTCCCTGTGGCCTGAAAAAGATTTTTTCTCTGCGCAAGATTTTTACGATGCCGCAAGCGCTTTTATTTTAAAAAAGTTCAGGCTTAAGCCTCGCGTTTTATGTTTTGACCCGCATCCTTTATTCGCCTCAAAAATGTTCGCGCCTGTTCTAAAAGCGAGGTATTTTCCAAAGGCGACTTTAGAGCCTGTGTTCCATCATGTGGCGCATGTGGCGCATTTTTATTTTTCTCAGGGCCTGCACAAAGATTTTATCGGTATCGCTTTTGACGGTACGGGGTACGGTCCTGATGGGCTTATTTGGGGTGGTGAATTTTTTGTTTATCGCGCAGGACATTTCCAGAGAGCCGCTCATTTGAAGAACTTGTCTTTGCCTGGCAATGAGAAAGCCATTCAGGAACCCTGGCGTATCGCATTAGGGATCTTATATAAAATTTATGGGAAAAATGTTTTTCAGAAGAAATTTAAGTTTTTGAAAACCTTTTCTAAAAACGAGCTTTTTATGGTGTGCCAGATGATCGATAAGGATTTTAATACGCCCTTGTCGTCAAGCGTCGGGAGGCTTTTTGATGCCGTTTCAGCACTTTTGAACATAACGACAATGATCTCAAAAGAGGCCGAAGCGGCTGTGGCGCTTGAAAAGACCGCCTATGATTTTAAAGGCAAGGCTCTTGCGTATCCTTTTGGCGTCAATAGTTTGAAAGGGAAACTTGTTATTGATTACGTTCCTCTTTTTAAGGAAATCGTGAAAGATCTAAAAGCGCGAAAAAATATTTCAGAGATTGCTTTTCGATTCCATAAGACTTTGGCGACTGCTGCGGCGCGTACCTGCGTCCTGTTAAAAAAGAAAACAGGGATTAATGATGTTTTTCTTTCAGGCGGTGTTTTCATGAACGGTCTTTTGTGCCAGGAAGTTTCCTTGATTCTCAAAAAACAGGGCTTTAAGCCTTTTTTTGCTTTAAAGCCCGCAATGACTACGGATTCAGGAATTTCTTTAGGTCAAATAGCTGCTTGTGTAATGGAGAAGACATGTGCATAGCAACACCCATGAAGATTGAAAAGACAGACGGCACGATGGCGCATGTCTGCGTCGGTAGCGTTAAAAGCAGGGTGAGCGTCCAGCTGATCCCGCACGCGAAAAAAGGGGATTATGTTTTGGTGCACGCCGGTATTGCCATTGAGAAGATTAACCCATCTAAGGCGAAAGAGCTTTTGACGTTATTGTCTGAAATAGGTCATAAAATGAAAAAAGGAATTTAATTTCTTTGTTTTAAACGATAGACCACTGGCCCTAAGCTATGAAATATATTAACGAATATAGAGATCAAAAACAGTGTTTGAAGCTTGCGGCTTTGATCAATGCGCAGGTTAAAAAAAACAATTACAAGATTATGGAGGTGTGCGGCACGCATACCGCTGCCATACATAATTTTGGCTTAAAAAATCTTTTGTCGAAAAGAATAGAATTGATCTCAGGTCCCGGATGCCCGGTGTGTGTGACAAGTGACGGATATTTAAGAAATGTCATAAGTCTTTTTAAAAGAAAAGATATCCTGCTTGCGACGTATCAGGATATGATAAAGGTTCCGGTTGGCCATACGTCTTTAGAACAGGAAAGGTGCAAGGGCGCGGATGTCCGAAGCGTGCAGTCAGCGCTGGAGGCGCTTGATTTGGCGCGAAGCAACCCTAAACATGAAGTTGTTTTTTTAGGTGTTGGTTTTGAGACAACGGCTCCTGGTACGGCTATCGCCATCAAGGCGGCCCAGAAAGAACGCATCGAGAATTTCAGTGTTTATTCGGCTCACAAAGTTATTCCGGAGGCGCTTCTTGCGCTTTGCGCGGACAAAACCTTGAAAGTCGAAGGTTTTCTCTTACCAGGCCATGTCAGTGTTATTATCGGCGTCAATGGGTATAAATCTGTTGCCAGGCAATTAAAAGTCCCCTGTGTTATTGCCGGTTTTGAGCCTTTAGATATCCTGTTGTCTATCTACAGATTGATTGTTGCTATTAATTTAAAAAAACCCATTTTGGAAAATGAATATCAAAGGATTGTCAGCGCAAATGGGAATGAGCGCGCCAAGGTTTTACTTCATGAAGTATTTCAGAAACAAAACAGCGTCTGGCGCGGTTTAGGCGTTATCTCGCAAAGCGGTTTGGGGATAAGAAAGAGATTTGAAAAATTCGATGCTTTTAAGAAATTCAAACTAAAAAAAGAAACGATTTCTAAGGTTTCTAGATCAACCTGCCTTTGTGCTGAAGTTCTAAAAGGCAAATGTGCGCCATCGGCGTGTCCGCTTTTTGGAAAAAAATGCAATCCTTTAAGCCCTCAGGGGCCTTGCATGGTTTCGCGCGAAGGGACGTGCAGGACTTATTTTGAATATAAGCAAGATTAAGCCACAAAGTACAAAAGTCACCAGACACCGGTTACAAGTTACAAAGCATCAAGGTTTCAAGGTCAATGCAATTGTTCTTTGTTTTAAATTGTTCATTTTTCATTGTTAATTGTTAATTAGTTTTTAACTTGTGACCTTGTGACATTTGAACTTTAAAACCTAAATTTTATGGAAAAAATAACACTTTCTCATGGAAGCGGCGGCGTTTTAACGCAAGAGCTTATAAGTAAAATCTTCCTTAAGAATTTTAAAAATCCGTATTTGGATGCGCTTGATGATGCAGCAACATTTTCGCTTGCAAAGGGTCGTTACGCCTTAACCACGGATTCATTCGTGGTGGATCCTGTCGTATTTCCCGGCGGTGATATTGGCAAGCTTGCTGTCTGCGGCACGGTGAATGATCTGGCCTCGTGTGCGGCTGAACCAAGGTTTTTAACAGCTGGTTTTATTCTTGAAGAAGGGTTGTCTTTTGATATCCTTGATAAAATTGTGTCTTCCATGGCCCGCACAGCCCGAGCCGCAGGAGTTCAAATCGTGACCGGAGACACAAAGGTGGTTCCGCGCGGCAAAGTGGATAAAATTTTTATTAATACGAGCGGTGTGGGGATGGTCAGGAAGCGATTGAGCGCCTCCTGTGTCCGGCCCGGGGATAAGGTCTTGATCAACGGATGCATCGCCCAGCATGGATTGAGCATTCTTTTAAAGCGCCAGAATTTTTCTTATTCTGCAGCCATAAAAAGTGATTGTAATCCCCTATGGGGTATTGTAAAATTATTGCTAAACGCAGATATTGACATTCATTTTATGCGAGATCCAACGCGCGGCGGAGTTTCTTCGGCCATGAATGAGATCGCAGCAGCCTGTCAGTATTCGTTTTTATTACACGATAGTCAAATTCCCGTCGATAATGCCTGCCGTCACTTAGGCGAAATACTTGGGCTTGAACTTTTGGATATCGCAAACGAAGGCAAGATGTTGTTTTTCGTTAATCCAAAAGACGCGCACCGTGCGTTAAAGATCATGAAGTCCCATCCAAGGGGTAAAAACGCAGCCATAATTGGTGAAACTTTAGCAGAAAAGAAATCCAGAGTTTACTTAAAAACCAGGGTCGGCGGTTTAAAAGGTGTCGGTTCGCCGGTTGGCGAATCTTTGCCGCGGATTTGTTGATTATGCACGAATCTTCTTTGATGCAGGGTATGTTGAAAGAAATTGAAGACGTACGTCTAAAAAATAAGGGGCGTAAGGTTCGTAAGATCACGGTTGCCTTGGCAACGTTTGGCAATATCACCGAGGAGCACTTCCGAACCCACTTTTTAGAGGCGACCCAGGGAACGGATATTGAAAACATAAAGCTTGAGATTCAGAAAGTGCCCTTTGGGTTGGATGCGCGCCTGGTCAGTGTCACGTTTTTTTAAAATAAGGAAGTGATTTGATGAAGGTTGGCATTATCTTGAAATCGGATATGGATCAATGGTTTGATTCCCTGAAAAAAAAGGGGAAGGTCTATGGTCCGAAGAAAAAAGAGAGCGCGTTCGTGTTTGGGCCTGTGTGCGCGTTTAAAGAGATGTCTCTTTTGTATATCCCTACCATTCTTCCTCCGAAGAAATACTATCTTCCGCCAAAAGAGTTTTTGTTTAAATTTAAGATCAAACCGTATGAGACCGCCAAGGCTATTGACGTATTCGAGGAATTTATCCTTTTCGGGGTGCACACCTGCGATATCGCCGGTATCCAATGTATGGATGTTATTTTTAATGAAAATCCGGCGGATCCAAATTATCTGAATCGAAAAGAAAAGATGACGATCGTCGGTATTGAGTGTCTCGATTATTGCGATTCTTATGCAACGTGTGCTTCTGTTGGTACGCACGCCCATAAAGGCGGCTATGACATTATGCTCACCGACCTGGGTGAATCGTATCTCATGCATATCAATTCGCAAAAGGGCGAGTGTTTGGTCAAAGGGAAAAAATACATTAAAGAACTGGATGTCGAAGCCCAAAGAAAATGGGATGCGGTGATAGAAGAAAAAAATAAGAAATTCAAAAATGAATTTAAAGGAGAACTGCCGGAAATCGCGAACGTTTTTGATGAGGGTTTTTTCAGCCCTCTCTGGGAGGATGTAGGAAAGCGTTGCGTGGGCTGCACCAATTGTACAGCTGTATGCCCTACATGTTATTGTTTTGACGTTGTCGATGACGTTTCTTTGAATCTTAATGAGGGACAGCGCTCTCGCGTCTGGAGTTATTGTCAGATGGATGATTTTGCCAGGGTGGCGACCGGTGAAGATTTTCGCCCCGGCAGAGGCGCGCGGCAGAGGCACCGCTATTTCAGGAAATTTAAATATTCCGTTTTAAAATATAACAAATATTTTTGTACGGGTTGTGGCCGTTGCACGCGTACGTGCATGGCGAAAATCAGTTTGAAAGAGACGGTGAACGGCCTTCTGGATGAGAAAAGGGGAAGTAGTAAAACATGAGTGCGGATCAGGAGTTCAAGGATATTTTGAAAAGCACGCCGTATAAACCCATGCGGGCTGAGATTATTGACTCTCGTCCGTTGACCGAGTGGGAGCGGTTTTTCCGCATCAAGCTTGAAGGTAAAAAAGAATTGGGCCATATGCCGGGCCAGTTTGTTCAGGTTTCTTTGCTTGGGACAGGCGAGGCACCGATCTCACTATGCTCTTCGCCAACGGAAAAAGGTTTTTTTGACCTTACTGTGCGCCGCATTGATTCAGGAAGCGTTACGTCCGCCATGCATCGGTTAAAAAAGGGGGATGTCGTCGGGATCCGGGGTCCATTCGGCAATTCTTTTCCTTTGGACAAGATGCACGGTAATGATATTTTGATCGTTGCCGGCGGCTTGGGCATCGTGCCTTTGCGTTCCCTTATCCACTACATTCTCGATAAACGAAAAGATTTCGGGCGTGTCCATATTCTCTGCGGATGTAAGACGCCTAAAGACATGCTCTATGGAGATGAAGTTTCAACCTGGGAAAAGCGCGCGGATATTTCTTTTCAGTGCACCGTAGACCGGGCTGACCCTGACTGGAAAGGCAATGTCGGCCTTATCACGGGATTGATCCCGGGAGTGACGCTTGCCCCAGAGAAAACATATGCTGTGGTCGTCGGCCCTCCGGTCATGTACAAATTTGTCATTATCGAATTGATGAAAAAGAACATCCCGGAAAATCAGATCATTGTATCCTTGGAGCGTAAGATGCGCTGCGGGTTGGGCAAGTGCGGCCATTGTCAAATACGTAATGTCTATGTTTGTCAGAAAGGCCCAGTTTTTACTTTTGTGGATTTAAAAGAGATGGAAGGCGAATGCCATGAAGGGGAGTGCCGTGCCAAATGAGGTCGTAATTTATGGAGCGAAAGTGAACATAAAATGCTGACCGAATTGACACTTGGTATCTACCTAAAAATTGATTTTAGAGGTAAATGTCAAAGATCTAACTCCGAGTGGCAGCTTGTGTCGTTATTAAAAGGGGAGTGTTGTGCCAAAATCTAAGCCTAAAGTTGCTTTTTTTGAATTTACGGATTGCGAAGGTTGTCAACTTCAGGTCGCCAATCTGGGCTTGAGCCTTTTGGAATTGACAAAAGTGGTCGATATCGTTGCTTTCCGGGAGATCATGAGTGAAAAGAGCGATCATTATGACGTCCTGATTGTTGAAGGCAGCATCGCTTCTAAGCATGACGAAGAGCGGCTTCGCGCGATCGCCGCAAAAGCTAAGATTATCGTTGCGTTAGGGGCGTGTGCAACGACCGGCGGCGTCAATAACCTGAAAAATTTGAAACCTCTGGATGAACAAAAGAAATCGGTCTATGGGGATGCGATTGACCCTGTGCCGGACGCACTTGCTACGCGGGCCATCGATGAAATTGTTAAGGTTGATTATTATATTCATGGGTGCCCGATCTATGGGCCGGAATTTTTAAAAGTTATGGAATGTATATTGTTAGGCAAACCCTACAAAGTCCCGCAATATCCTGTTTGCGTTGAGTGTAAGCAGAATGAGAATATCTGTGTCTATGAAAAAGGCTTGTTTTGTCTTGGGCCTGTTACGCGCGCCGGCTGTAATTCGTGGTTGCCGAATCACGGCAACGTCTGCGTCGGGTGCCGCGGCCTGATCGATAATCCGGCGGTCAACGCCCAAAGGGATATCTTGGAAAAATACGGTTTGACGGTCGATGAAATCCTTGAAAAATTCAGCCTTTATTGTGCAGGAAAAAAAGATAGAGCCAAATATGAAAAAGAAATCAAAAAATAAAGACGTTAAGATCGATGTGCATTATTTAACGCGCGTTGAAGGCCATGGCGATATCACCGTGGATGTTAAGGAAGGCGTACTCAAAGACTGCCGGTTTAAAGTGATAGAATCCGCCAGGTTTTTTGAGACTATGCTTTGCGGCCGGCTGATTTATGAAGCCCAGCATTTGACATCGCGCATCTGCGGCATTTGTTCATGCGGCCACAGTTTGGCTTCTATCAAGGCCGCGGAAGCCGCGATCGGGGTTTCTGTGCATGACGATACCGTTTTGTTGCGTAAGCTCTTGCTTTTCAGTGAACAGATGGACAGTCACGTGCTCCATGCGTTCATCCTTGTGGCACCTGATCTTTTAGGCGTGGGCAGCATTTTTCCTTTGGTTAAGACGCATCGTTCGGTTATCGAAATGGCCCTGCGCATGAAAAAGCTCTCTGATTTTGCCGGCGAGGTTTTGGCCGGACGGCATACGCATCCTATTTCTTTTGTGATAGGAGGTATCACAAAGATCCCTGACCCGGATCGATTAAAAAAACTCTATGAGATGATGATTGAGGCGCGTTCGGACTTTGACAAAACACTCAAACTTTTTAAAAAACTCACACTTCCTGACTTTGAACGTAAGGCTCAATATGTCGCTTTATCCAATGATGAAGAATATGCTTTTTATGACGGCCGCGTTAATATCAACGCCGAATCTTCGATCGAGGCGCAAGATTATTTAAGTGTGATCAAAGAAGAGGTGAGGGATTATTCTTCGGCGAAATTTGTCAGCGTCAAGGGAGCTCCTTATATGGTGGGGGCTTTGGCGCGTTTTAATTTAAACGGCGATCAGCTTAACAAAAGGGCTTTGGCCGCAGCCAAATATCTGGGGCTGAAACGGCCGTGCCACAACACCTTTATGAATACGATCGCGCAGGTCGTGGAGTGGGGCCATTGCCTGGAAGAATCCATTCTTATTTTAAAAAGGATTTTAAAGGAAGGGCTTGATGAGAAGAATGTTTTGGTCACTCCTTTTCCGAAAAGAGAAGAGGGGCCGATTCGTACGCGCCCAGGCCGCGGCGTTGGAGCGGTTGAGGTCCCGCGGGGGATCTTGTTCCATGATTATACGGTTAATGGCAACGGTGTTGTGACGCACGCGAATTGCATCATCCCGACAAATCAGAATATCAATAATCTTGAGGCTGACATGAGAAAAATAGTGCCTGAAATCATTGATAAACAATCTGAAAAAGAGATGACCCTGACTTTGGAAATGCTGGCGCGCGCCTATGATCCCTGCATTTCCTGCTCAACCCACGTGTTGGATGTCAGGTTTATCTAAAAAATAATCCCATGAACAATAACAGGCAGGATAGAATCGCCGTGATCGGACTGGGTAATACATTGCGCAAGGATGACGGCATTGGTATTCATATCCTGGCATTGTTACAGGAAAAATTCAAACATAACAAAAAGATCTCTTTTTTGAATTTCGGCATCGCGAGTTTCGGCCTTCTTAATTATTTCGATAATTTTAAAAAAGTCCTTTTGATTGATGCGATCGAAGCGGGATTTAAGCCTGCGACGTTGAAAATCTTTAAACTTCAGGATGCTTCTTATGAAATCGTGGAGAAAAAGCTTTCATCTCACGAATTGACTTTAAGCGATCTTTTCCGCCTTTACCAAATGCTGAAAATCTCCGCGGATGTCCATGTCGCCGGTATCCAGGTCAAAGATACCTCGTATGGCCTTGAGATGTCCAGCGCCCTTGAAAAAGCCCAGTCAAGAGTGGTTGAAGAATTGAGCGCGTTCATTACGTCGTTTTGAGACACATTAAAAACTTATTTATAAATCAATTTTTTAGATGATAACTTTAGAAAAAGCACGGCGCATTGTTTTGGATCAGGCGAGATTTGAGAAAATAAAGAAACTTAATATTTCTGATTGTTTTTTAAAAGTTTTGGCCCAGGATGTTTATGGCGTGAAAAACTCTCCGTCTTTTGACAAATCCATTATGGATGGATTTGCGTTGCGTTCTTCAGATCTGCGAAAAGTCCCTGTTGATCTCAAAATTGTCGAAACTATTTTTGCTGGGTGCGTCCCCCGTCACAGTATTGTATCCGGGACGTGCGCGTCCATCGCCACAGGCGCTCTTCTGCCTCGTGGGGCTGATGTCGTTATCAAAAAAGAAGATACCTATAGCCTTGGCCTTGAGCGGGTGAGGATCCTGAAAAAAAGCGCGCCGCGTGAAAATATTTCCTTTAAGGCTGAAAACTTTAAAAAAGGCTGTTTACTTTTAAAGAAGGGGTCGGTCCTGAATACGGCCGGGATCGCGCTTTTGGCTGCACAGGGATTTAAGAAAATTTCTGTTTATGCTGCGCCGACAGTCGCACTTTTAGCTACAGGGTGCGAGATCAAAGAGGCAGGCACGCGTTTAAAGCAAGGCCAGATTTGGGATGCTATTTCTCCGATGCTTATCGCGGCCTTGCGGACCTTGAATATCAAGCCGGTGTATCTGGGAAGGGTTGGCGACGACGAAACACTTCTTTATAGAAAAATAAGGAAGGGTTTAAGGTGTGACATTCTGATCACCTGCGGGGCGGTGTCTGTTGGGTCACGTGATTTGATCCCATGCGTTTTAAAAAAGGCCGGTTTTTCATCTTTGGTGCATAAAGTGGCTATCCGGCCGGGTAAACCGTTTTTATTTGCCGTGCGTCCGGGTCATTTGGCTTTTGGCCTGCCGGGAAATCCTGTGTCGAGCCTGGTAGGTTTTTATTTATTCGTAAGGCCAGCCCTTCAAAAGATTTTAAAGGCGGATTTTGGCACACCTTTAGAGGAAGGTATTTTAAGAAAAGATGTGTATAATAATAGTTCGCGCCTTTCTTTTTTACCGGCCCGCCTGATTGCGGCAAAAGATTCTATCGGGGTCGTGCCGATAAAATATTGCGGGAGCGCGGATGTCTGGGCCGCGGCCAGGGCGGATGCCTTTTTGGTCGTGCCTAAAAATAAGACGGTTTTAAGAAGAGGGCAAAGAATAAAATATCTAAAATTCGCGATATGAAATCCCATCCCTATACGTATTTAAGGCTTTCGGTGATCGACCAGTGTAATTTCAACTGTTTTTATTGCCAGCCGTCTTTGAGAAACCATTTTTTAAAAGATGACGAAAGGCTTAGTTCTTCTGAGATACTTTCTGTTGTGCGTTTTTTGGCGGATTATGGCATAAAGCACATTCGCTTTACCGGCGGTGAGCCTTTGCTGAGAGCGCATCTTCTGGATCTGGTCCAGGAGGTCGCAGGGGTAGAAGGATTGGAGTGCCTGTCTTTGACAACAAATGGTTTGCTTTTGCCTTCTTTTTGCAGCAAACTCAAAAAGAACGGGATCAACAAAATAAATATCAGCCTCGATACACTGAAAGAAGAGCGGTTCAGGCGATTGACGGGTGTGGATGCTTTGGAAAAAGTCCGCAGCGCGCTTTTAGAGGCTAAAAAAGCAGGCCTTGCTGTTGTTAAACTGAATTGTATCATTATTAAAGATTTTAACGATGATGAGATCCTTGATTTTGTCGCGTTTGGGCAAGCCCATGGCATTGAAGTGCGCTTTATCGAATATTTTCAGACTCAAGGGCGTTGCGATGCCTCTTCTTTCGTGCACCTGTCCACGGATGATGTAAAGAATATCATTCAGAAAAAATACGGCACGTTAGAGCTTTTGGGCTCTGACCGTCATGCAGGCCCTGCTCAATATTATCGTCTGAAGGGTGAAGAAACGCGTGTCGGTTTTATCAGTTCTGTTACGGAGTTTTTTTGCGGTGCCTGCAATCGTCTGCGGTTAACAAGCGACGGCAAGCTTTATCCGTGTCTTCATTCGGCATATCATGTTGATTTAAGAAAACCTTTGCGCCAAGACAATAAAGCGGGCGTGCGGGCATTGATTGAAGAGGTATTTTTTAATAAAAAATTGTATAATAAATTTTATTGTCCCGAAAGTATCGAGATGTCACGTATAGGGGGATAGAAACAATTAACAATGAAGAATGAACAATGAACAATTAAAAAAAAGAGCATAAAATGATAAAAATGATTGATATAACAGATAAGGCTTTCACGAAGCGTACGGCCGAGGCCTCAATCCGGGTGGTTGTGCCACAGTCTGTCTTAAAGAAGATTAAAAATAAAAAATTGCCCAAAGGAGATTGTTGCGAGGCTGCGTGCATCGCAGGGATTTTAGCGGCAAAAAATACGGCTGCGATGATCCCGTTATGCCATCCCATCCGGCTGACCCATGTTGCCATCACGTTTAATTTTTTAAAAACAGCGTTGGAAATCCGCGCCATTGTCAAAGCTTGTGATGCTACGGGTGTTGAGATGGAGGCTTTGAGTGCTTGCGCCATGGCGGCCCTGACCATTTATGATATGGCTAAGACTGAAACTCAAAATATTGTTATTACGGATTTAAAATTGTTGAAAAAAACGGGCGGGAAAAGCGACTATAAGATCAAAAAGTGAAAGAATCATAAAGTTCAAAGGTCTCAAAGTCACCAGACACCGGGTACAAGTTTCAAAGCATCAAGGTTTCAAGGTCAATGCAATTGTTCTTTGTTTTAAATTGTTCATTTTTCATTGTTAATTGTTCATTAGTTTTTGACTTGTGACTTTGTGACATTGAAACATTGTGACCTTATTTGTATATCTTGGAATTCATATGACAGGACGTGTATTTTCTGTTAATATCAGCGAACGCAAGGGCATACCCAAAAATATGGTGCCTGGCGCTTCTTTAAAAAAAGACTTCGGTATTATCGGTGATGCGCACGCAGGGACTGGAGCGCGTCAGGTCAGCCTTATGTCCATTGAAGATATGGAAAAAGCCGAGGCCTTGCTGATTTTAAAAGAAATAGAACTTAAGCCCGGGATTTTTGCAGAGAATATAACAACAGAAGGCGTTGATCTATCGCGCTTAAAAGAAGGCGATCGGATAAAAATCGGCGCGGATGTCATTCTTCGTGTTGAAAAAATAGGAAAAGACTGTCCTTCTCCTTGCCGCATCGGCCAAAGCTTAGGCGCTTGCCTTATGCCCAAGAAAGGTATTTTTGCGTCCGTTGAGGTTGAGGGAGATATTAAAATTTTTGACAGGATTGAGATTGAAAAGCCTTTCATCGGGCTCAAACTAAACAACCCCATATACAAATGAGAGAAGATATAAGAAATTTTAATCAGGATGAGCTTTTAAAGAAATTCAAAGGCTTGCATATCGAGCCGTATCGCGCGCGACAGGTCTTGGAGTGGCTTTACAGGCGCGATGTCGACGATTTTTCCATGATGAGCAATTTGCCCAAGGATCTCAGGGAAAAACTCGGTTTATATTTTTGTATTGAAAAATTGGCCGTTGAAGAGATTAAGACCTCCAGAGACATGACGCAAAAATTTCTTTTCAGGCTTAAAGATGACGCGTTGATTGAAAGTGTCTCTATTCCTTTAAAAGCACGTCTGACAGCCTGCCTATCGACCCAGGTGGGCTGTAAGTTTTCCTGTACTTTTTGCGCCAGCGGCTCAATGGGTTTTAAGAGAAATCTTGAGGCCTGTGAGATCGTCGCCCAGTTTCTCGCTATTAAGAAAAATGTGCCGTTGCATAAAGTGAGCAATGTTGTTTTTATGGGCATCGGCGAGCCTTTGGATAATTATGATAATTGTTTGCGCGCCATCCGTATCTTAAATGATCCCGGTTGTGCCAACTTAGGGATTCGAAAAATGACGATTTCAACTTCGGGGTTTGCTCCCGCGATTGAACGCCTGGCTAAAGAAGGGCTTCAGATCGAGCTCTCCGTGTCTTTGCACGCAGCAACGGATGAAAAACGAAGCGAGCTTTTGCCGATCAATAATCGGTTTCCTTTGAAGCCTTTATTTAAAGCCGTTGAGACCTACATGGCCCTGACAAAAAGGAAGGTGACTTTTGAATACATTCTTTTGGGCGGATTTAATACAAGCGTTGAGGATGCTCAAAGTTTGATCCGTTTAGTGCGCGGATTGAACGTCCGCGTTAATCTTATTCCTTACAATCCGGGTCCGGCTCGTGTCAGATATTTTTCTCCTACCAAGCTTGAGGTTTTGTTTTTTAAAAACTATCTGGCCCAAAAGGGCATTGATGTTTTTTTGAGAATGCCCAGGGGCGCAGATATCGCCGCGGCCTGCGGCCAATTGAAATATCACGTGTTAAAAAGAGAGAAACAAAATAAGGAGTCTTAAGATCAATGGCGCCTAAAATATCTTCGACTAAGATTAAAGTTCGTTATGCGGAAACAGATCAGATGGGGATCGTGTATTATGCCAATTATCTGATATGGTTTGAAGTGGCGCGTACAGAGTACCTGTTGAGCCAGGGGCTTGATTACCGGGATGTGGAAAAAGAAGGTTTTTTTATGGCGGTCGTCGAGGCTCATTGTGTTTATAAAGCACCGGCGCGTTATGGTGATGAGATTGTTATTGAGGCGCATGCCACGGATGTTAAAAATACAAGCTTCAAATTTCAATACAGGATCACGAGAGGTTCTGACCGCGTTCTTTTGGCCGAAGGGACCACGGCGCATGTCTTGATTGATAAGTCCATGAAACCTAAGAAAATTCCTGAAAAAATCCGGAACTTTTTAATATGAAAAAAGTAATTTTTAGTCTTAGTCCACGGTCCGCGGTCCACGGTCCACGGAAAAGTTTTTTTTGTTTTAACTATGGACGATGGACTATTGTCTGTGGACTGTTTTTTTTGATAGGTTGCGCGACCACTCAGGTTTCTCTTAAAACGCAGGAAGCCCGCCTTATGGATAGTGCTGAAGAAGCCCTGGTGGGACGCAGCATGGCTGAGAATATTATAAAAAAAGGTTGTCCTCCGGTTCCGGATGCTGCCCGGCAGCTTTTTATCAACAAGATAGGCCAGCGCATCGCGCAGGTTTGTGATCGCAGGGATATTGTTTATCATTTTATGATTTTGGATAGCCCTGATAGGAACGCGTTCGCTTTGCCTGGAGGGTATATTTATGTTTATGATGGATTAATAAAGAAATTGAGCGAACCGGAACTTGCGGCGCTTCTGGCTCATGAGGTGGCTCACGTGACGTTAAAGCACCCTTTAAAAAAGATGCAGGCTGCTTTAGGAGAAGATCTTTTGTTGGGCCTGGCTTTTGTCGGCCTTGGGCAAAAAGATCCGGTTTTTGATGAGGAAATTGCTAAGGTCAGGCCTGAAGTTTTCGCATTACTCGGCCGCGGGTATGATGTTGATGAAGAAGAAGCCGCGGATCGTCTGGCCCTGCGCTATCTAAGACGCACGAATTACGATCCTTCTCTCCTCGCGCAGGTTTTAAAAATCTTAAACTCCGGGCCTGGCCGTGTTTTTGAAACTGCCTCTTCCAGGGCGCGCATGGATGGGCGTATCCGAAAAGTCTTAAAAGGAAATTAAAAGCAGCAATATCTAAGTGATGAGAGAATAAAAAAACAAAGGCAGGGCGGTATCTTTTAGTGGTATAATTATTTAAGCGTAAATTTTGCAAGAACAGGATGGTTTTTATGGTTCCCGAAAAGAAAAAAAGCATTCTGATCGTTGATGATGAAAAAGACGTGGTGGATTCTTTGTCCGGGTTTTTAAAAAGAACCGGTTATGATGTGTACGGCGCTTTAACCGGCGGGGAAGGTTTGAAGATCGCTCGTGAGAAACTCCCCAGCCTCATCATTTTAGATCTGATGCTCCCGGATATTGATGGTTCGGATGTAGCGGTCCAATTGTTAAATAACCTGACGACAAAAGAAATTCCCATCATATTCTTAACGGCCATTGTCACGAAAGACGAACAGGAAATCTCCGGTGAATTTGTCGCTAACCGCTGTATTGTCGCAAAGCCCTGCAGTTCGGAAGAAATCTTAAGCCTTATCAAAAATTATATCGGGTTACCTACAGTTTAAACTATGCGTCTCCAGGTTTTTCTTTCTCGTTCAGGCGTCTGTTCCCGCCGTCAGGCCATGGTTTTCGTCCAGTCGGGGTGCGTGGAAGTGAATGGCCAGGTGTGTTGTGAGCCGTCCACGGATATTGTCAGCGATCGTGACAAGGTCGTTTTTCGCGGCCAGCCTGTTTTCCTAAAAGAAAAAATCACCATCCTGCTCAATAAACCCTGCGGCGTGACATCTACCTCAAAAGACAGGTTTGCTGAAAAAACTGTTTTGGATTTATTGCCAAAAGAATTAGGGCATCTTTATTGTGTGGGAAGGCTTGACAAGGAGACAACAGGGTTGCTTTTATTGACGAATGACGGCGACCTTGCTTTGCGTTTGACCCATCCTTCTTTTGAAACGCAAAAGACATACCGTGTTGAATTGAATAAAGTGCTTGCGCGCGAGGATGCCAGACAGTTTGAGCAGGGACTGATCTTAGAGGGTAAAAAAACAGCCCCTGCTAAAATCATTTTTAAAACCGGACGCTTGATTGATGTTGTTTTGCATGAAGGCCGAAAGCGTCAAATCCGGAAAATGTTTGCTTTGTTGCATTATCATGTGGTGGCGTTATCGCGTATCCAGGAAGGGGCACTGACGCTCGGTGCTTTGAAAGAAGGCCAATGGCGGTTATTGACAAAAAATGAAATAGAAGAATTGTATCGGGAAACAGGACTTACGGGTCATAAACTAAAATCCAAAACTCTAAAACCCTAAATCCTAAACAAATCCCAAATCCAAAATTTTAAACGTTTGGATATTTTTATCTTTGAGTTTGTTTAGAATTTAGGATTTTGAATTTAGAGTTTAAATTTGTCCATTAAACCATGATTCCACAATTGGTTTTATCGAATGATAAGGGTGATATTTTTGCTCATCCGACGTTAAAGATGGCTGTTTTTGACGGCCATGATCTCGTTCTCCCGCGTTTGAGTGCGTTAAGCCCGTTGCCGAAAGGGAGCACTCTTTTTTTCATGCCAGGGCATAGGGCGATAGGGTTTGATAGAAGTGCAAAAAGCTTCGTTACGCTTCAAAGATTTGAGGGCGTACGTGTTTTTCCTGTTGCTGCATTTGTCATTCCGGGTTTCACGCGGATTCATCTGCCTGCAGCAAGAAAAATAGACTCGGAATTGACGCTTCCTTTGTGGCCTTATACGGCTGTGGGCTGGAGAAAAGGAAAATTCTATGTTTCAAGCGTCAAGGTGGATCTCGTGCGAAGGCAGAACCCAGGGCATTATACGCAAATAAAATTGCTTAAAAAAAATGTCGCTCTTGTTTTAAAACAATTCCCTAAGAATCGTCTTTTTAAGCATTTATCTTTCTGTGCACTTACCTACAATTGTCGCAACGCCCAGAATTTATTCTTAAAAAGATGGGAGGCGCCTTTGCCTGTGTCTCCTCATTGCAATGCCTCATGCCTGGGATGTTTGTCCCGTCAGGAAAAAGATTGCGCGTTGGCGTCTCATAAAAGAATTTCATTTGTGCCAACGCCGCTCGAAGTTGCAGAAGTCGCTGTTTCGCATCTGAGAGGCGCCATAAGACCCATTGTTAGTTTTGGGCAGGGGTGCGAGGGAGAACCACTTTTGCAGTTTCCTGTTTTAAAGGAATCAGTAGAGATCATAAGAACAAAGACTCAAAGAGGCACCATTCATTTAAATACCAACGGATCGCATCCAGGGCATATCCGTGAGTTGGCGCGCGTGGGTTTAAATAGCGTGCGCATCAGCATAAATAGTTTTAAAAAAGAATATTACAATTCCTACTTTCGTCCGCGAGGTTATTGCCTGTCGGACGTCCTTAAGTCTGCAGTTATGGCAAAAAAAAACGGGCTTTTTGTTTCTCTCAATCTTCTGACTTTTCCGGGCTTGACGGATGATCGCGATGAAGTTACGCGCTTGATCAGATTTTTAAAAAAAGAATATGTCGATCTTCTCCAGCTGCGCAATTTATGTATTGATCAGGAGCTGTTGTTAAACGCTATGCCGGCTTTAAACAAAAAGCCTTACGGGATGCTTGAAATGATCAAACGGATCAAGGAAGAGTGCCCGAAAGTCCGGCTGGGTTATTTCAACAGGATAAAAGAAGAATTTTAAAAAAACACTTTGTGAGAGCACATTTTTTGTCATTGGACAAAAGCCATTGGTCAGGTCTTGCTTCCTATGGTATAATTTTTTCTATGAAACGATTCATCCTGAATGTTTTTAAAAAAATGCACTTAAGCAATTCCTCGCACCAAACCTGTCAAAAAAAGTCAAAAGCTTCTTCAGGATTTACCCTCAGTGAAATAATTATTGTTATTATTATTTTGGCTGTTCTCTTATTTTTAGGCGTATTTTATTATTTCAGGGTTATCGTTAAAAGCGAAAATACCGAAGCCTTGGTGAATTTGAAGGCTATCCGGGTTGCAGAAGAGGTTAAAAAACAGGAGTCCGGCACGTATGTAAATGCGACGAGTACAGAAGGCATCAACAGCGCGCTTTCTGTGATCCAGATAGAGGATAAGATCTTCAGATATAAAGTTGTTAATGCTACAGATGATGATTTTATTGCTATCGCTGAACGCATTAAAGGAAGTCCTGAAAAAGATGTGCCCATTGAGATCGCGATGTATTCTGACGGAAGCGTCAAATACGCGAGCCGTTCCGGCTCAGGCGGTTATTCATACGCAGGAGGCGGAAGTTATGGAGGTTCTGGTGGTTCTGGCGGTGGCGGCGGCGGTGGCGGTGGTGGTGGCAGCGGCGGTGGCGGCGGCGGTTCTTCAGGAGGAGGTTCTTCTGGCGGTGGTTCGGGAAGCGGATCTTCAGGGGGTGATTCTTCAGACACTCCTCGGCATCACAGTGCGTCTGCGTCTAATTATCCTATTGCGACAACTTCGGAAGTCCTTGAATTATTAAATGGGTCAACGGTTGGAGATTATTATTATGACTTGATAAAGAATGAAGGGATAGAAGTGAGTTATGCGAATTTGGATACGATCGTAAAATCTGGCACTTTGGGGTTATATATGCCGACATGGTGGGAAGACGTGTATGGTTCAGTTCATTCGGTGGAAATTAATTCTATTTATCTGAATGAGAAGAAAAAAGGTTTGTGGTCTAAAGAAGCCTTGGCGTGTATTCTTGTCCATGAAGGCATGCATGCGGATTGGGATTATAATACCGATAAATGGGTGGCGCAGGCTGTTAGCGACCTCGGGGTCACGTCATCGGAGTTGAATTGGATATACGATCCGGTTCTTGGCCATAATGTAATGCAGGATAGTATTTATCAGGAATATCAGGCTTTTGTGGTTGAAGCCTTGTTCTGGAAAGAAATTAAGGGGACTCAAAAAAATAGCGAACTTGATTATGTCCTGGGTAAGTATGAAGAAGGTCCTGAATACTTGTATGCGAGAATTGCTGAAGTGTATGGTGCGGATGGGTATGAGCCTTATGGGAAAGGATTAAACTCATGACGGTATATGTGTTTAAAAAGATTTTTTGTTTTTTTGCGATAGGAGCGCTTATGATGAGTTGCGCGAAAGCGGCGTCTTTTACGGCTTATAAAAATACCAATCCTGATTTAAGTTTTGAATGGAAAATCCCGTCAGATTGGCAATATGAAGAATTCGGTCTCCCCCGCCTGGGTTTTCTGGGTGTTGTTTTTATGCCTAAGAAGGATCAGGGGGCAAAGGTTTTTCGGCCGAATTTTATCGTGATAGCGAAAAAGGCAGAGGCTTTTAAGCTTCCTGCGCCGGTGACTTTTGATGCCGTGGCTTTGGATGCGGAAAAGAGGTGTTTAAAACTTAGCGAGGCGCGTATTTTAAAACGAAGCGTTCTTAAGGTGTCCGGTGAAAAAGCCGCTTTAATCGATGTGGAGTATAAGGGGCGTACGAAAATTTATGATGCAGATGCTGAGGATGTGATGCTTCGCGAGAGGATTATTATTGTTGGACGCGGCGCGATGTTTTATACCATCCGTTATGTTAATGATAAAAAGAAATTCACTTCTCAGGAACCTCTTTTCAGGCAATCCTTAAAATCATTCCTGTTTTTAGCTCCAGCGGGTGTTTCGAAGAAGTGAGCCTGTTTTAGCGTAACTGGCAGCCTTTCTTGTGTAAAGAGAGGAGTTGCTGCCTGGAAGAACGTTTTGTTGAAAAAGTGCTTTTTTCGTGTTATTCTTAAAAACGGGGGGAAGGAAGGCGGGAGCGTGTATGCGCCTGTTACCCAAAATGTTTAGAGTGAATTTAGAAGACCCAAAATCAAGGGTCTTTTTTTATTTTTTTGACCTTTTTTCAGCGAGGATAAGATGTCTGATGAAAAGTTTGTAAATCCGGAAAAAAATCAGGATGAGTCGCTTGTCTCCAAGCTCCTCTACCAATTTATTGATGAAAAATACAGGCCGCTCTTGGATGAGTCCAGCGATCTTATGTGCATTACGGATCGGGAAGGGAGATTCATTTATATCAATAAAAAGCTTGGAGATTCTTTAGGGTATACGAAAAAAGAAATGCTGGGCATGCATATGAATGATATCATTGCCCCGGAATCTAAGGATGAATTTAAGGAATGCGCTAAAGATTTTCTGAAAATCGGCAAGGTCACCCTCTCAAACTTCGCTTTAAAAACAAAATATGATGGAAGAGTCTTAGGGGAAATGAGCTCTATGGCTTTTTATGATAACCATGGCAAATACTGCGGGGCTAAGGCTGTATTCCGGGATCGTACCCAGCTTCTGGAAATGGAAAGTTTGGAGAAAAAATATGAGTCAATGCTGGAAGATGGAATCGGATCGCTCGATTCCATTATTATCATTTTAAATAAAGATTTAAAAGTTAAATGGGCCTCAAGCAATATTCAGAAATACTTCGGCCTGGATAAATCCGTTGTTGTCGCCGAAGATGTGCGGGAGATTTTTAAAAATAAGATGGGTTCTTCTTTCCTGAAGCAGGATGAATTTCTGGAAAATGTACTGTCTGCCTATGATACAAAAGCGCCTATCATGGGATTTGAATGCGAGATTACGTCTCCTGAGACAGGTGAGAAATATATCTTAGAGCATGTCAGTTATCCTGTTTCAACCGGAGACTTGAGCGGCGGCCGTATAGAAATTTTCCGCGATATCACTGTCAAAAAGAAATTTGAAGAGACGCTGGAGTATTACTATAAAAAAATCCACGCCATTATGGAGCATGCCGTTGAGGGTATCCTGGAATTAAGGACGGATAACACGATAGAATTTGTTAATCGCAGCTTTCTGGCTATGGTAGGGCATACGGAGATGGAGTTATTGAACCGCAACATAATTGATTTTATCGCTTTTAATGAACGGGAAAAGCTGGTCGCTATCAAGCTTGTCCGCAAAGCACGAGAAATTACTTTTCTCAAAAAAGACGGTTCCCCTCTTTATGTGTTGATGTCGAGTATCCCTCTTGTATTTGGGACTCAAGCACCCCATGCCCTTTGTTTTATATCTGATGTTACTGAAGCAAGGATCGCGACGGATAAGCTTCGTGAAGCGAATCTGACGTTGAGATCTTTAAATGACTCCTTGCTCGACTTGTCTTTAAGGGATGTGCGCACCGGTGTTTATAACGCGCGCTATTTGAGCGAGAGGTTGTCAGAGGAAATCAAGAGGGCGAAGCGCTACTTCAGGCCGTTCTCTCTGATCATGATCGATATTGATTTTTTCAAGTCCGTCAATGATACCTACGGACATAGCTTTGGCGATCTTGTTTTAAGGGATTTTTCCGATCTTTTGAAAAAGACGGTGCGTGAAACGGATATTATTATTCGCTCAGGCGGTGAAGAGTTTGTCGTTTTTCTTTCGGATACGGATTCTTATGGCGCTTTGACGGTAGCCCAAAAAATGATTAAAGCCGTAGAACGCGCTTCTTTTGGAGACGGCCATCAAAGTATTAACATCACGATCAGCATGGGTATTGCTTCTTATCCTGAGGTTGGCATAGCGGACGCGTCCGGTTTATTGGAAGCCGCTGATAAGGCTATGTATCAGAGCAAAGCGACAGGCCGCGACAAGATCACGGTTTATAAAGAAACCTTTAAGGAGGAAAAGAAAGCTCAGGGTAAAGATAAAGAGGTTTCTTTCGATTATTTGCGACAGCGTCTCAAGAATATAAATTTAAGAAATGAAGAATCCGTCTTGGAGGCTATGCGTCCTATGGTTAAAGAGGCGGATCGCAGGCTGGGATATCCTGTCGGCCATCGGGAAAGAGTTTTGGAGTGGGTGGAAAAGCTTGCCAAGAATTTCTCAGTTTCAGAAAAAGAGATCCAGAGAATTAAGCGCGCCGCCCTATTGTGCAACATCGGATTTTTGGCGATGCCGGAAGATATTTTATTAAAAAAAGGTCCCTTGACGCAGCCCCAGAAAAAATTGATCCAAGCCCATCCTTTTAAAAGCCTGGAGATGATCCAGGATTTTGCGTTCCTTGGCCCTGAACGTAAAGATATTCTTTCTGTTCATGAACGCTATGACGGCAAAGGGTATCCGAAAGGATTAAAGGCCGATAAGATCCCTTTAGGTTCGAGGATCATTTCTGTGGCTGAAAGTTATGAAGCTCTGACAACCCCCCGTCCCTATAGGCCGCAGGCTTTTTCCAAGAGTGAATCCCTTAATATCCTCAAAAAAGACGCCCGACGTCAATTCGATCCCCGCGTTGTTTCAACCTTTTTAGCATCCTCTCTTTAAGCCCTGTTTTTACCTCAATATTTTGTTTTGATATTTATTGATCCACGAGTATAATAAGCACGAGTTTTTAAAGGCTTTTTTAACCGAACTCAAGCAAGATTCCATGCTGATACCTAATCCGCAAGCCGCATCGATGTTCCTGTTTTTTTCTGAAATCCAGGAAGCAAAAATCCTGGACAGCGACGGATTATTTTTAGGCCGTCTTTATGACATCCTGATCGAACCTATCGGAAAATACGCTAAAGCAAAAACCTTAATCATTAAAAAGAAAGGTTTTGCTCTAAGCTGGGCCCTTGTGCCCTGGGGCGTTGTTGCTCAAGTCTCAAAAGGGTGCATCCGGCTAAATAAAAAAGCGCCTGAAGTGGCGTTTACTTCTTCGTTAAATCATAAGGCGGATCTGTCTATTCGTCGGGACATCCTGGATCAGCAGGTTGTTGATATGAATAATCAGAATGTTATCCGCGTCAACGACATACATTTGTTAATGGCGGAAGAAGACCTGGTTGTGGCGCACGTGGATATCGGCCTGCGGGGCATTGTCCGTCGGCTGGGATTTGAAAAATTCGTAGATACTTCAGTGCGGTTTTTCGACAAAAATTCGCGTTATCTGCAAAAGCTTTGGTTGATTTCCTGGAAGCATATTCAGCCCTTATCTATCAATCCCGTCAGCATGACGATCAAGGTGGATGTTTCTCAAAAACAGCTTAATGAGATCCCCGCGGCGGATTTAAGCGAAATCATGCTTGATTTATCCCAAAAACATCGGGTCGCGTTGTTTAAGCTCCTTGATATTACGACAAAAAGCAAACTTTTGTGTACCTTGGGTTTTAAAGAGCAGAAATCTTTATTGGAAGAGGTTGGGGAGCGTGAAGCCGTTGAGATCTTAAACCAATTGCCGACGGATGAAGCGGTTGATTTATTGAGCGAGTTGCCGAAATCCCAAGTTCACAATATGCTCGGGTTGATGGAATCCAAAAATGCCAAGATGCTGTCGACATTGTTGGGATATTCGGGCGAATCGGCAGCGGGTCTTATGACGACTGAATATGTGACTGTCCCGGAAACCGCTTCTATTGAGCAGGCCCTCGTATTAATAAAAGAAAAAACGCCGAAAGCTGAGACGATACAAACTATTTTTATCGTCGATCAGGAAAACCATTTGATGGGATCGACCGTTTTGCGCCGCCTCATGATCGCTGATTTGAAGGATGGTGTTAAAAAGGCCGCTTTTAAAAAAACAGTGAGTATTCATATGGAAGATGAGGTTAAAAAGATCGCTTTTCTTATGGATAAATATAAAATTTATGTTCTGCCTGTTGTTGATTCCTTAAACGTTTTGGTGGGTATTATAACGATTGACGATATTTTCAGCCGTTTAGTTTCTATCGCCTGGCGGCGCAGCAATAAAAAGAAACATCTCTAGCTTACAGATTCAAAGAAAGATTTAAAAGAGCGTGGCTTAACCTATGGAAAAAGTAAAAAATAATTCTTTGTCGATTTGGGGACGAATGCTCTTGTATCTTTCCATCATGGGTCCGGGGATCATCACGGCCAATGTGGATAATGACGCGGGCGGAATTACAACATATTCAGTGGCCGGTGCTCATTTTGGATATTCCCTGATCTGGTCTTTTGTCCCTATTATCTTCGCCCTTATTGTTATCCAGGAAATGTGCAGCCGTATGGCGGTCGTGACAGGCAAGGGCCTGGCGGATCTTATCCGGGAGGAGTTCGGCGTTAAAGTGACTTTTTACGCCATGGTTGTTTTGGTCTTAGCCAACATCGGCAATGTTATGGCGGAGTTTTCCGGGATCGCTGCCAGCGCCGATCTTTTTGGGATCAACAGGGTTGTCCTTATCGTCTGCTGTGCTGTCTTTGTCTGGCTTTTGATTGTTAAAGGCAATTATAAATCCGTTGAAAAAGTTTTTTTAGTCGCGTGTGTTTTTTATATTTCTTATGTTATTTCGGGTTTTGTGACTAAGCCAGACTGGAATGCAATTGTTTCTGAAACTTTGAAACCAAGGCTTCAGTGGAACAAGGCTTATTTATTTATGTTGGTGGGTATTGTGGGAACGACGATCGCGCCCTGGATGCAATTCTATCAGCAGGCGGCTGTTGTAGAAAAAGGGATCAAGCTTAAAGATTATTCCTATCATCGTTTTGACGTTATTGTCGGTGGATTTGTGGTTAATATCGTCGCTTTTTTTATCGTTATCGTGTGTGCCAGCACTCTTTTTAAACATGGCGTGCGTATAGAGACGGCCAAAGAGGCCGCTTTGGCTTTGAAGCCATTGGCAGGGCCGTATTGCTATTTATTATTTGCTTTTGGCCTTTTTAACGCGTCTTTATTTGCCGCATCTATTTTGCCTCTTTCAACGGCTTATTCTGTCTGTGAAGGGATGGGGTGGGAATTGGGCGTGAACAAGAGTTTTCACGAAGCCCCTCAATTTTACTCGCTTTATACCGCGATTATTATTTTTGGCGCTGCTTTTATTTTGATCCCCAATGTTCCCCTGGTAAAAATCATGCTCTTTTCCCAGGTGGCTAACGGGATATTGCTTCCTTTTATCTTGATCTTGATGTTGCGGTTGATCAACAATCGTCGTCTTATGGGAGACCATGTTAATACAAAAGGGTATAATTTGATTGTCTGGTGTACGGTTGTCGTAATGATCGCGCTTTCGTTAATGCTTTTGATGCCGCAGGGAATTATTCAGAGGTAACTTTTGACTTTTTACCTCTTTGTGCTATATTAAAAAAAATGTATTATTATAAGGTAAGGTCGTTTAACAAAGAAAGGAGCAGGATTGAAATGAAGAAGAGATTGTTTTTCGGACTCATAGGATTATTCATCATTTCCGGCTGTAGTACGACGAAGTCATCGCTGTCAGAAACATTGGAAAACAAGGAATCTGCCCCAGGCGTTCAGGAAGTTGTTGCGCAAAATAGCGCGCCTCAGGCATCCGTTTCCGAGGCTGTGCCGACGACGGCAAGCGCCGCAACAGTCGCAAGTATGAAGAAAACGCAGGTTCAGGAAGCCCTTAAGAAAGCCGGTTATTACGACGGTGAAGTTGACGGAAAGTTCGGGGCTCAAACAAAGGCCGCTGTGAAAAAATTTCAGGAAGCTGAAGGTCTGAAGGTTGACGGCATTGCCGGTCCGGCCACTAAAGAGAAGCTTCTTAAATATATTTCTTAATTAATGTTGGATTTTTTAAAGAAAGGAGATTGGCTGTGAGGATTTTTATTATACTAATGGCGGTTTTATCATTGACGATTGTTGGGTGTAAGAAGGCTCCCAGGCCGGAAGAGGTGCTGAACGCGGAGACTTTGAGTTTGAATGGGGCGGATAAACTTTTGAGTCAATCGGTCGAAGGCAATCAGACGTCCGCTGCGGCGAATATAAACAATGGGATTGTTGTTAATCAGGAAGCGGCACCCTTGATTGAGGCATCTGTTTCATCAGAAAGCGCTTCTTCCGAGACCCCGGATGCTTTTATGATTCAGAAAGCCTTGAAAAATCTTGGGTTGTATGAGGGCACTGTAGACGGAAAGATGGGGCCAAAGACGAAGGCTGCGATTAAGGAATTCCAAAGCCAGAATAATCTTGGCGTTGATGGAAAGGTAGGGCCTAAGACATGGGCTGTGCTGAAAAATTCACTCATGTCATCATCTGTGAATGAAATACCAGCGGAAATTAAAAAATAACAGAAAGATTCATTATTTAAAGGATTGAATAGATGGCTTCTTTATTTTCTCTTGGCGATGGACCAAAAACCCGCAACACAAAACTCAAGCTTTGGGTTGCTGAAATGGCGGCATTGTGTAAGCCTGAGCGGATTGTTTGGATCGAGGGATCGGAAGAAGAAAAGAAGAAGCTTGAGGATGAGGCGGTAGCAACAGGCGAGATTATCCGTTTGAATCAGGAAAAGCTCCCCGGTTGTTTTTATCACCGTACCGCTGTCAACGATGTTGCCCGCACGGAAAACCTGACATTCATCTGCAGCAAAAATAAAAAAGACGCCGGACCTACAAATAATTGGATGGCTCCTAAAGAAGGCTATAAGAAAGCAGGGGCTTATTTTAAAGGTTCCATGAAAGGCAGGACGATGTATGTCATTCCTTTTTCTATGGGGCCTGTAGGGTCTCCTTTCAGCAAGGTCGGGGTGGAGTTAACGGATAGCATTTATGTTGTTTTGAATATGCGCATCATGACGCGTGTCGGGCAAAAAGTTTTAGATTACCTGGGCGCTGAAGGCGAATTCACCAAGTGCCTTCATTCAAAAGCTGAATTAGATATCAATAAAAGGCTCATTTTGCATTTTCCCGAGGACAATACGATCTGGAGCGTTAATTCAGGATACGGCGGAAATGTCCTTTTGGGGAAAAAGTGCTTGTCGTTAAGGATCGCAAGTTTTTTGGCGCGCAAAGAAGGATGGCTGGCTGAACATATGTTGATCATGGGCATTGAAGAGCCCAACGGCCACGTTGAATATATTGCCGCAGCTTTCCCAAGCGCCTGCGGCAAGACAAACCTCGCCATGTTGATCCCGCCAGAGGGTTTAAAAGTTAAAGGTTATAAAATTTGGACTATCGGCGATGATATCTCCTGGATGAGGATCGATACAGATGGAGGTTTATGGGCTATTAATCCGGAAAGCGGTTTTTTCGGTGTTGCCCCGGGGACTAACTCTAAATCAAACCCTAATGCCATTGCCACGATTAAGAAAAATACGATTTTTACTAATGTTCTTCTGAAAAAAGATTTTACTGTATGGTGGGAGAATGGTGATGAGCCGCCTCCAAGTGAAGGAATGGATTGGCAGGGTCGGCCCTGGAAGCCGGGTTTAAAAGACGAAAAAGGAAATATCATTAAAGGGGCTCATGACAATAGCCGCTTTACAGCTCCTGCGGCGCAGTGCCCGTCAATTTCTTTCAGGCTTGAGCACCATCATGGCGTTCCTATTTCAGCGATTGTTTTTGGTGGCCGCAGGGCCCATGTGGCACCGCTCGTCTATGAGTCTTTCAGCTGGCAGCATGGTGTTTACGTTGGAGCAACCATGGCTTCAGAGCGGACGGCTGCTCAGTTTGGCAAACAAGGCGAGGTGCGTCGCGACCCGATGGCGATGTTGCCATTTTGTGGATATCATATGGCAGATTATTTTAAACACTGGCTGACCATAGGGCAGCGGCTTGAAAAAGTCCCGAAAATTTTTCATGTCAATTGGTTTCGTTTGGATGAGCAGGGGAAGTTCTTGTGGCCTGGTTATGGAGAAAATTTAAGGATATTGGAATGGATATTAGACAGATGTAATAAATCCACGGGTGCCCAAAAAACTCCCGTTGGTTATGTGCCCACTTCCGACAGCCTGGATTTGACCGGCTTGCATTTATCTAAAGAGGATCTGGTCAGGCTTCTTGAAATCGATAAATTTGAGTGGCTCCAGGAAATGGAATCCCAGAAAGAATTCTTAAAGACCTTCGGTGATCAACTTCCAAAGGAAATCTGGAAAGAGTGGGAAGAGCAGAACAGAAGGCTGCAGGAATAGATTAGTCTATAGTTTATAGTCAATAGTTTACAGAAAAAAGAGAAATCAATGCAAAAAGAAAAAGATATTCTTCTTGAATCAAATCTCACAAACGTAAAATTTTTAAAAAAGGGAAAAGTCCGCGATGTCTACGATTTGGGCGATGATCTCTTGATTGTGGCCACTGATCGTATTTCATGCTTTGACGTTGTCTTGGGGTGCGGCATCCCTGAAAAGGGGCGCGTTCTTACGGCGATTTCTCTTTTTTGGTTTGAGTATCTTAAAGACGTTGTTGCCAATCATTTGATCACGGCCGATGTGGATAAATATCCCAAAAGCCTTGATCCTTATAAAAATATTATCGCAGGCAGGTCTATGCTTGTTAAAAAAGCCAAAAGTCTACCTGTCGAATGTATCGTCCGTGGATACCTGTCGGGATCTGGTTGGAAGGAATATAAGGAGAAGGGTTCTGTCTGTGGCATTGTTTTACCTAAGGGCTTAAAAGAATCTGAAAAGCTGCCTCAGGCTATTTTTACGCCGTCAACCAAAGCCGAAGAGGGGCATGATTTGAATATTAATGATACAGAGGCTAAAAAACTTATTGGAGAGGACGCATTTGGCGAGATAAGAGAGAAGAGCCTGGCGCTTTATATTCAGGCGAGCCGTTATGCCGAGACCAAGGGTATTATTATCGCTGATACAAAGTTTGAATTCGGTTATTTTCAAGATAAGCTGATTTTAATTGATGAAGCGCTGACGCCGGATTCATCGAGGTTCTGGCCTAAGGAGAGCTATCATGTTGGCGCGTCCTGCCCTAGTTTTGATAAACAGTTTATGCGAGATTATCTTGAGAGCTTGAAGTGGGACAAGACGCCTCCGGCGCCACAAGTGCCGGATGAAATCATTGAAAAAACCTCACAGAAATATTTACGTGCTTTGAAAATTTTAGCTGGTTGATTTTTTTAGTTTTTTTAAGGGAACCTTAAAGAAAAACGATGCAAGAAAAGGCTCTGGCGCAAAATAATATGGAGCATATCGTTGGACTCAAGAAAGATTGGGTCCTTCTGAAGTATACTTTAAATTTTAAGGCGCTCAAAAAATTAAAAAAATGGACACTGAGTAATAAATTAAAGATATTGCCCTTATCGGTCATTTGGTTTATTTTCCGGTCGAATAAAAAAACGAAGTTAACCAGGATGGGTAAGCGCTATGTCATTAATACCTTCCTGCCTTATTTCCCGAGCCCTGCCTTTGAACGCTATCAATATAAGCAGATATTAGATTTTAATCACATTCTTAAGCCTTATCAGGTTGATGTCGCGGTGACCCATAAGTGCCATTTTAATTGTTCGCACTGCAGCCGGACGTACAAGAAAGGCGAAGAACTCTCCACCCAAAGATTCATTGAATTGGTCAAAGAGCTTCAGGACTTTGGGATCTGTCTTATTGCTTTTACGGGCGGCGAGCCTTTGTTAAGGCCTGACTTGGAAGAAATCATAAAAAGCGTTGATGAGAGGTCGGTAAGCGTTTTGCTGACCTCAGGCGATGGCCTGACACAAGAGAGGGCGCTTCGTTTAAAAGCGTCAGGCCTTTCTTATATTTCAATCAGCCTGGATCATTATGAAGAAAAAGAGCATAATCGATTCAGGCGGTCTGAGCTTGCTTTTCGTACGGCGCTTGATGCCGTTCGAGTCGCATTAAAAAATGGATTTTATACGGCTATCCATCTGACGGTCAGAAAAGATGTCGTCAATAATGAATTTTTAACCAACTATTGGAATTTCGCAAAGTCTTTAGGGGTCCAGGAGATCCGGATCACAGAGCCTTTGCCATCAGGGAATTGGACTTGGCAAAAAGAAGATTTTTTTCTTGGGCAAAAGGAAGATGAAATCCTTGATGCTTTTTGTCTTAAGGCGCAGGACACAACAGACGGCCCCAAAATGACTTCGATTCCCATGGCGGAACGCGAAAAAAACATTGGCTGCAGCGGGGGTAAATCCTGTATGTACATCGATGCTTTTGGCAATTTATTCCCTTGTGATTTTTTTCAAGTGTCGTTTGGGAATATCGGCCTGGAATCTTTTGATTCTGCGTGGCAGAAGCTTAATACCGAATTCAAGAGTCCTTTCAGGAAATGCCCTTTGAAAGAAAAGATCGACAAGCTGCAGACGCTGTTTCCTAAAGATGCGCCGCTTAAGCCCTTGCCAAGCGAACAGGCAAACCAGATCCTTGGACAATCGTCTCAGCAGGATTTGCCGGATTATTACAAAAAAATCGGCTGGAAATAAATCAAAAATATTTAACATTTACGCCGTAATATCGCTTGAGCAAAATGCATGGATTTTCTAAAAAAAATAAAATATTTCGGCACGCTCTTCATCATTCTTGTCATAACGTTTTTGGCGTTCAGCCCGTCTCTTAAAAATGGTTTTGTCAATTGGGATGATGAGGCTTATGTCACGAACAATCCTTCGATCAAATCATTCTCCCTCGGCAATTTAAAAAAGATCTCCACCTCTTTTTTTATCGGGCATTACCAACCCTTGACCATCCTTTCCTTTGCCTCTACGTATCATTTTTTTAAGCAAGATCCGTTCGGCTACCACCTGACAAGCCTGTGTTTGCATATTGTTAATACGGCTCTCGTGGCATGGTTTATTTTTATGATCAGCGCCAATGCCTCTGTCGCTTTGCTGACCGCATTGTTATTCGGTATTCACCCGATGCACGTGGAATCCGTCGCATGGATCAGTGAACGCAAGGATGTTTTGTATAGCTTGTTTTTTTTAGGCGCTTTGATCAGCTATCTTTATTATTTACGTAAAGGCCGCTTGAACTATGCTTATTGTATTTCTTTGGTTTTGTTTTTAGCGTCTCTTTTGTCAAAGGCCATGGCTATAACATTGCCTCTTGTATTATTCCTCCTGGATTATCTTGCCGGTCGTAAAAAAAATAAAGAATCTTGGATGGATAAGGTCCCTTTTTTTGCGATAGCGTTTCTTTTCGCGTATATGGCTCTCTTTGCCGCTTTTGAAAGCCGCTCGGTTTCCAGCGAATCTTTTAATCTTCTTTCTTTTTTTATTATCGCGTGCTTTGTGCTTGTTTTTTATGTTGCGAAGCTCATTTTGCCTTTTGGTTTATGTAATTTGTATCCTTACTCAGGGAGTGGTTTAAATGCCCTGCCCCTTATTTATTTTTTGGCTCCCGTTCTCGTCGTTGCTTGCGGACTGCTTCTTCTCTTTGTTTTTAAAACACGCAAAAAAGTAGTTTTCGGTGTTTTGTTTTATGTTGTTATTTTATTGCCGGTCCTTCAATTCGTGCCCATGGGCTCTATTATCGTCGCGGATCGCTATACCTATATCGCTTCAATAGGTTTATTTTATATTTTCAGTCTTTGTTTTATTATGCTGAGGACTCGAGTGCGGGTTACTAAGAATCGCAAGGCACACTTTTTCCTTTTGGTGTTTTTGTCGTGTCTGATCGCAGGAAATTTTTCCCTGACGTTTGAGAGGTGTAAAGTCTGGAAGGATAGTGTGACATTATGGAACGACGCGATTAAGAATAATCCCAGCGCAATCAATGCAGCTACGATTTATAATAATTATGGCAGGGCACTTCAGGAACGAGGGGATCGCGAGAGGTCCAATCTCGCTTTTAAAAAAGCCTTGAGTATTCAGCCGCGGCATTATTTCGCTCTTGTTAATCTGGGGAACCTCGCCAGTGAGGCAGGGGATCAGGAGTCCGCTATCAAGTTTTTTAAGCGTGCCGTTGAAAGCGAACCTGCCAAGCCTAACGCGTATTTGAATCTTTGCGTTGCTTACGACCGCCAGGGGCTCTTTGATCCCGCCCTGGAATTTTGCCAGAAGGCTATTGAAAATAAGCCCGATTTCGCTGAAGCCTTCGCTGTTTTAGGAGTGCTTTACTATCGGTGGAACAAAATGGAGGCGGCTGAACAGTGTTTTAAAAGGGTGATCGAGATCAATCCGGACCTTGGGATCGGCTATCGCCATTTAGGGGCTATTTATTTATCTTGTGGCCGAAATGAAGAGGCTTTGCGTTTGTTTAAAAAAGCCGTGCTGACGGATCCTTTAGATGTTGAAAACTATAATAATCTGGGTGTGGGATATGCTCGCTTAGGATATAACGAGGAAGCTGCTGCGTCATTTAAGAAGGCGTTGGCACTTAAGCCGTCGGTGGCCAGCTATAAAAATTTGACCCAGATGTATTTAAAAATGAAGAAATATGAATTAGCCGCGCGGACCTATAAAGAGGCTGAACAATTGGGTTTGCATGATGAAAGTACAGGGGAGAAAATAAGAACTGTTTTTAAAACACAAGGTTCATCAAAAAAGGATGCCCATGAATAAAATCAGAGAAATGATCCGGTTTTGCGAAGAAAGCCCTTTGACTTTTGGACAGTGGCTTTTCGCGGGTTTGTGTGTCATCGTTTTGCGTTGTGCTTTCGAGACGGTGATGACCGGAAAGGAGTTTCCTTTTATCCATCCGTTTTATCTTGTGCACTTTCCACTGTTTTTTCTATCACTGCTTTTAACCGTTATCGTTTTCCTGCATTTTTTTACCCAAACCGATATTGTTAAAGTTTCTAAGCTCGCCATATACTTTTTTCCGTTGATTCTTTTTCCGGCCATTGTTGATTTCATCTTTATATTAGTGACTAAAAAGGAAATGGAGTATTTTTATATCACAGATCATGTGGGCTTAAATTTTATCAATTTTTTTAATCCTTTTTTCCGTATTCCGGATTTTCCGATGACCTTACGCTTAGAAATTGCCTTAGCGACTTTTGGGTCATTTCTTTATATTTTTTTAAAAAGGCATAAAGTTCTTTTATCTTTAGTGGGGGCTTTTTTTATATTTGCGACCTGTTTTTTTTACATCGCGATCCCGGGAATTTTTGTTAATACGTGTGTTTTTATCACGCCTTTTCTGCACGCCGTCGCCCGCTTCTTTAAAATTCTTTTAGGGATGGAGTTGAAGGGGCCGGGGATTGTTTCTGAGGGAGTGTTTCTGGACCAGAATTTAATGATCGTAGAGCTTTTTGTGGGTCTTATGACGGTTGTCATTTGGTATTATCGATATGACAGAAATAAATGGATGGCGCTCGTCAAAAATTTAAGAATTACCCGTTCTCTGCACTATATGCTCTTGGCGCTTTTGGGCATTTTGTTTTATTCTCTGCATGCAGAAGTTAACGATTATTTTCTTTTTTTGAAAATCTTCGGGATTCTGGCATCTATTTTCTTCGCCTTTCAGTTTTCTGTCGTTTCCAACGATATTGTTGACTTAGACTGTGACAAGATTTCCAATGCGGACAGGCCTTTGGCTGCCGGGGCGATCGAAAAAGACGAATATTCTAAGGTAGGCTTTGTTTATCTGGCCTTCGCTTTTTTGTTTTCGCTTTGGGTTTCAGATGCGTGTTTTATGATGACGATGATCTTTGTCGCATTCTATGCTGTCTATTCTTTGCCACCTTTCAGAATAAAAAAGTTTTTCCTGACCTCTTCGCTGGTCATTGGGATAGAGGCCCTTATGGCATTCTTAATAGGACAACTTTCTTTGCAGGCTGAGAGTACGTTGGATTTTGCGTATGCCCCGATTTGGTTTGTAGTATTTATCGTGTTCTTCTTGTCTTCATCCATTAAAGATTTAAAAGATACGGAAGGGGACAGGTGCACGCATGTTTATTCTCTGTGTGTCCTTTTGGGGCAAAGGAAGGCAAGGTTTTTGATTGCTTTTTTAGTTTTTGTCAGTTATGCGATCATCCCCTTGGTCCTTCGCCTGACTGAAGTCGTGCGCGCTCCTTTCTTTCTGCTGCCGTTTTCATTTTTATATGGTGCAGTAAATTTTTTCTATATACAGCGCTTGAAAGCAAAAGAAAAGAATATCTTTTTTCTTTATTTTTTTTATGCGTTAGTATTGATAGCATCGATACGTTGATTGCAGCGAGCGGTTAAGGAAAGCGTTTTAAACGAATGACGACTCAAAAGAACTCAAGTGTAAGTAAACTCTTTTTAGGTATAGCGTTGTTTTTTATTCTAACCGGCGGTCTCGCTTTTTATTATTTCTATACGTTTAATGAGGCCGCCCCCTTTTATCATAGAACAATCGTATTTTTCCTCTGTGCGGTCCTGTCGTTTTTTTTCGTTAGTTTCTTCCCCATAAAAGATGTAAAGAAAAACGGTTTTTTGGATCGTCTTTTTTTTGTCGCTTTTTTTCTTCTCCTTATGGTTCTAATAAACAGGGCGAATATCCTTTGTCTTCCTTTTTACTGGGATGAACAATGGACCATATGGAATGCGAGCGTTATTTTTAAGAATCACCTTTGGCCGTTTTCCAGTGCTGTTCCCTTTGATACAGGGCACCCTTTCTTTTATTTTGAATATCTGGCATTTTTGTGGAAGATTTTTGGCCAGAAAATTATTGTTTCTCATCTGGGTTCTTTAGCTTTTGCCTGGATGGCTCTTTTTTATACCTATTTAATCGGCAGGGATTTTTTTAAAGATGCCAGGATCGGTTTTATTTCGGCGGTGTTGTTTTTTTATTCCCCGACTGTGTTCACTCATTTCGGGACTGTCGTTTTAGATGTCCCTTTGGCAGCGCTTTTTTTAGCTTCGACGCATGCGTTGTTTCGTAAGAAATATCTTTTTTTTGCGATTTTTTCAACTTTCGCGGTTTTAACTAAGTCTTATGGCGTTGTTTTAATCGGCGTTTTGCTCTTTTTAAATTTCATGATATCAAGATTTCATGATAACGATAAATTGAAGCTAAAGGGCCTGGATTGTTTCTTTTTGTGTTCGCCTTTTGTCGTCTATGCTGCCTGGTTTATTTGTCATTATGCTTCAACGGGCGTTTTGTTTTATTCAGAGATTTTTGATCGTTATAACGGATTACAGACTTCAGGTTCCCTGTATGTTTCAAGGGCTTCGCGGATATTCCAGCATTTCTTTTTATATGGAAACAAATTTCTGGCAATTATAATTTTTTATCATCTTGCCCTGGATATTTCCCGGCGTAAACCCATCGGTCTTTTAAGGGTTTTTTCTACCGTGCTTTTGCTCTTGGCGATTGTTTTTTTTGCCCTTGTCAAAAATTTTTGTTCTCGCTGGCTCATTCCTATCTATCCATTTTTTTATATTTTAGGGGCTTTAAGCCTGGTGAGATTTATCGATGAAAATAAGCTTTTTCTTCCCAAGCTTGTGTTTTATTTAACCATGCTATTTTCATTGGGACGCTATGATGCCGGTAGTTGGGCTTTGGATTCAGTTGTTTATAACAGAGAATACATTGATGCGGTAACAATCTCTCAGGATGCCGCGCGTTATATCGAATCAAATTTTAAAGATAAGCATATTTTGACCACGTGGCCGTTTATGGCTGTTTTAAGATATCCGGTGTTAGGTTATGTTAAAGAACCGTTGAACGTGGTTAGTAAGCAGGATAAATTTGATATTTTTGTTTATGATAAGCAGGCGCTGGACGGTGCAGGGCGGCTTGAGGGAATGGTATCTTTAAAAAGTAATTTTGTTTTGATAAAAAGGTTCGAAAGGAATACCATGGTTATTGAGATTTATCGCGTTTTATGATATTCGGCTTCTAAAAAGGAGATTAGGTGAAAGATAAACAAGCCAACATTGATTTTAAGAAGCAAGGGGAAGCCCGGCTGGAAATATTCGCGGCGAAAATTGAGACAGGGGCAGGACGCCGGATCAGGAATTTTTTTGTGGCTATAATATTATTCCAGGCTTTTTTTGCCGGCAGTATTCTCCGATTTGACAGCATGCGGCAATTGGATGGCCGAAGTGCTGATGAGGGCGTCTATACCTCTTTTGCTGACAGGATAGCACGGGAGGGGGTCCCAGGGGCCAGGTCTTTGATCCAAAACTATAATGCCAATGAGTCAAAGTGGTGTTATCCTCCTCCGTATAGGATCGGCTATCTTGCTCCAGTTGTTTTTGTCATGCAGTTAGCGGGAAACACGAATTTAGAGACCGGGGTCATCTCTTCGTTTATTTTCAGTATCGTGTCTTTGTTTCTTTTGTTAATGTTCGGGCTCCGTTTTTTCAATTGGCCGATAACTGCTTTGGCTCTTTTTTTAGCGAGCATTTCTCCTATTGACCTCGCCTTGGCGCAGAGATTCTGGCAAGACGGCATGATGGCCTGCATGGGCATGCTGCTGGTTTTTTTAAGCTGCGGAATCATAAGAAATTCCAAAAAGACATCCTGGATTGTTTTTTTTGTTTGTGTCGGGTCTTACGGCCTTCTCATCAAAGAATCGGCTGTCGTTGTTTACGGCCTGTGTATTTTGTGGATTTCAACCATGCTTATTGTTAAGGAAAAGGCGTTTAAGAAGGTTGCTGTGTTGGTTGTTTCAAGCGTCCTTGGAATGATGATAAGCGCCGGCATTCTTTCCTGGGTTGCTGGAGGCTTATCTGTTGTACGGGAGGCTATTGGTCATACACGGGGGGCGATGGATGTCGCTTCTTATGGCATTAGGTGCTGCTCCGGCCCCTGGTTTCAGATCTTATGGGGGTTTTGGATAATGGTCCCTTTTAGTACGATTTTTTGCGTCGTGGCCATTGTGTCAGTCTTTTTTAAAAAGAAGAGGGAGCTTGTCCAGGGGAGAAGAGAGGTTGTTTTCTTTTTGATTTTTATTATGGTTACTTATATCGGCTTTATTTCAATATTGCCGAATTTAAAGAATATGAGGTATATGGGCGTTATCAGCGGGCCTTTTTATTTGTTGAGCGCATGCGGGGTCTGGGAGATTATTCTTTTTTTAAGAGCTAAGCTAAGGGATAGCTTTTTTTATGTGGCGATGATCATTTTCGCCTTATGCCTTATGGTGTTTGCTTTGGCTGAATATCAGAGATTCTGGGATTTGGTGGTAAAGTCCCGCATTAACGATCTGGCCATTGTGTCTATGGATCGCGTCTATCATGGTTTTCCTGCACTGCTTTGATGTTATAAGTATGTTTAGCGATTAACGTGAGCAGGAGCGGTCAGAAGGGATGAGCTTTTATTTCTTTGATCCTGTTGCTTTTTGTGTTCAATGATCAATTCTTTCGGCAGGCGCGGGCTGGGGCCATAGTAAATAACTTTACCTTCTGAAAAATAGATATAAGTTGTGATGGGTTCGGTCGCAGCGGAATGGAAAAAGGGGAATTCCGTGTATTTGAAAGTTTCTATGATCCGAAGATTGCCGTCTTTCATAGCCCCTGCCTGTCGAGGAGTTCCGCATTTTTTTAAGACTTCCTCTTTCGTCATTCCCAGATTAAGCTGCGGAGAAACGCGAGAAACAGTTGCACAACCGCTTAAAAGTGCGCAGAGAAATATGAGGGGTATTTTTTTCATTTTTTTTGGTCTTTCTGCGAGAGGGCTTTGCTCGTCGATAGCATTGCCTCAATTATATAAAGATACGCATCATTAAGCAAGTAAAAAGTATCGAAAATGAAAATATTTCTTAAGCTATTGGGTAGGTTTGTCGGATTTTTGAGGCGCCATTGGGTCCTCTTGTTGATTTTATCATTGGGTTTGTTTTTCAGGATTTATCATTTAGATCGCGACAGCATATGGGCTGATGAAGGTTTTTCTATTAAGTGCGCCCGCTTGGATGTTTATGAGTGTGTTATGAAGGCGGCCAGCGATGTCCATCCGCCGTTGTATTTTATCATTTTGCACTATTGGATGAATCTTTTTGGGGATAGCGCATTTTCTGCCCGCTTTTTATCGGTTCTCTTTGGTTTCCTTGCGATATTTATGATGTATAAGGTGGGTAAGGTTATTTTTGATAGAGATACCGGCCTTTTGGGTTCATTTCTTTTGGCATTTTCAACTTTTCATATTTATTATTCTCAAACAGTCAGGATGTACAGTCTCATGTCTTTTCTGGGCCTTGCATCCATGTTTTTTTTCTTAAAGCTTCTCAATGAGAACAATCGTTTCGCCAGGGGTGGGTATATCTTATCGAGCGTCTTTTTATTGTATGTCCATTATTACGGGATTTTTATAATAATTGCTCAAAATATTTATTTTTTATTACAGTTCATTGCAGCAAGAAAGCCACAAAGCAGGGAGCTTTGCCTGAAGGACTGGGTTGAGACTGAGCTTATCGTGCTTGTCCTGTTTTCCCCATGGGCGTTTGTCCCGATGAGGCGCATGTTGGTCTTTGCGGAAACTGATTCCTCCTGGATAATCATGCCTTCAAAATTTCCAATCGTGCGGACTTTTTTTGTTTATACGGGGTTTGTTAAAACACTCCTTGTTATATATTTGAGCCTTTCTGTGTTTTCGATGTTGAAGTATAGGGGTGATTCCGGCGTTTTCTTGAAGCGGATCAAAAGCCTGCCTTGGGGCATAGATTTGCACCAGATGGACAAGGTCCTTTTCTTATGCATTTGGTTATTGGTTCCTGTCTTTTTGCCGCTTCTTTTTTCTTTGTTTTTTTTCCCGGTTTATTTGCCCAGATACACCATCGGAAGTTTTTTAGCCTTTTTTCTATTGGCAGCCAAAGGAATAAGTAACGTCAAGGACAGGTTCTTAAAAACAGTCATTATCGTCCTGATTACTTTTTTTTCTTTATTGAGCATGGAGACGTTTTATTCAACTATTCATGATCAGCAATGGAGAGAGGTTGTGCAGCACATAGACTCTAAATCGCGTCCGGGAGATCTGCTATTGTTTAATTCGTCTTATGGCCAAAAAAACGGGTTTGATCATTATTCTCAGAAGGCAGGGTTTACTAAAAACAAATTCTTAGAGAAAACATTGGAAGCGGTTAATGACGAGATGCTTCCCGCGATTCAGGGTTATGATAGGATTTGGGTCATTCTCTTTGGGCCCAAAGAGAACAGAGGTTTAATTAAAAGCTTGCTTAACAGGTCGTATCATGAAAAAGAATACCAGAAATATGTTGGAGGCCCTGGCGGCATTGAAATCTATCTATTTGAAAAATAGAAGTTTTTGGAGAAAACGGTAAAATTGTGTGAGGGGCTGTGAAATTTTTCGATAAAAATTATAAAATCTTAATTATTCCCGCATTGTTTTTACTGGGGTATCTCGTTTATTCGAATACTTTTTATAGTTCATTCCATCTTGATGACACCCCGTACATAACCAATAATCTTTCCATAAGGGATATCCATCATCTTGGCCGTCTTTGGGGCTTTTGGCCTACCCGTTTCATTACTAATTTATCGCTGGCTGTTAACTATCACTTTCATGAGTTTAATGTTTTTGGCTATCATGTGTTCAATTGGTTTATTCATCTGGGAGTCGTTGTCCTGGCGCTGTATTTTTATGAATTGATTTTTTGTACACCTTTATTAAAAAACGAAGAGATCTCCAAATATGCGCGCATGATATCTTTGTTAAGCGCGTGTATTTTTTTAACGAATCCGGTTCAGACGGAATCCGTCACGTACGTCTATCAACGGGCTACATCTCTGGCTGGTTTTTTCTTTCTTTCTTCACTTGTTTGTTATATGAAGTCAAGGTTAATGGCGCAGGATGATCGACATGCTTTTGGGAAGAGATTTTTTTATGTTTTTTCCTGGTTTTTGTGTTTAGCGGGAATGCTGACAAAGGAAAATGTTGTGATACTTCCTTGTGCGGTCCTCTTGTGCGAATTATGCTTTTTTAAAACGTCGGAAAAATTCTCATGGAAGTATACTCTGCCTTTTCTTGCTCTCCTGCCGCTCATCCCGATCATGTTGTTTCTTGTAAAGCCATTTACCTTTGTCGATTTAGATAAACTTATGGTTCATCCGTGGACGGGGTTCGAATATGCCCTTACGCAGTTGCGCGTGCTGGTGACATACATTAGGCTTCTTTTGGTACCGTTAAATCAGAACTTAGATTATGCTTATCCTGTGGCAAAAAGCTTATGGGAATGGCCCATCGCATTGAGTTTTCTCTTTTTGCTTTTTGTTTTCATTGCGGCCTTTAGATTATTTTCAAAATATCGATTGATTTCTTTTTGTATCTTCTGGTTTTTTATTACGCTTGTACCGGAATCAAGCGTTATTCCTCTAGAGGATATTATTTTTGAGCATCGGCTCTATCTGCCTTTTGTCGGGTTCAGCCTGTTCTTGGTTAGCGGCGCATATTATCTTTTTGGAAAAAATAATTTTAAAATAATAGTCCTGATCCTTTGCGGGATGATCGTTGGCTATTCATTTTTGGCTTATTCCAGGAACGCAGTTTGGAAAGATGAATTTACTTTATGGCAGGATGTTATCCAAAAATCTCCCCATAAGGCCAGGCCATGCACTAATCTGGGGGTTGTTTATGTTCAGGAGGGCAAACTTGATCAAGCCATTGCTTTGTTTAAGAGGGCTATAGAGATCGATCCTCGCCATAGCACGGCATACAATAACCTAGGCGAGATTTATGTCCATAGGGGCAGGAATGAAGAGGCCATAGCCATGTTTAAGAAAGCCATTGAGTTAACGCCTTTTTTTTCAGCTGCATATGTTAATCTTTGCAAAGCCAGTAACAGTATCGGCGCTCAGGCCCAGGCACTGTCCGCTTGCGGCCGCGCTATCGAAATTAATCAGTATTCTACGGACGGCTATAATAATCTTGGGGCTCTTTATTACGGCATGGGTAAATATGACGCTGCTCGGCAGTTATTTAAAAAAGCCGTAGAAATCAATCCATATTCTTCCGAAGGGAACAGCAATCTGGGTATGTTGGTTTTTATGCAAGGCGAGAGAGAGAAGGCATTGTTTTTATTAAAAAAAGCCATAGCACTGGATCCGCTTTATGCCGCAGGCCATAGTAATCTCGGCGTGGTTTTTGCCGCTTTAGGGCAGAGGAAGGAGGCCATCGCGCAATTTAAGAAAGCTATTGAGATTAAGCCGATGTATGCGGATGCGTATGGAAATTTGGCCCTTGTGTATCTTGAAGATAAACAATATGGTTTGGCAGCTCAATATTACGATAAAGCCAAGGCATTGGGTTTTACCAGCCTCTTTATTTCAGAAAAGTTAAAATCGCATTTGGAATTAAAAGAATTTTAGATTTTGGTAAAAGATTAACTCAAAAAAACCCCCAACGTAAAAAAGCTGGGGGTTTGTTTTGGTGCCGAAGGGTGCTGTTCGGACGAATAAGTCCGAACGTTTGGCACGGCTGTCGAGAGGTGAGACAGCCCGGTTTTTCCTAAAATATTTTACACAGGGTGGAGTCCTTCGACTCCCACAAGATTTAGAAATAAAAACCCCCAACGTAAAGAGATTGGGGGTTTATTTTAGTGCCGAAGGTGGGAGTCGAACCCACACAGGCGTGAACCTAATGGTTTTTGAGACCACCGCGTATGCCATTCCGCCACTTCGGCAAATTGAACACAACAGTGCAATATTTCAGTGAAATCCCGCCAGAGGCGGGGAAAGTTTCTTTATTTCAATTTATCAATGAAGGACAATGGTTTTTCCCGCCTCCACTTAAATTTACTTTTAAAGAATCGGCGGGACTTCACTCGCTTCGGCTATTTGCCTCGCTCGCTTCGTGAGACCACCGCGCCTGCCTGCCGGCAGGCAGGTATGCCATTCCGTCCGCCACCAAACAGCGAGATCTCGCCAAGCTCTTTTGAGTTTGGCGGACCACTTCGGCAAAATTTATTTTTCAGGCTTGCTAAAATACTTTAATAATTCCATCGGTAAAGGAAATACGATGATGGAAGATTTTTCTGTTGAGATATCCATCAACGTCTGCAAATATCTCATCTGTAGCGACATGGGCTGTTTTTGTAAAACCTCTGCTGCCATTGAGAGTTTTTCTGAAGCCTGATATTCACCTTCTGCTGAAATGACTTTGGCCCGGCGTTCACGTTCTGCTTCAGCCTGGCGCGCCATCGCACGCTGCATCTCTTGAGGCAGGTCCACGTGCTTTATTTCAACGTGAGAAACCTTGATGCCCCATGGGTCTGTAGCCCGATCGATAATCAACTGCAGTTCAGAGTTGATTTTTTCTCTCTCGGAAAGTAATTCATCGAGGCTTGTCTGGCCCAGCGTGCTTCGAAGAGATGTCTGAGACATCTGGGACGTCGCAAAATTATAATCTTCGACCTGGATGATCGCCCGATTGGGATCTATGACTTTATAGTAAACAACTGCGTTGACTTTAACTGAGACGTTGTCTTTGGTAATAACATCCTGCGGTGGTACGTCAAAGGCGATCGTGCGTAAACTGACGCGGACAATCCTGTCAATAGGGGCAAACACTAAAATGATTCCCGGCCCTTTAGGAGTGGGGAGGATACGCCCGAGTCTGAAAATGACGCCCCGTTCGTACTCATTAAGGATCTTTATTGAATTGAGCAGATACATAACAATGAAAATTCCGAAAATCATTGCCAGGTTCATAACGACCTCCTTTTATCTTCGTGAAAAACCACGAAGGCCTTGCTTTAGGTCACATATTTTGACACAAGAAGCTTAACTTTGTCAACTCCTAAGACTTTTACCTTTGCACCTTTTGGGATGGGGTTTTTATCCTGATTAAGGGCTGTCCATAATTCCCCTTCCAGGAAAACCTGTCCGGTTTCGGCGATATCTGTTTGCGCTATACCGATTTTTCCGATCAGGGTTGAGGCCCCTATCTGTACTTTTCGGCGATGGGTTTTGACGACGTTGGTGGCCAGAAAGATAACTATTGTTGCCACGGCCAGGACAAAAGGAAGAATAATCCCGATAGAAACTCTTAACGTAAAAAATGTTGAATCAATGAGCATGAGCGAGCCAAAAAACATGGCGATCGCTCCTGTTAGTGTCAGGACGCCGAATGAGACCGGGGTCAGGGCTTCGCCGATGAAAAGGATGATCGCGACGATGATTAAGAGAAGCCCGGCAAAGTTGATCGGTAAAATAGCAAAAGCATAAAAAGCCAGGATGAGGGATATGATGCCGACAATTCCGGGGATGATAACGCCCGGATGCGTTATTTCAATAAAGAGACCTAAGAAGCCGACAAGCATGAGAATGTAGGCGATGTTAGGGTTGATCAGCGTGTTTAAAATATTTTGCGACCAGGAAAGATTTTGGGTGATAAGCTGGGCATTTTTTGTATGCAGCGTGACTGCTTTGTCGGGGAGTCCAACGGTCGTGCCGTCTATCATTTTAAGCAGATTTTTTAAATCAAGCGCGACAAGGTTGATGACTTTATTATCTAAGGCTTCTTTTTCTGTGGCTGAGATGCTTTCCGAAACAGCCTGACGGGCCCAGGCGGCATTTCTATTCCTGCTTTTGGCAATAGTGCTGATCCAGGCTAAGGTATCATTCAGGATTTTATCTTCCATAGGTGATGCACCGGCGGTGGATTTTAAATTCTCTTTTTCAGAACTATCTCTTTTTGTTTTTTTGATCCGCTCATTTCGGAGCATCTCGACTAATTCTTCGATAGATCTTTTTAAGGAACGGTTTTCTTTTTCTCCTTCGCCTAAAACAACGGGATGGGCGGCTCCTATATTTGTAGAAGGGGCCATCGCAGCGATATGAGACGCCAGCGTTATGAATACACCGGCAGAGCCTGCCCGGGAACCCGAGGGGGCGATATAGACAATGACCGGGACTGTGGCATTCATCATTTTTTTAACGATTACGCGCGTTGATTCAAGCAGCCCTCCAGGCGTATCCATTTGAATGATGACGCCAGAATAAGATTCGTTTTGAGCCTTATCAATGCCAGAGGTGATGTAATCAGCAATCACAGGGCCGATGATGGCGTTGTCGATCGTAAGGATGAGGAATTTATTTTCTGAAATTTCTTCACTTTGGGCCAAAGGACTAAAGAATAAAGAAATAAAAAGAGCCAGAACAAACAACAGAAGTTTTTGTTTTTTAATGTTCATTCGGCATACTCCTTTTTGACGCTGGGGTGATGGAAATAGAGCATAATCCCTGCATGGTAGAGGATGGAAATCATATTTTTCAAACTTAAAGGCAGGGTTGTTTCCAGGGCTCCGGAGATCGAGATGATATTCATTAAGACCAGGAATTTACTTAAAATGATCCAGCCCGCAAAAAACATAAGAAGTTTACGCGCGTAATGATATCGTAAAATAATTCCTACACCTAAGGAAATGGAGATGATGCTGCTGACAATAACAAAGATGAGGATATTGAATGGCTTGGTGGAGATGTGCTTAAAAAGGCTTACAGATGTTGCCATGAGCGTGAATGTGCCGATGGTTATTTCCGTAAGGCCAAAAAAAAGGATTCCTTTTCTTTGCTTCATATTATTTCTTTGTTTGAAAAAACGTTAAGGAGTGGAGCACTTTCACAAGCTATGTTACTCTGTCGTAACATGACGCTTGTTCAAGTATTCCCTGCCTACCGGCAGGCAGGCACCATTTTTTTGCTTGTCGAAAAACATTAAGGAGTGGAGCACTTTCACAAGCTATATTGCTCTGCCGCAATATGACGCTTGTTCAAGTATTCCACCATTTTTTTCTTTGTCAGAAAAAAATGGTGGAGCTAACGGGGATCGAACCCGTGACCTCCTGACTGCCAGTCAGGCGCTCTCCCAGCTGAGCTACAGCCCCAGAATTTATGGAGTAAACTTTTAACCCTCGTTCCCTATAACTTCTCTAAAAGGGGGAGGAGAAAGATGCAGGATTGATGAAGATTTGAGTTATTTTTGTCTTATAATAATAGTATAGCCAGCCTTCATTGTCAACAGAACTCCCAAAATGAGATAAAGATGAATATTTTTGGATTTTTTCGATATTTTCTTCAATAAAACCTTATTTCTGATTATACGGAAACTGCCTTGAACCCATTTGTGTTTTGTGTTAATATTTCCCTTAATGTATTTGGGCGTCCATGTATCTATAAGCGGTAAAATTTATGAATCTGTTGAGCGGGCTCAGGCTTTAGGATGCACAGCCATGCAGATTTTTTCAAGGAATCCCAGGCAATGGCGTCAGTTGCCTTTAAATGAAAAAGATGCAGAGGAATTTAGGCGTAAGCGAGCGGCAAGCAGTGTTAAGGTTGTTGTTGTCCACATTCCATATCTTATTAATTTAGCAACAGGTTACGACGTTCTTTATAAAAAGTCTATTGAGGCTTACATCGAGGATATCAGGGAAACCCATGCTTTGGGTGCTGATTATCTTGTGACGCACATGGGCAGTTATAAGAATATCACCTTAAAAGAGGGGATGGATCAGTTCATAAAAGCCCTGGATATTGTTTTCAAAGAAACAAAAGATATTAAAGATGTGCAGTTGCTTTTAGAGAATACAGCGGGTTCCGGCCACTGGCTGGGGTATACGTTTGACCATCATAAGAAAATTTTTGACAGCGTTAAAGATAATAGCCGTTTAGGGATATGCCTGGATACGGCCCATGCTTTTGCCGCTGGTTACGATATCCGCAAGGAAGAAATTTTTAACACGCTGATCGAGGATATCGATCGCAAGGTCGGCAGGGCCGCTCTTCGCGTGGTGCATCTTAACGATTCGCAGTCAGATCTTGGTTCGCACATAGACCATCACGATCACATCGGAAAAGGGTTCATCGGTTTAAAGAGTTTTAAGCATATTGTGAATCATCCGTCTTTAAAGGAAGCAGCTTTTATTTTAGAAACTCCTAAGGATAAAAAGACTGCGGATAAGTTGAATTTAAATAGAGTCAGAAAACTAATAAACTAGACAATCGTCTCATGTTTCAAGTTTCACGTCTCACGTTTTTACTTTTTAACGTGAAACGTGATACGTGCAGCGTGTGACCCAAGGCTATGGAATTTGATTTTAAACAAATCGAAGAAAAATGGCAGAAGGCCTGGCGTACGCTTGAGGCTAACCGGACTCAAACGGATACAACGCGCCCTAAATATTATGTCCTGGAAATGTTCCCTTATCCGTCGGGAAGGATCCACATGGGACATGTGCGCAATTATACGATCGGTGACGTGATCGCGCGCTATAAGACCATGCAGGGATTTAACGTCCTGCATCCGATGGGTTTTGATGCGTTCGGCCAGCCGGCAGAGAATGCGGCTATTAAAAATAATTCAGATCCGAAAGATTGGACGCTCAAGTGTATTGATTGGATGAAAAAAGAGATGTTCCGCATGGGGTTTTCTTATGATTGGAAGCGCGAAGTTACGACATGCCTCGCTGATTATTATAAATGGAATCAGTGGATCTTTTTAAAAATGCTGGAGAAGGGGCTGGCGTATCGCAAGGCATCCAGCGTTAATTGGTGCCCGAGCTGCGCCACAACGCTGGCCAATGAAGAAGTCATCCGGGGCGGATGTTGGCGTTGCCATACGCCTGTTGTCGATAAAGAACTAGAACAGTGGTATTTAAAGATCACGGATTATAGCGAACGTCTCTTGGAGGATTTGGATATTCTGAAAAATTGGCCGACGCGTGTTTTGGCCATGCAGAAAAATTGGATCGGCAAGAGCACGGGCGTTGAAATTTATTTTAAACTGGAAGACGGACGAACTTTGCCTGTTTTCACGACCCGTCAAGATACGATTTTCGGCGCGACGTATGTTGTCCTGGCGCCTGAACATCCTTTTGTCAAAGAATTGATCCGCAATAAACCTCAGGAAAAAGAAGTCTTGGCCTTTATCGAAAAAGTGTCAAAAGAAAGCCGCCAGGTGCGGGAAGCGGCGGATGTCAAAAAAGAAGGGTGTTTTACAGGCAGTTATGCCATTAACCCTGTCAATAAAGAGAAGATCCCTGTCTGGGTTGCGGATTATGTGTTGATGGGCTATGGCACAGGCGCCATCATGGCGGTCCCGACGCATGACCAGAGAGATTATTTATTTGCTAAAGAACATGGATTGCCGATGCGCGTTGTTATTCAGCCCAAAGGTGTCCTTTTATCCGTTGATGAAATGAAGTGTGCATTTGAGGAAGAGGGGGTTTTGGTTAACTCCGGTAACTTTGACGGTATTGCGAATAATGTGGCTAAGGAAAAAATAGCCCAGTGGATGGAAGAATCCAAAATTGGCAAAAAGACGATTCACTGGCGCCTGCGCGACTGGTTGATCTCGCGCCAACGTTATTGGGGAACGCCTATCCCTGTTATTTATTGTGATACTTGCGGTGTGGTTGGCGTGAGCGAAAAAGACCTTCCTGTTGAACTCCCTGAGAAAGTTAAAATTACGGGTGAAGGGGGAAGCCCGTTGAACCATGTTAAAAGTTTTGTCGAAACAAAATGCCCGAAATGTGCAAAAAAAGCGCGCCGTGAAACAGACACTATGGCGACTTTCATTGATTCCTCCTGGTATTTTTTAAGATTTTGTTCGCCTGATGAAAATAAGGCGCCTTTTAAAAAAGAAGATGTCAAGTATTGGATGCCGGTGGACCAGTATATCGGCGGCATTGAACACGCGGTCCTGCATCTTTTATATTCAAGATTTTTTACGAAATTTTTGAAAGATATAGGGATGTTGGATTTCACGGAACCTTTTGACAGGCTTTTGACTCAAGGCATGGTTTTAAAAGAAGGCGAGGTCATGTCCAAGTCTAAAGGCAATATCGTTGATCCCGATGGATTGATCAAGGAATATGGGGCAGATACTTTAAGGTTGTTTATTCTTTTTGCCGCGCCGCCTGAGGCAGAATTGGACTGGAGCGACACAGGCATGGACGGCGCGTGGCGGTTTTTGAGCCGCGTCTGGCGTCTGGTAGAGGCTTGTCAGGAAAAGAAAGCTCAAGGAGCAACCCTTGAGAGCGCGGGTTTAAAGAATGTCCGCAGAAAAATGCACGAAACCATTAAAAAGGTCACTCAAGACATGGACGGCGGTTTTAAATTCAATACCGCAATTTCCGCTGTTATGGAATTGGTTAACGAGCTTTATAAATTATCCCTAGACGAACAAAATCATTCAATAGCCATTGAGGCTGTTTCGGCTACGGTGTGTTTGCTCGCTCCGTTTACACCGCACATCGGTGAAGAAATGTGGCAGAAGTTAGGAAATAAAGAGAGTATTTTTAGATCTCATTGGCCGGTGTTTAATGAAAAAGAGCTTCAGCAAGATGCAGCGACTTATGTGATCCAGGTGAACGGTAAGGTGCGGTCAAAGATCGTTGTGAATCTTGATGCAGGCGAAGAAGAGATCAAGCGCCTTGTTCTATCGGATGCAAAAACACAGGAATGGATCAAGGGGGCTGTTGTGAAAAAAATCCTGATTGTCCCCAAGAAGCTTGTCAGCATTGTTATTTCATGATCCCTCTCACGAATCAAGAACGTAAGATCTTTTTATTTTTGATGTTTTTGTTCCTTTTGGGTTTTGGCTTGAGTTATTATAAAAAATCCCAGGGCCCCAGCACGTGTCTTCTCTTAGGAGTTTTCCCTCAAAGTTCAGTCCGCAAACCCCTAGACATTAATAACGCGACACGCGAAGAGTTAATAGCGCTGCCGGGCATTGCAGAGGTAACAGCCGATGCGATCATCGCTTATCGCGCGAAGCATGGGAATTTTTCAGACGTTGTTGAATTGAAAAATATCAAAGGGATCAGTGATAAGAAACTTGAGTCCTTGAAAAAGTATTTAAATGTCGCGACAAGCGGCAATCTATAATCCTCCCGCATCTTCTTAAAAATTTCTTAAGAAGCTTCCCTTAACGCCTAAAGCTAATTTATTTATCCATGTTTGTTCCTCAGCTTTTAAGTCATTTTATTGCATTGTTGAAAAAACTCCAATTCCCGCCTCTTGTGTTCGGATGTATTTTTTTCTGTTTTGGGATTATTTTTGAGAAATACTGGCCTGTCGCTTGTTTCTGGCTTTTAGTCTCAAGCGGTATATTTTTAATATTAAGTATCATCTTTTTAAAACATCGGATCCTTCCTGAAGTTTGTTTAAGCATAGTTATTTTTCTTTTTGGGGCGTTAAGCCTGGCCCAAAAACAGCTGATTCCCAAAGATTCCATTTTTTACCTGGCGGGTTCGGCAAGCCGGCCGGTTTGTTTAAAAGGGAATGTGGATAGTGAAAACGCCGTTCTTTTTAAAAAAAGATTTTTTCTTTTAAAAGTTTCCCGGCTTATTCAAGAGGGCAGGCAGCACAAGGTTTCGGGGTATGTTTTTGTGCGTTTGGTTAACGCGCAAAATTATTTCTATGGGGATGAGGTGATCGTCCAGGGCACTCTTTTTAAATACCGGCACAAACCTGTCTTAAGCGTCAAGAATAAACCCGGCACGCTTGTTTTTACAGGGCATAGAGGCGGCTGGTGGCTTAAGGCTCTGGCGTTTGCTTCAAAAGATAGGATGAAGAAGGTCATTGTCCAGCATTTACCTCAGTTTCCAGCGTCTGTTCTTTCTGCGATGGTGTTAGGGGATGGAAGTCATTTGGCGCCGTTTCTCAAATCAATGATGGTCGCAACCGGAACGTGGCATATCTTACCGAGGCTATACACGGAAATGCCTTCAGTTGCACTTTGAAACGACGTTACCCAATGAGAAGCAACTGGTTAAGACAGGAACGAGCAGAAGAAATTATACAACAATCTATGCCAATTTAAGCCCCGATTTGATTAAAAAGTTAAGGAATTTTGCAGTTAAAGAGGGAAAAACCGAATCAGGGGCATTGAGAGAAATGCTCGATTCTTATTTTAAAGGCATAGACAAAAAGGGACTGCCTTACGAGCCGCTGAGGAAAACTTCTCCTATCGGGTTAAAAGTGCTGCCAAGAACGATAAAAAAAGAGCAGGGCGAAAAGCTGAGAGAGCTGACAGAAAAGACAGGCCGCAAGATATCGGAATTAGTAAGGGATGCGATTGAGAGTTTTGTTGAGACGGCTGCTGAGTAAAAACCCTTGACTTTCCCAAAATCAGGTATATAATTATTTTCAGAATACAATAGGTAGTGGTGAGTTTCGGAGAGGGAACCTCCACTTTAAAAAAGTAAAATCTCCACTAGGCGAATAGTAATGTAATTTTTCGCGGGTGGGGATTTTTTATTTTATAGGGTATGAAATTTTAAAAAATAATTCAGTATAATCAATACAAGGAAGGGGGTGAAGAGCAAAATGGCGAATTATCATGTTTCAAAAGACAAGGATTCGGGCGACTGGCGCGTAAAACGGGAAAATGCCGATAAAGCAGCCGGTTATTTTGGCACGCAAGCCAAGGCTGAAAAAGCTGCGAAAGACATGGCGGCAAACAGCGGCGGCGGTGAAGTAAGAATCCACAGCCCGAAGGGTCCAATCAGAGACAGCGATACAGTTGCGCCGGGCAACGACCCATGCCCGCCGAGAGACAGGAAACACTAATCAGAGAGGAGAAGAGTCAGGATGAGCTATCCAACTTCAAGCAGAAGCGGCAAAAGGTTCTTAGGCAACAGTAACGAAAAGGAAGTTCACGATCAGACAAAAGAGGATAAGAATCCTAACGGCTGCCAGATTGATGAATTTCTGCGGGCAGGCCACGGTGTAGGTTTCACTCCGGACACGCTCGACCAAGCGCACAATGAAGGGTATGATAACTGTGCAAAGTGCATAGGCAACTCCAGGCGATAATGCATAATGACGAGGTTCATACAAAAAGGGGTTAGCCAAAATGGTTAGCCCCTTCTTTTTGAAATATTTCTGTTAGATTTTGCCGCTTCCTGCGTCTATTGATAGTGAGGGGGTGGTAGAATGCTTACATGGCTTTGGAATATAAAACACAGGAAATTGATTAAGGAAACAAAGTCGATAATGAGGATGTATTTTTTTCTGAGGAATGACTGCGGGCTGAAAGAGGCGGATAAGCTGAGCGCGAGGGATCTTAGGTTTTTGGTGAGGTGTATTTCCTTGAGCAAGAAGCATTTTAATGGTAGAATATAAAAATTACAAGGAGAGGATACGAAAACCATCGGCTTATCGCAAAGATTGATAGGTAAACGAGTTAACTACCTGTCTGTGGCATGTTTGAAGGGGGAATCTGCCACATTAAAATAATTAAAACCTTCGCCCGCAAGGCGAGGGATTTTTTATTGTACAAGGGAAAATTTATTAACATCGCATATGTTGGATAATGGGGAGTGAAATGTCTTCAGCAGTAATAGATAAGGGTAACGGGGCTAATTTTTATTTAGCAGATTTGCATATCCATACTCCCAAGGATAAAAACTTTACCTGCCCAAAAGGATTAAATTTGAATACGCCTCAAGGAAGAAAATCACTCGCTGAGGGTTATATTAAATCTGCCCAGCAAAAGGGCGTCAAGATTTTAGGCATTACCGAGCATAATGATGTTTCGTGGATTGATGAAATCAGAGAAGCTGCTAAAGGAACAGATATAATTATTTTTCCCGGGTTTGAATTATCAGCTGATTCAGGCGCGGGTGGTATACATATCATCGCCTTATTTGAACCTGATACCACGGTCACCGTTTTAGATGACCTTATTACTCAGGTGGGTTTACCGAGGAATGACAGGTTTCATAAAGACGGGTCTCCTAAATTAAGCGATAAATCTCTTTCTGAGTTAGTCGATTTTATCACAGTAAATAAAGGTATTTGTATAGCCGCTCATGTTATTCGTACCCATGGGATATTAGACAAAGAATCGATGACAGGTGAGCCGAGAGTTAATGCTTGGTCGAATGAAAAATTATTAGCGGCGGAAATACCTGAAATCAGGGCTAATCTCACAGGTTTTGCTAAAAATGTTTTTGATAATACCCAAGACCTTTACAAAAGAAAGAGGAGTATTGCCGGAATTTATTCATCAGATGCGCGAAGTTTGGAAGAAATAGGAAGCCGGACAACATGGATAAAGGTAAGCAGCAAAACCCTTCATGGTCTTAAGCACGCATTTCTTGATTGGGAATCACGAATAAGACATCCTGAGGAGTTAATAGAGAATCCCTTCTCGAAAATTATATATGTAGAATGGAGCGGTGGTTTTCTCGACGGGTTAAAAATCCATCTTAATGATAACCTAAACTGTTTGATTGGTGGCAAAGGAACTGGAAAATCAACAGTGCTTGAGACGTTACGGTTTGCTTTCGGGGCAGAGTTCGGACCAAAGGCAGAAAAAGCAAAAGAACAGCATGAGGAAATATTAAAAGAAGTTTTTAAGAAAGGGTCTAGGATAAAAGTTATTGTGGAGGCGCATCATCCTATAAAGAAAAGATATATTATTGAGCGAACATATAATGATCCGCCTGTTGTTAAGGATGAGAACGGCGATTTGCTTCCCAGTTTGAAGCCTTGCGATGTTATTTGTATAGAATCGTACGGTCAGAAAGAAATATATGAGATTTCAAAGAATACATTATTTCAGCTAAAACTAGTAGATAAGTTCCTTGGTGACCAGCTCGATAAATTGCTCGATGAGGAGAAATCATTAATCAGCCAAATCGACCAGAACAAAACAGAATATCTGAACATGAGGAAAGAGATTGACGGCTTAAACGAAAAAATAGGCCGTTTACCTAAGCTTGAAGAAGAACTCAAGAAATACAAGGAATCAGGCTTACCAGAAAAAATTGCTCAGAAGAGTAAATATGAGCAGGAACAGCAATATATTTCTCAAGCTCAGGAAGCAATAGAAACGGTAAAAAAGAATATTGGAAAAATTAAGGGAAATATCGCAATTAATGACCCCATTCCTTCGGCGGAAGAACTTGAGGGCCTACCAAATAAAAAATTGCTCCTGCAATTGAAAGCCGTAATAAAGAAAGGGCAGGAAGATTTAGAAAAACTGCGGAAACAGATGGAAGATTCAATAGCTGGGTCTGAAGTTTCTATTTCTAACGGGAGCAAGCCAATTAAAGACTGGAAAGCTTTATATGACGATGAAGAGAAGAAATATCAGGAGCTTATAAAACAACTAGGCTCAGAATTTGAAGGGATTGACCCAGACGACTTTATTAAGAAAGAAAAAGAATTAAACAAGCTTCGTCCATTAAAGACAACAAAGGGACAGAAAGATAAAGAGCTTGAGGATGCCAACAAAAAGAGGAAAGAATTATTAAATAAGCTTTATGAGAACCGTCGCCAACAGTTCGCTGTAAGGGATAAGGAGTGCAAAAATATTACTGATAGGTTGAATGGCATATTAAGGGTATCTGTGGAGTATGAAGGAGATAGGTTGGATTTTATTGAGTATTTGAAAGGATTGAAATCTGGTGCTCAACAACTTGAAAAACTGGCAGAGAATAATTCGCTCTCTGTTCCTTCTTTTGTTGAAGCTATCCGGCAGGGAGCTGATAAAGTTTCGGAAATATTCGGCATCACTGTAAACAGTGCATCAAAGATATGTGATTCCTTGAAAGAGGATAAATTGCTCGATTTGGAAACTTACAAAATCGAGACTAAGACTGCGATTGAATTGAATGTAGGAAGTAAAGACAAGCCGAAATACCAAAGCACTAAAAACCTATCGGTGGGGCAAAAATGTACCGCCATATTAACTTTGATACTTCTTGAGAGCTGTAACCCTTTAATAATTGACCAGCCAGAAGATGATTTAGATAATACTTTTATATTTTCTGATATAGTGCAGAAATTACGGAAAGAAAAAGAAAAACGGCAATTCATAGTTGCTACCCATAACGCAAATATACCTGTCCTTGGAGACGCAGAGCTGATTTCAGTTTTGACTGCTGATGCAGACCATGGTGGGATAGAAACGGGACACTTTGGGTCAATTGATGATGAAACGGTAAGAAAACCCGTTGAGACTATACTTGAAGGTGGGAGAGAGGCTTTTCAGTTGAGAAAAGATAAGTACGGCTTTTAAGATAGAAAAGATTATAAGTAACACTTATTATCTCTTCTAAAAGAGGGCACGAGACCAAAATATGGCTCTAATTTCTGTTTCCGGGACAAAAACGTTTGACGATGTGCATTTGAACAGTCTAGTCGATGCGCACAACGGCCATGTTAAAGAGGCATTCATCAATTATTTTAATTGCGGACATTCGCATGAATCAATCTGTAGTCTTTTTGAACAATCGCTTCAGAAGTTTGACAGGAAAGATTTAGGCCAATACTATACACCAAAAACAATAGTTGAATACATGCTTTCTCAGCTAGACATCAAGAAAGATTCGGTGCTGCTGGATCCCTCGTGCGGGTGCGGGTCATTTCTTTTAACAGCTTCAGATATTTTCAAGGAAAAGTACGGCATCCAATTCCTGAGGAATATTTACGGTGTGGATATTAACGATGATGCGACAAACATGACAAGGCTGTGCATGTATATGAAGGCTGATTTTAAAGAAAGCTATGTTCCGGTAATCAAGCAGAATATCAAAACAGGCAATAGCATAGTTTCTGATCGAGCTATCAATAAGGACTGTTTTGACTGGAAAATAGAGTTTCGGCAAGTAATGAAAGATGGCGGGTTTGACTTTATAATTGGCAATCCCCCATACGTTACGCTGGATTCCGGTGCTTTCGATGCATCTGAGTCAATATACGCCCAGATAATAAACGGTCCTGTAAATGCTGCAACATTAATGATAGGCAAATCCCTTGATTTGTTAAAAGAGAATGGTATCCTAGCATTTCTTCTTCCAAAATCAATCCTCTATGTTGATTCTTACGCAAGGCTAAGAAATTTTTTGGCTCTTAATACAAAAATCTTGCAGATTTACGATTTGGGTTCAAGATTCAAAGATGTGAGGGGTGAGCAATTCATCCTTTTTGTAAAAAAAGCTATCCCTGATGGAGAAAGTCGCGTGAAAGTGTGTGCTTTTGGGGATAAAGAAAAAGGGTTGTCAGAGCAGTCCTTTAATATAATCAAGCAGAATAAGCTTACAAAGATGGGGAAGTTCTTCACTTTCGATAGCCCGGCTCATTACGAGCTTATTTCTAAAATTTCAGAGATTGGGATGGGGCTGTCTGATTATGTTAACGGCAGAATTTTCAGGGGGCTGCCTATTGGTGGGAATTATACTGAATCTAAAAGTGGCGCTTCTGCTGAACCTGTTATCCGTGGTAAAGACATATCGAAATTCAGACTAAAGCAGCTTCCTTTCCTTGATAGGAAGACTTTAAGCAGCCAGAGTCAAGGCAAAATAGAATTGTTAAAACACAAGAAGGTCGTATTGCAGAACATCTTTTCTGCTGAATCAGGAGCAATCGCAGTTTATGATTCTGACAAAATATTAACTCTCGATACTGTAACAAATGTCATAGTAGACAATGACGAGCAAGGCAAATATCTTCTTGCTCTTTTGAGTTCAAAGCTGGTTAATTTCTATATTATGTATGGTTTGTTCAACAGGTCAAGGCTTACAATGCACATGGATAAATCTTATATAGGTTCAATTCCAGTGATAGCTAATCCAGACAAGGGAAAATTTGGAAACTTGATTAAGATAATAGATTTTTTGATGAGCAATAATAATGTGGAACTGAGAAAAGAAAAAAACAAAGAGATAGATGAAATTGTTTACGAGATGTATTCTTTGACTGATAAGGAAATTAAAATGGTTGAGGAAGCTACTGCAAAGATGTTTTCTCAAAAAAGCATATGGTAAAAAAAGACCCAAGGACATATAACGAATTAACAGGCAAGGAATGGCTTCAGTATTCTTTTAGTATTTGGCGCGACCTGAAGAAGACCAATGGAGAAAGAAAGCTTGAGCACCCTGCCATGTTTCCTGCTCAGCTGGTCTCACGGGTGATAGATATATTCACGAAAAAGAAGGGGGTTGTCCTTGATCCCTTTATGGGGATGGGGAGCACTGTTATCGCCGCCTGTAAGAAACAAAGGCAAGGCATAGGATTTGAATTATCGAAAAAATATATGAGCGTAGTATGCAAAAGACTTAAGGAAGCAAAAAAAGAGTTCGGGAAAAAGGGCTTTATCATGCCTAAGATATACAACAAAGATACGAGAAAGCTCTTGGATTATGTTAAACCCGAGAGTGTTGATTTGTGCGTTACATCCCCCCCATATTGGAATATCCTTAATATGAAGCGCACAGCTGACAGGCAAGAAATAAAGAAATACAGCGACTCAAATGTGGATTTGGGCAATATTGATGATTATGGTAAATTTCTTGATGAACTGAAAGATGTTTTCTTGAAAGTGTATGCCGCACTTAAGCCTAACGGGCATTGCGTAGTTGTCTTAATGGATATTCGCAAGAAGGATAAATTTTATCCATTCCATTCTGATTTTGCAGTAAAGATGAAAGAACTTGGCTTTGAGTTTGAAGATATTGTTATCTGGGACAGACAGCATGAATACAACAATATGAAACCTCTCGGTTATCCTTATATTTTCAGAGTAAATAAGGTCCATGAGTATATTTTGATGTTTAAAAAAAGGGCTTAAAATGGATAATGCGGAATTAGCTTATTTGTTAGGAATGATTACCGGAAAAGGAACTATAATCCGGGGCAATGATCAAACAGAGATTATTATTGAGATACCTCATAAAAATTTAATCAGTGAGGGCATGGATGCAAAGCTTTCAGTGAAAGCAAGCCTGGATGATATAAGAAACATACTTGAACCGCTAATAGGCACAAGGCTTATTTCAACACAGGTTGATAATAAAACAGTTATCAAGTTTACTAAAAGTAATGAGGATTTTCTGATAAGGGAAATTAATAGGCATTTCCAGAGGCTTTCTTCCTGCAAGGATTTAAGGATTCCCCAAGAAATATTTAATTCCCCGGTGGATATTAAAAGAGAGTTTATGGTTGGATTAGCTGATGTTACCGCCCATGTTAGAAGCAGCAACGCAGCATTTGGGATAGATTATAATCATAGGGTATATATTGAGATTCCCGTAAATTGGTTTTTAGTTGTTGATATTGGGAACTTGCTTTTTGACTTGAATGTTCCCATACATACCATTGATTGGGGCCATCCCAATATGAGAGATCCTAATTTAGAGGAATATAACGCAGGCAGAGTCAATGCTTGGTTTAGGGAGCATCAGATAAAGATATTTGCTGATGAGTTTGAGCGTGTTGGATTCAGGATTGTCCATAAAATGGAAGCGCTGAAGAAATTGGCTGATTCTAACCGAGAAGCATGGGACAAGAGTGTAAAAGAGAAACTCGGCAGGGCAAAGTCCGAAACACAAAAAGATAAATTTAGCGGAATGGTTGGACATATTGAGATAGCGCACCATAAATTTTATTGGGAAACGCGAGAAGTGAATAGGCCGAAGCCATCTCATCCTAAGGAAAACAGTGATAAAATTCCCCAAGAAATACGAGGCAGGCATTTTAATTCATGGAAGGAACTTTGCGAGGCTTTGGGCTATCGCAGGAGATAATATGAGCAAGAAAGAAGAACAGCTTTATCCGGAAATTGAGGCATGGTGCAGGAAATATCTTGAGGACAAATATAAAGGATACGAGGTTATTACCACTCATAAGACTTCAAGGATTGCATTGGATACCTATTTGAAAAGTATCGGCATAGAGATTAAAGAAGCTATTAAATCGTCAATCAAAGTCGATATCGTTGGAGTCCTGAAGAAGGGACATGAAATTAAACTTGTTTTTATTGAAGTAAAAGATCAGCCTTTGACGCTTCCTGATTTAGGGCAATTATGGGGTTATACTCAGTTAATTAATCCTGTTGAGTCTTTCTTAGTTTCGTCTGAAGGCTTAGGAAGGTTGGACTATCTGCTTAAGGTTTTAAAAAGGGAAGATATTCTTGTTTATGGTTCTAAAAAAGAGAAAATGATGAGAGTATGCAAATGGGATACACAAAGGAAAACAATAGATTACGCTACCCTCATTCCTAAACTGTAAAATGACTGATAAAGAATATTGGAAAAAGAAATATGCACATTCCTGGGGAAATGCAGCAAGGCGCGTGAAAAAAGTTATTAGTGCGCTAGGTGATGAAGATATTGAAGCAGAAGAGCACGGGTTTCTTGCGACATCAACAGAGTATTCAAAAGAAAGCCCTAAAGAAAAAGGAGCCCCAGATTTAATAATTTCTTCTGTTGAAATTTTCGTTGAGGTCACCGGTCCTGATAAAGCTATGGACAAGGACGAAGATTTATGGATTAGATGGGATAAGTTTGAGTATGCTGAGAATCATCCAAAACAAGAGGTATGGGTTGCTCATATCCTTGAATCAGCCGATGATTTAATCCGTTTTCTAAAACTTGGTCCAGGAGTTAAGGAAAACTACACAGAAATAACGCCAACAATTAGAGGAGCGGTAGAAAGATACCGAGCTGTACCTGCGAATGATGCAAGCCTGTTTTCTTTTAAGAAATTCTGCGCGCACGTAAAAGCAAGTTAGCAATTCTCCACATTTTTGTACAACGCTTAAAAATCACTCCGGTATTACTTCTGAATGGAATCCCAAGACCATTACAGAAGTGTATTTCCTTCCTATTCTGAAAACTCCTTATTGAAACCAAGAAATTTCTACGAAACAGGGCTTGAAGAAAGTTTAGAGAAGATTGTCCTTAATGATGAGCCGGAGCAGGAAAGAGACCTTGTAAGCAAGGTTTTTGCTGACAGGAGCAGGACTCTCAAGGCAACAATCAAGGCGTTATTCAATGAAATGCTTACACGGGAACGCCTTAATTCTGTTTTGCTTAAGGATATTGATTCTGAAATATGTAAGACAGGCAGTTATCTTGAGCAGATTCGGGACGTGACCGGGCGTCAGTATTCTCACGATTTGGAACTTGCGTTTTCAGGAAGAAGGACACAGCTTGAAAGCAGGCAGCTTGAGTTGGAGAAAGAGAAAAGACAGGAGTATTTGACCTGCTGGAAAGATTTAGCTTACCTGAGCAAGGGGTTACTAGTAGCACTTAAAGATTATTGGGATATGAGTCATAAAGCGAGCTTCATGTATTGTGACGAAAATGCTGAATGACAACGAAGTAAGGGAGTTGTGCAGGAAGCTTAAACCGGTGATAGGGAAGAAGGCAGACAGCTTATGGATTCTTTATCTCGCTGAGGATGATAAGAGAAGAAGGGATTTCGCTTCTGACATTCAGTTGATCGCAGAGAAATTTCTGAATAAAGATGAAAGGCAGATTCTTCTTATCCCGCCATCGCAGGAAGATGCTTTCGGGTTATTTCACTTGGGAGACGTTCAGTATAACGGCAAAAACCTCTATCCTCTCTGCCTGTCTTCCGAGGATTTCATAAAGCAGGTAGGCATCTTTAGCATAACAGGCGAGGGGAAAACAAACGCGGCGATGTGCCTCGCGCTTCAGCTAATGAAATTCCGCATCCCTTTCGCCGTCGTGGATTGGAAAAGAAGCTGGAGAAACCTACTGAGTTATAGAGGAAGATATCCCGGTCTTAATGTTGAACCCAAGAATCAGTTTTCGATAAAGGATATAGAGGTTTTTACAATAGGCAGGAATGTTTCCCAGTTTGAATGGAATCCTTTCCGGGCGCCGCCAAAGGCAGATCCGATAATGTGGATTAGTACAGTTGCCGAAGTGTTGGAGAAAAGCCATATTTCAGGCATGGGAGTAGGCGCATTAGTAAACAGGATTTATTCAAGAAAATTCAAAGAACTCAAGATAAACAGCGAATCAACATTCTTTCCAAATTTCTATGACGGGTTAAAGGAACTGGAAGGGCTTTACGCGAGGGAAAGAGAGTTAAAGTGGAAACAGACCGCCTTAAGAATATTTGAGAGCTTTACTCTTGGCCCTGCTTCAAAGGCATTTAATTCAAGGAATCCGATAAAGCTCGAGGAATTGCTTTCAAAGCCGGTTATTCTTGAGCTTGATTTGGAAATGCCGAAGCCATTGAGGGTTTTCTTTACTGAGATTATATTGCGATGGATTCATCTTTACAGATTGGGACAGGGGGAGAGCAAGATGCTTAAACATAATTTATTTTTGGAAGAAGTGCATAATATTTTCCCTCAGGCAAAATACGGGAATGAATCATATAGCAGCTTGGAAAATGTTTCAAGAGAGATAAGGGCAACAGGGCAAGGGTTGACTTACATCACGCAACATCCCTCTCTTTTGCCTGTGTGGTTGCTTGGAAATTGTCATACCCAGATTTATTTGGGATTGCAGCATGAGGCAGATATTAAGGCCGCGAAGCAATCCCTTTTTTTGAAATTTGAAGAGCAGGAATATCTAAACATGTTAAAAGTTGGCGAGGCGATTGTAAAAGTTAAGAACAGAATTGAGCCATGCCTTGTTAAAGTGCCGCTTGTTGAACTGGGAGAGAATATTGAGGATGATTGGCTGAAAGAGAACATGAGGGGGTATTCTCAAGCGGTCAGCGACGCTAAAGAGGGTGAGAATAGGGGGTATTCTCAGGGAGATAATAAAGAGAGCGGTTTTGGAGAATACCCCCCTGCCTTAAGAGACAAGTTTTTGGCAGATATTTATCTTAACCCGTTATCAAGTGTTACGCAGAGATATAAGAGAATCGGCGCAATTTTGCGAGCAGGCAACCAATGCAAGGATGATTTGATTGAAAACGGATTTATTGCTCAGAGAAAAATAATCACAAAGACAGGATGGATAACATTGCTTGAGCCGACACAGAAAGGGCGACTGATGCTTAACGAGCTTGGATACAGGGCGGTTGATGACAAGGAAAGCGTTGTTCATAAATTCTGGAAATTCAGGATAGCAGAATATTATAAGAGCAGGGGATTTGACGTTTTGGTAGAAGAGCATGTCAACGGCAAGCCGGACATCATTGTTATTAGCGGCGATAAGAAAATTGCAGTCGAGATTGAGACGGGCAATTCAGAAGCGATTTTTAACATAGAGAAAAATATTAAGAAAGGATTTGATGAGGTGATTTGTGTTGCGACGAATAAAGAGGTTGAAGAGAAAATCAGAGCGGACTTAAAAATTAACTATGCAAGAGTCAAACTGGTGAGTGTGTTTAATTTTTCTGAATAGGTTTCAGAGCTATGCTAAATAGCCATAGAGCTAATATAATATAAATCCAAGGTGTTGCAAAAAGAAGTAACGATTTTATCAAAGAAACTGGCATTTGCCCAAACCACAAATTAATTGCTTCTAAGATGAAAGTAAATGCGATTGCTAAGATAGTAGTTCTTAATGCCGCGACCGCCAACGATTCCTTTCCCTTTTTTGCCATACTTATAAATTGGGAAAGCCATTTAAAAACCCTTCTTCAAGCTCCGCATTCTTGTACAACCCTTAAATACGCCACTCCCTTAATTCCAGAGTAATTAACTAAAACCAACCTTCTCAATTGAAGGTCAGATAATCTCTTCTCGACGAAGGGATTAAGGCATTGTGCCTTTTAGTGCAAGAGCATTCGCCATTAGCGGGTGCTCTTTTTTATTCTGAAAAGGGGGGTGACGACGATGACAAGGGATTCGCCTTTCAAATTACCTGAGTTTAATGGCTACACGATTGATTTCAGGTTGAGGGAGTTTAGGAAAGTTGAGTATGGAAAGAATATTGAGTTTGTTTCTTTTGAAAGCAAAAAGGGGATGAAGCTCTTACAAAAATTAGAAAGGAGAAATCATGGAGATATTTTGTCCTGAGTGCGGCAGTCAGTTGATTCATCAATCAGGTTGCGAAATGTGTGCGTGCTGCGGTTGGTCTGCATGTGATTGTGCTTTATGTCAAGGCAAGGAGGAAATAAATGTATAGTCCTGTGTTGAGTGAGAAGGCAACAAAGACAATCTACCGGCTAAAGAGAGTTTTCAAGAAACCGATGACAGAAATCGCAGACCATCTTATCCAGCAGTCATTAAAGTCAGTTGATAAAAGTGTTATCTGCGATGTTTGTATTGGCGAAAAAAACAATAATTGCGGTGATTGTTACCTGAGCAGAAAGGAGGGTTAGTATGTGGAACAAGCCGACAAATGAAGAACTGGCAAAGATTCCAGCGTTTTATTCAAGCGAAGAAACGCCATTGAAGGAGAAAATAATTCACATGCACTTCTTTATTGGCGGTTGTGATTGGTATGCCTGCGAGTATTCAGAGAAATGTTTCTTCGGGTTCGCGATACTCAATAACGATCTTGAAATGGCAGAGTGGGGCTATTTCAGCTTGGAAGAGCTTGCAAGCTTGAAAGTGAGCTTTGTTGAGGTTGACAGGGATTTACATTGGAAGCCCTGCAAGGCAATCGAGGTTGAGAAAATCAGGAAAGCTCAGGGCTGGGTTTTTGAAACATCAAAAATAGAGAAAGGGGGATAGTGTGTGCCGTGTTTTTGCTATTGCCATTATCCTGCTCTTTCCTCTGATTGCTCGGGCTGAAGAACAGGCAAAAAACTACAAAGAGATTGTTGTGATAGTGCGTGTAAATAAAGAATCGGGGGATGTTAACATCAGCATTAGCAGGGGTTCAGAGGATGCGGTAGTTTCTGAAAATAAACATAGCAGGAGGAGGGGGAAATAACAAAGAGTCCCGGGCATGACTGAAAACTGCCCGATATCTTTTTAAACGAGAAATGATTATTCAATTTATGAGTAACACTCGGAATCCTGGCGGAATCAGCGCTAGAGGATTTACATACTACGTTCTGCTAATAATTATAATTATTTGGGCTAAATTTGTTTTTAATATGCTTATGTTCATATTTACTTTTACTGATTCAATAATAAGAACTGTGATTATCTCTGCAATCCTATTGATTGTTGGCTGTTATATTTTGAGCAAAGCGGAAGTTAGCAGAGGGGTAATTCTAAGTTTCCCGGTTGTATTCCTATTCATAGAACCTTTCGTCGGGTGCGCAATGCTTTCTAATGATAAGCTTTCATGTATGTTTGGAACATTGACGATTGAAAGTCTTTATGTCTACTATCTTCCTGTTCTAATCATTGTTTATCTTGTTTGTTTTCTCTTAAGACCTAGACAATCGAAAAGTCCAATGATAAGAAGGAGATAAGTCGATGGTTCAGGAACAGGTGGGGATTGAAAGAAGCTAAGGTTATCTATGCCTATTCTTGCATTCGCCTCGCCAAAGTTATCCAATTCAAATATTAACTTTCCATTTCTTCCAGAGAATCTTGAAATATCTATCATGCCGCTGTTCATAAAATTATCCCCTTGAAAGTAGATTCCTTCATACCCAAACAGAAATTGATCGTCGAAGAACAGCTTTAATAGGTCTCCGTCTCCCGGATCGATGAATTTGAAGCCAAAGCTCAGAAAATTAACATCCGAAGGTATAAGTATGTCTTCAAACAAAAATGCCGGTGATGCTTCTTCAAGGTAGGCTGTGCCATCTAGAAAATATACATTCCCTGATTTCTTCCAATTGCCAAGAGTATCGAATGTTTCTATAGAAGATAGGGTAACTAGATGGTTGTTCTGTTGTGAACCGCCATTCCCTGCCCCAGACCAATAAAAACCTTCTTGTCCGACCGGGTCAGCGATTGTTTCAGTGTACCACGTCACGGGATATTCATGGGGATGCAATCCAAGGTCTTTATTATAAGCATTTTTTATCGGGCTTCCTATGGGGCCTAATACAGAGTCTCTTAAAGCGGAGTAATAGTTATCGGCTGATTTGGCATTGCTTCCATCCACTGTATTAGCTACATCAAGAGGATCTAAGAATGTTAATTGTTCAACTTTATCAAATCCTAGGCGCAATAAACAGGAGGCTGTTTCGTCTATCAAGGTTCCCCCTGCTTTGGAAAAATTAATTCAAATTACACTTTTTCGTTAATTTTTATCCCGACTTTTAATAATTTATCCCGTTCTTGTTTTATCTTTGGCGAAAAATATTTAAAGTCCGCTCCCTAATCCAAGAAAAGAGGTTATTGAAAGAGGATTAGAGATGGACAGAAAAGCAAGAATCGCAGTGCTTGGAATTTTCTTTGCCGTTTTATTATCTGCTAGTGTCTTTATTGTTTCTACCTACTTAACCTCTGCACAAAACTGGCAAGACTATCTTACTCTTGAATATAACACTGATTACTGCCTTAGCCAATGTGAAGCAATATTTACTGTAAAGAATCCTACCCCTTCTGCGGTTTCTCTTGCATCTGATGATGTAAAAATCTGGCCCGAGGTTGCAAAAGGGCAGGGATTAGTAGGAGATATTGAAATTTATAAAGAGGAAGAAGTTTCTTATGAAGAAGATGTGCCAGATTATGGGGTTTGTTCATATATAGAAAACGGCACAACGATAGATTATGCCTGTCAGATTGGGAGCCATAAGGAAACAAAAACAAGAAAAGAATTTGTTCCTTTTTCCTTCTCAGGCAAAACACTCAATAAAGATGATGTCTGGAGAATAAAGATAGTAGGACATAAAAAGCCATCTTTAGGAGAAAACAATATTGAATGGCTCATTGACTTTAACGGAATGAAACCTCCGTGGGCGTGGTGGCTTTCTAATTATTCATATAGAAGGAACAATTCCATGATTACCAATAATTCTGGGAATGTTAAAAAAATACCGGTTCCAATAAATGGCTCATTAGGTTTTAGCTATGGCTCCTCTAATGAATATGTATGGTGTCTGCTTGATGATCTTCCTTCATCGAAAATCAATGGCTCATTGCTTTTTTATTATAATAATTTCACAAATTATGAATGCGTTAACGCCAGCGACAATAGCTCGTTCCTGCTGGATGTGGAATTTGGTAATAGGACAAATTTAGATATAGCAAAAAGAAACAGTTTATGGCAGGGGAGCTATCATAATCTAGTCTGGCACATGAACAGCACCAAAGATAGTACTGGATTGCACAGCGACGCAACTACTTCGGGAATTACATATAGTAATACGACAATTTTTGGGAAATCAATCAATTTAACCGGAACTTCTTCCAAATTCCACATGCCGGATGACATTAATGAGGGCACGGCGTATACAATCGAATTTTGGGTATATGACACAAGCCCTGCCGCAGAAGTCATCTTTAGTATCTGGGGAGGTGGTTACAATAAAAATTTAATAATTGAGACGGATGGCGCAGGGAATATTGATTTTAGGGAGCTTACTGGTGGATGTGGACTGACTGCATGGGGTGGTAAATTTCCACCCATAACGATACCTTCGAAAAGCTGGCAATATATTGCAGTAACGAGAAGTGCCGGAGGAGATAATATAGCCGAGAAAGTTTATTGGAATGGGACCCTTGTAGCTACATATTCTGATACAGACAATTGCAATGTTGTATCTGATGGCTGGGGGTTTGGCAGGCCAGTAGATGACGCCAGTGCAACAAATATTATTGATGAATTCAGATTTATTAACAAATCTCTTTCTGCAGAAGAAATAAACGCAAGATACTGGCTGCTAGCAAAAGTGGATGGAAGTATTCTTGGGTCAGAGGAACAAAACTCGACTTATTCACCACCAGCAGATGAATTGCAAGGCGATGATGCAATCCTGCAGGGAATCTTAAACAGCACAATAAATTCTACAGTTACATCATATCCAAGCCAGCAGGTATACATGGTCAATGTGACAGGGCAGCAGAAATTGGGGAGATTTGATTATGTTGCCGTTTATGGAAACCAGAGGTGGGCATTCAATTATGTTTCAACAAATGAATCTACAAGCAGTTACACATATATGGTTAATATAACGCCTTCACTTTATGTGTGGGAAAACACAAATCTTACTTACAGCGATATTAGGCAACAGGTTACTGCTATTATCAATTCAACGAAGATGTGAGAATGAGAAAATGGGCATTATTAATAAGAGTGGTAAATGGAAGATTCGTTATGGGATACCGGTGATTCTTTTAGTTTTAACTCTAATTTCTTTTCAGGCAATGCCGTTTGCTAATGCTCAAGAGAATGAAACTGCAAATCAAACCAGCCCGTATGTTGACCCGGCAATATTAACAGTATTTGAGCAAAACCAGACTTGGGTTAGTGTTATTATAGCGCTCTTAGATAATTCAAATATTACAGTTCAGGGTACAAAAGAAGAAAGAAGGAATTTATCAAATCAAAGAGCGGATTGGTTTAGAGTGGTAGAAGAAATAATTGTATCTAATCTTTCAAATAGTGATATTAGAAATATTCGTAAGCATGTAGGTGCTTTTGATGCAGAAATATCAAGACAAGGTTTTGATAAATTAGCTAATGATACGAGAATTGAAAAAGTTATCCTAAATTATGGTGGTTCTCCTTCTATTGCTATAGATCAAAATCAGTCAATGCCTCAAAACACCTCCTCATTTGAAAATGAAACAACTAGTGAAAAAACAAAAGAGCAGATTAAAGGGAAAGAATTGCGCACTCCTAGATTACCCGAAACCCTCGTGGATATTATTGTGATCCTAGTTATATTGATTGTAATTATATCTCTTGTAGTGTCAGGAAGGCAGAAAAAGAATGATAAAAAAAACTAAAATCTTTGACTTTGTAATATTTTTTTGCCTAGTATCATTTATAATAACCTTAGAAATTGTAAATGCAGATGCTTCAAATTCTACCGGTTTTGATATCGAGACTGAGTCTTATAGTCCTACAATAGGCCATGGTGGTGGGATGAGACTATCAAATGAGTCTAAGTCTATAAGTCAGCCATTGATAAAAAGACAAGAACTATCGGAGAATATCCTAAAAGAGACAAAAGCAAACCAATCACAAATAATAGAGACTAATAAATCTAAACACATCGACCCCGAGATCCTGAAAGCCTTTAAACAAAATCAGACGTGGGTAAATGTTACAGTGATATTAACAGATAATTCAAATATTACAGTTCAGGGTACAAAAGAAGAAAGAAGGAATTTATCAAATCAAAGAGCGGATTGGTTTAGACAAAATGGAGATAGAATTTTAGTAAGGTCTTCCGAGGATAAAATAAAAAATATTCGTAAGCATGTGGGTGCTTTTGATGCAGAAATATCAAGACAAGGTTTTGATAAATTAGCTAATGATACGAGAATTGATGAGATTATTTTGAGTTATAATGGTACTCCTTCTATTGCCTTAGATGAAAGTATCCCGTTAATTAACGCAGATGATGTATGGACGTTTGGTTATAAGGGTAATGGAATTAAAGTTTGTGTTATTGACACAGGTGTTAATGCATCGCAACCTTATTTAAATGGGAAAATAGCTGATGAATATTGTTATTGTTCAACGCGGGAAGGTCCTGATCTTGTATGTTGCCCCGATCATACAAACGAAGATGACAATGCCGAAGATAATAATGGGCACGGTACTCATGTAGTCGGAATAATCGCTTCTCAAGATACAACCTATAGAGGAGTTGCTTATAACGCCAGTATTTATGTTGTTAAAGTGCTTAATTCAAGCGGTGATGGAACACCTGGTTCCTGGGCAGATATTGCTGATGCAATTGATTGGTGTAATTATGACAAGAATGTCGATGTTATTAGCATTAGCATTGGTGATGGTCAAAATCATCCTGGTTCTTCAGCCTGTCCTACATCTCTCGACACATTCATCAATAATGCCTATACTGCAGGTATTTCAGTAATAATAGCATCCGGAAACACTATACCTTTAGGTTATACCACTGGAATAAATTACCCTTCATGCTCGCCAAACGTAATTTCGGTTGGAGCGACCAATAATAATGATGATGACACTGCGTATTTTACGAATAAGGGGCCTAATTTAGATATACTAGCCCCAGGAGTCAATATCTTGTCTTTAAGATGGTCCCCCGATGGTAATAACCCCGATTGTCTTGAAACAGGCAGTAATTTTATGATTTGCGACGGTACGAGCATGGCGACACCTCATGTAGCAGGAGCAGCCGCTTTACTTTTTGGGAAAAAGTCAAGCGCAACTCCGAAAGAAATCGAAAATGCTCTAAAACATTCAAGCAAGAATGTTAGTGGTTATCCGCGTCTCGATATCCTGACCTCTTTGAATTACCTTTGTGACAACGATGGCGACGGCTATGATAATTCCTCTTGCTCCGGGGGCAATGATTGCAATGATAATGATGGAAGTATTTATCCGGGGGCATCAGAACCTTGTGATGGAAAGGATAACGATTGTGACGGTTCAGTTGATGAAGCAGTGTGTCAAGGTACAGGTACAAATTGCAACGAATCTGGATATTTCCAATGCTATGAAGGCACTTGGGGAGATTGTAAAGCAAGAATAGCTACTAACTGGTACGATAATGTGCCAAACAATATAAGATGGGGCGTTGTTAATGATTCTCATGATCCCTATGTTATAAATGAATATAAAATCGGCTGGAAAGCTGCTATCGCAAAATTAGCGTATTACGATGTGAATAACCCTATCAGCGGATGCACATATGAATGGTGTGATGGTGAAGAAATATCCTTACAGGGAACAAAGACTACTACAACAGCACCAGGAATAGCTTATACAGAAAATGTATTAGCTTATAATGATACGTTTGATTATTCATGCTGGGCGTGGATAAATGGATTCTACCCCGGTTATGGCTCTACGAACAAAATTTTTGTTTTAAAATGTTTTGATAATAATGACTGCACATCTGATAAATTCTGCGAAAAATCTGGAACATGGCAAAACTGGGATTGTATTTCGAAATATTCAAATGGCCATTCTTGCAACCAATCAGGGCATTGCCAGTCAAATTTTTGTGATAATGATGGTAGCGGCTTAACGGATGATAATTGGTGTTTTACGCCCTACAATGGATACTTCGATGGGCAGGAGAATACTTACTGCGAATATTCTATATTGAACGGTACCGCGGATTGCGATGAGAAACAAATTGGGACCGATTTGGATAAATGTGTGTTAAGCAGTTATTATGAGTCTGAATGTAGTTCTTCGTGCAGCTATCAAGATGTTACTTCTATATTTGAATGCACGGACACAGACTGTTCATGCTCACAACCGTTATGCGATGGATTAGCGGTCAACAGCAGTATAACAACTTGTGCGGCAGGCCTAACATATCTTGCAGATAAATGTAATTCTACTGCCGGGGGAACTGATAGAGATGACAATCTTTGCAGATCTTCTGCTTTCGCTAGTGGATGCACAGCGGATTCGCAATGTAATGGATTTGCTAATGGAACCGGGTTTTGTAATTCAACCTGCGGCTATGCCCCATTTTATGCTGCTAACATAACAAATTTAAACGTCTCTTATTCAAATTCCACTCTAAAAATATTTACGTTTTTGATAAATAACACTGGTGTATCGAACAATGTTTCTTGGGCATTAAATATGAGTGATGGAACAATAATAAGCAGCCAGAATATAACAATGAATACGAATGAGTCAATTTCAGTAATTATTGAGTATAATTACTTAAAATCTGGACAATACAATGTTACAGCCAATGTAAGCTCTGGAAATATTTATAATTCTTCTAGCATATCTATCGAAGCAGGAAGTTTGCTTGTTAAAGGGCTGGCTGAATTGAATAAAAGTTCTTCTAAGAGTATATTTGAATTTAAAATCAGAAATCTTTTACCTTCAAATCTAACAAACATTTATTGGAACATGACTATGGGAGATGGGAACAGCACAAATAGCACCCAGTTTATATCTTTGATTCCAAACGAAGAGGTATTTGTTATATCCGAGTACGCTTATCCTTTGCCAGGTACATTCACTGTCAATGCAACCGCGCAAAACAGCAATGTTATCGATTCAAGATTAATTGATGTGACTGTTTCTTAATCTCGGCTTTTTATTTTTATTTCCTAATCTCCGTATTCTTGTACAAAGTATAAAAATAGCGTCGTTATCATTGCAGAATGGGAAACCAAAATTTAGACCAGGGGAAGAGAATCGAGCCAAAGATTCGAGTGAGCAAGGACGGCAAGTGGGTTATCATGAATGTGCCGGGAATGGAGCAGGCGATAATAAAGCCGGTTTCTTATTTTAGGGCGATTCTTGACAGCGCAGAGAGAAAGCAGCTTCAGCCGGTCAGCGTGGAAAAGGTTGAGGGTTGAGAAAATGGCCAAAGGACTTGAAGACAAGGCAAGGGAAGCAGTGATAAGGATAGAGAAAAAAGTTGCCAAGATTTATGACATCCTCATGGATGTTGGCGCAAAAATCACTCATTCCTTGGAAAACAAGGATTACAGGACTTTGCCTTACAGCGATGTGTATGACAAGGCTCCGTAAATTTGTACAAGGCATTTAAGTTGTTTTAATTTTCTTGTTTAATGCCATGTAAATATTGCGGGGAGAAAAATCCTCTCCTGCTGACGATGAGCACGCGGATGATAAATGGAATGGCTCTCAGTTTTGACGTGTGCTTTCGTTGCTATTGGAGAGATAAGTTTGAGACAGACAGAGAGGCGATGGGTAAAGAAGGGGTGACAGGAATGCAAAATGGAAAAGCATTACTATCACCGGACTGGAAGAGAATATACAAGGATAGAGGATTCCTTGAATTGTTCCAAATTTCCCTCAAGAGAGGAAACGGAAAATCTAATAAAAGAGATTTATTCTAACATAGCATTATTCAAGAGATTGTTTTACGGGATAAGTAATGCTTGAGTTCCGAGATAGATTTTTAAACTAATTCTTAATATAAGATATGTTTATTCAAGCTTTCTTAAGGCTGAAACGCCATAGAAAGTTTGGAAAACACAACCCGCCATAGCTCAGCGGTAAGGATTTTCCAAACACCATAAATTATTTAAAGCGATTCTTATTATTCTCCACATGCTTAAAGAATATCCTGTGTTCAAGCGGGGAGATATTGAAGAATTTTACAATATTCTGTCCAGAAATGAAAAGAATATGCTTAATGAGTATCTTGCATATAGAAAGGCTAGGGGAATAACAAGTGAAGAAAAACTAAAGGACGTCAGGAGGTATATCCTGCATCTTAGATATATCCTAGAAAAAGAGTTTGGAGAGATGGATTTGAAGGATTTGCGTAATATTCTGGCTATAATAGGCGGTAGCAGGTTATCCGCTTATGTAAAAAATACTATTAAAACAGATCTGAAGAATTTCCTAAAATATCTTTTTCCTGACTGGAGCTTAAAATTTGCCAACTTGGAAGATATAAAATTAATTTCTAATCCAAGAAATGAGAAAAAGCTCAATTCACAGTCCCTTTTACAGAAAAAAGATATCGAGAATGTTATGAGGCATGAAACGAAGCTATTCTGGAAGGCATTCTTTATTGTGCAGTACGAGGGGGCTTTAAGGACAAAAGAAGCGCGATTCCTTAAATGGGATGACATAAAATTCAGCACAGACGGGGATATAAGCGAAATAAGTATTTATTCTACCAAAACAAAAAAGGCGAGAACAATATTTGTCAAAGAAGCTACCTTTTACTTGAATAAACTCAAGGAAGAGCAGGAGAATTTGGGGAGGAAGGGCGTTTATGTATTCCATTCTAAGACAGATACAAGCAAGCCCGTAGATAAGGCAACAGTTTCGGTGTGGTTCCGGAATCTAACGAAAAGGGTGTTAGGCAGGGAAGGCTGGAATTATTTGTTGAGACATAGCAGGGGAACAGAGCTTTACAGGCTAGCCAAGCAGGGGAAAATAGCTAAAGACACAGCCGTTGAGTTTATGGGCCATAGCGAGGATATGAGCGGAGTATACAGTCATTTTGACAAAGAGGAAATTAAGGAAATGCTCAAGAATCAAGTGTATAAACTAGAGGATCTGCCGGAAGATAAGAAAAATGAGCTGGAAAAAGAGATTGAGAAATTAAAAGAAGAAAACAAGAACCTTGAGGCAGGGTTTGGAAGGGAGTTAAATAACCTCAAGAAGGAACAGGACGAGAAAATTTCAGAGTTATCATCCAGAATAGCCAAAATATTTAGTGCTGCTAAACAGTCTAGCGGCTTGAATAAGGTTTTTCTGAAAGCAATAGAGCAGGATAAAGATATTGAGGCCGGGATAAGAAGGCATGTTAAGAAGCCTGAGAAAGCGGAGCAATCACGGCAAGCTCATCCTTGATTTTCTGGCCGTGAGGTGTGATCCAGTAGAATCTTACCCTTTGCATTATTTCGGTATCAACAAGATGTTTTTCTGCGAGTCCTTTTAGGATTCCTTTTACACTTGTTCTTGAAAGATGGCAGTTAAATTGGCCGGCTCGTATTCTTATTTCTTCTGAATACAGCTTTCTTTCATCAACGCATCTCAGAACAACGAGTTTCATCTTGGGACCTGACATTACCCAGCCGATGCAGTTCCAGTCCTTGTGCAAGCCGATATTGCAAGGCGGTTGGTTCAGGAGTTTTCTTGCCTTGTCTGTCAGCAAATAGAAACGCGCCCTGCTTTCCTCAGGGTTCAGGCATTTCAATAGCCCTGCCTTGATATAAGGGGCAAACATAATCTTCTTAAGGCACAGTTCAAACATAGCTTGATGGGGTGTTTTGGGTATTGAAAAAGCAAGCAATATTCTCTTGTTTGCAGGAGAGATTATCCCGTTTTCAACCCTTTTGTTAAGCATTTCCTTGAAGGTTATCCCTAACTTAAAAGGATTGTACAAAGATACGGAGATTTATCCAAACAGCAATTTAAGTCCGGAAATTCATTGATTATTCCTTATTATTTGGTATATTAGAAGCAAGGTTCACTTTTCATCAGAAAGGTGAACCTTTTTTATTTGTATTTTCCCGCTACAACTCGCTTTAAATTAAGCATTTCCCGTATAAAACAAGCTTTATCAACCATAGCAATTTTCCTGCCTTCCGCAATCTCCTGCAATTTTATTTGTAGCTCCTGTTTTTCCTGCCATCTTTTTTCTCCAACATAATCTTCCAAGTACCTATTATTTACCGTCGCTAATTCTCAAAAGATTTAAATATAGTTTCGCTTATCTGCTTCTATGTCTTTAATCAATAGGTTCATCAAACTGATGAAAAATGAACTTCCGGCTAAAAATAGAGGTTTTTCATGGTTTATAGATGAAAGCAAATGCCTTAATGCAAGGGAAGTCAGAAAATTAAGAATTGTTTGCAGGAAGGAAAAAGAGCGCGGCCTGAAAGCTAAGAATTTTACTGCATTCAGAAACTGGTTTATGGTTGAGCTCGGCTTGAATGCCGGCATGAGGGTTGAGGAGATGGCTTCATTAAAGTGCGGCAATCTTCTTATAGGCAAGGAAAGATCCTCTATCGTTGTTACCGGAAAGGGCAACAAGACAAGACCTGTTTGGATTAATTCCTTGTTTAAGAGGGTGTGCCTCGAATATCTCAAACAGAAAGAAAGGTTTGGCTATGGCATTTGCGCGGATGACTTTCTTTTGAACAATCTGAAAGGAGGGAAAATATCAAAGAGGGCGTTGCAGAAGTTTTTCAAGATTATGGTAAAGAAGGCAGGGCTTTTGGAGCATCATCATATTCACTGCTTGAGGCATACCTACACGACGTTTCTTCTTAAGGCGGGTAATTATAATTACAGATTCGCGCAACAGCAGCTTGGCCATGCTTCGATCAAGACGACACAGGTTTACGCAAGCGTTATTGAATCAGAGGGCAGAAAAGCGGTTGAAAGATTATACAAATAAGGAGGGAAAGATGAGATACGTTTCTTTGGCATTAGTGCTGTTATGTCTTGGCTTATGTGGCTGTGTCCCGCTTTACGTTATGAACCAGCCAGAGCAGATTCAGCCGCCAAGGTCTTTGGATGTTCAGAACATTTTCTATACTGACAGGTTGAAAGGGGATTCTGTCAGGTATTTTAAGGACAAAGTTTTGTTTATCGCGGATGTTTCATCTGATCCTTATTTTAAAAGCCTTGAGGTATTTGTTGCGGATAAGGACGGGCGCAATAATCTCCAGAGGATTACTTTCGTAACAGGCAGCAATAATAGAAATTACATCTCTTTTGCCAATAAGGCTGATTTGGTTTTTGGAGAGAGCAGGATTTTTGCTGTCTTTGGCAAAGTATACAAGGACCCGAATCCCTTTTTCTTTGTTGAGCCATTAACGGGGAATCCACTCATTCTCCTTGACTCCGCAACAGGAAACAAGGTTTTTGAAAAGATTGTAGATGCGGCATGCGTGAAATTGCCTGATAAGAATAAAATTGTTTTTATTGCGCAAGATGGGGCGGTATTGGGGATTTATGAAATGGGGATTGACGGTGGCGTGAATAAGATTGCTGATTTGCCGGCCGCCATACAACCAAACATAAGCCCCAGGACAGGGAAAGAATATCCTGATGATATAAAATGGGATGAATCCGGAATTACTGTTCTTACAAATCAGGTATTGCCCGGCTCCTGGTCCGGCTGGCTTAACCGCTCCCGTGAGTACAGGATAAACGCGGACGGCTCCAACTTCCAACTGATAAACACCAAGGATATTAAACTAAACTGATGAGGGATGAAGAGGAATATTTGGCTTTGCGGGGCAGGAAAAATAAGCAATAAATTCAGAGGTTTATTTGTTTCTGTTTCCATGCCCCATTATTCGTTTACTAATATCAGAAACAAACATAACGTAGTGTAATATCAATAACTTACGTAGTAGAACCAAACCCGCGAAGCGGAAACATAAACTTAAACTCCTGCTCCTATCTGAAACTCAAACTGAATCGCAGATTCCCTCAAGCAGAAAGCCTTAAATGGTTAGCTCAGGCAAGCGGGAAGGGCTGAGCGCCTTTTATGGGTTTCTGCCCGTCGTCCGCAGGCGTACGGGAAGCAAACCCGCCTTGCTCTTCAGTAGATTAATCATCTATCTATAAAACCCTTTGCCAAAAAGCAAAGAGAACAAGCCCCGAAGGGCTTGTTATTTCTTCAAACATTCATTACAAATGGCAGCGCCCATTATCAACCTTGCTCTTGTCGGCTTACCGCACCTAACGCATTTGTGCGTTTTGCCGTCATAAGAGCAGGATTCTTTTAACCTGCTTAAAACCTCTTCCTCTGTGTATTGTCCAAAATCTGGCATTTACAATCACCCCCTTTTAATTTTATATATCTTTCTAAGGATTTTGTCCTCAATGATAAGGGCAAAATCATCGTATAAAATAAACAAGGCAAAAATATCGTTAATACGCATATTCGTGAAGCGGCTAAACGTGCCGACCCCATCAGGGGGAAAAGCTTAAAATGAAATGGAAGGCAAGGCAAACCTGCTAATGCGCAGGGCGCAACTTGCCTGAAATGATTTTTATGCTTTTAGGCTTACTAATGAACGCTTCCAGTCGTTCGTAGTAACAAGCCCGATCCCGCAGAAAAAGCCCTCTGGATTGGAGAGGCTCATTATCAAATGAGGGGCGGCATTCATCAGGGCTTTTAGGGCTTCCGTGTGTGCCCTCTTGAATAGCCAGCCGGAGAAAAGGGCACACCGCAATTATAACTGCCCCGAAGGGCAGGCTATTAAAATCATATTACTATCTCAACATACCACCTGAAAAACTGGATGTAAAAATTAAAAAAATCTGCGCTCTTTGAGAGTCTTACATCTTTGACTCTGCCTAAACTAATGAGCCTCATTTTTTATCACCTTTTCACCACAATTCGGGCAGGTGCTTTCTTCAATAGGAATATCTCTCGGCTCTTCCCAGATTTTTCTGCAATTTCTGCAAAGTGTTCTTCTCATTTTTAATTCATTCAAAGCAAATATAAATATCTTTGGAGCCATAGACGGCTACTTAACGATTGAAGCACCATTAAAAGAAGAAAGAAAACAAGAGTTCTTATTGATGTTTTTTAGATGGAACGAAAAATATCTCTGGGCCCTCTTCAAAAAGGAAAGAGAAATATTCCTGCATTTCCTCAAGTAATTCCTGCCCCTGCTCACTGTCAAAATCAATAAATTCTATTGAAGGGTTATCCCCGTGCGATACTTTCCTAAACTGCTTTAACCTTTTATCAATGGTAAAGCCGTTAAAGGTTGGCAACTCAAAAGGTGTTTCCATTTTTATTTATACCTCCTTTCAATTTTATATATTTTTCCTTCTGCCAAATCAGTTTATTTCTATGCTGCAAATTTCAATATCCCGCTTACCAATTAACTTTTTTGCTTTTTTATAAGCTTCATCCTCGTTTTCTGCCTCAAGAATGACGCTTGAAAAGTCAATAATGTATTCTGTCATTTTGAATAAGAGAAGCAAGAGGGGGCGATTGCCCGCTCTTCTTGCTATTTATCTGTTCAATCAGCGCGCTCGCCTCTCTGCTCGTTGCTGGCATTTCATTTACCCCTAAATCCTGCAAATACTCTTTTTGCTTTTGGGATATAGGTTTACTGTTATTGCTGTTGTTTCCATTTGTCCTTGCTCTTGCCGCTTCGTTGCCCCTGTTGTATTTCCCATATTCTTCCAAAATAGCCAGGGCAAGCTGAAAATCCTGCTCTTTGCTTAGCTGCAATTGTGCTATTTCGTTGCGTATGTTCTCAAAATCAATTCGTATATCTTGTGTTGTTTTCATTTCTCTTAACCTCCTTTCAATTGGGGGATTTCTTTTTTTGCCCCCTAATGATTTAGGGGCAAAAAGAGAGAGTGGGTTTTTAGCGTGCCCCTGGTGTGGAGAAGGGATTGGCAAATGAAAGAAGCTTGAACGGATTCAAGCCAAAATGTTTTAAGAAGGATGGAATGCGAACGCAGGAAGGGCGGATCCTCTTATAACTTTTGCCTTCAATACGAGAGTGAAGCGGAGTCAGCGAAGCTTCCTCTGTTTGAAGGTTCGCAATTGCCAATCGCTTCGGGTTTTGGGGAAATGCCAGAAGGCATTGGGCTTTTACAGAAAAGCTAAAAGTCGTTTTGGGAAGATATAAAAAGAGCGGGAGAAAAATCTTAAGAAACCTTTTTTAAAAGGTGTCTTTAGATTTGTCTTAGTAATACCGTTTTCGTAATTCTTTCGGCTTTATTGAGTTAAGGTGAAGTGGTATAATCAACAACAGAAATCCCGATCCACACACGATTTATTTATGGATAATTTACCCTCTTCTTTTATCTGCAAATCTCCTTCTTTCCACACAAGGAAACTCTGTGTGAGGCTCCCTTCATCTTGGCATTTTAAACAGAAGGCAATACCGGATGATGAAGCGAAAGATTTTCTCAGGGTGCTTTTTCATGAGACTTCGCATTTTCATCATCTTATTGGAACCACTTATGGGGTTTATTATTATGTTTCCCGCTTTACCCAGTTGGTTTCAACTTTTATGTCCTTGCATGATGGAGCGGCAAAGAACAAAATGCCGGGTCTGCCGATAAGCAATGGTTTCTGTTATCAAATAAGGGATATGTTTGAAGGGTTTCTGGATTGCCTTGAAGTAAGTTCCGCTTCGGATTTAGTTAAAAAAACAAATCTTGATACAGTTATTGCCGCTAGTATTAATTCAGACAGGAGAAATGAACTCTGCGGAAAAGAAAAGATATCACTGCCACGGGCAATTTATGCCGTTGAAGATGAGAAGGGGGATTATACTATCCCCTTTGGCGCTCACGCGATAATGGAGAATTATGCCAAGCAGCTTGAACACATGAATGGCTTGGCCCATTCAAGCGCCCCCGGCAGCTATGAGAAACATTTTTATTATTACTTTTTGACTTTCCAGATATTAATGATGAAGGACGTTCCTGACAAGGCAAAGAATACAGTACTTTCGAGCATATATTACATTTCTTTGATGGGCTTGACCCCGGTTATAACAAACCCGTACAGGGCGTATTTCGGCACTAGCTTAAAACCAGAAAGTTTCAATCAGCTTGGTACTTTGAAAGAGTTGCGTTCCCCTGCTTTGATTTTTTTTGATGCCCTGAAAGCAACGAAGGAAATCTCGAAAAATGAGCCGGATGTTTTAAATGACCAGAATTCTTTTTTATGCCGTCTGTGTGAAAAACTTAATCTTCCTGATGTTGATAAGCTTAATTTACAGCTCAAGCGGTTTATTTGTTTCGTCCTAGAGGAATACAAAAAACAGCCCGGCCTTTCTTCATTTCCCTTTGTTGAATTCTATTTGCAGATGAGTTTGAAATTTGTCGAAATATTCTCAAAGGATCCTTTGGCATTCATTAACGGAGAGATAACCAAAAAAACAGTGTTTTTGCTGACCGATCCTCTCGTTGCTAAAGGCATAAGCGGGGGTTTTCTTCAGCAGTATCCTGTGCCCAGCGTTTTGGTAGAACATACCTATGATAAATCAGGCAGGATAAGCGAGCATACCGGATTAGGCGATAGCGGCCAAGAGCAGTTATTCCTTGAGCTTTATTGGGATTTATATGAGCAGCTTTTTGAAAATAATTATTTGTATTGTTATGGAGCAAGGCATCTGTCCTCAAGCGGGGAGTGTGTCAGATTAAACCGCTGTGAGCCCGGGAAGACAAGACTTGATTATGCTGATTGTTCTCAATTTCATAGGTCGTTGTTAAATACTATTTTCGGGTAGGAAAGGGGAGATATATGAGAGAGAGGGGTTTTATAAAGAAGGTGGTTTTGAAAACTTTCGGATGCAGCGATTATTTCTTTGAATCCGCATGGAAAGCCATAGATTCGAGCTATGGCAAATCAGCAGGCCTGGCAGAATGGCGAGGCAATCTGGATGCTCTTTATGACAGCGCGCAGACAGACAGGCAGTATGATGCCCTGAAAACAATCTCTATTCTTTATGAGGCTGTCAAAGAAATAAAAAAGACAGGCAGGGCTGAAGAGTTTCTGGTAGTGCTGGAAGAAACAAGCAGGAAACACCGCGCCGAGGAAGAACTTAAATTGAAGATTCTAAGAAATGTTGAGTCTCTTGTTAAAGATGTGAAGGGAATTATCGACAATAAATCTTTGAAGCCTGCCATTTTAACAACGAGATTTACGCGGGGAAAGGAAGGAGAGCATGATTACGAGTTGATTACTTCCGGTAAGAAAAGAAAGTTTATAACTGCACGGAAAGCTGAAGAGAGAAGAGAAAACAAGGGCACCGGCATTAAGAATGAGATTTTTATCGATGATGAGAGGAAGGACGTATTTTTTAACAGATGCTTTGCTGAGGGATTTAATGGTCAAAATTACGCTATGCTCATTCATTTTGTTACGCGTGAAGGAGCAGGCGGTAACACTGAAACCATTTATAACAATGTGTGGGGAGAAAGCTCGCCTTCCGGTGACGACCTGAACAATGCAGTTGAGGGGGCAGTCACTAGGTTTAGGAGATTATTAAAAAAATACAAAATCGGTGAAGTGCCTTCCCTGAAAAAGAATATGTATGACATAAGCAAGGCATATGTGATGAGACCTAAGCCTAGATATTGTATTCTTAAGAGAATAAAAAAAGAAAAGGAAGAAGAATAATTTGTTAATGTTGTTTAGCTCAGCTCACTTTTTGTGGTAGTAAGCTAATATTGCGTTATACATGTCAGCATTTCTTACAGCGTATTTCTTCTGAAAGTCCTGCAATTCAGCTCCCCGCAGCCAGTCCCCTGAAGTTGTTATGTAAGGCTTGATGTAGTTGCTTGCCGCTTTTGCAATCAGTCCTTTTTCCACGCCTTGTTTCTTCGCCTTGTCTAATATCTTTTCAATTTTCTTGATGGAAACCTCTTGTCCTATCATATGATTTAAATCTTCGCCTTCCTCCTTTGCTAACTGGTAATAGTCCGCTGTCGATATATCTTTTACCATTTGTTCCAACTCCAATTTTAATCTTGCCTTAGGCAGTTTGAATTTTTCTGTAAGTTCAATGATATTCATTGCGTGGGTTGGGTGTATTGCCGCATTTGAATACGTGAAGTAATTTTGTTTTTTCATACTTACTCTAAGCAACCCGCCTTTATAAATCTTTCTATTTGTTACTACCACTAAGTAACTACTAAACATGTCAGTACCTTATCAGCAGCTTGTCAGAGTGATATGGCAAGCTATGGATGAAAGCATAGAAAGGAGGCTCGCCATGAAATATGAAAAAATAACAGTGCTTGGATATGCCAGCAGTAAATTTCTCACGTCGGAATGGGCGGCAAGAGTAAACAGAGGTTGTTATTGGTGCGGCAGGCGCGAGGACGAAATTGCTCTTAGGCCGTTCAGAATGATATGGAGAAAAATTGAGCTTGTTAACCTTGCTTGCCGCAGATGCTATCGTGAGTTTTCAGGATTGGTTAGAACAAAGAAAGGGGGATGAAATGAATAACGAAAATAATTTTCTTAGTGCAATTTCCAATGAAACAGGTATTAGCGTTGAAACTTTGATGTACGAAAAGGCGAAATTTGTAATGACAAGGAAGGGTAGTTTCTTAGACAGGCATTCGGCGTTGATTGATTTCAGCAAAAAGATGATAGGCGCTTCGAAGACAGCCGAGTTAATGTCAAAGAATCTCGGCATTGATTATGAGAAGGCGAGCACTGATTTAATGATGCCCCGGCTCGATCATGGTCTTGCTAATAACATCATCTTAGGCAGGACGGTTGATATGGATATTTTTTTATAACAGGGAAAAACTTAAATATTTCAAGATATGGGGTTTTTCATGAGCTATTCACATGCGCCATTGAATTACCGAAGAAGCCAGGGTTACGGCTATCCATCTTCTTCGCGCGGCTTGGGATACCGCCTTGTAGATGTAAATAAGAGTTACGGAACCAACATCAACGTTAATAGCTATGTCGGGAAAGGAAAAGACGGATTGGCAGGGTATGTTGCTTCTTTGTTTGGTGATACGGCAAGTTTAATCAGCTCTTTTTATCCTTTGCAGAAGAAAAAAGAAAATGAGCTTTATATTGGCGGAGATGTAAGGACAAAATATGAATTAGGAATGCTCAAAAAAAGAAAGCAGGGCCTTGTCAAGGTTGATGAATACGATTTGGGAAGCATGAAAAATCCAGTGACTGACTTGGAAGCAAAGTTATTTCTGAATTAGTTTTCTAAATAAAGAAAGGGGGTGAATTATGAATAGGGAAATTATTAATCCCGAGAGTGATCTGAACATAAAACAATCAATAGTGGTTGAGCGGCTTCATCCTGAGAGTTTTTCGCAATGCCATATCTTCAGCTCGACAAAGGAAAGGAAATTTTACAAGCCGAGGAAAGGGATTGTTTATTTTGTCGAGAGGATAATCGTTAATTTTGAGTGCATGCATAAAGCAGAGCCGGAGACATACGGCGGGTCCTGCTGGAAAGGAACAGAGGTTTGCAGGCAGTGTCTTGTTGTTTGCGCTGAGCCGGGGTGCGGAAGGATGGTTTGCAAATCAAAAACATGCGGCTGCGGCAGCGTGAAAGAGGACGGGAAACTTTACTGCTCAAGGCATAGCGGAGTTGGGAGTTTATTTTCGTTATTATTCGGGGGATAAAATGCGTGATAAATTTCTTAAAGACATAGGCAAGTTGAATATCCCGCAAGAAATGAAGAATGCCATTTCTTTGGATATTCTGTCCGGCTCAAATGAGACGTTTTGGGAATACAAAAAAGATTTTGAGCCTTTGCTTGTGCTTTTGGAATCGGGAAGCCCTTTTTCTCTTCCTGATGAAAACATTAAAGGAAAAATATCTTTTGGCATTTCCGAGAATGGGATTGAAGCAGGGTTTAATAATAAAGATTGCCATGTGCTTATTGCAGGGCAGACAGGAACAGGCAAGTCGGTATTGCTGAAGATTATTTTTTCTGAAGCATTAATTAATAATGATGAGGATGAAAAAATAATATGCTGGTTGTTTGTGAAAGCGCAGGATATGCGGAGTTTATTGAAAATCAATAAAGATATTCTTGTTGCTACATTCAACGAGATAAAGCTTAATCCGCTTGAGCCGGTTGAGGGAATGAAAGAGGCAGAATGGGCGAGCGTCTTCGCTGATTTGTGGATTCAGGCATTCCGTCTTTATGAGGGCAGTAAAGGTTTCTTGGTTGAGTGCCTCAATTCATTATATTCAAAGAACAAGGACACGGGGTATTATCCGTCTCTTATTGATCTTTATTATTACATCAGGGCGATGAAGTTTCCCTTGGTATCAAGAAATGCAAGATATCAGGAGAGCGTCTTAAACCGCCTCGGCGGAATGATTCACGGCTCTTTATCTTCGGTATTTGACTGCTCAAGAGGGCATGCAAAAGACTTGATAAGCAATCATGCAATCTTTGAAATTCTCTATTTGACATCAGAGCAGCAGGTTTTCATTGTGAATTATCTTTTGAGCTATCTTTTTTATCACAAAATGATTCATGAAAATAACCTGAGGCATTTTGCAGGCATAGATGATGCCAACTTGATTTTTGACAAATCGTATGAGCTGAGGCCGGATTTAGGGCTTCCTATAATTCATCATCTTTTGACAACGGTAAGGAAAAATAAAATAAATATTTTCTGCGCCAGCCAGACGCCTCATCAGCTCGGCTCGTCAATTCATGGCAATTCATTTGCGAAGATAATGTTTTCATTAAGCGATGGCTTTGACAATGAGTTTATGTTCAAGAGCATGGGTATAAAAGACGAGGAGCAAAAGGCATATTGCTACAAGCTGAAGCCGAGGGAAATGGTCGTCAAGTTTTCATCAAGATTTCAGGAGCCGTTTATCCTTAACGTTCCTGAGGTGAAGCTATGAAAATTGACAATGAATTCATAAAACAAAATAACGAGCGGATTCTTTCTTTTTTCAAATTCCAGCCGCGGCTTTTTTGCGAGCAGAAAGAAGAGCAGAAAAAAGAAGCCGGAAAGAAAGAGCCGCAAGAAGGGGAGCTTAATGCAGATGAGCGCAAGTTCCTGCTGACAGCTTCAAGTTATCAATACAAGTTCACGCTTACAGAGATTTATTCTTTCGCTGGTTTTTCAGCAAGCAAGGGAACACGTATTTCAAAAAAGCTTGAACGAAACATGATGATAAAGATTTTTAATATTATCAAGGGCAAGGGAATAAGCAAATATCCTGTATTGCTTGATGAGGCATACAAGACGCTTGGGATTGAAGAAGCAAAGTTTGAAGGCCGTGGCTGCGGCTATGAGCATTTGATCTGGCAGCATATTCTTGCAGGGCATTTCAAAGAGTTTAAGCCGGTTATTGAGCTGAATCGCGGCAATAAGTGCATTGATGTTGCATTTGAATACAAAGAAAAGCTGATTGCTGTTGAGGTTGCGATGACCTCTGCTCATGAAAAGGCAAATATCGAAAAAAATATCGGGATGGCGCGAGTTCATTACGTAATTATCGGGTGCAAGGATGAAAAGGTTTTGAGCGAGGTTGATTCAATTATTAATGAGTTGGCCGAGGGGTTGAGGGGCAAGGCGAGAGCGTTCATTCTCTCAAAGATTTTGGGGTTAAGGATTGAAGAGGTGATTAATGAAAAAGCGCAGACGAAATAAATTGGATTGGGACAGCAGGGAATTCAAGGTTATAGGAAGTGTCGGCACTGTTTTCTTGGACGTTAGCTCCAGCGATCCCATTGAAATCGAGGATATATGCCGGCTTGCAGATGTAACCGTTGAAGAGGCATGGATGGCGATCATGGATTTTGCCAGAACTGGCACGAAAATCAGGGTTAAGAATGAACTGCCGCTTAAATTTTATTGGGAATAAAACAATGAACATGAAGCCATTCTATAAAGAGCAGGCGGAAAAATTCAGGGATTACGCAAATAAATCCCCGGACAGGGGCTTGCTGTCTCTTTTTGATGAGTGGGCTGAAAGCAAAGATTTTTCTGATGAAGACAGGCAGGGAATTTTTGCGCAGGTGATTATCCTGCTTCCCAAGAACAAACACATTCTTGTCCCTAAATTAAATATTCATTTAAGGCACGATCCCGTTGCATTGCGGGATATTATTAAAATAATTCTTCTTGCGATTGAGCTTGGCGAAAAAGAAGATAATAAAGGCCCAGAAAAAGGGAGTTGACAGCTAATGAAAACTATGGTAATGTATAGAATATGAAGAAAAGATATTTTATCGAAGGCATAGAGAAGGAACTGGGGATTGTCCGGAAGACTTACTATAATTGGGAGAAGTCAGGAAAAGTCCCCAGGGCAAGACGCGATCCCATGAGCGGGTATAGGTATTGGACAGAAGAGGATTTAAGGAAGCTGAAAAAGATAACAGGCAGGCATTGATGAATAATGACGGAAAGATAATCAAGGTTGCTTTATACGCCCGGGTTTCAACAGAAGAGCAGAAGGACAATTTTTCCCTTGCTGCTCAGTTGGAATTACTGCGGAAACACGCCTCTGATAACAAATTCGAGATTTTCGATGAATATGTCGATGACGGCTATTCTGGTACTAGTTTTGAGAGGCCGCATTTCCAAAGATTACTGGATGATTCACGGCAAGCGCAGTTTTCCTTAATCCTTGTTTATAAGGTTGACAGGTTTTTCAGGAATAACAAGGACCTGCTGAATACCGTTGATGAATTGCAGAGATGCGGAGTGAGTGTCCGCTCAATAACAGAGCCGTTTGATACTTCAAATTATCTTGGAAAATTTGTTCTCTCATTATTCGGCTCTATCGCTGAGCTGGAAAGAAACACATTCATGGAACGCTCAAAAATGGGAAAACTGAGAAGAGCGCGAGAAGGTTACTATTCAGGAAGCTCTCCCACAAAATACGGATATGTTTATAACAAGGAAACAAAAAAGATAGAGATTAATGAGAAAGAAGCTGGCGCTGTGAGGGTTGCCTTTGAGCTTTACAACCAGCCGGATTCTTCCCTTCTTAAGGTTACAAGAAGAATGAGAGAGCTTGGGTACCGGACAAAGGAAGGGCACCTGATGAGGGAAGATGTAGTGCATGACATCTTGAGAGATTCAATTTATATCGGCAAGTGGTATGCGAATAAGCATGATTCAAAAACAAATGGATTAAAGCCCGTTGACCAATGGATTGAAGTTGCTGTTCCCAAGATTGTTTCTGAAGAGGCATTCCTTAAGGCGCAGGAATATCTCAACAAGAGAAGGAATTATTCTGTAAGGAATGCGAAATACAAATATCTTTTGCAGGGAATGGTCAAGTGCGGAGATTGCGGGAATACGATTGCAGGGACAGCAGACAAGCATTATCAGGATCACAATGGCAAGAAATACGGGCCTTACTTCAAGCTTTATTACCGCTGCACTCATTTCTTCAGGAACAAGTTTCAAAGGAGCGTTGAATGCAGATTAAAATATGTTCAGGCAGGCAAGCTTGAGGACGCGGTCTGGAATAGTATCGGAAAGATTTTTGAACATCCCCATTTGGTTGAGCAGGCAATTGTCAACGGCAAGGACATAAGGAAATCAGACAGGGAGACAGCGCAGAAGGAAATTAACAGGATTGCATTAACTCAGGATGGCCTGACTAGGGAAGAGAAAAGGATTCTTGAGGCATACAGGCAGGGAATAATTTCGATTGTCCAATTAAAAGAGCAGATGGATACTCTCCGCAAGAGCAGAGAGGAACTTGAAAGGACAAGGCAGGATTTAAGGTCCAGTTTAAGTGAGCAGGACAGGAAGATTGAAGTTAAGCATGCGGTTGATTACATAAGCAAGATAAGGAAAGGCATAAAGGCTTTTAATTACGAGCAGAAAAAGATGGTTTTGAAGGCGCTTAATACCCTCATTAAGATTAATGTCAACGGCAGTATCGGCATTGATTGTTTTATCCCCTCGGTTCCTACCCCTTCAGAGAAGGATTTTTTATCCTATTTTGAGTCGGCAAGACCCACGTGGTTGTGGTTAGCGGCTCACATACTGTTTTTGTCGCGTTCATCCTGTTCGCTGTGTTTAAAATTTTTAAGATCCAGCGGATTCTGCGCGTTCTTTTGATTATGGGATTTTTATGGATTTATTGCCTGGTAACAGGAGCGTGCGCGCCGGTGGTCCGGGCGACAATCATGACAGAAGCCTTTCTCTTGAGTTTTTTGATCAAGCGCAATCCGTTGTTTTGCAATTCGTTGTGCCTGGCAGCCCTGTTTATTCTGTTCTTTAATCCTTTGGAGCTTTTTAATATCGGTTTTCAACTATCGTTTTTTAGCGTATTTTTTATCGTTGTTCTTTCTCCTAAGATCAGCGCGTATTGTTTAAAATGCCTGCCTCAAAAATCTGCCCTTGTTCCCGTGGTCAACTGTTTCTCTGTCTCTTGTGCTGCCTGGTTGGGCACAGCTCCGCTGATCGCTTCAAGCTTCGGCAATATTTCCCTGATCGCGGTCGTGGCCAATATGTTTATTGTCCCTCTGGCTACTGTGGTTATTGCCGCGGGCTTTGCCCTGGTCGTCTTAGGGCACTTTTTTTCGTTTATGGCCGGGCCCTTAAGTTTTGGCGCGGAATTCCTGATCGCTGTTTTTTTAAAAAGTAACCATATCCTGTCTTTGTGCCCTTTTGCCTCATTCGATGTTGTCAAAATTCCTTCTTTTGTTGCGGTTTTGTGCTATGCGATCCTGATCGTTTTTGCCTTAGTCCTGCCTCATCCATCCCGTTCCTAGCGCCTTCACCTTTTGCTTGAAATAGAAGCAATATCCCTTTAAACTGTTAAGGAAATCTTCCAACGGAAAGCTCGAAAAAACTTCTTATGGTACGTATGGATTTTGAGAAAAGAGTCGCTGACATATTTTTTTATCGGCATGCGTTGTGGGATCTGGCGCTTAAGCAGCTTAAGGCTAAATACGCAGGTTCGGTTTTGGGGGTATTTTGGGCGATCGTAAACCCGATGCTGGTCGCTTTGGCCATTACGTGCGTATTCAGCGGTTTTTCCAGGATGAGTGTCGGGCACTATTCTCTTTTTGTCCTTTCCGGGATTTTCTTATGGATGTTTTTTTCCTGTGCGTTGACAGAGTCCTCTTCGGTTTTTTTGAGTCAAGCCGCCATTCTGCGCCAGTTTAATATCCCTAAAGAAATTTTGCCGTTGTCTTCTATCCTGGCCAATTTTCTTAATTTTATGATCGGGTGGGTCGTTGTTTTTCCCTTGTTTTTGTTCCAGCATCCAAAGATTATTTTTTTCCTTCCTTTTATTTTGATCGTCCTTTTTTTATTCTTGTTCTTGACCTGGGGCGTGGGGCTCGCGCTTTCTGTTTTAAATGTTTTTGTACGTGACCTGGGGCATCTTCTGGGCGTCCTTCTTATGTGTTGGTTTTGGATCACCCCGGTTTTTTATTCCCTGGATATGCTCCCTGTGAAATTTCGCTGGATTGCCGCTTTAAATCCAGTCACACTCTACGTGATTGATTTCAGGGCACTTATTTTTTATGGACAAATTCCGTCTGCTTTTAGTTTTTTTCTTCTTTTCCTTTTGTCGGTATTAACCCTGTTGTTGGGATTATCGATTTTTGCGCGTTTTGAATCCAATCTGTTAAAGCGAATCTAAAATGCCTGTTGTCCAATTTAAAAACGTTTGGGAAATGTATAGGATCAGGTTCTTTGCGAGGCGAAGAACCGCCTGGGAGAGTTTTTGGGCTTTGAAGGATGTCAGCTTCAGCGTTGAAAAAGGCGAAACCCTGGGTATTATCGGAGAAAATGGCGCCGGTAAGTCAACGGTCTTGAAATTGATCGCCGGTTTGCTTAAGTCCGACCGGGGTCAGATTGTTACGCAAGGCCGTGTTTCAGGACTCCTGGAATTGGGGGCCGGATTTCAGCCTGAATTGACAGGTGAGGAAAATATATTTTTAAGCGGCGGCCTGTTTGGATTGAATAAAAAACAGATTGAAGAGCGTCGTGAAGCGATCATCCAATTCGCGGCTTTGGGTAAATTCATCCATGCCCCTGTCAAATGTTATTCGCAGGGCATGTTTGTTCGTCTGGCTTTTGCTATCGCTGTCCATGTGGATCCGGACATTCTTTTGATTGATGACACTTTGGCTGTCGGCGATGAATATTTTCAGAAAAAATGTATTCAGAAGATTTTTGAGTTGAAGGACCATGGCAAGACGATCCTTTTTGTGACGCATGACATTAATTTATTGCGGCAATTGTGTCAGCGCGTCCTGCTTTTTAAAGAGGGGCGGCTGCTCAAGGATGGGCCGGTGGATCAGGTCGTGTCGGCATTCTTGCAGAATATCGGAGAAAAGAAGGGGATCGCCGGATTAAAAGAGGGGGATTCAAAGGTCATTTTTAATAACGGCCGGCTCTTCATAAATTTTAACGATGTACTTTTGACTCCGGGCTTAGGCGCGCACATGGTTTTGCGCGTGGATAATAAATGGATCAGTTCTCAGGAATTTGATTGGGAGGTTGCAAGCAGCGGGGACGGCGCGTGGGTTGCGAGAGGGAAGTTGTCAAGCCCTGCATTAACGCAAATCTGGAAAGTCAGCTTGAGAAATGCCTGTATCGATTGGCAGGTTGAGGTTGAAGAATCGAAAGATCATGTTATCCAGGAAGGATGCGCGAACATCATGCTTACCCGCGCGTTTACGCATTGGATGACGACGTTAGAACAGGGCGAATTTTTATCTCAAGGGCAGGCCAGTTGGAATTGGCAGGCTTTTTTGGATAATAATATTGAGAGAAAGGCCTTGGGCGTTAGGGCTGAGGCAGATCCTCAGGCAAATCTCGCGCCCTTGATTTTTCAGCAAGCCGGTCTTGGCCATGCCCAGATCTTTAATTCCGATGATTTTCTGAATTGTCGCCTGTTGCAGTTTAAGACAACTGTTTTTAACGAGAGTGAAATTTCAGGGGTGGTTTGCCGGCATATTTTTTCAGGAAAAATTCTTTGCGCGGTTGGTGAGCCTGAAAAATTCCTGCGTCAGATACAGGAAGAGTTTGTTTTGGAGGCCGGTGCCTTAAAATGTGTTTTTGATAACGGTCGCCTTATCATTTCTCACAAAGGGATAAAACTTACCAAAGGGGATCATGCGAGCGTTTCTTTTTTTGCCCAGGGGAGATGGTATTCTTCAACATACGCCCAATGGGAGTTTAAAAAAGAGGGTGCAACAAAACTTGTTGCCCGTGGATTTTGGCACAACCTGCCTCTTACCCAGGTGTGGGAGATAGAAATTCTTAATGAATCTGAGTTTAGGGTAAAGGTGGGTCTGGATTTAAATCAGGAAGTAGATATTGAACGCCAGGGCATGACGCTACGATGCGTAGCACAATATGGTTATTGGTTCACAGACACTGATCGCGGGGAGTTCTTGAATGATTTCGGCGAAGTTTTTTTTGATGTGGTTCAGCGTTGTATTTGCGGCGGCGTTGTGGGCTTGAGTGCGGCGGGAGGTTCTTTGCCGACTTGTGAAATAAAATTTTCCAGCCAATCGAATAATTTTGCAAAAATCGGCAATTCTGATTTTTCGCACAGTGCGCGAGAATTAAAAATAGAACGCGTTGAGCCTGAAGGAAAGACGCGATTTTCCCGCGGGTTTGTTCCTTGTTTTGAATTGGACGTCTCTCTTAAAAATGAGCCGGTTGTCCTTCTCAAGAGACGGGCGGAGATCGCTTTGGATGAGAATAAAAAAATCATTTTTGATAATGGGTGCGTGCGATTGTTTAGTAATGGAAAAGAGCTGACTAAGAAGCACGCCTTTTATACGTCTTTGCGCCATAAAGGGCGCTGGCATGATTCTGTGCTCATGGCCCGTTGGGAAGTTTTGGAAAATAACGCGCGCTTTATAAAGGCTCAAGGGAGATGGAGGGAATTGCCAATGAGCCAGATTTGGGAAATCTCTTTAGATGAACAAATGAGGGTTTTTTTAAATGTGCGTTTGATGTTGGATCAAGGGCTTGCCTTTGAGCGGCTGCAAACGAATCTTATGCTTTCTGAAGAATATCTTGAGTGGTGTGGAGGCGGGGTGAAAGGGCCTTTTCCTGATTTTCGGGGAGATATCGACGATGATTGGGATTTGGTTTGGACAGAAGACGGGGCAGAAAAAAAGAGTGATCGTTTTATAGGAGTTGCCTCGAAAGCTGTAAGAGTCTTGCCGGCTGTTTCGTTTTCATTAGACGCAAACAACGGCAGCGGTTGTTTAAATGTCGTCAATTCGGATCTTTATTTTCGGGGCAGGGTTCTCCAGCACTTGATAAAAAATGACGCTGTTTTAGATACGGGCGCGCATCCCTATTTTAGCGGTAAGATCGCTTTTGGTGGTGTATAGGAAAAAAGTTGATGAGCATCGATATTTCCATAGTAGTGCCGACATTCAAACGGGACGCGAGCCTTAAGCGCTGTTTGAATTCTTTTTCCGGGATCAAGGATCGCCGTTATAGTTTTGAAATTATTGTCGTTGATGATGCGGATTCTGCATCAACGAAAAAAGTTGTCGCTGAGGCCAAGAAGGATTGTTTTGATATCCTTTATGTCGCAGGGTCTCATCAAGGGCCGGCGCGCGCCCGTAACCGCGGCATCGAGGCGGCCAGAGGCTCTTTAATAGGTTTTATCGATGATGATTGCCTGGTTATCGGTGACTGGGTCGCCCAGATGATCGAGGCCCACAGCAGGTTTCCTAAAATATCCTGTATTGGCGGTGAAACAATTTTAAATAATCACAAACCGCATCTTTTGATCAGCCAAAAATTAAGCGCCTGGAGCATTGAAACTGAATTGGGCGGTAAAAAAGAGATCATATTTTTCCCCACTTGTAATGTTTCGTGCAAGAGAGATGTTTTCGAGCCTCGCCGTTTTGATGAACGCTTTCTTTTTCCGGGAGGAGAGGATCTCGAATTTTTCTGGCGTTTGTTTAAAGAAAATAAGCGTTTTCTTTTTTCTCCTGAGATCAAGGTTATCCATGACAGAGAAGGGACGTTAAAGAGCTTTCTAAGGCAGGCCTTTGTGTATGGCCGCGGGAACTTTTTGGTCCAGTACATGCATAAAGATCATCCTCTGCTTAAGGAATTAAAATCCGGCCCTGTGTCTTTTTGGTTGGGCTCTTTTGTGAACATTTGTAAGATTCCGCGCTTTAGTTTTATTTGCGGGAAAAAATTGATCCGCGAAGAGGACGTGAAGGGATTTTTTAACAAAATATCCATTTATCTTTTCTTTGCGATGCATAAGATTTGTTACGTCGCAGGCAATATTTGTGAATTTTTTCAGGTCAAAAAAAACGGATCTCAGGCAAAGGGGAATGGCGCTGTCCTGCCGCGTCTTTTGATCCTTGACATCACGCATCAATGTAATTTGTCGTGCAATATCTGCGATATCTGGAAGACTAAAAGTAAAGATGAAGATTTGGGGCTTGATGCTGTGAAACGCGTTTTGTCACAGGCCCAGGCGCTCAATATCCCGGAAATTACCTTGTCCGGCGGCGAACCGCTGCTGCGCGAAGATATCTTTAATGTTTTTGAAACCGCGCGGAAATTGAACATAAAACATCTGGGGGTTTTGACGAACGGCATATTGGTTGAAAAACATCTCGATCTTTTAATGCCGTACCTTTGCGACAATACAATTTCTCTTGTGATTTCTTTTGATTCTTTAAAGCAGATCATTCATAACACCGTCAGGAATTCTGAAATCGCCTGGGAGGCAACGCATGGCGTATTGAGAAGGCTGGCGCAGGCGAAACACAAGAACCCGCAGATCAATTTTAATGTTATTACGGTCATTCTGAATCAGAATTTAGAAGAACTTGATGAGATTGTTTCGTTCGTCTATTCCTTAGGTGCCAATTCATTGCAATTTCAGCCGTTATTGCCGAATAATTTGAAAATGAGCGAAAGAAAAACAAGCAGTTTTTGGGTTCCTGAGGAACGGCTGGCTTTATTGGATGCCGCGCTGGACAAGCTTGTCGCTTTAAAGCGCGAGTACCCTAATTTTATTAAAAATTCCCAATTGAATTTATTGCTGATAAAAAAATATTACCGGGGGTGCCTGACATCCCGGGATATCCAGTGCCAATCCGCAGGCCGGACTGTTTTGATCTCAACTCAAGGCGATTGTACCACGTGTTTTTCTTCCTATGGGAATATCAAAAAGAGGGATTTTGATAATATTCTGCAGGACCCAAAAAGGCACAAAGCCCTGGCGCGCGTACAAAAATGTTCTTGGCCGTGTTTATTGCCATGTTTTTGCGAAGCATAAAATAAATTAAAAGAATGATCCGTCAAAAAGATGATTTTTATTATTGGCTTTCACGTAAGATCTCTTATCCTCTTGTCGGCCCTCAAGTGATACAGGTGGCTTTGACCTATCGATGCAATTTGAAGTGCAAGGTCTGCCATTTAAAACAATTACTGCCGCAGGATGAAGAACTGACGAGCGCGCAGGTCAAGGGTCTTGTGGATGAGGCCGCGGCGTCAGGGATCAAAGAGCTGGTTTTAACCGGCGGAGAACCGATGCTGAGGGACGATATTTTTGATATCTGCCGCTATGCTGCTTCACGCGGTTTAAAGAGCATTGTGACGACCAACGGGACTTTATTGGGCTATGATCTTTGCGAAAAGCTGGCGGCGAGCGGCGTTGCTCACGTCCATATTTCCGTGGACGGTCTTGAGATCACCCATGATTCTTTGAGAGGCTTAGGGACGTTTGGAAAAATCGTTAAAGGCATAGGTTTCTTAAATGAATTTCGTTTGAACAGGCGTTTTTTTTCTTTAGGGCTCGCCTGCACCGTGATGGATGCGAATGTGGGAGAATTGTCAAAGATCGCAGAGCTGGCCGATGATTTAAAAATAGACAGTATTAGTTTTCAGCCTCTTGTTTCGGATAATGCGAATTTTACGGAATTGTCTGAATGTTTCGGGTGGGTTCAAAAAAACCGCCTGGGGGTATTAAAAGATGAGATTGAAAAAATTAAAACCGCTCGATACCGGACCGTGCGCCTTTATGAAGAGCCGGATTTAAGGCTTCTTATTAAATATTATGCCGGGACTTTGACCCAAAAGGATTGGGCTTGTTTCGGCGGTTTTAAAACGATGTTTATTTGTTTTTCCAATAAAATTCCTTATGTGTATTCCTGCCACGGCCTTTGCGGCGATTTAAGCCGGTCTTCATTAAAAGAAGCCTGGAGGTCAAAAGAGGCCCGTGAATTGCGCCGGCATTCCAAGACATGCACGCGGTTGTGTTTGCAGGCATGCTATTCTAAAGAGGCTGCCGGGAGTTTAAAGCATTTAACGAATATTTAGTTTAAAAAAACAAAATGGATTTATTCGCACGTAGAGAATTGAACCAATGGAAAGATACTCTAGGGTTTTATTTCGGCAGAGTGTTGTCGCGGCCCCTGGTCCCTCCGGAGCATGTCTATTTTAACCTCACCAACCGTTGCAACTTGCGGTGCAAGATGTGTGATATCCCGGATATTCCATCAAATGTGAACCAGGAATTGAGCGTCGAAGAACTAAAAAATATCATTGGCCAAATCAACGATTTAGGGGTACGCCATATTATATTTTCCGGAGGTGAGCCTTTTTTAAAGGAGGGGCTGTTTGAGCTTGTTTCTTATGCCGTCAGCTGCGGTATTGAAATGGTGGACATCATCACTAATGGAACTCAGCTTGATGACGCAAAATGTGAACAAATGATCAGGCTAAAGGTGAACAATGTGTCTTTTTCTTTAGACGGTTTGAAAGAGAAAAATGATTTTATCCGAGGGCCTGGTGTTTTTGAAAAAGTAAAATCGAATATTGAAAGGCTCAATCATTATAAGTCGGTGTATAATACATTCTTTCCGACCCTCATTATTAATTGTACCGTGATGGGGGCCAATATTGCAGACATTGTGCCGCTTGTTGAATTCGCCAGGGATCATAAATGCAGCATCCTTTTCCAGCCGCTTATGGCGAATAATACAAAGATGTATGAAGAGGCCAAAGATGATCTGTGGCCCAGCCTGAAAGACATTGACTCGCTGAAATCGGTCTGGAAAAAAGTTTTAAGCTTAAAATCTGATTTTAAAGAAACGAACATTTTTACCGATTCTGCGATCCTTGGTGCCATGCCTTCCTATTTCAAGGGCAAGAAGGTGTTCAAAAGTTTTAATTGTTATGAGGCGATCAAGCGGATTGTTATTTCTTATGATGGTGTCCTTTGGAGCTGTTTTGGCGTTTACGGAAATTTGAAAAATAAAAGTTTAAAAGAACTCTGGTTCTGCCATAAGGCTAAAAAGATAAGGGAAAGTGCTAAAAAGTGTAAGTCTTTTTGCATGCAGGATTGCATCTATTTTCCGACGGATATTGTCGCTCAAGTCGGCGGGTATTTAAAAAAAGTTGCTTTGCGGCCCCAGGATGAAAAGGGCGCGGTCAAAGCCGGGCTCTTAGAGAGGCTTAAAAGTTTAGAAGATGTTTTACAGGCAGAATTCAAAGAAAAAAAAGAAGGTGCTTTCGGTTTTTGGCAAACGAACGGCCTCGCGCGGGAGTTGGGCCGCCTTAAGTTTTTAAAGAAAAAAATCCATTCTTTATGATGAGTGAAACAGCGAAGTTAGAAAAAACGCAATCGGGTTCAATGCTCTTAAAGAACTTCGAGGAAAATCTGAAGTATTATTTTTCCTCTGTTTTTAAGAAACCTTTAGCCAGGCCGCAATGGATTTATATCAGTCTTTCTCATAAATGCAACTTAGACTGCCAGATGTGCGGCAATAAGAAAACGCTGCGGCGGCATAAACTGGACTTTATGCTTTTAAAAAAAGTCCTGGTCCAAATCGCAGAGTGGCAGACGGATCCTTGTGTTCTTTTTACTGGGGGTGAACCATTTTTAAGGAGGGATATTTTTAATATTATTGATCTGGCGGTATCTCTTGGATTGAAAACAGAAGTTGTTACGAACGGAACCTTGATCGACAGCGCTCACATGGTTGAAAGGATCATTGGTTCAGGTTTAAAAAATGTCGCTGTTTCTCTGGATGGCGCTGTCGCTGAAACGCATGACGCGATCCGCGGTGTGGATGGGGCGTATCAAAAGGCCATTGGGGCCTTGCGCGCGCTCTCTCAAGAAAAGAAAAAGAAGGGAAGCGGCCCTGATATTTCCGTCTGGATGACGATCATGAAAGAGAACTTAGAGGAGCTCTGCGACATGATAACGCTTGCCCAAGAACTTGAAATAGACCATTTGGTCTATCATCCTGTTATTGTGGCTCAGGCAGATATGCAGAACACAATTTCCTCGGGTTCGTTTTGGGTAAGAAAAGACAAGCTGAATCTTTTGAAAGTGCAGATCGAGCGGATCGCGGCAGCTCAAAAGAGTGATGGGCGGATCGCTTTTCTGCATGACCCCATGCTTTGGCTCGATTATTTTCAAGGGACGTTAACCAGAGAAGTCTGGAAGTGCAATCCTTTTGTATTTATTGATATTGGCCCTGATGGGAACGTCAGGAGCTGCGGGGCTTCATTCGGCAATGTCAGGGATATGAGTTTGAATGATTGTTTGTCGAGCCCCCAGGCTCAAAAAGCCCGGGATAAAATGTTGCGCTGCGCTAAGCCATGTTTGCAGACCTGTTGGGCGCGGCCTGAGGCTGATGCATTGAACGCTATTGTTGAAAATTTTACCTCATCGATCGAGTCTTTGCCTTCAAGCGATCTGGAAAAAAGAGAAATCCTGGAAAAAGGCTTGAAGATGCTTAAGCCCTATGAGTCCAGGGCAGAGGGACAATGAATAATAGATTAAAAGAAGTGATCCTTTCTATAACAAACCGGTGCAATTTGAGATGCGCCATGTGCCAGATCCCTGAAAAAAATGGCAAGCCGGAATTAAACACAGAGCAGTGCAAGGGATTGATCCGGGATGCTGCGCGGCTGTGTCCTGAAAGTATTGTTTTTAGCGGGGGAGAGCCGCTCTTGCGGCAAGATATCTTTGAATTAATGTCTCTTGTCCGGGAATTAAAGATCAACACGTGTTTGACGTCCAACGGAACGCTGATTGATGAAACAATTGCCGAACGCCTGGCGGCCTCGGGGATTGGTGTCGTCAATATTTCCCTCGAGGGGCCTGAGGCGGTGCATGATGCTTTAAGAGGCAAAGGGAGTTTTAAAAGAGCCTTGAAAGCGCTGGAGATCCTTTCTGCCAAAAAGATCGAGACCACTATTGCCACTATTGTGTGCCGGCAGAATTATCAGACGTTGCCTGATGTCATGGATCTGGCCCGCCGTCATGGCGTCTCTTCGGTGAAATTCCAGCCTTTTAGTGATATTTTTTTAATAGACAAAGACAAGCGCCAGGATTTTTTTATTCCCGGCGCTTTGATCGCGGATGTTCAGGCGAGCCTTGAGCGCGTGATGGAATTGGCCAAGTCCTATAGAATTGAGACTAACCCTAAAGGGTATCTTTTGGATATGGCTTTGTATTTATGCGATTTAAAGCAGGAGTTTAAAGAACATTCTTGCCGTGCTTTGTGGACATCGTGCCCTATATCGGCAGAAGGCGATGTTTTTCTCTGCTGGGTTTTAAGCGGTAAGCCTTTAGGCAATATTGCGCAAGGCTCATTGCTGAATATCTGGAATTCCGGTGAACATGATCGCAGGCGGCAGGATGTTTTAAGGGCAGGCTGCCACGGTTGCCTGATGAGTTGTTATGATCGTAATTTTGTCCCGCGCGGATTCAAATTCTTAAAGACGTTTAACGTTACGAAATTCAAGAAACTTAAGAAAAAAAGATTTTATTTCAGAGTTTACCAGTATTTTAGATATATGGGCTCTAAGGTTATCCGCGTTATGTTGGATCGGGTTATGGTTTTAAGGAGAAAAGAAGATGCTTCGAAAAAAATATTGGCTGAGATCCGCTCGGCGCAGGATAATATCCAAAACAAACTGGATCAATTAAAAAATGGATGACGTTAGCGTTGTTATTCCTTGTTTTAATGCTGCAGGCACCATCGAGCCGTGTTTGAAGGCTGTCGAGGCGCAGACGTTTCCATTAAAAGAGATCTTGGTCGTTGATGATGGTTCAAGTGATGAAACGGCTGATATTGCTTTAAGGCATCCTGTGCGTCTTATCCGCCATCAGAAAAATCTCGGGCTTGCTGCGGCGCGCAATTCAGGCGTCAGGAATGTCCATTCCGTTTTTATCGCTTCATTGGATGCGGATTGCGTCCCGGAAAGAGATTGGCTGAAGCTTTTAGTGGAAAAGTTTGATGCATCTTGCGTTGCAGGCGCCGGCGGCAAACTTTGCGAAGCGTATACGTTGAATGTTTGTGATGAGTGGCGTTCTGTCCATATGCGTCAATATTGGCAGGAGACTCAAAAAGAACCGCCTTTTTTATTCGGCTCCAACACGGTTTTTCGTCACGATGTCTTTTCAAAGATCGGCCTTTACAATGAGATGTACAAGACGAACTATGAGGATGTCGAGATTTGCTCAAGGATGAGAAAGGCAGGGTATGTTTTTAAATATGAACCGCAAGCCGTCGCGAATCATCTAAAGCGCGATACCCTTGCATCAGTTTTGAACAATCACTGGCGTTGGCAGCTGCCTTATTATAGAGAGGAGAATCATTTTCAGGCTTCGCGATTTTTGACGAAAATCAAAACAGATTTTTGGACCGCTCATCATTATATGGAAGAAGACGTGAAAGAGGGTAAGAAAAATTTACTCTATATTGATTTTTTAATGGCTGTCCATCATGCTTTTAAAGATTTTGAATTTTTCTTTTTTCAGGAGAAAAAAGAATCGTCTCGCCAGGAGGCCTCAGATTTCTCTCAATTTGTGGCTTTGATGGACTTAAGTTTTTTTTACCATATGGACCGGGGATATCCTAAATTTTTAAGTCTTGTCCCGGATTCAAAGGCGCTCGTGCAGAATTTTTTCGCGTTTTCTCTTCTTTTAAGCAATTGTCTGCGGCACCAATTTTGCGATCAGGGGTTCCGCAAGACTTTTTTTAAAGATCTTTTTTCATCCGTTTTTCCTCGCGTAAAAGAGGAGCTTCTAGAAAGTTTTGCCGCTTTGGCTCAGGGCGCTCACGATTGGAAGGATATCAGGGAAAAAGAGCATCCTCATTTGGACAAAAGTTTTTTAAAAGAATCTTCCGTCTGTTTTGAAGAATGGGTCGAGGGCATGAGAATGCGCAGGCCTGAGATGCTGACGCTTTTAGCACAGGCGGCTGAAGCAACGCACCGGAATATTTAGGTGTAAAAGATAAAAGGTAAAAAACATTTTGCTCCATATTTTCTTGACGGAAAAGATTAAGGATGAAAATACGGAGTTCACTCGTTCGCCATTGAAGCAATGGTGAACTCATGAAGGAGGTTCGTATGATCAAGGGAACGAAGAAGAATCAACAGATGCCGACGACGATTGTTTTGGAAATTTTTTCATGGCTCATGGTTTTCTTAGGGGTAAGTGGCGCAATTTATGCGACAATTTTCGATTTTCAGAAGGGGCGTTTGCCGATATTAGGTTTTTTTATTTTGTTCAATAGTCTGTTGGCAGCGGCGTTGGTGCGTATGTTCGCCAATATCGGCCAGATGCTTTTTGATTCCAAGCAGATGCTGGAGCAGATGAATTGTGATTGCAAAGATATGAATCTTAATATCGAGCAAGTAACCTCTACGTTCGAGCAAATTGAGCATCATCTTGATTTCAAAAAGTAATATGCGCATTGTTTTGGTCAATCTTCCCTGGGACGTGCAGGGCCGCCTTGGCGTGCGGGCAGGTTCGCGCTGGCCATTTACGGCACCCCCAGTGCCTGAAGGGCAGTTGTCCTATATTCCTTTTCCGTTTTTTTTGGCGACTGCTGCCGCTGTTTTAAAAAAAGGTGGAGCTGAAGTTTTGCTCATTGATGCTATCGCGCAAAGGCTGGGTATCGATGCAATTATTGAAAAAATAAAGTCTTTTCGACCCGCATTGATCGTCGCAGAAACGTCCACGCCTTCTTTTAAAAATGACCTGTCCCTGCTTGAAAGAATAAAAGAAAATTTTGCTCAAAGCTCTATCGCGCTCGCCGGGCCGCATGCCACGGTATTTTCGCGTCAGATCCTTGAAAGCCATCCAATTATTGATTATGTTTTTTGCGGCGCGTATGAACAAACGGTATTGGATTTAGCGCGGCATCTTGTGACAGGCTCAAAGCTGGATGAGGTATCCGGATTGTCTTATCGTGAATGTGGCCAGACAAAAATAAATCCGCGCAGGGTGAGCCTTGACGCTTTAGATGAGCTCCCCTGGCCTGAACGCGCGGCCTTGCCGATGGAAAGATACTATGATGGTTTCTGTCAAATGCCGTTTCCAAGCGTGCAGATGTTGTCAAGCCGCGGGTGCCCGTTTGCGTGTACTTTTTGTCTTTGGCCGCAAGTTATCTATAACGAACGGCGCATCCGCCTCAGAGATCCCAAGGCTGTTGTGGATGAGATGGAATATCTGATCAAAAAATATAATTTTAAATCCGTTTATTTCGATGATGATTGTTTTAACGTTGATAAGCATCATGTGCTTGGGATTGCAGGTGAGATTAAAGAAAGAGGTTTGTCTGTTCCCTGGTCAGCTATGGCACGGGCTGATTTGATGGATGAAGAAATCTTAGATGTCCTGGCGCAAAGCGGTTTTTATGCGGTTAAATATGGCGTTGAATCTGTCTCGCAAGCCGTCCTTCATGGGATCAGGAAAAACATCGATCTTAAAAAGACAAAGCAGATGATTTATAAGACTAAAGAGCGCAGGATCAAGGTTCATTTAACCTTTTGTTTGGGGCTATCAGGTGAAACAAAAAAGACGATCCAGGAGATGAAGTCTTTTGTCCAGGAACTGAAGCCTGACTCCTGTCAGTTTTCATATGTTACTCCTTTTCCGGGCACTGAATATTTTCGGCAAGTACAGGAGAGGGGGGAATTGCTTTCGGGGGAGTGGTCGGATTATGATGGGAATGCAAAGTGTATTGTTAAAACGGAAGAATTAAGCGTTTCAGACCTCAAGGAAGCAAAGCGAGACCTGGAGCTCTTGTTTAGAGTTGGCGACACGGAGGTAGGGGAGCGAATAAAAACGCAACCTTGAGTTTAGAATAGTCTTTTGCTATAATTGGTGCTCTCGTAAATTATTATTATGCCGATGTAGTGGTTCGACTCGGCATTAGGCCTCGCTCACCACAAGTCGAAACATCCTGAGCGAGCGAAGTGAGTCGAAGGACTCGGTTGAATAGATTTGTTTATTTTATGCCGATGTAGCTTCCGCCTCTCTGCCTTTGGCAGAGGGCGAGACCTCGCCTCATTGAAAAAGCAATGAGGCGGGCAGTTGGTCACTCGGCTTGTTAAAATACGGTCAGGTTTAAGAATAAGGTTTTATGCCGATGTAGCTCAGTTGGTAGAGCAACGCTTTCGTAAAGCGTGGGTCGGTGGTTCAATTCCACTCATCGGCTTAATTTTTTAGTTAGACAACCAACTTCGCTATCCTATGGGACGATTTAGGAACATTATACGCAATCGTAATTTTTCTCTCCTTTGGGTAGGACAGATCATATCTCAATTCGGCGACAGGCTTGATCAGATGGCCTTGATCGCGCTCATCTATAAATTTGCCCCTGGTTCAACTGTCCAAATGGCGAAGGTCATGAGTTTTACGATCCTTCCTGTTTTTCTTATAGGACCCATTGCCGGTGTTTATGTGGATCGGTGGGACAGACGGCGCACGATGGTGGTTTGTGATACTCTGCGAGGCATTCTTATCCTTTTAATTCCTTTGTTTTTCATACGTCTTCATTCTTTATTGCCTATCTATATAATCGTTTTTCTTGTTTTTTCCATCGGCCGGTTTTATGTGCCGGCAAAAATGTCCATTATCCCCGATCTTGTTAAAAGCGACGATCTTCTTTTGGCTAATTCTTTGGTCAATACGACCGGGATGGTGGCGGCCATGCTCGGCTTGGGCTTGGGCGGCATTTTAGTCGGTATGGTGGGCGTCGAAGGCGGATTTGTGATTGATGGCATCAGTTTTCTTGTTTCAGGCATGCTAGTTTTCTTTTTAAGTACAAAACTGATGAAGGAGTTAAAACATGAGCGCTTGATCGATGTGGGCAAGGAAATTGCTGAAGTTATCCGCAAATCTGTCTTTAGCGAAATGAAGGATGCGGTCATTTTTTTAAAAAATCAGAAACAGTTGAGGGCTTGTTTTGCCCTGCTCTTTCTTTTGTGGGCCGCCTTGGGGGCTGTCTATGTCACGGTTGTTGTTTTTATCCAAAAGATTTTTGCTTCTGTTACCAAAGAAGTGGGATTGATCGTGGTGGCCTTAGGCATTGGGCTTTTTTTAGGAACACTTACTTATGGAAGATTCGGGCAAAAAGGCTCAGGGGTCAGAGTGATATTCACCTGTATTTTTTTAGCGGGCCTGGCCCTGGCTTCTTTTGTTATCGCCGTAATGAAAATTCCCAATCTTTTCCTCGCAATGGGGTTGGCTTTCTTGCTTGGTTTTGTTATTTCACCCAGCATGGTTATTTCTACGACCATGGTGCATCAGTTGACGGACAATTCGATGCGTGGAAAGATTTTCAGTTCTTTAGAGATCATCGTCCACTTCGGCTTTTTAATAGCTATGCTTGTTTCCGCTTCTTTGGCGGATCGCATCGGCCATCATGTCATTCTTTTGACAGTCAGCTTCTTGCTTGTTGTGAGTGGTCTGATCGGATTTTTGAAAACCAGGAATGCTCCTTTAGCGACAGGTAAGATTTTATCGAACGGCTAAAAGATTTTAAGCGATAAAAATCGGATCCGCGCATGAATATGAGATTCATAAAAATTCTGATCGTCTGCGGTATCGTTCTTTTAGTCATTGCTTTATCCTTAAGCTTTGCCCAGCGCCTCGAAACTTCTAAAAATGTCTCTTGCGACAGCTCTAAAGAGATAGGGCTTTTTCGGCAAATTTTTCCCGAGGGCGTTATTTTTGAGCCTTTTTTTGATAAGGACGTTTTATTGTGCTATCGGGTTTTAAACTGCGAGAAAAAGCTCCTGGGGTATGTTTTTCAGGCAAAAAAATTTGGATATACAAGCGATATTGTTACCTTGGTGGCAATGACTCCAGAAGGGGTCATCATGCGTATTAAAATTCTTTCGCAAAAAGAAACATACGCAATAGGCAGCAGGGTTGTTGAGGATGAAACGGCCTTAAATACTTCTGCCGGGCGTTTTTGGTTTCAGGATCAGTTCAGAGGTAAAAAGTCGATGGGGTTGAACGCAACGGTTGAGGCTGTTACAGGCGCGACGATTACCTCCCGGGCTGTGATCGATTCTATTTCTGAACGTGCTCAAGAGATACTGTTAAAGGTGAAGTAAAAGGAATTCGGGCAAGGTTTGTTTTTGTGTGCTAAAATATTTATGGTGAGTTTCTAAAGCCAAAAGAACCTTATGAAAAATATAGCTGTTTTTGTTTCAGGCAATGGGACAAATCTCCAGGCAATGATCGATCGCGTTGCCAAAGGAGCCTTGCGCGTGAATTTAAAGCTTGTGTTGAGCGATAAGGGCTCAGCCTTTGCTTTAAGGCGCGCCCAAAAAGCAGGGATTCCTTCGATTTTTGTTGATCCAAAAAAGTTTTCCCATAAAAATGATTACGAACGTCATCTTATTTCTTTGTTAGAAGATGAGAAAATTGATTTTATTGTGCTGGCGGGATTTATGCGTATCTTAGGGCCTGTTTTTTTAAAAAAATATAAAAACAGGATTCTTAACATACATCCGGCTCTTTTACCTGCTTTCAAAGGGGCGCATGCGATCCAAGATGCCTATGAATACGGGATTAAGGTAACGGGTGTGACGGTTCATTTCGTTGATGAGAAAGTTGATCACGGTCCGATTATCATGCAGGAAGCTGTTTCTGTCGGCGACCACGAGTCTGAGGCTCAGCTTGAGGAAAGGATCCACAAGATCGAACACAGGCTGTATTCAGAGGCGATCCAGAAGGTTTGTGATGGCAGGTTTTCGACCCGGGGTCGGCGCGTCGTTTCGCGCTCAAGGGCGAGGTAATATTTTAAAAAGAGTTTTTTTAAGGCCGTTTCCCATTATCGGGACGGCCTTTTTTAATCCAGGAATTCCGGAAGTTTGATCTTTGTTTTTTTAAGGTCTTCGAGAGATAGCTTGCGGCTTTCATCGCTGAATGTATCAGTGATCTGTATCGCCTGGAAGTCTTTTGCGTCGTAATTCTTGACGACCAGGGCTGTAATCATTTGAATATAATCCAAGGGTTTTATCGCTTCCAATCCAGCCCCCGCGTCATATTTCTTTTTAACAAATTCAAATTCAAGCTTGATGATTCCGAATTTTATGTTTTGAGTCGTTGATTTCAATTCAAAGAGTTTGTTTAAGGTTTTATCCTTAAGAAAAAGGCTTTTGGCGCGGTGGATGACCTGAAAGCCGATGAATTCATTTAAGGACAGGTCAAAATATTTTCTTGTTTTTCCTGTCAAGTCATTGACGACCTTTGGGTCAACCTGGATGTCTTTGACGCTGCGTTCAAAAAATTCTCCTCTTGAAAAATTCTCTAAAATCGCCTGCCGAAGGTCCGGGATATATTCGATGGTGATCAATTGAACTCCATAGGTCTTGACGTCAGCGGCGGTCATCACGACAAAATCAAGCTTGGCATCCGTGCTTAAGAGGACGCGATGGATGCAGGAGAGGACTTTGTTCATTTTTTCAGCACCTGCTTCATTCCACGTGAGTTCTTCTTCTTTGACTAAGTCTGTCAAAGGGACATAGACCCACAGGGTTTTGCCGCTTATGTGGCAGGTGATATCAATGGATTGTTCTTCTTTAACGAGCTTTGTTAATTGGGATGTGAGTGTTTTTGCAGGGAAAGATGGTTCACAGGAACTAAAGACAATCCCTAAAAAAAATACCAAGAGAAGAGAAAAGATTGATTTTAAGGAAATGACTTTAACGTATCGGATTTTTTGCAGGATCGAATTTGGACTTGTTGTATTCTTTAAAGATGGCATCGATTTCATCGTATTCCAATTCTTCTTTTATTAAGAGTTCGTTGGCAAAACGGTCTAATAAGATGATCTCTTGCCTTAAAAGTGCTTCTGTATCTCTTAAGGCGCCTTGCATAAGCTGCTCTGTTTCTTCATTCAATTCTTCTTTGATTTTTTCTGATAAATTTTTATCCGGGATCGCGTAGAAATCACCTAAATGTTTTGGCCCCATACCTAAGCGCCAGATCATAACGTGCGCCAATTGCGTGGCGTTGTTAAAATCAGAAGCGACGCCGTCTGAGGTGGTGTTGAATTTGATTTTTTCTGCGATATAACCTGAGAGAGCTACTTTGACGTTAGCGAGCAGGCGTTCTTTGTTCGAAGTAAAAATCTCTTCGCGCGGTTGATGGTGGACCATACCTAACGCGCCACGCCGTGCAATGATGGAAGCCTTAAAGACATCGTCCGTGGGATGCAGGAGATAAAGGGTGATGAGATGCCCGGCTTCATGATAGGCGATAAGTTTTCGTTCGTCCGGCGTCATATGCTTGCGGTGTTTGATGCCGAGATCTACGCGTTCCATAGCTTCCGTGAGGTCTTTGTATGAGATGGTGTTTTGTTTGTTGCGCAGGCAAATAAGAGAGGCTTCTTTAACGATGTTCTCTATTTCTGCCGGCGTTTTGTAGACCGCCTTACGGGCGAGCCTGCCGACATTGACAGTCGCGTCGTAAGAAACTTTACTCAAGTAAAATTTAAAAAGTTCCTCCCGGCCTTCCAAGGTCGGTTTTTCAACGTAAATTTTTCTGTCAAAACGCCCTGGCCGTAACAGCGCCGGGTCTAAAATTTCCTCAGGAGAGTTTGTGGCGCCGATGACAACGACATTCTCTTTTTCATCCTGCAAGCCATCCATTTCAACCAGGAGCTGGTTTAAGGTTGTGTTTGTTTCCTGACCGCTCATAAAGCTGAATGTTCGTGTGCGGCCGATCGCATCGATTTCATCGATGAATATGATCGCACCGCCTGAGGCATAGGAGAGCCGGCGGGCTTGTTTAAAAAGTTTGCGCACACGCTTGGCGCCGACACCGACGAAAATTTCCGTAAATTCCGATGCTGATAAAGATAGAAAAGGCAGGCCTGCTTCGGTGGCGATGGCCTTTGCTAGATACGTCTTGCCGCAGCCAGGAGGCCCGATCATTAAGAGACCCTTGATGATTTTTCCGCCGATTTTTCTGACTGAAGTGTGGTCTTTTAAGAGGTTGACAACTTCCAGGGCTTCTTCCTTGGCTTCATTGATGCCCAGTACATCGGAAAATTTAACATTGACGCCTGTCCCTCTGATCTTTTTTTTGTCAATTTGGCCGAAACGGCCGAACATGAAGGACACATAGATAACCGCGGCGATGGCTGAACCTATGATATAAAACAAGAATTGGGCCGGCATTTGCGCCAGCTGCATTTTACGGTAAAAAGATTCCATCCCCATGAGGCCAACGACGGTCAGGATGATCAGGGCGATCATGACAACAGTGATCACAATGGCGATCCAGTGGTCCTTGAGGAATGAGGTAAATTTGCGAATAGTGAGTTTATCGAGTTTCATAGTATTAAAACCATATCATAAAAGGGGCGGGCTGTCAATGAAGAGGGTTTGATAAAGGGCTTTTTTTGAGGGATTTATTCACTTGACGGGATAGGACCCTTGTGATAACCTCTATTATCTTAAGTAAATAATTTTAATAAAATTATAGATACAGGAGGAATCATGGCAGTTATTAAAGAGGTAAAGGCAAGAGAGGTTTTGGATTCCAGGGGTAACCCAACAGTCGAGGCTGATGTTGTGTTGGACTCAGGGATCGTTGGCCGAGCGATTGTTCCTTCAGGCGCTTCCACAGGTGAGCACGAAGCCCTGGAGTTGAGAGACGGTGACAAAGGCCGCTATATGGGTAAAGGTGTTTTAAAGGCGGTGAAAAATATCCGCGATATCATAGCGCCCAAAATGTTGGGATTAGAGCCGAATTTCATGAATCTGGACAAGATTATGATTAAGCTTGATGCTACAGAAAACAAGGGTAATCTTGGCGCTAACGCTATTCTTGCGGTTTCAATGGCCGCGGCCAAAGCTGAGGCCATTTTTGAACGCAAACCTCTTTATAAATACCTGGGTGGTAAAAATGCCAATATCCTGCCTATCCCTTTGATGAATATTTTAAACGGCGGGTTGCACGCAGACAACAACCTGGATTTTCAGGAGTTTATGATCATGCCGATCGGGTTACCTAGTTTTAAGGAAGCTCTTCGGGCAGCAACCGAAACATTTCATTCGTTAAAGTCTATTTTAAAATCTAAAAAGCTTTCTACGTCTGTCGGAGATGAAGGCGGATTCGCCCCTAGCTTAAAATCCAACGAAGAAGCCCTTGAGCTTATCAATGAGGCGATCGCCAAAGCCGGATATAAACCGGGAAAAGATATTTTCCTGGCACTTGATGTTGCGTCGAGCTCGTTTTATAAAGACGGCAAATATGTCGTCGAGGGTGGCAAGAAAGAAGCGGAAGATCTTATTAAGATGTACAAAGAACTTTGCGGTAAGTATCCGATTGTCTCGATCGAGGACGGCCTGGCTGAAGATGATTGGGATGGTTGGAAGAAACTGACAGACGCTTTAGGGAAAAAATTGCAATTGGTGGGTGACGATCTGTTCGTAACTAACGTTAAAAGGCTTAAAGACGGTATTGAAAAAGGCGTTGCGAACTCCATTCTTATTAAGGTAAATCAGATTGGTTCTTTAAGCGAGACCTTGGATTGTATCGAGCTTGCGGGTGAAAACAATTATTCAGCTGTTATTTCTCATCGTTCGGGAGAAACAGAAGATACGACGATCGCGCATTTAGCTGTGGCGACCGGCGTGGGGCAGATCAAGACCGGGTCGCTTTCCCGCACAGATCGTATTGCCAAATACAATGAGCTCTTGCGCATCGAGGAAGAGTTAGGCAAGAGCGCGGTGTACGCTGGAACTCTTTGGCCGAAAGTGTTCGGCAGAGTATAAAAACGAAGATAGAAGTTAGAAGATGGAAGAGAGAGAAAAGACAAACTTCGATTTTCAAACTTCAAATTTCGATGTTAATAAAAAATGTTGCAAAAGTTCAAGTTCTTCATTATCATAGTAATACTTATTCTCGTCTATCTGCCTGGATTCGCCAAGCTTCAGGAGTTGAAGCAGAAACTAAGCGAAACTGAAGTCGGGGTAAAGAAGGCGTTGAAGGATATTGAAGCCCTGGAACAGAAAATCGTCCAGATGAAAAGCCAGGAATACCTGGAAATCGTCGCGCGTGAAAAAATGGGCGTAGTTAAAAAAGGCGAGACGGTTATTAAGATCATTCAGGCGGGCGAAGAAGTGCCGAGTGCGTTAAACACAGAGAACGCAACGCTCGCAAATACGACGAAAAAGCAGTAGTATTTTATAGATTTTATTTTTTTTGTTTTTCCTATAGACTATAGACTGATAAACGATCGCGGGGTGGAGCAGCCTGGTAGCTCGCAAGGCTCATAACCTTGAGGTCCTCCGTTCAAATCGGAGCCCCGCAACCACTATTAGGTGCAAAATGACCGGAGAAACACACCGGTCATTTTGCATTTAGGGCGTGTCGATGGAGGGTGAAGCCCGCAGTCGACCAACCAGATAGAAAAACCCCCAGAAATGGGGGTTTTTATTTGTGTGTGGACTTTGGATCCGTTCCCCCTTGCCTGGTCGCTTGTTAATTTTTTCAAAATTAACTACGCAGGCTTCGGGATTAATTCGGGCGGATGACTTACGTTCACTGCGTTCCGTAAGTCATGCCCTCATTATAAATCGGAGCCCCGCAACCAGACTTAACCAAAGCCAAGACAATAAGTTGCAAACGTCTTGGCTTTTTTATTTTTGTGGTTTTGCTAATGCTGTGCTAACAAAAGGTTATCTATGTTGAAAATTTGTCCAAGAAGCTGTTTATCTTGCTTGAAATATTTAAAAAAAAGTTTATAATAAAATAGGATAATTAAGCATGGGTTCGGGAAGAATATGCTCCCGGAGGATTGAGATGGTCGGGCCGCCATCTTGCATTCAAATGCAGGATGGCGGTTTTTTTATTTTGGATAGATTGAGTTAACCTTAGATAATAAAGGAGGTTCCATGGAAGTAAGTCTGTCTCACATAATTTGTTTTGTTATTATGGGGTTGGCTTTTATAGCTTTTTCTATTTTCATGTATATCCTCAATAAAAAATCTCAAAAATAGTTTTAATCAAAGAAGGCAATCGGAGAAAAAATAATGAAGAGAGTTTTATTGTTTATTTTGCCTATTCTTATTTTGGTGGCTCTCGGGTTTACTATTTCGGGGATCACCCAGGTTCGTTTTACTGAAGAAAGGCTTATGGATGATCTTCAACGAAAAGCGAAGACGGTGGCCGAGAGTTTGGATGTGTCGGCACGCTATATTTTTTTGAATAGTGATATGAGAGCGGCGAGCCGTTTGGTTGAACGTTTTCAAACAAGAGAAAGACTCCAAGGGTGTGTCATTTATGACAAGACGGGTCAGATTTTGGCGATTACAGAGAGGTTTTCTGATTGGAAAAATAAAGATAAGTCATATTTACAAGAAATTATTACTTTAAAAGAACCTCGTGGGGGATTAGAAAAATTTGGCGAGAATACAGTATATAGTTATGCCGCTCCTGTCTTAGATGATGATGGTAATGAGTTAGGGTTGGTTGAGGTTATTTATGATACTTCTTATCTTTTTACGACACTCGCTGAATTATGGAGGAAAATCAGCATAGCGTTGATTATTCTTATCTTTTTGATCGCGGTTATTGCGTTTCTTATTCAATGGCGCATCTTTGTGCTTCCTGTGCGGCGTCTCACACAATGGTTTGGGCATTTTCAAAAGGGAGAAACGGATAAATTAAGGCCATTTGTTGAAAAAGGCGAATTTGGGAAACTCGTTAATGAAGTAGAACAGGTGGCTCTGGGGTTGAGGGTGGCACGGCGCGTTGTTTCAGATGAAGCTAGCGTGCGTTTAAAAAAAGAAGACTTATGGACGGAATCTAAGCTGAAAGATTTAATACGGTCCAAGTTAGGGGATAATGCTTTTTTTGTTGTTTCTAACCGTGAGCCTTATATGCATGTGATAGATGGGGTAACAGGCGTCCCTAAGTGTATTCGGCCTGCAAGCGGTGTTGTTACGGCTTTGAACCCTATTCTCTATGCTTGTGGTGGAACTTGGGTGGCTCATGGCAGCGGTGATGCGGATCGCACATTTGTTAATTCTCGAGACAAGTTGGGGGTGCCACCTGAAGATAATCGCTATATTTTAAAACGCGTATGGCTGAATAAAGAGGAAGAAGACGGTTATTATTATGGTTTTTCAAACGAAGGGTTGTGGCCTTTGTGTCATGTGACACACACGCGGCCTGTGTTTAGAGAAACCGATTGGGCTATGTATAAAAAAGTGAATAAGAAATTCGCAGAGAGTGTCTTAGAAGAACTTCCAGTAAAGAATCCATTCGTGTTTATACAGGATTATCATTTTACGCTTTTGCCAAAGATGATCAAAGAGAAAAGGCCTGATGCGACCATCGCCCTGTTTTGGCATATTCCCTGGCCGAATCCGGAAGTTTTCTCTATATGTCCTTATCAGCAGGAAATTTTAGACGGAATGTTGGCTTGTGATTTGATTGGTTTTCATGTTCAATATCATTGTAATAATTTTTTGGACACAACAAATCGTTTCATCGAATGTCGTGTTGATACAGAGAAGTTTAGTGTTATCCGAGCCAATAAAGAGACTTTGATTCGTGCTTTTCCTATCAGCGTGGATGGTCATGCGAATCAACCCAAGAACATCAAGGTGGACATTGAGGTAGATAATCTTCGCAAAGAATTAAAGCTCGAAGGAAAAACCGTTGTGGTGAGTGTTGAAAGAATTGATTACACGAAGGGAATTGTTGAGAGATTGTTGGCGATCGATCGTTTTTTGACGAAATATCCGGATTATAAAAATAAGTGTGTATTTGTTCAGTTGGCGGCTCCGAGCCGAACGCATATCAAGCGTTATCATGAATTGATCGCAGAGATCGATGAATTGGTTGAGAAGATCAACTGGAAACATTCCGATGGCTCGTGGCGGCCTATCGTGTATTTGAAGAGGCATTTTTCCGCAGAAGAAATACGTCCTTACTATCAAATTGGAGAGATTGGGATTGTCAGTTCCCTCCATGACGGTATGAATCTGGTGGCGAAAGAATATGTCGCTTCTAAGGCTGATTTAAATGGTGTGTTGATTTTGAGCAAGTTCACAGGGGCATCCAAAGAATTGACGGAAGCGGTAATGGTTAATCCTTATTCTGTTGAAGAGTTTGCCGACGCCATTAAGGTTGCCATAGAGATGCCTGAGGAGGAAAAAAAGAAGCGCATGGAATTTATGCGCAAGGTTGTTTTAGAGAATAATATTTATAAATGGGCTGGCAGTATTATTGCGGAACTGACTGCAATAAAGAAGGATTAAGAAAGCAATTTTATGCGCTATTTATTCGATGAATGGGAGGGACTGTCTCAGAAATTAAACAAAGCACCCATTTTTTTGTTTTTAGATTATGATGGCACTTTGGTGCCGATTGCTAGCATTCCAGGACATGCCATTATGCCCAATGCTGTCCGAGAACTTCTTGTTTCGTTAACAAAGCTATTTTATTGCAAGGTAGCTATTGTCAGCGGCCGCGCTTTAGATGATATTAAGAATATGGTTGGTTTAAGAAATGTCATCTATGTTGGAAATCACGGCTTAGAGTTGCAGGGACCGAAGATTAAATTTGAAAGTCCTGTTCCAGATAGATTGCGTTTAAGGGTGAGAAGAATTTGTAAAAAATTAGAACAAAAACTTTCAAAAATTCATGGCTTGCTTATTGAAGATAAGGGGTTAACTTTGAGCCTTCATTATCGCTTGGTTGATGAAAAACAAATTTCTTATGTAAAAACAGTATTTCATGAAACAGTTATTATTGATCGTATCAGGGGGGATATTGAAATAAAATCCGGCAAAAAAGTGTTGGAAGTGCGGCCAGCTGTTGATTGGGATAAAGGGAAGGCTGTCTTGTGGCTTTTGGCACGTCAGCATTTTTTCTTGAAAGATAAAAAAGTCATGCCAATCTATATCGGTGATGATGTAACAGATGAGGATGCTTTTAAGGTTCTCAAGAAAAAAGGATTAACTATTTTTGTTGGTGAGTCTAAAATATCTCAGGCCCAGTATTATCTAAAAAATACAGAGGAAGTTTTAAGATTTTTGAAGAGGATATTAGAATTAAAAAAGCGGGAAAATTATGCATGAGTTGACAAGAGCTAAAGAACCGTTTGTTTTCTACACGCGTTTACATCTATCTGAATTAACAGGCTTAAAAGCTGCGACGTTAGAACAGTTATTGAGCCTGATTAAGGATGTTTCCGGTTCTTGCATTTATCATCACACACATCGATTTTTGCAGCAACATCAATATCTGTCGCCTGAGCCGCCAAATGATTTTGCCTATTGGGTTGCCCAGGTGCTCGGAGAAGATGAGCTGGCAGAAGAATTAGCCAGTATTGATACATTCCAGTTCACTCATATCAAGGAATTGCGTCAGAGCATTGTCGGAACGATTGAAAATTATTTAAAAGAGAATTCTTCATCCAAGTTGCGTTTTGCTATGGAAGGTGAAGAATTTTATTTTATAAAATCTCATAGTTTTGTTTTGCCGACAAAATATGCGGCCTATGATTTAAAAGAATTTGCGGATATTTTAAACAAGATAACCTTTGATTCTATCTATTTTCATATTTTTGAAGCTAGGTTGAGGCTTGGAAAGAATTTCAATGATTTTTCGACTTGGTTTGAAAATGCTCTCGGTGAAAAAAAGCTGGCGGATGAAATTCTTAAGCTGGATCCCTATACATATACCCTTGATAAGCTTAGACAAACCCTGATCCAATTGATTGAACGAAGAATTATGGAATAACGGTATGGCAAAATTAGAAGATTATATTCCCATTGTCGGCCAATCCACTATTGAAGACCTAAATCTTCTTGGGCAAAAGCTTAAGGGTAAGGTCGTTCAAAATATTAATTCTACGTCTGTCGGCGGTGGAGTCGCAGAAATACTTAATCGAATGGTTCCTCTTTTAAGAGATTTAGGCGTTGATGCAAAATGGGATGTTATTAAGGGTGGAGAAGATTTTTTTGGGGTGACGAAGAAATTCCACAACGCGTTGCATGGCAGACATGAAGAGGTCTCTCAAAGAGATTTTGATATTTTTCTTGAAACCAGCGAAAAGAATATAGGGGAAGTTGATACCTATGGCGACATTATTTTTATTCATGATCCTCAGCCTATCGCTCTTATCAGGAAAAAATCCGTTAACAAGTGGATCTGGCGTTGCCATGTGGATGTTTCGGATCCCGATGAAAAAGTCTGGGAATTCCTTTTGGGATTTATAAGTCGTTATGACTCATGCGTTTTTTCAGCTCCTGGTTTTTCGAGACCTTTGCCTGTTCGTCAGTTTTTAATTTCTCCCTCTATCGATCCTTTAAGCGATAAGAACATAGAATTACCGCAAGAGGTTATAGAGGCTGTTTTGTCCAAATATCATATTGTGGCAGACAAACCGATCATTACGCAGATTTCACGCTTTGATCGTCTCAAAGACCCTTTGGGTGTTATTAAGTCTTATCAGTTGGCTAAAAAATATATAGATTGCCAGCTTATTTTGGCTGGAGGCACAGCTACTGATGATCCTGAGGGCGCTCAGGTCCTTGAAGAGGTTAAGGAGGCAGCTAAACATGATAAAGACATTCATATCCTTCTTTTACCTCAAAACGATATAGAAGTTAATGCGCTTCAGAGAGCTTCTACAGTGCTTATGCAGAAATCTCTTAAAGAAGGTTTTGGCCTGACGGTGGCGGAGGGTCTTTGGAAGTCAAAGCCTGTTGTCGCTTCCCATGTGGGTGGGATTCCTTTACAAATCAGGCATAAATATTCCGGATTGCTTTGCCATTCTATTGAAGGTGCGGCTTTTGCCTTAAAACAGTTGCTAAACAATCCTGAATATGCCAAGAAACTTGGCGAAAATGGACATGAGCACATAAAGAACAATTTCTTGATTACAAGGCATTTAAGGGATTATATGCTTTTGTTTTTATCGTTATATCATGGCGAAGATATTGTTTATCTTTAGAAGGAAATAAGAATATGGAACTGAGCGGTTGGATTTTTATGGCAATTTCATGGTCTATGATTTTTAGTTTAGCAATTTTTTGTTTTAGTAAGATTTTTAAGAAAGGGTTAGGAGATAACAAGGAAAAAGAAGAACAAGACAAGGACAATTCTTAAAAACAAAGGGTTTGGGGATAAGGGTTTATCCTTAAAGGAATTGGAATGGTCGGGCCGCCATTTTGTTTATTTTAAAGGAGGAGCAAAATGATAGATTCAGCGTCACGTTGGCCGGGGTATATTATTATAATACTTGCTTTGTGTTTTTTTGGATGGATATATTATGTAGGAAATCGTCCAGATAAAACAAATAAAAAGTAATTTAAGATAGAAAAGTAATAGAAAAATTGATAGACGTTTTATTTGATAAATAGGCAAAGTAAAACAGAAAGCTGGACATCAGAGTGAAGAGAAGAATAGCAGAAGAGACGATTCTTTTTATTAGCGTTGTTAAATGGATTGTTTTGGCGACGATTATCGGGATTGTTGTCGGATTGTCAACGACAGTTTTTTTAAAAGCGCTGAATTTTAGTGTGGTGTTGACAAAACATTATCCGTATTATTTTCTTTTCTTACCCGTTGCTTTATTTTTAAGCATTATTATCATTAAGTATTTGGCACCAGATGCCGAGGGGCATGGGACAGAAAAGGTTATTGAAGCCATCCATAAGCATTCTGGAAAAATAAAAGCGATGGTCGTTCCTGTCAAGCTTGTGGCAACTATTATTACTATCGCCGCAGGTGGTTCTGTGGGAAAGGAGGGACCGTGCGCTCAGATTGGTGCAGGGCTTTCATCAATTTTTGCGGACATTTTTAGATTTGATGATAATGATCGTAAGAAACTAGTCATATGCGGTATTAGCGCTGGTTTTGCTGCTGTTTTTGGCACGCCCATTGCTGGTGCGATCTTTGGTGTTGAAGTTCTTTTTGTCGGGAGCATTTTATATGATGTTCTTCTGCCGTCTTTCATTGCGGGAATTATTAGTTTTCATATTTCTTCTTCCTTAGGTAGCACATATTTTTATCATTCTTTGAATTTTGTTCCTGTTTTTAGCGATGTCTTTTTTATAAAAGTGGTCATCGCAGGAATTTTTTTCGGTCTTTGTTCTGGTTTTTTGATTGAGATATTGAAATTAGGCAATTATTTTTCTGCTAAGCTTAAAGTATGGAAACCTTTGAAAGGCATTGTCGGTGGTTTTGCTATCATAGGTCTGACGCTTTTATTTTCGAAAAGATACTTAGGTTTAGGCCTTGAGACAATTGAATCAGTTCTAAATGGTGCAAAGGTTGTTTGGTATGATTTTATTGTAAAGACAGTTTTTACCAGCGTTACTCTTGGATTTGGCGGAAGCGGCGGCATCGTAACTCCGATCTTTTTTATCGGCTCTACGGCAGGGGCTTTATTTGCAACATTATTGGGTTTAGATATAGCTACTTTTTCCGCTATTGGTTTGGTAAGCCTCTTAGCTGGAGCAGCTAATACGCCAATCGCGGCCAGTATTATGGCCGTTGAATTATTTGGTCCTAAAGTAGCTCCTTATGCGACGGTCGCCTGCATTATCAGCTTTCTTATGACAGGTCATCGCAGTGTTTATCCTTCTCAGATTCTCTCCATCAAAAAATCGCCCTCTCTTTCGGTAGAAACCGGTAGGGAAATAGAAAAAGTGCGAGTGTTGTTTCAGCCACGGAGTAGAAGTTTAACCGGAGCAGTGTCTGGTCTGGTTAAAATGTTGAAGGCTAAACTTAAAAAATGATTTTTATCGGTTTATTCATAATTTTAGTTATTGTTTTACTGGCTCCTTTTTCAGTGAAAGTGATTGAAGAAGAGCTTGAGATATTTCTTTTTATCATGGGTTGTCTGGCTGTTACCATTACTTCACAGTGGACCTTTGGCTTAGTTGAAGAGGCTTTGGTTGAGCCGATTAAAATAACTCTAGCGGTTTTTGTTGCGGGATTTCTCTTTAGGTTCCTTCAGGAGTCCATTGCTTACAATGTTAACAGGATCGCGGAAGTCGTTGGCGTAAAGTTGTTCGCTTTCTTGGTGATCGTTTTGCTTGGGTTTGCCTCAAGTGTTATCACGGCGATCATTGCCGCTCTTGTTCTTGTGGAGATCGTTTCATATTTATCGCTTGATAGAAAACATGAGATTTTTTTTGTGATTCTGGCTTGTTTTTCCATAGGTTTTGGCGCTGCACTAACTCCTATTGGAGAACCACTTTCAACCATCGCTATCTCTAAGCTAAAAAACCCTCCCTATAATGCAGATTTCTTTTTTTTATTAAGGCATCTTTTCTTTTTTATAGCACCTGGTGTTGTTTTTTTTGGTTTATTGGGCTCGATCCTATTGCCTAATAAGTTTCAGGGGGACTCTGGGTTATCTGAGAAGAAGGAAGAAGATGCTAAGAGCATAATTACAAGGACTGTAAAAATTTATCTTTTTGTAGTGGCACTTGTGTTTTTGGGCAAAGGCTTTAAGCCTATTGTTGATGCCTATATAATTGAGATTCCTCACTTAGGACTTTATTGGCTGAATATGGTTTCGGCTGTACTTGATAATGCGACTCTTGCCGCTGCTGAAATAAGTCCTTCCATGAGTCTTCTTCAGATCAAATCATCCCTCTTGGGGCTTTTGATCGCAGGGGGGATGTTGATTCCAGGTAATATTCCTAATATTATTTCAGCTGGCAAGCTTAAGATTAAAAGTTCGGAGTGGGCAAAGTTTGGTGTGCCGTTGGGGTTAATGGTAATGACCGGATATTTCTTTTTGTTAATTTTCATAAAGTAGTCCTATTTTCAGGAATATGTTTACCCTCTGATAGTGGACATATCTCTACTATTTCTGTAGCAATGCGTTAGAGATAATTCAGCTCAAAAATAGCGGACAAAACGGACATAAAATCTATCTCTGAATTTCAAAAATAGCCGATAAATTGGCATTCTTATTATGTAATTAGGTTATATGAATTAAGATGAGTTGTTATTTAGTGAGCTGCCCTACGCAACCAGATAGAAAAAGGACCCCCAAAGAATTGGGGGTCCTTTTTATATCTACAGGGGCGTGTTGATGGAGGGTAAAACCCGTAGTCGACCAACCAGATTAAAAAACAACGCTTAGAAAAAGGACGGTATTTTTTTTATGTTTTACTGTTTATTGATGAGGTGATAGAATAAAGGCCACAAGGGAGAGTAGTATGTCTAAAGAAAGAATCCTGATCATAGAAGACGAAAAAGATATTATAAAAATGCTGGAGTATAACCTTCAGAAAGAAGGTTATAAAACTTTGTCGTCTAGAGATGGAGAAGATGCTTTGGCACTGGCCCAGCGGGAACATGTTGATTTGGTGCTTTTAGATCTTATGCTGCCTGGTATGGACGGCTTGGAGGTCTGTAAGGAGCTTAAGAAAGAATCCAAAACGGCCGCTACTCCTATCATTATTCTTACGGCAAAATCACAGGAATCGGATAAAGTTATCGGCCTTGAATTAGGGGCGGATGATTATGTAACGAAGCCTTTTAGTCCCAGGGAGCTGATCGCGCGCATCAAGGCAGTCTTGAGGCGTTTTAAGGAAAAAGACAAGCTTCCGGAAGTTTTAAAGATAGGTGACTTGACGATCGATTTTTCAAAAATTCAGGTCGCTTGCAAAAATAAACCGGTTGAATTGACATCGAAAGAATTTGAACTTCTCAAAACGTTGATTGGAGCCAAAGGGAGAGTTCTATCGCGTGATTATCTTTTAGACAGTATTTGGGGTTTTGATCACGCTATGGAAATTCAGACCCGAACGGTCGATGTGCACATCAGGACGTTAAGAAAAAAATTGAAATCCGAATCAAAGCGTATTGTTACGGTAAAAAATTATGGCTATAGATTCGAACGAGAGGACTTCGATTGAGTTTTAAGGCAAAGTTGTTATTCTCTTATTGTCTTATTGTTTTTCTTTCGTTTGGCCTCATTTCGTTTTTTTTAGACAAGAATTTAGAAAGAAATTCCCTCCAGGATATTCAAAGCTCCCTCATTAACGAAGGTGCGTTAATTCAGAATCAGATCGGGTTAGAGTATTTTAAGGAGTCGTCCCGTCAGAATCTTTACGATCTTGTAAATAATTTAAGCCGCAGGATACAAAGTCGCCTTACGGTTATTGACGCCCAGGGAAAGGTTTTGGCTGATTCGGAGAAAAGCCTTAAGGAAACAGCACTTTTGGAAAATCACTCCCACCGCAAAGAAGTGAGGGCGGCCTTAGACGGTGCCATTGGCATGGATATCCGTTATTCATCAACACTAAAAATAAACATGTTGTATGTCGCTTTACCCATCAAAGAAGGGGTGGGCCTCTTTGGTGTTTTAAGGCTGGCGCTTCCTTTGGAACGCGTCGAGGACACCCTGGCTGTTACGAGGAAGATTGTTACTCAAGGATTATTTTTTGCTTTGATCCTTGCTTTTTTCCTTGCGTCTTTGATTCTGACCCAAATAACAAAGCCCATCAATAAAATGATCCAAATTTCAAAAAAATATGCTCAAGGGGATTTCAGTTCAAGGATTCTTCTGCATTCAAAAGATGAGATCGGAAACCTCGCCGCCACGCTTAATTCGATGGCTGAAGACCTGCAGGAAAAAATCAAAGAAATCCAGACACAGAATCAAAAACTTTCTGTTGTTTCTAACAGCATGGTCGAGGGCGTTATTGTGGTGGATAAGTCCGCGCATATCGTTTCTCTTAATCCAACGATTGAAAGAATATTTAACGTATCGAAAGAAGCCGCCATTGGAAAGTTCTTCCTTGAGGTCATTCGCAATAATGAGATTTCTGACGTTATTCAGCGCGTCTTAAGTGAAAAAACCTCTTTAAGCGGAGAAATCAATCTTGTCCTGCCCATTCGGGGGATATTCCGGTTTAACGCCGCTCCCATATTTGATAATAATCAAATAGACGGCTGTTTGATTGTGCTTCACGACATTACCGAGATCCGCCGCCTGGAAACAATGCGCCGCGATTTCGTGGCCAATGTTTCCCATGAATTAAAAACACCTCTGACGTCTATAAAGGGATTTGTCGAGACTCTTTTAGAAGGCGCCCTCGAAGATAAGGAAAACAGTAGGTCTTTTTTAAACATTATTCATCTGAATGCGGAACGATTAAACAACTTAGTCAATGACCTTCTTTCCTTGTCTGAGATTGAATCAAAAGAGATTAAGCTTAAAAAAACAGGTTTTACCTTAAGGGGCCGTTTTGAAGAAATCATCCGGGGTTTTTCTTCACAGATAGAAAAACGCAATCTCACTATTTTAAATGAATTGGGACAAGAGCTGGTGGTTTTTGCTGATCAGGATAAGCTTGATCAGGTTATAACGAATCTCTTGGATAACGCCATTAAATTTAATAAAGACAAAGGAACTGTACGCATCTATTCGTCGCTGGAAAACAATATGGCGCGGATTACTATTGAGGATACCGGTATCGGTATCCCTGAGAAGGATGTTTTGCGTATCTTTGAACGTTTTTATCGCGTTGATAAAGCGCGTTCCCGTGAAATGGGAGGCACCGGCCTGGGGCTTTCCATCGTCAAGCATCTCGTTGAATTGCACGGCGGCATTGTCGGTGTCCAGAGCACGGAAGGTTTAGGTTCGACCTTCTTTTTTACACTCCCTCAAGGCACTAGTCAGAAACTTCAGTAAAATTCCCTTTAAAAACTTTACACCGTTTTAACGTCTTCTTGAAATCTCCTTTACACCCATCTTCTATACTTTTCTCATGAAAAAGATATTCATGAGATTCCTTGAATTCTTCAAAAAAATTTATTCCGAAGAGTTGTCGATTCTCGACCATTATTATCAACAACCGGCGTAGAAAATTATGCTGACAAGAACAAAAATTGTCGTCATTGAAGATGATCGCGATATCAATGATCTTATCGCCTTTAATCTGCGGCAGGCCGATTATGTGGTCACGCAGATTCAAGACGGCAAGGTTGCCCAACAGGTTTTAAACGACGATAAGTTCGATATTGTTATCCTTGATCTGATGTTGCCAGGAATTGACGGATTTAGTCTTTGCCGGCAGGTTAAGAGTATACAAAGAGATCAACCGATATACGTGATTGTCGTCAGCGCAAAAACAGATTTTGACGATAAGCTTTATGCCTCAATCCTGGGGGCTGACCGGTATATCACAAAACCTTTCAGCGTGACACGTCTTTGCGCCCTGATCAAAGAACTGGATGGCTATTTGCATAAAACCTATTCTGTTGTTGAAAAACAAAAGTTGACATAGATTTAACAATGCCTTCAAGGGGATTTAATGGCGGGGTTTTATACTTTCATTGAAAGATGAAAGGGGATAGATATGAAATCCAGGCTTTTGAAAATCATGAGCTTTTTTAAAAACATATTTTTCAAGATAGCGGATCAGGAAGCCTTAAGGGTTTCAAGCCTGATAAATTCTTATTTTACAATCGACGATAAAGGAGGTGAGAAATGAGCATTCAATCTATGTCTACCGTCAGAAAAGATTTTGTCGTTAGCCATATCAGGAGTCAATTGCAATCTTTGCGTCTTTTGCTGGGAGCGATGGAATCAGGCGAGGGCGTCGATTGCGGCTACACAAACGCATCTTTAAAGCAAGTGGAGCTTAATCTTCGCCAAATACGAAAATTGTGTGAAAACAATTAGAAAGGGGTTACATAATGAAAAAAAAGTTTCTTTGTATGTTGATGGCACTGTTTTGTGTTTTATTCTCGCAGGTCAAATCAGCGCAGGCAGGAGAGACGGATATTCTCTTGAAGAGGCTTGTGGATAAGGGGGTTTTAAGCGCTGGGGAGGCCCAGGAAATCAAGACGGAAACAGAAGAAAAAACAAAAGCGGAAATAGCTGAAGGGAAGTCATCCAGCCTTCCGGCTTGGATTCAGAATACAAAACTGAAAGGTGATTTTAGATTAAGGTATCAGCATGATCATTCTAAGAGATTGTCGACAACGACAACGCCTGTGGATCGTGACAGGGCGCGTATTCGTTTAAGGCTGGGATTGGAATCCAAAGTCAATGAGAAGCTTTTGGTCGGTATAGGGCTTGCCACAGGATTGAATGACGGTTCTGCGGATGCTGCGCGTTCTACAAATGCGACGCTTGATAACAGTTTCAGCAAGAAGTCCATAGCGCTCGACTATGCCTTTGCCCAATACAGCGCTTTCTCATGGGCGACATTCATTGGCGGAAAATTTAAAAATCCTCTCTGGGAACCAGGGGATCTTATCTGGGATACTGATATCAATCCAGAAGGCGGGGTCGCAAAGTTATCAAAGAAGGTTTCTGCTTCAACTGAGTTATTCGTAAATACAGGCGTCTTAATCGTTGATGAGAGCTCCAATTATAGCGCCGATCCTACGATGTACGTTGTCCAACCCGGATTTATTCAGCAGTTTTCAGATACTGTTTCTTTAAAAGGAGCTTTTTCTTACTACGGCTTTAGCGGTGTTAAGGGCAAAAAGCTTGATGGAGCAGCGGGCACAAACTCCGGCTATACACTTTCCGGATCAACGGTGAGCGGAGCCTTGCTCTATGACTATGCGAACATTACTCCTGCTTTGGAGTTAAGCATTAAGGAACCGTTCAAAATGCTGAACCTCAATGTTCCTTATCTTTCTTTATTTGGTGAATATGTTCAAAACGTAAATTCAGAAGTAAAGCAAGACAATACAGGTTACATGATTGGTTGCAAATTCGGCGTTGAAAAAGTGGAAAAATGGGCTGATTGGCAAGTCCGTTATAATTATTCCATGTTGGGCAGGGATGCTGTTTTGGATATTCTGCCGGATTCAGACCGTTATGGCGGAAAGACCGGCATGAGAGCCCATGAAATTATGTTTGACTGGGGATTGAGCAAGAACACGTGGCTCGGCCTTGATTTTTATTACGCTTGGCAGATCCCAGGTAACTTTGGCTCTACCCAGACGAAGCCGGCGACAGTTATTCAGGTTGATTGGAACATGAAGTTCTAGTGCAAATCTGATTTTACACAGATTTAACATGGCTATAACATGAACCTAATATCCGGTTAGTATACTTTAAAATATAACAAAGGGCCTGTCTATTGGCAGGCAAGGAGGAAGTGAAATGAGATTTTTTAAAAGATTATGGATTGTAGGTCTTCTCATAGGAGGGATGAGTCTTCCCTGCTATGCAGAAAAAATTGTTCTAGAAGGTTCGACGACAGTTCTTCCTATTGCCCAAAGAGCTGCTGAAAACTATATGCAAAAGGATGCGGATGCTGATATCGTTGTCCGCGGCGGAGGTTCTGGGGTGGGCATTGCTTCTTTGATTGATGGAACATGCGATATTGGAAACTCATCCCGCCCTATCAAAGACACGGAACTTGATAAAGCTGTGGCAAATGGGAAACACATCAAGGCCCATATTGTCGCAATGGATGGCATTGCGCTTATTGTTAACTCGGATAATAAGGTCAGTGCGTTGACAAAAAAACAGGTTAAGGATATTTATACGGGCAAAATCTCTAACTGGAAGCAGGTGGGAGGGGAAGATGAGAAAATCGTTGTTGTCTCCCGTGATTCCTCCAGCGGAACTTTCGAAGCTTTCGGTGAATTAGCCTTAGATAAACAAAAGGTTAGGCCTGATGCAGTCATGCAGGCATCCAATCAGGCGGTCGTATCGACTGTTTCAAAAACACCTGGGGCTATAGGATATGTGGGCCTGGGGTTTATTTCATCATCCGTTAAGGCTATCGTATTGGACGGTGTTGTACCAACGAAGGAAAATGTTTTAAAAAACACATATTCCATTGGGCGTCCTCTCTTTATGTACACAAACGGTGAACCTAAAGGGTTAGCGAAGGCGTTCATCGATTATATCAAAAGCACAGAAGGTCAGAAAATGGTTGATGAAGAAGGATTCGTCGCATTGAAATAAGCGACGTTTACTCAAAACACGGTGGGGTGAAAATCCCGCCGTGTTCCTCCTTTTTCAGTGAGAAAAACACCGGCTTCTCAATTAAAGCCGGGTGTAAGGCAGAAAAAGGCCGGGTGTAAAACAAAAAAGACATTAAGTTTTTTAATACGTCAAAGTGAATTTTAAAAAATATGGTCCGAATTAAAGAAAAGATATATGCTGGATTGTTTTCTGTTTTGGCTTTTGCTTCGCTTGTTTTTTTAATCGGCATTGTCATCGTTTTATTCAAAGAATCGCTTCCTATCTTTAATAAAATACGGTTTTTCAATTTTATTTTTGGTCAAGCGTGGTATCCAACGTATGAACCTCCGGAATTTGGCATCTTGCCTTTAATCCTGGGGTCTCTCTGGGTTTCTCTTGGAGCCATGGTTGTTTGTATCCCTTTAGGCGTTGGAAGCGCCCTCTATCTTAATGAGCTTGCCGACCATCGTCAAAAAACAATCCTTAAGCCCTTGATCGAGATTTTAGCCAGCATTCCTTCCATTGTTTATGGTTTTTTTGGAATGGTGGTTTTAGCTCCTTTTCTACAGAAACTTTTTCATTTACCTATAGGACTTTGTGCTTTTACGGCAAGCTTGACATTGGGCATTATGGCAACGCCGACAGTTTGCAGCATTTCAGAAGATGCCTTAAGTTACGTGCCGCGCTCGTTTCGGGAAGCTTCATTGGCGGTGGGAGCGAATCGTTGGCAAACCCTGATCCGCGTTGTGATTCCCGCAGCAGGTTCTGGAATTTCAACAGCAATTATTTTAGGGATGAGCCGTGCGATCGGCGAAACAATGACAGTTTTAATGGTCGCGGGTAATGCTGCAGTTATTCCTAAATCGCTTTTTGAACCTTTGCGGCCCATGACATCGGCTATTGCTGCAGAGATGGGAGAAGCAGCCATGGGGAGTGATCACTATCATGCATTGTTTGCAATCGCACTCTTACTCTTTCTTATTACATTTATTTTCAATATTATTGCCGAAATAGTCAGCCATAGGTTCAGGATCAAGCTAGGACTATCAGGATGAGAAAAAATTTAACTCAAAAAATCGGATTCAGCATTTTAATATTTTGTTTGCTCTGCACCCTTTTTTTCTTATTTGTTATTATTTATTTCATAACAGTGCGGGGTTTCAATGTTTTGTCATGGGAATTTATTACTCAAATGCCTAAAAATGCGATGTCGGCAGGAGGCGTTGCGCCAGCTATTGTCGGAACATTCTATCTGGTTCTTATTGCCATTGTTTTTGCATTGCCCTTAGGCCTGGCGTGTGCTATTTATCTTTGTGAATACAGCCCCAAGGGCTGGGTTGTTAATCTGATACGCATCAGTATCAATAACTTAGCAGGTGTGCCTTCTGTTGTTTTCGGATTATTTGGATTGGCTGTTTTTGTTAAATTTTTTAAATTTGGAGTTTCTGTATTAGCCGGAGGATTAAGTTTGGGCATATTGGTTTTGCCAATCATTATAGCGACAACTCAGGAAGCTCTCATGGCCGTACCACATTCTATCCGCGAAGCGTCTTTAGCCCTGGGGGCTTCCCAGTGGCAGACAATCCGCAGAGTCGTTTTGCCGACAGCTCTTCCTGGAATTTTGACGGGCGTTATTTTAAGTATTGGCCGCGCGGCCGGTGAAACAGCGCCCATCCTTTTTACAGCGGCAGCTTTTTATTTAAGAGGATTCCCAAAATCTCCTTTTTCTGAGGTGATGGCACTCCCTTACCATATTTACGCGTTGATGACAGAAGGGACTCACCCTAAAGAACAAACAGCCATTGCTTATGGTTGTAGTTTTATTTTGCTTATACTGGTTTTATCCGTATCGGCGCTAGCGATTGCATTGCGTCAACGGCATAGGAGTCAAGCCCATGGTTAATGACATCATTAAAATCAAGGCCGGTGCTGTTAACTTTTTTTATCGGAATCAGCAAGCGCTTAAAAATATCAATATGAATATTCCTAAAAACAAGGTTACGGCCATTATCGGGCCTTCGGGCTGTGGAAAGTCTACATTTATCCGTCTTTTAAACAGAATGAATGAACTTATTTCGAATACAGTTTTGACCGGGCATGTTTACCTGGATGATGAGGATATTTTTTCACCCCAGGTTGATCCTGTTGATATCCGGCGCCGCGTAGGGATGGTGTTTCAGAAGCCCAATCCTTTCCCGAAAAGCATATTTGAAAATATCGCCTACGGGCTGGAAGTTAATGGCATAAAAAACAGAGATTTTATCGAAGAAAAGGTTGTTGAATCTTTAAAAAAAGCCGCATTATGGGAAGAAGTGAAAGATCGCTTAAAAGAAAGTGCTTTAGGGCTTTCCGGGGGCCAGCAACAGCGGCTTTGCATCGCGCGTTGTTTGGCTGTCGAACCAGAGGTGCTTTTGTTCGATGAACCCTGCGCGAGCTTAGACCCCATATCAACGTCAAAAATCGAAGAATTGATCCTTCACTTAAAAGAGTTTTACACGATCGTTATTGTTACGCATAATATGCAGCAAGCGGCGCGCGTTTCTGATGTGACTGCTTTTTTTCTTTTAGGAGAATTGATAGAACTTGGTAAGACGGAAGAAATCTTTACCGCGCCCCGTGACAAACGCACGGAAGATTATATAACAGGAAGGTTCGGATAAGGAAAATATATCAAAGCACGACTTCGCGTTTTTCCCTGATAGAATAACAGGGAAAGAAAATGCGAAGTTCATTCGCCCTCACAGAGTAATTTAGAATGAGCGGGCTCATGAAGGAGCAGACGATGGAACGTCATATTGATCAAGAGTTAGAAGAGCTGAATAAAGATATTCTTAAAATGGGCGCTTTTGCAGAAGAGGCTATCTATAAATCTGTCGAAGCGCTTAAAAACAGGGATAAAGAGCTGGCCCAGAGCGTTATCCGTAATGATGCCTTGATTGATCAATTCGAACTGTCAGTAGATGAAAAATGCATTGATTTGATAGCACGGTATCAACCCATGGCTAAAGACCTGCGTTTTATCACAACAGGCATGAAAACCAATGTCGAGCTTGAGCGTATCGCGGATATTGCCGTGGATATTGCCCAGCGGACACTGGAAATAGTAGATAAGCCTCTTTTAAAACCGCTTATTGATATACCAAAGTTGACGGCTATTGCTCAAAATATGGTGAGGATGGCGATAGACGCATTTGTTAAAGGCGATAGTGAATTGGCCAAAAAGGTTCTTTTGTCCGATCCTGAGGCAGACAGATTAAGGAATAAAATTCAACAGGAACTCATCGAGGATTATATGGTTAAAGACGCCTCAACGGCACCCAGGGCCGTGCAACTGCTTTTGATAACGCGTTTTTTAGAACGTATTTGTGATCATACGACGAATATTGCTGAAGATGTGATCTATATGGTTCAGGCAGAGGTTGTCAGGCATCATCCTGAAAAACTCAAGTAAACCCATGGAAAAACAGAAGGTATTATTTATTTGTGTTCACAATTCTGCCAGGTCCCAGATGGCCGAAGCATTTTTAAAACAAATGGCGCAAGATCGGTTTGACGTAGAAAGCGCTGGCCTTGAGCCTGGCAAGCTTAATCCGAATGCGGTTGAGGTGATGAAAGAGGTGGGTATAGATATTTCGCAGAATATACCTAAGAGCGTATTTGATTTCTACAAACAGGGTAAACGATATGATTACGTTATTACTGTTTGTGATGAATCTCAAGGCAAAAGCTGTCCCGTGTTTCCCGGAACCACCGCAACCACGAGAATCCATTGGAGCTTCGACGATCCGTCAACTTTTCAGGGTTCTGCGGAAGAGAAACTGGAACTAACCAGGAGAGTAAGAGATCAGATAAAACAGAAAATTTCTGAATGGTTGAAATGATTTTTTATGCTAACACCGAGCTGACAAAACAGGTTTTAACAGGCTAAGGAAGGATATGGCAGTAAAATGAACCAACCTTAGCCTTAAGCAACAAACAATATTAAATACAGCTAGTAAAGATTAGTAAGGGCTAGGGGCTATTTCATAACCTTGACAAAATCAAGGCATGGTGTATACTTTCCTATAACACATCGAAGTGTTAAAAAAATAGACAAAGGCGTTCAATGGACGTCTTTTTTATTTTTTACATGACACATACGCTTAATCACTTTTAATTCTTTTCCTGTGAGAGAAGGATTTAAAAGAGGCGGGGGAACCAAGAAGCGGTCTAAAGAATTAGACCTTGGGGCGAAAATCTATCAATACAGATAGATTAGGATCACTCAATCCTAGCCCGACAGCTAACCTCGTAAGCTTTAATGAGAGAACATGCCAGAGAATGCGTTCTCTGGTTTTTTATTTGCCACAGAAGGCGGCACAAAAAAAGGAAACTATGAAAATCGCGGATATTGTCAGTAAAAATCTGGTTGAAGTTAACCTAAAATCCCGAACAAAGGAATCTGTCCTTTCAGAGATTGTCGAGGTCTTGCATAAAAATAAAAAGATCAGAGATAAAAAAGAGATCTTAGATGCTTTGCTTAAAAGAGAGGCAGAGGCTTCTACGGGTATTGGCCACGGCCTTGCTATTCCTCATGCGAGAATTGATGATTTGAAAGAAGCGGTTATTTTTGTCGGTGTTTCCAAGCACGGCATCGATTTTTCTTCGTCGGATGCGAAACCGGCGCACGTTATCGTGCTTTTTCTTACCCCTGTTTCCGATACATCGATCCATTTAAAGATATTGGGCCGGCTGGGTTTTCTGTTTAAGGATATGCTGTTTTTGGGCGAGCTCAGGAGTGCCTCATCCAATGACGAGTTGTACTTTATTTTAAAACAAGGAGACCTGGAAATAGATAGTTTTCGCGTTCTGGATAAAGAGAGTGTTTTTCTTGAATTGGCGACCAGCGATAAAGGAATTTCTGATCAAGAAGCTAAGATGCGGCTGGAGGAGTATGGTCCGAACCGGCTTAAAAAAATAAAGAAAGTTTCTCTTTTTAAGCGTTTTACGTCTCATTTTACGAATCTACTGGCGATCCTGATGTGGGTTGGCAGTGGACTTTCTTTCTGGGCACAGATGCCGGAAGCGGGTTGGGCCTGTATTGTTGTTATTTTTGTAAATGCGCTGTTTAGTTTTTGGCAGGAATTTAAAGCAGAAAAAGCTATCGACGCGCTTAAAGACCTTCTTCCCAGTTATACTCGCGTTATTCGTAACGGCGAGGAAAAGAGAGTGCTGTTACATGAAGTTGTTCCAGGGGATATCCTGCTTGTTGAGGAGGGGGACAGTGTGCCTGCGGATGCGAGGCTGATCGAGGCTTATGAGTTAAGGGTTAATAACAGTGCTTTTTCTGGAGAATCCAAGCTTTCGCATAAAATGGCAGAGGGTTTTAAATCAAATGATGATTTTCTCTGGCTGGAAATGCCCAATCTAATATTCGCCGGAACCAGCGTTGCCTCCGGGCTGGGAAAGGCTGTGGTTATCGCTACCGGGATGAGCACTGAGATTGGAAAGATTGCTTATCTGACGCAAACAATTAAAGAGGACTTAAGTCCGTTGCAGAAAGAGGTTGACCGAATCAGTAAATTTATTGCCGCGATCTCGGTCGTGATGGGGCTTATTTTCTTTTTTGTGGGATTGACTTTTACCAGGATGACTCTTCTGGGGTCAGCTATGTTTGCCATAGGCATTATTCTCGCTAATGTGCCGCAAGGTCTCATGCCAACATTGACCCTGTCTCTGTCCATGGCAGTGCAGAGGATGGCGAAAAGGAATGCCCTGATGAAAAAGCTTTCTTCCGTAGAAACTCTTGGTTGTACGAGTGTTATTTGTACGGACAAGACAGGGACGTTGACAACCAACCAGATGAGTGTAAGAAAGATGTGGTTTGAGGATAAAGTCGTCGAAGTCGAGGGAAGCGGGTATGAGCCCGTGGGTTCATTTTGTGTCGATGGCAAGATATTGCCGCAAGGGGTATATAAAAACAATGCCCTTGAGCTTCTTTTGCGGATCGCTGTCTTGTGCAATACGGCCAAGCTTGTTGCGCCTGAAGGTGTCCAAAAATATTGGAGTATTATCGGTGATCCGACCGAAGGGGCCCTGCTGACTTTAGCCCGTAAAGCTGGTTTCGATATTGATCGCGAACGCCAGGGGTGTCTGATGCAGAAACGCTTTCCTTTTGAATCAGTCAGAAAAAGGATGAGCTGTATCCATGTATTTCCTGATGGCAATTTGCGGGTTCTTGTTAAAGGAGCTCCAAAAGAGATTTTGGATCTTTCGACAAAAATTATGGTCGGCAAAGAGGCGGTCCTGTTGACGTCGGAAAAAAAGACAGAGATCATTAAGCAAATAGATAATTTTGCACAAGAAGGTCTGCGTATTTTGGGGTTTGCTTATCGCAGTTATGAGGTTAAAGATGTGTCAAGTGCTACAGCCTTAGAGGTTGAGAATGATCTTGTTTTTGTTGGGGCGACTGCGATGTATGATCCTCCGCGGCCGGAGGTGAAAGAAGCGGTTTCTGTCTGTAAGAAAGCAGGCATCCGCGTTGTCATGATTACAGGCGATTACCAGGTGACCGCGTTATCCATTGCCCGGCAGGTTGGTATTGTGACTTCTGACGACGCGCAGGTGATCACAGGCTCAGAGCTTTCTGAAATAGAGGATGAACGATTAAAAGAGAGGCTTCAAAAGAAAGAAGTGGTTTTTGCCAGAGTTAATCCGGATCACAAATTGCGGGTTGTTAATTTATTTAAAGAACTGGGTCATATTGTGGCGGTTACCGGGGACGGTGTGAATGACGCCCCAGCTCTTCGGCGGGCGGATGTGGGTGTGGCTATGGGATTGAGGGGGACAGATGTCGCTAAAGAATCAGCCGAGATGGTTTTGATCGATGATAATTTTGCAAGTATTGTGGCGGCTATTGAAGAAGGCCGCGCTGTTTTTGATAATATCAGAAAATTCATCACATATATTTTTACTCATCTTGTGCCAGAAGCCATACCGTATATTTTCTACGTTATATTCAAGCTTCCTGTCCCTATTACAGTTATGCAGATTCTGGCGATCGATCTGGGTTCGGAAATCCTTCCCGCATTGGGGTTGGGCGCTGAAAAGCCGGAGCCAGGAATCATGGCTCTGCCGCCAAGGCCGAGAAGGAATGGACTTATCAGCAACATGGTCCTTTTTAGAGGTTATATTTATATAGGATTACTGAACGCAACAGCGGTTTTGGTCGCATTTTATTTTATCCTTTATCATGGCGGATGGAGACCGGGAGTACAGCTTGAACCCAATGATATGACGTTCGTCAACCCGTTGCACTTAAAAGCCATGACTGTTGTTTATGTTGGTATTGTCGTTTTGCAGATCGGGAATGTTTTTTCATGTCGAAGTGAAAAATTGTCCGCGTTCAAATTCGGGTTTTTCAATAACAAACTTATCCTTTGGGGTATTGCAATAGAGCTTTTTCTTGTTTCGGCCATTATTTACATTCCGTATTTTCAGAAGATATTCAGTACGATCGGATTGGGTTGGCAGGAATGGGGCATTCTGTTTATCTTTATGATTGTTGTTTTTTTCCTGGAAGAAGTAAGAAAGAAAATTGCTTTATCAGTTACTCAGTGCGAAAAAAATTAAAAAGGAGGGAGCCGTGAAAAAGTTTTTTCCTGGGTTATTCCTGTTTGTTTTTTTCTGTGAAATGCCTTTGGCGATGGCTGTCGTACCAGCTCCGATCTCACTGGAAAAATTAGCGACCAGGACTATCAGGGGTATTGTTGAGTATATAAATTACGGCAATCCTGCCAAAAAAATAATGTCCACCATTGTCATTATTCAAGAAGATGGAAAAAGAATCAGCATGGAGATCCAGGCGGATACGGTGTTTTATGATAAGAATGGGCAAACAATAGCCTGGGACAAACTCAAAAGAGGAGACGAGGTTGTCATTGAATATGTGGTAAAAAGGGAAATAATTGAGAAGGCTGAATCGATCAAGTTGATAAAGTAATTTTTTTATGCGATTATCGGAAAGAGTAAGTGAAGAAAAGCATCGGGGTTGAGGTTAGACATAATATCTATCTCTGGTAAAGGTCGATGGCCTGATGGTCGACTCAATTTTTATTAATCAATACGTCGATATCAGAAGATAATGTTGCTGCAGCAATAAGCCTCCGCAAACAACCAAAATAATTAAAAAATTGAGGCCCTTGACAAAACAGGCAATGAATGTTATATTCTAAATATGAATAAGCGTTCATTAAATGAAAATATGTTCATGTAATAGGAGCTGCTGATGATGGTCTTAGCGAGAAAAGAACGAGATCGTATGCGCCGCAAGGCAGATATTTTGAATGCCGCCGAACATGTCTTTGCTTTGAAAGGATACGATAAAGCGACGATGCAGGATATCGCCAAGAAGGCTGAGTATGCCATCGGCACTGTTTATTTATACTTTAAAGATAAGAACGCGCTTTATTTTTCATTACTTGAAGAAAAGATGAGAGATATGTTGACAAGCCTTAAGGAAAAAACCGCGAAGGTGTCTGATGCAAGAGAGAGGCTGGAGACTTGCCTTAAAGAAAAGCTGGCTTTTTTTGAAGCAAACCAGGATTTTTTCAAAATATACATTTCAGAGAGCAGGGAAAGCGAGTGCTCGATAGAACAAAAAATGCAGAAAACTTCTTTTGTTGAAGATTATCTAAGATTTATGGCGGGCCTTATGAGAGCGGCTCAGAAACAGTCGGTTATAAGGAAAGATGTGGATCCTGATTTGGCGGCGGATGTATTTCTTTCTATTTTTAAACTGATTATTGTCAGGTGTTTTCGTGAGGGCCTGCAAAGTACTCAGGATTTAAAAGGATTATGTTCTCTTATAATGGGTATTTTTTTAAACGGAATGGGACAAAAAAATGAAAACTAAACTTAGCAGAAATCGATTATCACAACAAATTTTCTTCGTTCCTTTTTTTCTTGCCACTGTTTTTGGGCTGGCTGGTTGCGGTTCCCGTAATGGGCAGGAACCGGCGTCTAAGGCCATGGAGGTTGGCGCTGTGACGATTAAGACAGAACGCGTGGTGCTGACAAAGGAATTGCCAGGGCGTACGGCAGCTTCTTTGGTTGCGGATATCCGTCCCCAGGTGAACGGGCTTATTTTGAAAAGGGTTTTTGAAGAGGGTGCTCTTGTTAAGGCGGGAGAATTGTTATATCAAATCGATCCTGCGCCATACCAGGCGGCTTATGAACAAGCTGAAGCTGCTGTTGATATGGCTAAAGCCAATTTACCGGCCTTGCGTTCACGGGCAGGACGTTTTAAAGAGCTCGCCGCAACGCATGCCGTAGGCCAGCAGGATTACGATAACGCGTTGGCAGCCATGCGCCAGGCAGAGGCTCAGTTAGAATCCAGTCAAGCGGCTTTGGAGATGGCAAAAATCAATTTGTCTTATACGCCTATCAAGTCTCCGATCGCCGGACGTATCGGCCGCTCAAGCGTGACTGAAGGCGCTATGGTCACGGCCTATCAGCCTGTTCCCTTGGCGACGGTGCAAGATTTGGATCCGATTTTTGTTGATGTGCCTCAATCTACTTCAGAACTTTTAAAACTTCAGCGGAGTATGGCTGATGGAAAATTCAGCGCTGATAATAAAGCACAGAATAATAAGGTAACTATTATTTATGAAGATGGCGAGACGTATCCTCACGAAGGAATGCTGGAGTTTCGCGATGTCACCGTGGATCCGACAACAGGTTCTGTTATTTTACGGATCACTGTTCCGAATCCGGATAGCATGCTTTTGCCAGGGATGTTTGTCCGTGCTGTTGTTAAAGAAGGCGTTGTTGAAAAAGCCATTCTTTTGACACAGTCAGGTGTTTGCCGCAATTCCAAGGGCGAGCCTTATGTCTGGGTGATTGATCAGGAAGGAAAGTCCGCCATGCGTATGATTACAACTGAACGCGCGCTCGGCGATAAGTGGATTATTTCATCAGGCCTTGCTGTTGGAGAACGCGTTATTGTTGATGGCCTGCAGCGCATGAGGCCTGGTATTCCTGTCGTGGCTGTCGAGGCTAATTCTGCGGGAACAAAATAATAAACATGCTGTTAAATTATAAAATCGCAGCTGTAAAAAATAATTAATGGAGGTTCGATAGGTATGTTGTCAAAATTTTTTCTAGAGCGTCCGGTTTTTGCCTGGGTTATCGCTATCATTATGATGGCCCTGGGTGTATTGGCCATTTACAGCCTGCCTATTTCTCAGTATCCGCCCATCGCGCCGCCTTCTATTGCTATTAACGCGATGTATCCCGGGGCGTCGGCAGAGACGGTTGAGAACAGTATCACGCAGATCATCGAGCAGAAGATGACGGGTTTTGACGATTTATTGTATCTTTCCGGCACGAGCGACTCTGCCGGTATCGCCCGTATTGAGTTAACATTTAAGCCGGGGACAAATCCGGATCTTGCCTGGGCTAAGGTGCAAAATAAATTACAGCTTGCCATGACAAGTCTCCCGGAAGTTGTTCAGCGTTCCGGAGTTGAGGTCAGTAAGTCCACCAGGAATTATCTGCTGATGATTGGTTTGGTTTCTGAAGATGGGAGCATGAAAGGCGAGGATTTGGATGATTATGCCGTGTCCAATATTGAAAAAGTGCTGGCGCGCGTGCCGGGTGTCGGCGAAGTTGAATGTTTTGGTACTTTATACTCGATGCGTATCTGGTTGAATCCCGATAAGTTGACAGATTATAACATGACTGTAGAAGATGTTGCCCTGGCTTTGAGGGCTTATAACGTTGAAATTTCCGCAGGCCAGTTCGGCGGCGGTCCTGCTGTTCCGGGCCAACGCATGAATGTTTCTATCATTGTCCAGAATTTTCTTCAAACGCCGGAGGAGTTCGCTAATATTCCTTTGCGCGTTGGTTCGGACGGTTCGATTGTGCGGGTTAAGGACGTAGCCCGGACAGAGCTTGGGTCAGAGCTTTATGACATGAAAGCTTTTTATAATAAGAAGGAGACCTCAATCCTGGCCGTTCGGCAAGCGCCGGGCGCGAATGCGTTAGATATAGCCAGGGCCGTCAAAGGTAAACTTAAAGAATTAGAGCCGTATTTTCCTAAAGGAGTAAAAGTTGTTTATCCTTATGATACAACGCCTTTTGTTGAGATATCTATTCATGAGGTTTTTAAAACCCTGTTTGAAGCGGTTTTATTGGTTTTTCTTATTATGTGGTTGTTCATGGGCAATATACGCGCGACCCTTATCCCGACAATCGCTGTGCCTGTGGTCCTTTTAGGCACTTTTGCTGTTTTATCATTTTTTGGTTTTTCCATTAACATGCTCACAATGTTTGCCATGGTGCTGGCTATTGGATTGTTGGTTGATGATGCTATTGTTGTCGTTGAGAACGTAGAGCGTATCATGAGCGAAGAAGGTCTTGCGCCCAAGGAAGCAACAGCCAAGTCTATGGAACAAATCACTCCTGCTCTTATTGGTATTGGTTTGGTGCTTGCAGCCGTGTTTGGCCCTATGGCTTTTTTTGGCGGTTCCACAGGTGTTATCTACCGACAGTTTTCCGTAACGATAGCTTCTTCCATGCTTCTTTCAGTGCTTGTGGCTTTGGTTTTGACGCCTGTTTTGTGCGCGTACATGCTTAAGCCCGTGACTAAGGGGCACGAGCCTTCAGAAAATGTGAATAAATTCTTTCGTCCTTTTTTTGCAAAGTTTGACCGTATATTTTTTAGTTTTCGTGACTGGTATGTCAGGAGGGTTAGCCGCGCCTTATCTCAACGCAAGCGATATGGCGTTGTGTTTATCGCAATTGTCATTGGTCTGGGCCTTCTTTTTATGCGGATGCCGACGAGTTATTTGCCGGATGAAGACCAGGGCATTCTTCTGTCCCAGATGATCCTGCCGACAGGTTCTACCATGGAGCAGACCCTTGCCATCGCCGAAGAAGTTGAAAATTATTTTCTGGAAGAAGAGAAAGAAGCTGTGGAATCCTGCATGACGATTTCCGGGATGAGTTTTTCCGGAAGAGCGCAGAATAATGGTATGGTTTTTGTGAAATTAAAAGATTGGAAGCTGCGCCAACGGCCCGAATTACGGGTTAAGGCTGTTGCTTCACGGGCTATGAGAGCATTTTCTCAAAATAAGAAAGCCCTGATTTTTACTTTTTCGCCGCCTCCTGTGGTCGAGCTTGGTACGGCGAATGGTGTTGATTTTGAACTTGTCGATCGCGGAGGCTTGGGGCATGCCGCGTTGATGGATGCGCGTAATCAGTTACTTATGATGGCCTCCCAAGATAAACGGTTGTCACAGGTGCGTCCTAACGGAATGGAAGATGTGCCTCAATTCAGGGTTGATGTAGATTGGGAAAAGGCCGGGGCTTTAGGCCTTTCCATCAGTTCGATTCACAATACTTTATCCGCGGCGTTCGGAAGTTCTTATGTGAACAATTTTGTTCAGGGAGGCCGTGTTAAACGTGTGTATTTGCAAGCGGACGCATCCTACCGCAGTCTGCCCTCGGATCTGGAAAAAATTTATGTCCGAAACAGGGCCGGTAAAATGGTTCCTTTTGCTTCGTTCGCGTCTACGCGGTGGTCAACCGGATCGTCTCGTTTAGAGCGTTTTAATGGTTTTCCGTCGTTGAATATTTTGGCCGAGCCCGCACAGGGGCGCAGTTCAGGCGATGCCATGAAAGCCTTGGAAGAGATCGTCTCAAAATTGCCGCAGGGTGTTGGTTATGATTGGACCGGGTTGTCTTATCAGGAGCGGCAGTCGTCTTCTCAGACAGGCCCGTTGTATGTGTTTTCAATCTTTGTTATTTTTCTTTGTCTTGCGGCTCTTTATGAGAGTTGGCCTATTCCTATTGCGATCCTGATGGTGCTGCCCCTCGGGGCTATCGGGGGCGTTGTAGCTTCTTCGCTGCGGGGTTTGTCGAATGATGTTTATTTTCAGATCGGGCTTTTGACAACTTTGGGTTTGACAACCAAGAATGCTATTCTTATCGTTCAGTTTGCGAAGAGCGGAGTTGAGCAAGGCATGGGGTTGGTTAAGGCAACCCTGGAAGGGACCAAGCTTCGTTTTCGCCCTATCATGATGACTTCGTTGGCGTTTGGGTTTGGTGTTTTGCCTTTAGCAATAAGTACAGGCGCGGGTGCAGGTGCCATGAATGCTATCGGCACGTCGGTGCTTGGGGGTATGGTGACGGGAACTCTGCTTGTTATTTTATTTGCGCCTCTTTTTTATGTGGTCATTGAGACACTGTTTGGAAAGCGAAAAAAGAACGCAGCAAATCAGGACGCAGAAATCAAGGAATCCGAATGGTCGTCAACATGAAAACAAAAATATACTTAGTTTTATTTATTGGAATAATTTTCTGTGCAAACGGCTGCGCTATGATACCGAAATACAAACAGCCTGAGCTGCCTATTCCGGATACTTTCCCGAAAGGGGAGGCTTACGTGGGAGGCCAGCCTGGCCCAGGTGCGCAGCCAGTTGCGGACTTAAGATGGCAAAATATTTTTTCTGACGAAAAGCTTAAAAAAGTTATTGAGCTTTCGTTAATAAATAACCGTGATTTAATGCTTGCCGCGCTGAATGTGGAACGCTCGCGCGCCCTTTATGGCGTCCAGAGGGCAGAGTTGTTTCCCGCGATTACCGCTACCGGCGCCGGGAGCAAGACACACGTGCCTGCCGATCTTTCTTTGACGGGCGCAAAGTCAACATCAGAACAATACAGCGTTGATTTCGGGATTGCGTCATGGGAGGTTGATCTTTTTGGCCGTTTAAGGAGTTTAAAAGCAAGGGCCTTGCAGGAATATCTGGCTACTGAACAGGTTCAGCGGGGCACAAAGACAGCGTTGATCAGCGGTGTGGCGCAGGCTTATTTTTCTTTGGCTGCGGACTTGGAAAATCTTAAATTAGCCCGCTACACTTTTGAATCACAGCAGAATGCCCATAAAATGGTTCAGCAGCAGTATGATAATGGTATCGCTGTTGAAGCAGACTTGCAGCGGTCGCAAATCCTGGTGGATACAGCCAAAAGAGATATTTCAATTTATACGCAATCCGTGGCCCAGGGCCGTAATGCCTTAGATCTTATTGTCGGCTCCGCAGTGCCTGAATATCTCCTGCCAGCTGATTTAACCAGTCTCAGCCCGGTTAAGGATATTTCTTTGGGTTTATCGTCGGAGGTTCTCTTGCGCCGTCCGGATATTATGGCCGCTGAACATGAATTAAAAGCGGCTTATGCCCTTATTGGGGTTGCCCGCGCTGCATTTTTTCCCAAGATATCATTGACGACTTTATTTGGTACCGCCAGCAACGAACTTTCAAATCTTTTTGGTCCTCAGGCAAAGGCCTGGAGCATCGCATCCAGCGCCGCCATGCCGCTTTTTGATGCCCGTATTCTTTCAGCGTATAAAGTCAGTACAGCCACGTTTAAGATCTTTGTGGTCAAATACGAAAAAGCGATTCAGACAGCTTTTAGTGAGGTGTCTGATGTCCTTGCTGTGCGCGGCACCGTGGATCAGCAAGTGGCAACCCAGGAGGCTATTGTTAAATCTTCACAAATAATTTATCAGTTATCTGAGCAACGTTATAACCAGGGCATTGATAGTTATTTAAGCGTTTTGGATGCCCAGCGGTCTCTCTATACAGCACAAAAGGCTTTTACGCTATTGCGGTTAAGCAAATTAGTGAATCAGGTAAAACTTTACGCTGTGCTTGGTGGAGATGGAGACGGTCGTCGTAAATAGGTAGCATTTACGCCGCGATGGATCTTCGTTTTGATTTCCTGCAGTTAATAAAAACAAAAAATCTCGTAAAGGATATTGATTAAGGGAAGAAACAAGCTGTCAAAATTAATTTACGCAAAAAAATGAGGCAGAAGAAAAAGGATTTAAAAAGAAGGAACGATTTGCCGGAAATCTTTGCGTTGATAACAATGGTGATTATCGTCGTCTTGATCTGTTTCGGCGGTTTTAAGATATTGGATTTTCTGATGCGTATGTTTGTGCGGTTCATCGTATCAAATGGGGCTTAAAGTCCGGCATATGTTTCTTGTTATTTAGGCAGGTGCATGAGGAAAAATATTAAAAAGGAGCCAACAGAGAATGACGTTGGCTCTTTTCGTTTTTTGGCGCACTCGGTAATAAAAAATATCATTGACATTCTGGATGGGCGTGATATAGTTATGAACATATGTTCATAACTAGGAAGGAATCTTATGCGGCCTAAAAAGACACGATGGGTTAAGTGTGCTCCAGGGGAGCGTTGTTTTAAGCCTCAGTGCAGGCCTATGGATAAATGCGAGGGGGTATATCTTTCCTTGGATGAATTTGAGGCGGTGCGTTTGGCGTGCCTGGAAGGATTGAAGCAGATTGATGCAGCAAAGTTGATGCAAATTTCAAGGCCGACTTTTTCCCGCATTTTAACGTCTGCGCAAAAAAAGATCGCTGACGGACTTGTTAATATTAAAGCTATCTGGATTGAAGGCGGCTGCTGTGAAATCATAAAGAAGAAAGGGAAAGATAAGCCATGATTAAACCGGTCATTGATTGGTTGGTCTATGATATTTTTAAGATGCGAGAAGGGGATCTTTTGTCTGAAGCCATTAATTTTTTTCTTTATGACACCATTAAAATTTTTCTCTTATTGACTGTTATTATTTTTATTGTCGCTATCATACGGACGTTTTTTTCACCAGAAAAAACACGCTCAATTTTGAGCCATAAGAAGAGCTACGGGGGTAATGTTTTAGCCGCGTTTTTAGGAATCGTTACTCCATTTTGCTCGTGCAGTGCTGTTCCGTTATTCTTGGGTTTTTTAGAAGCAGGGGTTCCGTTGGGCGTGACGTTTTCGTTTTTAGTGGCGTCGCCCATGATCAATGAAGTGGCTTTAGTAATGTTGTGGGGACTTTTTGGTTGGAAGATATCTTTGATTTATATCGGTAGCGGACTTGTTATTGCTATTGTTTCAGGTATCGTGATTGGTAAGCTTAGGGTTGAGGATCTGGTTGAACAGTTTGGTCAAAAAAAGCAGGCTTGTTGTGCGGCGTTAATACCCGGCATGGTATTGCGTGACAGAATTGTCTATGCCAGGGAATACGCCAGGGATCTTTTAAAACGAATATGGCTGTTTGTTATTTTTGGTATTGGCGTGGGGGCTTGGATTCACGGCTATGTCCCGACAGATTTTCTGGCTCGAGTGGCAGGCAAAGAAAATTTGTTTTCTGTGCCTTTGGCGACGCTCATTGGGATTCCTCTTTATTCTAACGCAGCCGGCGTTATTCCTCTTATTAGCGCGTTGACTGAAAAAGGCGTGGCTATGGGAACGGCGCTTTCTTTTATGATGGCTGTCACCGCGCTTTCTCTGCCTGAGTTTATCATTTTGCGGAAAGCTATGAAGTTGAAGTTGCTTCTTATTTTTGCTTCAGTGGTAGGCGTAGGGATTATGTTTACGGGGTATTTGTTTAATTTGATTTTACGATAGAAAGGTGCGTGATATGAAAAAAGACGCAAAGGAAATAAAAAAACTAGTTAAAGAGGGATATGGTAAAGTCGCTGCAGGTGGAGCTAGTTGTTGTTCGTCAAGCTCTTGCTGTGGAAGTGTTAATAAAGCGCAGGATATTAGTTTTGCTGTGGGATACAGCGATAAAGAGATGAGGGCGGTGCCTGAAGGCGCCAATCTTGGTCTCGGTTGTGGCAATCCTGTTGCTCTGGCATCTTTAAAAGAAGGAGATGTTGTTCTTGATTTAGGTAGTGGCGCTGGATTTGATGCGTTTCTCGCGGCTCAAAGAGTGGGTGAGGCTGGGCGTGTTATCGGCGTTGACATGACTCCTGAGATGTTGAAGAGGGCAAAGGCTAACGTCGAAAAGGGCGGGTATAAAAACGTCGAGTTTCGTTTGGGCGAGATAGAGAAGCTCCCTATTGAAGATAGCTTCATTGATGTTATTATTTCCAATTGTGTTATTAATCTCTCGCCGGATAAGGAAAGCGTATTTAAGGAGGCTTTCAGAGTTTTGAAGCCCGGCGGCAGGCTTATGGTCTCAGACCTGGTTTTGCTTAAAGATCTTCCTGATGTTATTAAAAAATCGGTTGAGGCTTATGTGGGTTGTCTTGCCGGAGCCATTAAGAAGGATGAGTATCTAAAGTTTATCACTATGGCCGGATTTCAAGATGTGAAAGTAGTCAGCCAGTCGCATTATCCCATCGATGCAATGGCTAACGATATAACAGCTCAAGTGGTTAAGAATAACCCGGAAATAAAACAAGATGATCTTAAGGGTGTTGAGCAGGCTGTTGTCAGTATAAAAGTTTCAGCGGTAAAAAGATAAGCGGCTCCTTGTCTGGGCACTTGTCCATTTCGTCAGGAAGTATCTGACGGAATGAACGGTGTAGGCTTCGGAGTTAACCCGGAAAGGGTAGACCTTCCTGATACTATATAAAGGAAGGGTCTAACTTTGTAAGGAAATGACTTAGATGAGGGCAAAGTTAAGGAGTGCAAGATGAAGATCGAGATTTTAGGAGTGGGTTGCTCTAAATGTAAACAGCTTGCCGCGAACGTAGAAACGGCGGTTAAAGAATTGAATATCCAGGCTGAAATCGGCAAGGTGACGGATATCGGTAAGATCGTCGAATACGGCGTCATGACGACGCCTGCCTTGGCGGTGGAGAGCGTAGTGGTATCAATGGGTAAGGTATTGAGTAAGGATGAAATTAAAAAAATTTTGTCAAAAAAACAGGGTGAAAATTGAAGAAATTATTTTTAATTCTTATAATGGCTTTTGTGTTTGCCAGCTTAAGCATGGCTCTCGCACCGTTGGCTCAGACGGGAGAAGATGCAAAGGGGGTGCATGTTGTTGCCTATTACTTTCATGGCACTTTTCGTTGTTCAACGTGTCATAAACTTGAACAGTATTCTAAAGAGGCTATCGAGGCTAATTTTAAAGATGCGCTTTCGTCGGGAAAATTGGAATTTAGGGCTATAAACATAGAAGTTAAAGGCAATGAACACTACGCAAACGATTATAAACTTTACACAAAATCACTCATTTTGTCTTTAGTTAAAGACGGTAAACAAGTAAAGTGGATTAATCTTGATAAGATCTGGGAGTATGTTGGCAATAAGCAGAGATTTATGGATTACGTGAAGAGCGGAGTTGCCGATTTCTTAAAGGAAGCTCAATGACTGAGATAGCTATAAGTTCTATAACAGCGCTGTGGCTGGGTATGTTAACTTCAATAAGCCCATGTCCTTTAGCTTCCAACGTGGCAGCTTTGTCGTTTTTATCTAAGAGGATAACGCATCCAATGCTTGTGTTGATTTCGGGCCTTGCGTATACTTTCGGCAGAATGGTTGCCTATGCGGCGCTCGGAGGAATTATTATTAGTTCTCTTTTAAGCGTTCCCGACGTCGCGCAGTTTTTGCAGAAATATATGGGAAAAGCGTTAGGGCCGCTGTTGATTGTTGCGGGATTATTTTTGCTGGAGTTGATCACGATCCGTTTACCTGGCTTGTCATTGTCTGAAAAATATCGCAATAAACTCGTTGAATCCGGTGCACCCGGAGCATTTGCCCTGGGATTTATTTTTGCCCTGGCGTTTTGTCCGGTTTCCGCGGCGTTATTCTTTGGGAGCCTTATTCCTTTAGTGATTAACAGTAAAAACAGTTTTGTCCTACTGTTTATTTACGGAATTGGCACAGGGTTACCGGTTTTTGCATTTGCTGTTGCCATTACTTTGGGCGTCAAATCTTTGAGCCTTTGGTTTTATAAGATTACAAAGCTTGAGTTTTACACGCGTCGGATTACGGGTGTCATCTTTATCATGGTTGGATTGTATTATTTGAATGCATATATATTAAGATTATTTTAACAGGGAGAAGTTGAGATGGCAGAAAATTTGGTTAAGCGGTTATCATTTTTAGACAGATTTTTGACGTTATGGATTTTTCTGGCTATGGCGCTAGGCGTGGGTTGCGGTTATTTTTTTCCACAGATCGTTGATTTTTGGAATCAGTTCCAGGTGGGGACGACGAATGTCCCGATTGCGATCGGCCTTATTCTTATGATGTATCCGCCTTTAGCTAAGGTTAAATACGAAGAGCTTGGAGATGTTTTTCGTAATACTAAAGTCCTGGTTTTGTCATTGGTGCAGAATTGGCTTATCGGGCCGATTTTAATGTTTATATTGGCGATAACGTTCTTGCGCGGTTACCCGGAATACATGGTCGGTCTTATTATGATCGGTCTTGCGCGATGCATCGCCATGGTTATCGTCTGGAATGAGCTGGCCAAAGGGGACACCGAATATTGCGCGGGGCTTGTGGCGTTCAATTCGATTTTTCAGGTTTTATTTTATTCGGTGTATGCCTGGATTTTTATAACTGTTTTGCCGGGCTGGTTTGGATTGAAAGGGGCCGCGGTCAATATAACCATAGCCCAGATCGCCAAGAGTGTCATTATTTATTTAGGAATTCCATTTATCGCAGGCATGGCTACGCGTTTTGTCCTCATTAAGTTAAAAAATAAAGAGTGGTACGAAAAGAAATTCATTCCGAGAATCAGCCCTATAACGTTTGCAGCACTTTTATTTACCATTATCGTTATGTTTTCTTTAAAAGGCGGATTCATCGTGCGCATCCCCTTGGATGTTTTAAGGATCGCCTTGCCGCTTTTGATTTATTTTGTTGTTATGTTCTTGATCTCGTTTTATATGGGCCATAAATTTAAAGCAGGATATGCTAAAACAGCGACACTTTCTTTTACAGCCGCCAGCAATAATTTTGAATTGGCTATCGCTGTGGCCGTCGCCGTATTCGGAATAAACTCAGGGGCTGCGTTTGCCGCGGTCATCGGGCCTCTGGTTGAGGTGCCTGTTTTGATAAGCCTTGTCAACGTGTCACTGTATTTTAAGAAAAGATATTTTTGAATTAAATAATTTTAAAATATGCCAAAGAATAAATTTATTGATATGACTAAAGATGATGTTGCACCTGTTTTTAGCTATCTAAAAAATAATCGTTGGATATTTTTTGTTCTTTTGATTTATTTAGGCGCCAGTGTTATTAAGTGCAACCCCATGATATTGCTCTGGGATGCGGCTGATTATATTTTAATGGGTAAGTATATTTTTTCTCTTGGCAACGTCGGGCTTTGGGTGTCTTATCGGGGCCCTGCGTGGCCCTGCGCCCTGGGTTTTCTGTGGAAGATGGGCCTTGATCCAATTGAAGCCGGACGCATGTTTGGGGTAGCCCTGGGGGCTGGTTCGCTTTTTTTACTCTATCTCGCAGGAAAAGAATTTTTTGGCAAGAAAACAGCGGCTTGTGCCGCTTTCTTTTTGGGGTTTTCTCCGCTTTTCTTTGTATGGGGAAAAATGCTGTTTGCGGATATCCCGGCGGTTTTCTTTTCGCTTTTAGCGCTTGTGCTTTATTTAAAAAACAGGCAATTTTGGGCGGGCCTTGCGGCTTCTCTGGCTTTTTTGACCCGTTTTGATCAAGGCCTTCTTTTCGGCCTTTTCGTGACGGCAAGTTTCTTGGGGGTATTCCGTAAGAATGAAGCTAAAAATATTGGGGCGCTGGCCGCGGGCTTTGTTCTTTTGTTGATCCCGTTCTTCTTGTGTAATTATTTCTTTGTTTTCGATATTTTAGCTCCTTTTAAAGCAGGGATCCCTTTCTTTTATACACCGCTTGAAGGTTACAATTGCGGGAAATTTTTTTATGTAGACTTTTTTTTAAAAAATGAGATTTTCTGGGTCTTGTTCATTCCTGCCGGTATTTATGCGATGATTAAAGAAAAAAATAAAAGGCAACTTTTTTTTGGCGCTATCGGAGGTTTGTTCTTTTTGTTTTATGAAATTTTTCCGATAAGCCAGGAAAGATATATGATCGAAGTGCTGCCAATGTTCTACCTGGTGGCTTCTTATGGATTGAAGAGGGTTTACCTTGAATTTAAAAACCCCACCTCTAAAAAAATCCTGATTTTTCTGGTGTGTGTGGCGGGTTTTGCCAATTTGTTAAAGGCAGTTTTTTTTCAATTTCCGCCGCCAGAGTTATCTTCATTCCAAGCGTATGCCCTAAGCGCTAAGGGGCCTTTGAAGGGGGAGGTTTGGATCACGAATCCTGCTTATGGAGTCTATGGTAATTTTAAAATTGATAAAGTGATTAATGAGCCTGACGCACTCAAGGATCTTAAGAAAGAGATTAAAAACGCCGGGTTGGTTTTTATTAATGTTTCGGAATTCTTTTGGAAGTGTCATGACGATGGTGCTGAAAAAAAAGTATCAGATTTTTTAAACGCTCTTCAGAACGAGCTGCATGTAGAGTTTTTAGAGAATAATGCGGCCGGGGGCGTCCGGGGAGCTATTTTCAGGCGGCTTTGATCAAGGCTGGCTTTTTGAAAAGTACATTTAACAAAGGAGGTCAGGTTGAAAATTTTTAAGATTGTTTTAATTTCTTTTTTCGCTTTGATATTTCTTCTGATCGTTGCTCTTTTTATTTTTATTAAAACATTCGATGTCAATCGATTCAAGCCGCAGATTTTAGCTCAGGCTAAAGCAGCGTTGGGGCGGGATATTGATTTTAAAAATGCCGCTTTAAGCATTTCTTTAACAAAAGGGCTTGTTTTAAAAGTCAACGAGCTGTCAATTGCAGAAGACCCGGCTTTCCGGGAAGGAGATTTTTTAAAAGTCCGAGATGTTGTTCTGAGCGTGGATGTTTTAAGATATATTTCTAAAAAGAATGTTTTAATCCCGCAGATTTCTGTTGATGCGCCGACGGCCATTATCATTCGGCAGAAAGATGGCAGCCTGAATGTTTTAAGCCTTGGGCCAAAAGCGCCAAAAAAAGAGAAAAAAGAGGAAGAGGGGGCTCAAGAGAAGATCGCTTCTCAGGCGCCCGTATTGCCGCCGCTCCTTATTTCTTCGCTTGTATTGAATCAGGGACAGGTGACATACCTGGACCGTTCTTTTGAGCCGGAATTGAAATGTGAGATTTCTGATGTAAGCGTTAAGGTGGATAATATTTCTTTAACTGAGCCTTTTCCTTTTGTTGCCGAAGGTATTATTTTGAGTACAAAAAAGAATGTTAAGATTGAAGGAAAGGTTTTCTTTGATATGAAGACGGGCTTATGCACTGTTACTGAGTTAAAAGGCGCAACAGATCTTTCAAATCTCCTGTTAGAAAAAATCCCTGTCGTGTTTCCTAATGTGAAAAACGTGGGTCTGCCCACACAGCTTAAAGGCATGGCTCAAGTGAAGATAGAAAAGCTGACAGCTGGCCCTGCAGGGCTTTCGGAACTTAAGGGTGAGGTTTCTTTGAAAGATGGTTTTGCGGAATTTAAGGAATTGGCTTCATTGGTTAAAGATGTTCAATTGAATGTTAAAATGACGCAATCGGAGATTTTCTTAGAGAATGCATCGCTGCATTTAGCGAGCGGCACAATTGATGCGAGTGGGACAATAAAAGATTATTTAAAGGATCAGAATTTTAGCATAAGTATCAATGCCGAAAATCTGAAAATACAGGAGCTTCTTAAACAGGGAAAAGCGCCTGTTGAGATTGAAGGAGACGCGTCGGCCCGCATGAAGATAGCCGGTCAGGGGCTTGATCCGAAGGCGCTGTCTTCGTTGACAGGTGAAGGAAAAATATTTATTAAAAAAGGGAAACTCAAGAACATAAACGTCTTAAAAATTGTCTTGGATAAGATCTCGGTAATCCCGAAGCTGTCTGAAAAAATAGAAGCCAGCCTGTCAGAGAAATACAGGCAGAAGCTGGCTCAGGCGGATACAGCTCTTTTGGATATAGAATTGCCTGTTACGATCGATCAAGGGGTTATGGTTGCCCCGGAAGCGGTTTTTGGTTCTGACGAATTTCTGTTTAAGGGCAGGGTTGAAGCTGGTTTTGACGGCGCGTTTTCCTGCGAAGGTTCTTTTTTGATTGTTGAGGAATTTTCTTCAGCTTTTGTCGCCGGCGTCCCTGAGCTCAAGTATCTTTTAAATGAAAATGGAGAGATCTATATCCCCCTTAAAATCTCTGGCAGTGCGGGGGAAATGAATTTTGTTGTGGACGCAGAGTATATAGGTAAAAAACTGCTTGTTAACCAGGCAAAGACACAGTTGATCAGGGTGATTGATAAAGCTATCGGCGTTAAAGGGGCGGATGCACAAACAACGGCTCAGCCTTCAGAGGCTTCATCTTCGCAGGCGAGCCAGGAGAGCAGGTCCCCGGCTGCGGAAATTGTGGGGAGCCTTTTGGGGTCTATTCTTAAATAAGGCGGTTTTTGGTTTTTCAAGGGTTCCTTTTTTATAATAGACGTGGTATGATTAAAAAGACGGAAGTTTGTTCTTTTCTTTGCAAAAGGAGGGGGAATGGAGAAATGTCCGCAGTGTCATAGTGAAGCAAGAGCGGAAGGAAAAGTTTACAATCAGATCGATTATGTCAATCCTCCTGCTTTTTTCAGGATGAACGCCAGCCCATTTTACGCAATCTTTAATACAAATATTCAGTTAAGGAACAGTTTCTACGCCTGTTCGGTGTGCGGTTTGTTGTGGTCCAGGATTGATAATCAGCAATTGCAGAAGTTTACCGGGATCAGCAAGGGCGTTGTTTAGGTTTATTCAATATTTTAACGATAGATGTTGGTCCGTTTTTTTTAAAGCGTTATGCAGAATTTATCCGCAGCAAGAATCCTTTTTAACAATTTTCCAACCGCCTGTTTTTTATTTTTAAACCTTGGGCCGGGTTATACACAGCCCTGAGCCCTGGAATGTTAAGAAATGGATGATTTCAGATTTAGACCATGAAAATAAAAACAGTTTTAACCCTGGGATTAAGTGCGGCTTTATTTTTGTCACGCGTTGCCTTTGCGCAAACGATTGTTATGACGTCTGACGAACACAGAATTTTTGAAAAATGGGAAAAAAGGGCGCGAAGCTATATGGATAAGGTGAACCAGGTTATTGAAAACAGTTTAATAGCGACGGCTAAAAACGATCGGGAAGATGGGGCTTTGGCAAGGGATGATGCCGCGTTTCGTACACAACAAAGGTGCCGTTTTATCATTGATGGGCTGGAGGCTATGCGTCCAGCGGAAGAATTTAAGGAATATCACGCCAAGCTCATTGAGTTTTATAGGTATGCCCTGATGGCGGCTACGGTTCCGGGAAATGAAAAGGCCGGTTTAAAATATAACCATTTGTCTGAAATATCAAAGAGAGAGGCGATGGAGATTTTAAAAAATATATATTTAAAGCATGAAGCTTCCAGCCAGGACATAGAAAAGATGAGCGGGATATTGGGGTGGCAGGACCTCTCGATCAGCGAATATTCAGAAGCGAGGCGATAGCGGGCAAAAGTTTTTTAAAAATCTTTTAAGAAAGTTAAGATAGAAGTTTTGTTTTAGAAAAAAACGCATTAAGGGGCGCTTGGGGGCGAATGTGCAGGGATTTTTTAAGAAAAATCGTCTTTGGTGGATGATTTTAATTGTTTTATTAAACTTGGCTGTTGTTTTCATTTCTTATTATTTTTTTTCCCGGTTATTCCGTAACGACAAGGCCGCGGCCTTTGCCCAGGGCTCCGGAAAAAAAACCGCAATATTCAACTTTGACGCCGAGAACCGCTGCGCGCGTGAAGCGGGTGATTTTTACAAAATGTTCGGCTGTCGAAATCCAGAAAGCCCGGAAATTTCAGAATATCGAGATCATTACAATCGCAGATTAGACAAGTGTTTTATCCAGATAACAAATGGTTCGCCTTTATGCAATAGATGGAACCATATTGTTGAAATTTTTGAAGTGCCTTCAGGAAAAAAGGTAGCAGCATTTATTAAAATTTTAGGGGATGGGCGGCATTATTATGACCATCCTTCTGTAAGCTGTGAGCTATTGGGGGATGTTTGTCCCTCGACATCAGAATATGATGATTTTTTCAAATCGATGATGGAAAATTAGCTGTTTTAAATAAATTTTCATTGAAATTTTTTGTTTGGGGTAAAATCAGCCTGAGGAATAAAAGATTTTCATCAGGCAGGTGCGGCAGGCGCCGCGGCTTTTTTCAGGCGGTGATATTTATTGCGCTGGATACCCATTCGCGTTAAAATAAGCACTGGATAAATTCTCGCCAAATGAACAGAAGAGATCTTGTTATGGGGGGGCTGCATTTTAAGATGTTATCGTTCTAATCTTTTACTCCAATTTTTGACTTAAAAGAAATTAATAATAATGAGCAGGAGGTTTTAAATGAAAAAGATGGTCAACGTGGCCTCGCTGTTGGTGTTCTTTTTGATTTTTTCTTTTTCCTGTATTTTAGAAGCGGAAAATACGAATGCACAGGATGATAAAAAGCCTGTTTCTGATGAGACTAAGACAAAAATGATGAAGTCGTATGACGATAGGCTTACTGTTGCCGCCAGACAGCAGGAAGAGTATGGCAGGCGATTGGTTGAAGAAAAGAGGCTTCAGGTTGAAGCTGAAAAAATCCAGGAAGCGCAGAAAGCAATCCAGGATGAAGCCAGGAGGCAGAGCAATGAATCAGCCCGCCAGCTGGAAGAAGCGAAGGCATTTAAGGATGATCAAAAACTGATTCTGCAAAGGCTGCTGAAACAATCTGAAAAAACAGAGGAGCAGCAAAAAAGATTAGACAGTCTCTTGAGCGCTTGGGAGAAACAGCAAAAACAATATCAGGCCTATCTTGATTCATTAGGGAAAAAATAATTGTGAGTTTTTTAAATTAAAAAGGGGTGGAGTATCGTGGGTAAGCTAAGACCAAATAAAAAGAAGATCAATAAAAAGGCCCTTTTGAATAAAAAGAGGATGAGCACTTATTCTGCGAGTAAAGAGAGATACGCAAAATTGATCGAACAGGCGGCTGAGGGCATCGTTATTTTCGATTCCCGTGGGCAGATTATCCTCGCCAACGCTATATTTTGCCGGATGGCCGGATATACACGCAGAGAGATACTCCTGCATAATATTTTAGACACATATATCTCTAAAGATAAAAAGCATGGGCTTAAGCGTCTTAAGGAACTCGCTGCGGGGCATCCTCTTAAATTTGAGCGTTCAATGTTACGAAAAAATGGTTCTGTTTTTCCCATAGAAGCAAGCGTTGTTAGAATTGCCAGCGGAGAGTCGCTGGCAATTATTAGGGATATTACAGAGCGTAAGCATATGGAAGATAAGCTTAAGGATAGTGAATATCAATATCATGTATTGTTTGATTTTGTCCCTATGCCTATTACGATTACAACAATAGACAACAAAATAATTTTAGTTAATAAAGCTGCTGAAAAATTAATGGGGTTTACCTTAGAAGAGTATGGAAGGACGAGAAAAATAACAGGCGTTTACAAAGATCCCAGCCAGCGCGATCGTCTTGTGGCTATTTTGCAAAAAGAAGGTAAGGTGCGCGATTTTGAGGTTCAGTATTTGCGTAAAGATGGAGTTGTAATATCAGCGCTTCTCAATGCTGATTGGATTGAATACGGCGGCAAAAGATATATTTTGACGACAGTCCTCGATATTACCGAGAAGAAGAAATCCGAAGAAGAGTTAAAGGAGTCTGAAGAGCGCCTGCGTACAATTTTTGAAAATAACACAGATGCCATACTTATGGTAGAGCTTGAAACAAGAAAATACACTTTTAGCAATAAGAAAACTTTTCAAATGATCGGATATTCCAGTGAAGAGATTAAGGGGATGAGCATAGAGTCTTTTCATCGTAAAGAAGACCTGCCGTATGTGCTAGATCAATTTGAAAAAATAGCCGGGGGTGCAATCACCCTGGCCAGAGATATACCGGTCAGAAGAAAAGACGGAAGCGTTTTTTACGCGGATGTCAATGGTTTCCCTGTTACCTTTTCGGGTAAAAAATATGTTGTAGGATTTTTCAGGGATGTGACAGAGCGCAAAAATGCGCAGGAAAAACTTAAACAGAGCGAAGAGAGATTCATCAAGGCATTCCAGGCAAGCCCTGTGCTCATGTCGATCACAACCATGGATGAAGGACGTTTCATAGAAGTTAATGATTATTTTTTAAGGACTTTTGATTATAAACGGGAAGATGTTATTGGAAAAACTGTCCTTGACCTTAACATTTATGCTGATCCAGAGCAGCGTAACTCTTTTATTCAGTTGCTCAAAACTCAAGGGTTTGTGCGGGAATTCGAAACACAGGTAAGGGGTCGTAACGGTGAAATACGCAATGGATTGCTTTCAGTTGAGATGATAGAGCTTCAGGGCAAAAAATATCTTCTTACTGTCGTAAGCGATATTACAGAGCACAAAAAATTAAAAGATCAGTTTAAGCAGAGCGAGGATAGATATAGGAATTTGTTCGATTGGTCGCCGGATGGGATTATCATAACGAAATTGGACGGAAGTGTTTTCGCTCATAATCGCGCCGTTGAGCTGGCTTCCGGCTATTCCAGCGAAGACTTCGAAAAAGTTAATGTCCAGGAAATTTATGTCGATACGATCCGTCGTAATCAAATGCTTTCTCTCTTGAAAACAAACGGCCGTGTCCGTGATTTTGAATTGGCGCTCAGGCGTAAAGACGGCTCGATTTTTTATACGCTCATGAATGTGGATTGGGTTGAGCTTGAAGGCCAGAAGTTTCTTTTTTCGACGTTGCGAGATATTACGGAACTTCGCAGGGCGCAGATGGTATTGGAAGAAAATGAAAAACGATATCATGAATTTTTCGCCACATCCAGGGATTGTGTTTTCATTACTTCCGCGTCAGGGAAATGGATTGATTTTAATGATGTGGCTGTGGAAATGTTCGGGCATGAAAGCCGCCAAGCGTTGTCTAAGGTATCTATCTCATCGCTCTATGCCAATGAGCAGGACCGCGTCGCGTTCCTTGCCCTTATTGATAAACAAGGTTATATCAAGGAACATCCTGCTCGGTTGAAACGCAAGGATGGGACGGCTATAGACGTATTGATCACGTCCGGAGTCCGGGTAAATAAGGATACTTCGGAGAAAGAATATTTTGGAACGATCCGCGATGTCACTGAGAAAAAGCGCATGGAAGACAGCCTGCGTTTTAACGAAGAGCGCTACAGGCTTCTGGCGGAGAATGCCAGTGATGTCATTTGGACTATGGATTTAAACGGCCAGTTCACCTATTTTAGTCCTTCCGTGTTGCAGCAGCGCGGGTATACATCTGAAGAGGCAACCGCATTGACCATAGGCCAGACTTTGACCCCGGCTTCTCTTTTTACGGCGCTTAAGGTTTTCAATGAGGCTGTCGCGAGAGTGAAAGCAGGCCAAAAGCAGGAATCTGTCCAGATGGAGCTCGAGCATTACCGTAAGGATGGTTCTATTATTTGGTGTGATGTTACCTCCAGCATATTGTGTGATGCGTCGAAAAACGCGATCGGGTTCATGGGTATTACCCGTGATGTTACTGAGCGCAAGCGGGCTGAAGCCGCGTTAAAAGAGAGCGAACAACGTTATCGGTTGCTCGCGGATAATATTTCGGATGTTATTTTTGTCCTGGATATGAATATGCACTTTACTTATTTTAGCCCTTCGGTTAAGCAGAAATTCGGGTTTACTCCTGAAGAGATGATGCTTAAAAGAGTGGATGAGGCATTGGCTCCTGATTCTTTTCGCTTGATCATATCAGCTATTGCCGAAGAACTGGAAGAAGAGCGGTCCGGCAATGTGGATTTGGCAAGGACAAGGACCCTTGAAGTTCAGGAGTATCATAAAGATGGCTCGCTGATCGATGTGGAGATTATTGCCAGTTTTCTGCGCGATGACCAGAAGCATCCTGTTGGGATTTTGGGTGTTACCCGTGATATAACGGAACGAAAGCGCATTGAGAAAGAGCTCAGAGAATCGCATCAAAATCTTGAGGTCAAGGTTAAAGAACGTACGGTTGAGTTGGAAGCCGCTAACCAAAAACTCTCGGAGACAGCGGAGGAGCTTAAACGGGCCATGAAAGTTAAGTCTGATTTTTTAGCTAATATGAGCCATGAGTTGAGAACCCCGCTTAATTCTATCAATGGTTTTTCTGAAGTGTTGGTTGATGAAACTTTCGGGACCCTTAACATAAAGCAGAAAGAGTATTTGAAGTATATCTTAATCAGCGGAAAACATCTGCTCTCGCTCATTAACGATGTCCTTGATATGGCGAAGATGGAGGCTGGAAAAGAAAAGCTTTCGATCTCTGTTGTGTTTATGAAGGATTTGCTTGAAGAGAGCGTAGCCCTGGTGCAGGAGATGGCTCTTAAAAAGAAAATTGTAACATGTCTGGATTTGCCGCAAGATATTGGTTATATCGATGCCGATGAACGTAAAATAAAAGAAGTGGTTTATAATCTTTTTTCCAATGCTATTAAATTTACGCCTGAAGGCGGCAGGATTGAAGTGCGGGCTGTCAGGACGGCATCAGAGGTTGAGGTGGCCATCCAGGACAGCGGCGTAGGAATTTCTAAAGAAGATGCGGCCAGGATTTTTGAAGCGTTCACACGCCTGGAGAATCCTTTTACGCGGCTGACAGAAGGAACGGGTTTGGGGCTCGCGTATTCCCGCAAGCTTGTAGAATTGCATGGAGGAAGAGTTTGGGTGGAATCCGAAGGGATAGGAAAAGGGTCTACTTTTAAATTTACCGTGCCCATTAAAGCTAAATAAAGAAAGAGGTGATCAAATGGGTAAAAGAAAAAAGAGAATTCTGCTTGTTGAGGATAATGAGAGAAACCGTACGTTAGAAAAAGACCTTTTGGAAGTGGCCGGCTTTGAGATTTTAGAGGCTTCCGATGCTGCAAGCGGTTTCGCGATGGCCAAAAAAGAAAAACCGGATCTCATTGTGATGGACGTGCGTCTTCCCGATGCCCGGGGCACAGAAATTGCCAGAAAGCTTCGCTCAGAACTTGAGACGTGTAATATCCCTATTATTTTCGTGACGGCATCGGTTATAACGGACGGTTTGGACGAGATTGAAGCTTTGAAGAAATTCGGTTCCATTGGCTTTATCTCCAAGCCCATCAATACGCGCACGTTTGCCTTAGAGATTGATCAATATTTGACTTAAAATCCCTTTTTATCTGAAAAACCGGGATAACGATTTATTTTTTTATTATTAACCTGCTATTGACAACAATCTAAAAATCAATAAAATTAATTCATGAACCTTGTGGTTTGCCTGATCACTGTTTTAATTTTTTTCTTCTCTCCTTTAGTATCTTTTGCAGCGACCCGTTTAGACGTTATCAATACGACATTAACCGAAATAGAAACAGATAAAGCGCTTACAACGACGAAGGTATTGGATTCTTACCGGGTTGCCGAGCGTCTTATCCCTCAGCCCCAGGAGCATCGTAAAACTCCTAAAGATTATGAAGAGGAAGCAGCTGTTTTAAAGAAGAAAAAAGCCATTGATCGGGCGCTTTCTGTGTCAATAGGATACGATAGGAATCATATCCATTATTCCGAATGGGAGGGTGGCGACAAGGTTGACGAGGATTTTGGATACCAGGATGGTTTTTACGCAAGCATTGGATATAAAAGCCCTAATCGTTACGAATTATTTTTTGGGCGTCCTTTTTTAGAGGCCTATTTCAGGAAGTACAGCGATGTGATCAATTACAAGGGCGGAATTATCGGGGGAGGGGCTTTTAACTGCGATCAAAAATCAGTCGTTACACGTTATGGTGGCAAGTTAGGTTCTTACGTCGATCTCATCAAGGATGTTGAAACTTATTTTTATGTCGATATAGGCAAAAGGAAGTGGAATCGGGGCGAAAATGAAGTGATTACCGGTGTTACGTGCTATAAGGAAACCTATGAGTGGGCGTATTATGGCATTGGCGGCGGCATTAATTATTTTGTTCTTCCGAAATTGTCTTTGGGTATTGATTGGGCGGGCTGGCTGGCCATTGACCCGAAGATGAAGTCCTATCTGTATGAAGGCGGTACTTTTAAGTTGGGTAACGTGTGGGGAACCGAGGTGAAGGCCCCAATAAAATATTATCTTTTAAAAGGTCTCTCGTTGGATGTAACGCCTTACTATACCTATTGGCATATTTCTTCATCAGATTCGGTTGTTATCAGCGGGTCGTCTTACTATGAACCTGACAGTAATACCAATGAGTTGGGTGTTATGGCAGGTATAACCTATGGTTTCTAAGAATGAGGAGCAAGGTTTAAGCACCTTAAAAGGAGATTTTTATGAGAATGACCGCGTTTTTAATATGTGGATGCATTTTGCTTTTTAGCGCTGTTGTTCCTGGATGCGCGAAAAAAGAAGCCTCGGTTATAAGGATCGGGACTATAGAGGTTACGGCTAAAGAATTCGAACAGGCTTTTGGAATGTCGCGGTATTTTTCCAGCGATCCAAACGCCAAAAAGATGTTTTTGGATATCTTTATTACCCGAAAATTAATGCTACGCGAGGCTGAAAATCTGGGGCTCGATAAAGATCCTTCGTTCTTGCAGAGTATCCAGCTTTTTTGGGAGCAGTCTCTGTTAAAGGTTGTTTTAGCGCACCAGGCTAATGAGATCGCCATGCACACAAAGGTTACGGATGTCGAGATAAAAGAATTTTACGCGAATAACAAAGAAAAACATTTCGCTAACACGAAAGATGTCTCAGAGGTTTATGGGCATATCCGGTGGATTCTTTTGAATGAAAAGAACCGCAGATTGATGCAGCGCTGGGTGGAGGGCTTAAGAAAAAAGACGACCATTTTTGTAGATGAGAAGAAATTGGGAATTTAATAAGAAGGCCTTGTTCTTTCTCTGGTATGAACAAATCAGAAATTTTTGAAAGTCAAATTTAAGGGGGTTTTATGAAAGGTCCGGGAAAGCGAAGGACGTATCTTATTGATAAAAAATTTCAGTTGGGTTTTATTTTTAAATTTTGTCTTATCGTTGTTATTTCATCAATTTTGGTAGGGGGGATTTTGTTGAGTTTGTCTCAAAATTCGACGACTGTCGCTATTGTTGACACAAGGGTGGTGGTTAAAAAAACCGCTGACTTTATTTTCCCCATAGCTGTCCAAACCATTATTTTGGTAACAATTTTTTCAAGTCTCGCGGTTATTATTCTGGCCGGCCTTGTTTCTCACAGGATCGCCGGGCCTCTTTATCGCATGCGTAAAGAAATCGACGGCATGAAAGAAGGTGATTTATGCCGGAATTTTACTATTCGTACCAAGGATCAGCTTCAGGGCCTTGCGCAGAGTTTGAACGATATGGGGGCTGTTTTGAAGCATCGCCAGTCAGAGATTAGGGAAAAGTCCAATAAGATCAGGCTTTACTTAAGGACAAAAGAAGGCCTTATTTCCGGAGAAGAAAAAAAAGAACTGGAATTTCTTTTGAATGAAATGGATAGGGCCCTGGAGTATTTTAAGGTTTGATGAAAAAATTTATATATCTCTTTATTATTTTGGCCGCTGGTATTTTTTCTCAAGCTGATCGCCTGGGCGCTGAGGAAGGAAAACGCGTCTTGATCCTTGAGACGAGGTATTTTTCTGTCTATGGCGATGAACAGATAAGCCCTGTTTCTTTTGTTTCAAAAATTCGCTTTAGGGCGATATGCGATCCCGAAAGAATTTTAAGCGAAGGAAAAGAAGGGGTCTGCGATATTTTGGGCAATCCGCTTGATGATATTTTTTCTGAAGTATCGGATATCCTTGATATTCATATTCCCAGTTTTCACGCAGACATTATCGTATTTTCCGATAGCACCGCGCTCGCCTCTTTTATACAATCGACGTATCATAAAGATTTTTCCGGCAAATCCGTTTTTGTGTCAGAAATAAATACGATTTATGTCTCTTTGAATGACTTGAACGTCGATATATTGTCTCATGAGATAGCGCGTTCTATCACGTCTCTTTATTTCGTTGTTCCCGTGTCGCCTAAGGTCCAGGAAATTCTTACCAGTTACGTGGAATCCCATCTTAAAAAAGCAGAAAAAAGCGTTTGCGAATTATGACACAATCTCTCGATATTCAGAAATGGATTGATTATTTTAAATACGACATCAATCAGGCCGCGTCTGAATTTTGTGAGTTGGCGCCTGAAGAGATCGCAGTTGTCGCGGAGTCTTTAGGCGATCTTTATCTTTCGGATATTGTTTTGCATCTTGAGACGGATGCCGCAGCGGATTTATTGAGGAATCTTCCGCCGGAAATCAGCGCGAAAATTCTATCAAGTCTTCCTTCAGACAGGGGCGGGCATTTAAGAGAGATTTTATCTTATGCGCCGCAGACCGCAGGCGCTTTGATGGCCAAGGAAGTCCTGGCTGTGCCTTTTGAGTCCACAATAGGCGCGGCAATCCATTATCTTCAGACATTGCCTGAAGATAAAAAAGGCAAAGTTTCCTATATCTATGTTATTGATCATAACCGCCGGCTTATGGGCGTTATTCAGGTTAGGGATCTTATTTTTTACGCGCCGGAGAGATCGGTTAAGGAGATTTTAAAAAGTCCTGTGGTGCAGGTGGAAACAGGCATGTCTCAGCTTGATGTGGCGCGCCTGTTGCAGCGTCATCATTATTTAGGGTTGCCGGTTGTCAATGAAGAGCAGAAGCTGGTGGGAGTCATCAGCGCAGATACTGCGCTCAAGGTTTTTGAAAATGAGGCTATTGATGACTTGGCCAAGATGGTTGGTACGAGCACCGAGGAATTCAGGACAGGCTCCATCGGAACAGTCATTTTTTCAAGATTGCCCTGGCTTTCGGTTAATATTGTCTCAGGCCTTCTTTGTGCTTATATTACCGGATTATTCCATAAAGATTTTAAAACGTTGGCAACTTTTTTTCTTTTTGTTCCTGTTGTCCTGGGGTTGTCAGAAAGCGCAGGGATACAGGGCGCAACCATCGTTGTGCGTAATATCGCCATGGGGCGTGTGTCTTTAAAACATCTGCGTTCGCTTTTTATTCGCGAAGCTTTTGTGGGTATCTGCACAGGCCTTGCTTGTGGTGTTTTTGTCGGTTCGGTTGCCACTTTATGGAGGGGCGATTATCTTTTGGGTATTGCTTTAGGCGTATCGATGGCTGTCGCGATTATAATTTCCGCATCCATAGGCCCTCTTTTGCCTATTTTATTTAAAAATTTAAAAATTGATCCTGCCATGGCCTCAGGGCCGCTTGTCTTGGCCATCTGCGATCTCCAAACTCTTGCTATTTATTTTAGCATATCCAGCGCTATCCTTCGTTTTTAAAATTATTGAAAAAGATGTGTGTCTTCTTAGGGTATTCTTTTTAAAGTGGCCACAATGGCCTGGATGGTTGCATCCGGGGTTGAGGCACCTGCGGTAATGCCAATGCGTTGGGCATCTTTAAACCATTCTGGTTGAATGTCTTTTTTTGACTGGCACCAGTGCGTTCGCCTGTTTAAAGAACGGGAGATTTCGTAGAGACGTTTGGTATTGGCGCTTTTTTTGGAACCGATGATGATCATGACATCGTTTTGAAGAGGCATCTTGCGTATTTCGGCTTGCTTGGTCATTGTCGTCCGGCAGATCGTGTTAAAAAATTTTAAATCCTTGATATGAGCTTTGAGGATGTCGATGATCGCGAGTGTTTTTTCAAGGTTTTGGGTTGATTGAACGACGACGCAGGCTTTTTGCGTCTTTTTGATATTGGCCCAGGGGATATTTTTTATATTATCAATGATCAGGGCTTTCCCTTGGATCTGGCCGACGATGCCTTCGACTTCCTCATGTTTTTTGTCGCCGATAACAATGATGCGATAACCGTCTTGCTCCATTTTTTTAACTATAGTGTGGATTTCTTTGACCATGGGGCATGTGGCATCGATGATCGTATACCCCGCGGCTTCAGCTTTTTGACGGATGTGCCGGCTTGCCCCATGAGCCCTTAAAACGAGGATTTTTCCTTTTCCGTGGGAAAGGTTGCAGATATTTTTGATGCCGGCTTTTTTGATTTCTTTAACGACTTCTTCATTGTGAACAATGTCGCCAAGCATGTAAACGTGATGTTTTTTGCGGGCGATCTGGAAAGCGATGTCAATAGCCCTTTTGACACCAAAGCAGAATCCCGCGGATTTCGCGATTTTTATTTTCATCTGATATTCCTTCCCTGTCCACAAATCATTCATCTATTTTACAATTCATTTGGCTAAAAGCCAAGCAAAGCTTGTGTTAAGGTTGGTTAGGCGCTTGACGCCTGTGTGTTTTAATTACCTGTTGAAGTATCCTGTTTCTTGAGGTAATATAAAACAAAAGATGAGACAAAAGAACAGGGGGATGTCATGAAGAGTGAGACGACGGACAGGATCATTTTTTTAGTGGTTATCATTGTTGTGATCGCGTCATTAGGGGCTGCTTTCTTGGCACTTAAAGAGCAGCAGGTGACATCGAGAGATGAGATCGCTCTCTTGAAGCTGGAGGTTAATGGTTTTCGTTCGACCTTCAGGGTTTTACAGTCAAAAATAAAAGAGATTAACGAGCAATCCAAGGCTTATTCTGAGAACTTTAAAAATATTGAAGGAAAAATGAGCGCTGCGGATTTAGAGCGCAAGGATATCGCGGAAAAAATAGATGAGTTGGCGCTGGATGTGGCGAAGATCAAGGGTGGTTCCAAGAGCGGCGCCTCTATAAAGTCAGGCACCGTTGAATTAGGCGAGATTCCCGTAAAAAAATAGGAATTTAGGAAAAAGAGTTTTTAAAAAGCTGTCCTTCAAAGGGCAGCTTTTTTATTAAGTGATGCGATGAGCGGGAGTTTAAAATTTTTAAGAAATGTAATTTGCGGCATTGTAGGAACTGCGCACGTAAGGGCTGCTTTCAACGTGTTTAAAGCCGAGGTTGAGCGCCTCTTCTTTATAATTTAAAAATTTTTCAGGAGTGATGTATTCGGCCACCTCAATATTATTGAGGGTCGGTCGTAAGTATTGCCCCAGTGCCAGGAAATCACACTGTACTTTTCTTAAGTCTTTTAAGGTATTTAAGACCTCATCTTTAGTTTCTCCGAGTCCTAAGAGAAGGGCCGATTTTGTGTAAATGGACGTATCCATTTTCTTGAGGGTTTTAAGCACATTCAGGGAAAGCCGGTAAGAGGTCTCGGGCCGCAGCGCATAAAGCCTTGGCACAGTTTCGACATTATGGCCGATGATGTCAGGCTTGCTTTCGATGACTGTTTTTAAAGAGCGGTCTAAACCTTTAAAATCAGGGATCAAGAGTTCGACGCGCGGGCACTCTTCTAATTTTTTAATTTCTGCGATTGTTTTGGCAAATTGCGCTGCGCCGCCATCATCAAGATCGTCGCGAGTCACGCTCGTGATAACCACATGTTTCAGCCGCATCTCTTTCACGCATGCGGCGATTTTTTTTGGTTCCTCGAGATCTAAAGGGAGAAGGTCTGTTTTTTCTACAGCGCAGAATCTACAGTGGCGGGTGCAGGATTTTCCTAAAATAAGGAAGGTCGCATGATGGTTTTTAAAGCATTCTGAGATATTGGGGCATTTGGCTTCCTGGCAGACAGTGTTTAAGCCAAGGCCGTTGAGCAAAAGCGAAGTTTTACGGTTTTTATCAAAATCGATTTTCTTTTTTAGCCATTCCGGGCGGCGCAGGTTTACCATTTTTTTGCTAGGCGAGTGTTTGTGAAAATTCCAAAGGCCCTTTTCTTAAGTTCCATTCGGGATTCGCGTATTTTTTTTCCAAGAGTTCGTCTCGTAGTTTTTGTTCTTCAAGGGTTAAATCCGATTCTTTTAAAGTCACGTCGAAGTTTTTATTAAAAGCATGAATAAGGTTTTTTGAGAGATCTTTGAAATTGATTGTTTTTTTTGTCTGTTCGCAAAGGGTGGTGATGTTGAGCGTTTCTAAAAATCGTGGCTCTTTGATGAATTTCTGAACGCGCTGTTTATCAAAAGAGAATGGGATGGAGCCGTGTTGAAGAATGATATTTTTTTTGCGTTTTTGAGCATTCCCGCCTATTTTTTTTCCGGTGATGAGGATGTCGTATTCTTCGCTTCTTGAAAAACAAAATTCAGCGCGCGTTTTTTCCGTCGCAGATTTTTTAAATATGTCTTTTGCGAAATTTGCTTCAAGGCCTAAGGCGCGATACGCTGAAATCAGAAATTGTGTTATTTTTTCAAATGATGCCTTTATACCTGTGCAAAGTTTTATATCGGATTGCGCCAAAATCAGGCTGTAGGTTAATTCCTGGTCATGAAAGATAATGCCGCCTCCTGTGGGGCGCCGCACAAAAGACATATTTTCTTTTTCGCATGCCTCTAGATTCAGGATTTTTTCAGGATTTTGAAAGCAGCCGATGGAAAGAGAGGCAGGCGTCCAGCCATAGAGCCGCAAGGTTGGCGCTGAAATATTTTCGTGATATGAAAGAAACAAGGCTTCATCAACCGCCATGTTTGTGGCAGCATCGCAGAATCCGGATTGAATAAGACGGGCGGAAATCATTTTTAAGTCGTCAGTCATCAGTCGTTAGTCTTCAGTTTTGATTTTGCTGATAGCTGAAAGCTGATGACTGAAGGCTTTTATAGTGATGCGCAGTTCATGTCGCGCGCCGCTTTGGTTTCGTCAAGCCGTGATATAGGCATTGTTTGCGGCGCTTTCTTAAGTACTTCAGGATCCTCCTGTGTGAGACGATTGGCTTCTCTCATGCAGTGGATGAAATAATCGAGCGTTTCTTTTGATTCTGTTTCTGTGGGCTCGATCATCAGTGCTTCCTTGACAATCAAGGGGAAATAAATGGTAGGCGGATGTATGCCGCAGTCAATCAGGTATTTGGCAATGTCAGTCGCATGGACGCCTTTTGAGGTCTGTCGGCTGGCCGAAAAAACGCATTCATGCATACATGTTTTCTCAACGCCCGGTTCGTAGATGTCTTTTAGCTTAGCTAAGACGTAGTTGGCGTTTAAAACCGCGTGTTCGCTTGTCCGGATGAGCCCTTCTTTGCCTAAAAGTAAAATATAGGCATAGGCTTTCAAAATAACGAGAAAGTTCCCGTAGAAGGAGGATACATAGCCGATGGATTGAGGTTTTTTGTAGTCTAAATACAGGGTTCCATCATCGCGCTTTTCAATGCGTGAGATCGGTAAAAATTCTATCAATTCTTTTTTGACTCCGACAGGTCCTGATCCCGGCCCGCCACCGCCATGAGGTGTTGCAAATGTCTTGTGAAGATTTAAGTGAATGACGTCAAAGCCGATGTCGCCGGGTCTGCATTTTCCCAATATGGCGTTTAAGTTCGCGCCGTCATAATACATGAGGGCACCTTCGGCATGCGCGAGTTTGGCAATTGTGTCAATGTCCGATTCAAAGAGGCCCAAGGTGTTAGGGCATGTCATCATGATCGCGGCCACGTCTTGGTTTAAATGGGTTTTAAGAGCTTCGATATCCATGGTCCCGTTTTTATTTGACGGAATATTGATGATTTCATATCCGACGATAGCAGCGCTTGCGGGATTCGTTCCGTGGGCTGAGTCAGGCACAAGAATATATTTTCTTTTTTGATTTTTAGAGCGGTGGTAAGCTGCGATCAGCATAACGCCGGTCAGTTCTCCGTGCGCCCCTGCCGCGGGTTGAAGCGTAAAAGCATCCATTCCAGTTATTTCGCTTAAAACCCGGTCCATTTCATAAAGGACTTCCAGCGCCCCCTGGGCAAGGATACCGCCGAGCCTTAATTGAGGCAGAAGCGGATGGAGTTTTGTAAAACCTTCCAGCCGTGCGACGTCTTCCGTAAATTTCGGATTGTATTTCATGGTGCAGGAGCCCAAGGGATAAAAATTCGTATCAACTGAAAAATTTAATCTGGAAAGATTGGTGAAATGCCGTACGAGATCCATTTCAGAAACTTCCGGCAAAGCGCAGGGAGATTGCCTTAAATATTTTTTTGGAATTTCTTTAAGGCAAGGTACGTCGCTTTTAGGGAATTGTGTGCAGCGACGGCCGGAAACGCTTTTATTAAATATTAACTCCATAGCGCGGACTCCAGGCTTTCTGCGTAGCGGACAATTTCTTCCTTTGTACGTTTTTCAGTGACGGCGATAAGCATATAATTTTTCATGTCTTTGTAGTATCTCTCTAAGCTGAATCCGGCGGCAAAACCCTTTTCGATCATGCGTGCGATAACATTGGCAGGGTCTTTAGGCAAAAGGACCGTGAATTCATTAAACGTAGGGGAACTTTGTTTAACAATGACCCCTTTGATTTTAGAGAGAAGGCTTTTGGCAAATTCAGCCTTTTCATAGTTGAGGCGCGCCACTTCCAGAAGTCCGTTTTTTCCTAAAGAGCTTAAGTAGATAAGGGCTCGAAGGGCGCAGAGGGCTTCATTGGAGCAAATGTTGGAGGTGGCTTTTTCGCGGCGAATGTGTTGTTCGCGGGCTTGAAGTGTTAAGACATAACCCGTGCGGTTTGAGGCATCGGTCGTCTGTCCTACGATGCGGCCCGGCATTTTCCGCGCGAATTCTCTTTTTGTGGCCATAAAACCTAAATAGGGTCCGCCGAAAGAAAGAGGCAGGCCTAAGCTTTGGCCTTCGCCTGTCGCGATATCAATACCCATTTCACCAGGTGTTTTAAGCAGACCTAAAGAGAGAGGGTACACTGATTCGATTGCCAGGGCTCCGACACGATGAATGTCTTCAATAATATCCGTATGGTCATCGATGGCTCCAAAAAAATTAGGATTCTGCAGAATGACGCAGGCCACGTGATCGTTTAAGTTTTTTCTTAAAGAATCACGGTCTGTTTGTCCGTGCACAACAGGGATCTCTAAAAATTCAATGTCTAGATTTTTTGTATAGGAGTAAATGATTGTGCGATAGATGGGGCTGACCGCGCTATCGACAAGAACGCGGTTGCGTCCCGTGATGCGTCGGGCCATCATCAGGGCTTCGTAGAGGGCAGTGCCACCGTCATAGAGCGACGCGTTGGCAATTTCTAAGCCCGTGAGACGGCAGATAGAGCTTTGGTATTCAAAAATGGCCTGCAGCGTCCCTTGAGAGCATTCGGGCTGATAAGGCGTGTAGGCTGTGGTGAATTCGCTTCGGGAGCTCAAATGATCAACGACAGAAGGGATGAAGTGATCGTAATAGCCGGCCCCGAGAAAACAAACCAGGTCTGTGGCATTCTTGGCGGCTAATTTTTTTATGTGATTAATGACTTCGAATTCAGATTTTCCCGGCGCCAGATCGAAAGATTTCGGTTTTTGGTGTGTTCGAATGTCAGAAAAAAGGCTTTCCAGCGTCTTGGCGCCGATGGCTGCAAGCATTTCTTTGGTGTCTTTTTCTGTGTTAGCTATAAAGTCGCTCAATGGGCTAATCCTTCGACAAATTTTTGATAACTCGCGCTATCCATAAGATTTTTTTTCTCAGTGATATCTTTAATTTTTATTTTCGCGATCCATCCCTGATCATAACACGACTGATTGATAAGGGCTGGATTGGTCTCAAGCTGCGTGTTGTTAAGAGTAATGGTCCCTGAAAGCGGGCTATAGATATCGCTGGCTGCTTTTACGGATTCAATTGTAGCCACGATATTAAATTGCTTAACCGTTAAATCTTTTTTCGGAAGTTCGACAAAGGTGACGTCGCCCAAAGCGTGCTGGGCGTAGTCTGTGATACCTATGGTGCCTGTGTCGCCTTCGATCTTGACCCATTCGTGTTCTTTGGTGTAGTACAATTCTTTAGGAATGTTCATTTAATAATCTCCTGATTTTAGTCGCACGTCTCACGTCCCACGTATCACGCCTGTTTTTCGGTAGGCAGGTTTTTTTCTTTCAACGTGTGACTTGTGACATGTGACGTGTGACCTAGTTTTTTATCGACGTCTTTTTTACAAACGGTTTTTCGCATACAACAGCTTCAATTTTCAGCTGTTCATCGCCAAAAAAAATCTTTTCGCCGATTTTAAGCGCGCAAGATGTAAATCCCATGCCGATGCCGATGTTTAAGTGCGGCGAGAATGTACCGCTGGTCACCAGTCCTGTTTCGCTGTTATTTTGGTAAATTTTATGAAGATGGCGCGGAGAGCGGCGTGAAAGGGATTTGAAAAATAAACGGTGTCGTTTAAGTCCCTGTTTTTTTTGTTTTAAAAGCGCGTCTTTGCCGATGAAATCTTTTTCAAAATCTATGAATTTTTCCAGGCCGGCCTCTAAAGGTGTTATTGCGTCGTCGATATCCTGTCCGTAAAGGCTATAACCCATCTCAAGGCGTAAAATATCGCGTGCGCCTAACCCCGCGGATTTAACGAGTTTATTTTCCAGAAGTTTTTTCCAAACTGTCTGAATGCGGTTGCCCGACGCGTAGATCTCAAATCCAAGTTCTCCTGTGTATCCTGTGCGGCTGACAATATTTTTTTCTCCCATTATATCTGTTTCGCAAAAAGTGTAATAGTTCAAGTCCTTGGCGGCCGGAATGAGCGTTTCTAAAACAGTACGGCTCAAAGGCCCCTGCAGGTCGATTTTACCGAGTCCGCTTGAGAGGTCTTTGAAAAATATTCCAGGCGCGAGGTTTTTTAAAAAATGATCTTTGTCTTTTTGAATGGTTGCTGCGTTGATAACGATCATCCAATCTTCGGGCCCTTTTCGGTAGACGATGAGGTCGTCGATGATTCCACCTTCAGCGTTTAGCATGGAGCCGTAACGGCAGGACCCGACCGCCAGATTCTCAAGGCGGACGCAAACAATTCTGTCTAAGCCTGATTTTTTGTAATCGCCTTTAATCAGGAATTCGCCCATATGGCAGATGTCAAAAGCGCAGACAGCTTTTCTGGTTTCAAGCGTTTCTTTGATGATCCCTTCATATTGGATGGGCATATTCCATCCGGCGAAAGGCGCCATTTGTGCGCCAAGGGATTCGTGAACGGCGGTCAGTGGTGTGTTTTTAAGGGCGGTTGTTGTGTCCATAGCGATTGTTTTGATTGCGTCTAAAAAATAATAGCTATCGGGATCCTAAAAATAATAAAGCCTGGATATCGAAAACCCAGGCTGACGATTTTCTTTCTACGCTAACTTCCTCATGGTTCATTCCATGTCGCCAGAAGTTGTAGCCGAACGATCAAATTTATTATAACAAAAAAATATAACTTGTAAATAAAAAAACATTTTTTTGTTAAAGCTTTAAAAAACATGGGCGGGTTTGAAAAGAAAATAATGCTCCCCAATTTTTCTTAAGGATGCTATTATATTATGCATTCGTGAAGCTTTTTGTTGATGGGGAGGTTTTTGTGCCGGAAATTCAATTAAATGTTAGATTGCTGGAAATGACGCAGAACGGGGCCGCTCTTATTTATGCGGCTTGCAGGCAATGCTATTCTTCGAAATTTGCCGGGGAACTGTTTGACGAAAAAGATCAGAATGCCAAACAGCAGGCGGAATTTATCAAAAAAGTGGTTGCCTCAGGGCACGAGAGCCCTTTAGAACATGTTAAATTTACTTTTGCTATCGAAGGTGTTTCAAGGGCGTTGACGCATCAGCTGGTGCGGCATCGCATCGCTTCTTTTTCGCAGCAGAGCCAGCGTTATGTCAAAGAGACAAAATTTGATTATGTCGTGCCTCCGTCTATTGCGGAGGATGAGGCGTTGAAAAAGGAATTTATTTCGACGATGGAATTGATCCAGTCCAGTTATAATAAATTGTTGGAGCAATTCGCGACAAAAGGGCGCGTCGGCGAGCGGGCGAATCAGGATGTCCGTTTTGTCCTGCCGCAAGCGGCTGAAACCAAGATTGTCGTTACGATGAACTGCCGGGAGCTGACCCATTTTTTTCATCAGCGTTGCTGTGCGCGGGCGCAGTGGGAGATCAAGAGACTGGCAGATCAAATGCTTGAGATATGCCGCCAAAACCTGCCTGAAGTTTTTGGCCGTACGGCCGCTAAGTGCGACTCTTTGGGATATTGTCCTGAGGGTAAGGATTTTGCCTGTGGCCGGTTTCCTTTAAAGGAAGCGGTGTTGGCGCCGCAGAAAAAGGCATAAGGATAAAAAGAAACGCGGGCAATTTTATTAAAAATATGCTTAACATTAAAAAGATGTTATTTAATCAAGGGGTGATCCGATGCTTTCTTTCTTTAGGGCTCGGGTTGCTGCTTGTTTCATGCGGTTCTGTTCCCACCAAGCCCGCGGCGATGCCGTCGGGAAATTTCTACGCGTCTTTCCCTGGGGCGGCGATGCCGCGTCAGGATATTCGTCACATCATGGGGCCTGGCGAGACGGTGTTTCGCGTCAGCAAAATGTATGATGTGCCCATGGATGCTATTTTGAGGGCTAATCGTATTGCGGATCCAAAAGAATTAAGAGTGGGGCAGTCGATCCTTGTCCCGGATGCGGCTTCCTTGCGTTGCGTGATTCCTCTGTATCCATCTCATAAGTGGAGATATATTGTTGTTCATCATAGCGTCACGGATACAGGCGATGCGAGCCTTTTGGATACCATTCATCGACAACGCGGTTTTGACCGCGGCCTGGGGTATCACTTTGTGATTGATAATGGCAGTAAGACAAGGGTTGACGGTCAGATTGAAGCGTCTCCCCGCTGGATCAAACAACTTGATGGGGCCCACTGCAATGCCGCCGGGATGAATGCCATGGGTATTGGGATTTGCTTGGTCGGAGATTTTACACATGATCGTCCCACGCGCAAACAAATGGATTCTCTCGTTCTTTTGATCAACACATTAAAGAATTATTACAATATTCCTTCAAACCATGTGATCCGTCACAAGGATGTTCCTGGTAAAAGAACGGCTTGCCCCGGAAATAGTTTCCCCTGGGCAGAATTAAAAAATCGCCTGAAGAGATAAAAGGTGAAAAAATAATGAAACCATATTATTTTGCTTTATTAACGGCGCTTCTTTGGGGGATCGTGCCTGTTTTTGAAAAAATGGGGCTTTCCAAATTAACGCCGGCAGCCGGTATTTTTGTGCGCTGCCTCTCTGTTTCCATTGGCGCGATTATTTTGTTTTTATTCAACCCCGCCCTTATAAACGAATTAACCCACGCTCCAATAAAAAACATTGCCTTGATCGTCGCCGGAGGGTTTACGGCAAATTTTCTTGGCCAGCTTCTTTTTTATAACGCCTTGAAGAACGGGGAAGCCTCAAAAGTTGTCCCTATCGCCGGAGCGTATCCTCTTATAGCGTTTTTTATGGGCGTATTTGTATTGGGCGAAAAGATAACTTTGGCTAAATCCGCCGGAATCGGCCTGATCCTTGCGGGACTCTTTTTATTAAGATGAAAAAAAGTAAACTGATTTATTCAGGACGTGTGGTCCAGGTTTTTAAAGAAACACGAACCCTGCCTAATGGCCGCGTGACGCAATTAGATATCATCCGTCATCCCGGAGCAGTTTTAATAATTCCTTTTCTTGATTCTTCGCGAGTCGTTTTTTTAAAGCAGTACAGGCCTGTGGTGGAAGAATATCTTTTTGAGTTGCCTGCCGGAACCATTGATGCCAATGAATCGCCTCAGGCATGTGCTCATCGGGAGGTCATGGAAGAGATTGGTTTCCAGGCAAAACGGATGACGCGCATAGGTTCGATTTATCTGGCGCCCGGGTATTCTACGGAAAAGATATTTATCTTTAAGGCTGATGAGCTTAGGGCGCATAAGGAAGAGGCTGATGAAGACGAGATCATTGAAACTTTTATTCTTACGAAAAAGGAAGTGAAGCGGTTGTTTAAGAGAGGCAAGATCATTGATGCCAAGACCATTGCAGGCCTCGTATGGGTCGGCTGGCTTTAAAATATATTGAGCGGTAAGTTTTTCTTGCTAAAAGGCGATAGGTGCGATAAAATACACACAGTAAACAAATACAGAAGCATATATAAGGAGGACGCGATGGATGATGTTGTATTTTTAAGGATTTTCGATATCCTTGTCGGTACCATAACTCTTGCTATAGGAATAGGGATTTTCTTTATCCCGCAGGTAGTCGCCAAAATAGAGAAAAAGCTAGACAAAGTGTTTTCAACGGACAAGCTTGAGAAGATGCTCAATGACAGAAAGAATGTATCTCAGATCTTATTGAATCATCCACGTGCAGTTGGCATCATACTGATATGTTGTTCATTGCTTCTCCTTGTTTCAGGCGTTGTGGTATTTTAGATCTTTTTAAGTCGTAAGTTGTTATATTACAATAATTTAGGTATAAAAAGGGGTGATTTTTTCAAAAATCACCCCTTTTTTATTGACGTTAAGCGCTTTTTTTGGTATATTGACCCTACTTAATTTCCATTTCATAACAAAATTTGAGGTGAAAAAATGATAGAGCGCTATAGCCTTCCCAAGATGAATAAGATTTGGAGCGAAGAAAGCAAGTTTAATAAGATGCTTCAGATAGAGCTTCTTGTTTGCGAGGCTTGGTCTAAGTACGGAAAAATCCCCAAAAAAGATCTTGTCTCTATTAAATCCAGGGCTAAGATCAATATTGAAAAAATAAAGGAAATTGAAGAGAAAACAAAGCATGATGTTGTTGCTTTTGTTAATAATCTATCGGAGAGCGTCGGCAAGGAAGCCAAGTACATTCATATGGGCCTGACGTCTAATGATGTCCTGGATACGACCTTAGGGCTTCAGATGTCTGAGGCTTTTGATATATTGATCGAAGATATTGAATGTTTATTGAATGTTTTGGCCAAGACCGCAAAAAAATATAAAAATACGCCTTGCATCGGCCGCACTCATGGAGTTCATGCTGAGCCGACAACGTTCGGCTTGAAAATTGCGCTGTGGTATGATGAAATGAAGCGCAACCTTGACCGGCTTAAAGATGCCAGAAACGGTATTGCCGTAGGAAAGCTTTCTGGCACGATCGGGACATATACGAATATTGAGCCCCAAATAGAAGAATATGTTTGCACAAAGCTGGGCTTGAAGGTTTCCTACGGATCCACGCAAGTGATTCCTCGGGATAGGCACGCTGTTTGTTTGGCGAGAATCGCTATTGTAGGCGGGTCGCTGGAGCGTTTCGCTACTGAGATCAGGCATTTACAAAAAACAGAAGTCTTAGAAGCCGAAGAGCCGTTTGGCAAAGATCAAAAAGGTTCTTCTGCCATGCCGCATAAGAGAAATCCTATTATTTGCGAAAGGATTTGTGGGTTGTCGCGCCTGCTTCGTTCGAACGCGATGGCTGGCATTGAAAACATGAGCCTTTGGCACGAACGGGACATCAGTCATTCTTCCGTTGAAAGGGTTATCCTTCCTGATAGTACGATTATTTTAGATTATATACTTAATCTGTTCTTGAATGTTATTGAGGGATTGAATGTCTATCCTAAGAATATGCTTGCGAATCTTGGTAAAACCAACGGCGTCATTTATTCTCAAAGAGTCCTTTTGGAATTGATGAAAAAAGGATTAGAGCGGCCGATCGCCTATGACATTGTTCAAAAAGACGCCTTTGTCGCTATTTCCATGAATCGTGATTTTAAAGATGTCCTTTTGAATGACCCAAGGGTGAAACGGCATTTATCAGCGAGTGACGTCGTCACGTGTTTTGACATCAAGTATTATTTACGTCATATTCCGACGATTTTTAAGAATCTGGGCCTTGAGTCTTAAGGGTTTTAAATCAAGAAGAAATTTTTTAAGAAGTGACATGGGCCCATCGGTATTGACTCGTACTTCTTGATTGCATTCGGGCGCAAAGCACATATACATTTTTTAAGATGGCCAGCATAGTTATTATTCCTGCCTTTAATGAAGAGGCCAATATCGCGCTTCTTATCCAGAAGATTTTATCTTTATCCGAACTTTCCCTTGACGTTCTTGTTGTTGATGATCGTTCGACAGATCAAACGGCCGCAATTGTGGGCGCTTTGGTTCAGAAAACCTCCCGCGTTAAACTCTTAAGCAATCAATATTCTGAGCATGGGTTGGCCAATGGGTATAAGACGGGGTTTGCCTATGCATTGGCGCAAGGGTATGAGTGGGTTATCTGTATGGACGGGGATCTTTCCCATGATCCTTCTGACATAAGCCGTCTTTTGTCTTGTCAGGATAAAGCGGATTGGGTTGTGGGTTCACGCTATGTGGCCCAGGGCAGTGCCCAGGGGCTTGGGCCTTTTCGTTTTTTTATCAGCCGTTGGGCTAATAAGGTTGTGAGAATAAAGACGGGCAGCCTCATTCAGGATATGACAGGAGGTTTTAACTGCATCCACCGTCGGGTATTGGAGACAATTGATTATTTATCGATAGAATCAAAGAATTTTGTTTTTCAGGTAGAATTAAAAATGCTGGCCCTTTGTGCCGGCTTTCGTTTGATAGAAATCCCTATTGTTTTTTACGCGCGGCGCGCGGGTGAATCAAAATTTTCCTGGAAGGTGGCTTGGGAAGCCTTGATGAAAATTGCCCGCTTAAAGCATTTACGCTGAGCGCTTCTCCAGGGGTTGATTTTAATGGGTTTTTTTGATATAGTACTTGCCTGCGGGATTTGATCCCGAGAAATCGAAACTATTTTTATCCCTGCCTTTTTAAAAGGCTCCTTTTAGAAGCCATTCTTCTAGATATTTGGGACGTCTTTTTCAGGTGCAAAAGGACTTTTTGATTATGTATTGGCGTATTGAAATCAAGGATAAGGAAGGCGTTTTTAATTCCGCTGCGGAAAGCCTTAAATCCGAGATTAGGGAATTAGGATATCCTGAAATCGAAGATGTCCGTATCAGGGCTGTCTATTTTTTAATAGGAACATTGAGCCGGGACGAAGCGTGCCGTATTGCCGCAGATCTTCTGAGTGATAAAGTTGTCCAGGAATTTGATCTCCTGGCCGAAAATGATGCCCCGCCGATAATTGAAAGATATAAATCTCTTCAGATTCTTTATAAGCCGGGAGTGATGGATCCTGTCGAAGATTCAACGCTAAAAGGCATTAAAGACTCAGGGATCGCCTCCGTTGAATCCGTGCGTACCGCTAAAAGGTACCTCTTAAAAGGCATTGAAAAAAAAGAGGTACTTCTTCTTATCGCCGAAAAGCTTCTTTTTAATAAATTGATACAGATTGTTCTTCCTGAAGATGAGCATCATCTCTATGATTTCGCTCATCTGCCTGACTATAAATTCCAACTAAAAATAGTTGATCTTCTGGATAAGGGCGATAAAGAGCTCCTGCGTTTGAGCCGCGACGGACAGTTGTATTTGAATATTCACGAGATGCGCACGATCCAGGGTTACTTTAAGAAATTAAAAAGAAATCCGACGGATTGCGAGCTGGAAACGATCGCGCAGACATGGTCAGAACATTGCGTGCATAAGACGTTCCGCGGCCTGATCGATTACAAGGAAAAGGGCGTGCGTCGTGTCCCTGGCGCCAGGTTTGTCAAAAAACTTGGAAGTAAAAAAATCCACAATCTTTTAAAATCTACGATTGCGAAAGTCACGGCTGAATTGAAGAAGCCTTATTGCGTCTCTGTCTTTAAGGATAATTCGGGGATCATTAAGTTTGATGATGAGTACAATGTCTGCTTTAAGGTTGAAACACATAATCATCCATCGGCTTTAGAACCTTATGGAGGTGCGAACACCGGTATCGGCGGAGTGATCCGTGATCCTATGGGTACGGGGATGGGGGCGAAACCTATTTTAAATACCGATGTATTTTGTTTTGGGCCTTTGGATTTAAGCCCTCAGTCTTTGCCTCCGGGCGCTTTGTCGCCGCGGCGTGTGATGAAAGGCGTTGTCAGCGGTGTGCGTGATTATGGAAACCGCATGGGTATCCCGACGGCCAATGGCGCGGTCCTTTTTGAGGAACGTTTTGTCGGCAATCCGCTTGTTTATTGCGGCACGGTCGGTATTTTGCCAAAAAAAGAATCGTTTAAAAAAGTTCGTTCAGGTGACGTGATTGTCGTTGTAGGGGGCCGGACCGGACGGGACGGTATCCATGGCGCTACTTTTTCTTCCGGGGAATTGACGCACGAATCAGAAAATATTTCTTCGGGCGCTGTCCAGATAGGCAACGCGATTACGGAAAAAAAGGTATTGGATTGTCTGCTTGAGGCACGGGATGCCGGGCTTTATGACGCGATCACCGATTGCGGCGCCGGAGGATTATCGAGCGCTATCGGCGAAATGGGTGAACTGACCGGGGCTAAAGTTGAACTCAAACGCGTGCCGCTCAAATATCACGGCTTGAGTTATCCTGAGATATGGATTTCTGAGGCTCAGGAGCGCATGGTTTTAGCTGTCCCAAAAAACAAAGTGAAAAAGCTTTTAGAGGTATTTGCCAAAGAAGACGTTGAGGCAACAGTTTTGGGGGAATTCACGCGTACCAAAAAACTTGAACTTGATTATGACGGCCATTGCGTCTGCACGCTTGATATGAAATTTCTTCACGAAGGGGTTCCTCAGATCACGCGCTCGGCGGTTTGGGCGGCAACGCCGCATAAGACTAAAAATTTACGTGTTCCAAAAGATCTCACGGGCTCACTTTTGAAATTATTATCTCATCCCAACATTGCTTCTAAAGAATGGGTCATCCGTCAGTACGATCACGAGGTGCAGGGCGCGACGGTTGTAAAGCCATTGGTGGGTGTTGCCAATGACGGCCCGTCGGACGCGTGCGTGGTTAAGCCCCGGTTCGATTCATTAAAAGGATTAGCTGTTTCCAATGGCATTAATTTTATGTACGGTGATCTTGACCCGTATTGGATGGCGGCCAGCTGTATCGACGAGGCCTTGCGCCAGATTATCTGTGTCGGCGGTTCTTTGGATCAGGCTGCCATTTTAGACAATTTCTGCTGGGGGAATCCCGACAAGCCGGATCGGCTGGGAAGCCTTGTGCGCGCTTCTTACGGCTGTTATGACGCTGCCAAAGCTTTCCGTGTTCCTTTTATTTCCGGTAAAGACAGTCTGAATAATGAATTCAGCGTTCATAATAAGTCGGTTTCTATTCCAGGCACGCTTTTGATTTCAGCGATGGCTGTTATGGACGATGTTAGCCGTGCCATCACCATGGATTTAAAGAAATCCGGGAATCTTTTGTATCTGGTAGGCGCGACTTTCCAGGAATTGGGCGGGTCGCACTATTATGATGTTTTAAAAATCAAAGGCGGCGTTGTGCCCCAGGTTGATTTTAAGAAGGCCAAAAAGCTTATGGAAAAATTAGCGAAGGTTTCTGCCAAAGGGCTTGTTCGTTCGGCCCATGATTGTTCTGAAGGGGGTTTGGGCGTATCCGTCGCGGAA